>Ga0256835_1001272_pt1 | contig 15444 bp, 14 predicted proteins | sample PIR30metaG_FD_185972 | JGI IMG/M metagenome (GOLD analysis project Ga0256835, IMG submission 185972) | Hydrothermal vent microbial communities from East Pacific Rise, Pacific Ocean - PIR-30 | ecosystem: Environmental > Aquatic > Marine > Hydrothermal vents | place: Pacific Ocean: East Pacific...
AGACCGTAGTCCCAGTTATGGGGAACTCGTCTCTGCCTAAAAGATGATTAATCTCAACTAGTTTGTTTCCTCTTTTAAAAACGTTGTAGCAACTGACGAATTGCCTGTTGAAAACACAATGTTTTTTACCTGTAACTTTATTTCCTGTCCCTCTTGGGAATTCATTTTGTCTTGCAACGGGGCAAGTCTTAGATGTGAATGAATGATTGTTAAAGTGGTTTTTAGATTAGGGTTTTGACCGATACTTTTAGGATTTTAGAAGCCTCTTTTAAAGCATAGGGTCGCTCCATACCACTGACGTCTATACTTGCCCAAATAATACATAACAGTCTCGGTAGGGTTCAAAGCTGAAAATTTCACTTTTTCTTAGATCTATTTTTATTTTTGCGTAGTTATTTTGTTTTACTTTTTTATGAATGAAAAACATGAAATAGTTTCATGATTAAATAAATAATATAGGTGTGGCGGTATTATTACGCTCTGGTCTAACTAACGTCCATCTATCTAGTCGATAAAGATGATTAGTGTATTTAAAAGTAAAATAAAATATACTAATACTTTATAACTGATTACAAACTTTAAGTGTAATTAAAGCTGTTAGTAAAATTAACAGCACAATCTAAAAAGTCCTGGCGTTTATGGAATATGTTGCCCTCTACTCCAAAAAATAGTAATTCCCCTTTCGCTCCGCCCCCTTGGGAAGTGATAATTAAAATGGAACAACAGTCTGGAAGAAAACGTGTATATAAAGTACTTTTGGTAGGTAACGTATCATTAACACTTAAAAATGATATTAGGAGGAAATATTTGGGAGAGGGTTTTAAAAGTGATTATACATACTCTTGTGGGGCAAATTTTGCAGTAAAAAAGCTAGATTATAATGAATCAGTAATATACATACAAACATGGCAGGTCGCAGATGGTTATCGTTGGGAAAGTATAAGAAAAGTATACTATGAAGGTGCTTTGGGAGTAATTATTATTGTTGACTTAGATCATATTGCGTCTTTTGAAAGTGTTCCGGATATAATTAAGGAAATTCTGTCAAGTAATAACAATTTATATCGACATTTGATGCCTGTATTCATGATCGTTGGCGTTAGTCCTTCTCTTGGGAGAAATGCCAAGGTATCAATGGATAAGCTAATTAAATATGCAAGAGCTTTAGAATATAATTTGGATACTACTGCAATTGTTGTCGATTGCCAATTAGGTTGTAGTAATTTTGACGAGCAACTAAAACTTTTTGCTGAGAATATTTATAATATTTTTACTAAAAAGAATAAAGATCTATCAGGAGTATTGCCTGATTTTGAAATATTTACTCCTAGTAAGGATTTACTGATTATCTCTGAAGAAACAGAGTTATTTAGTTCCAGAAACCCATTGGTTACTGTTAAAGTTGAAGATTTACCAAAAATCAAAGTGAGATTAAAAACAACTTTTGAGCCTTTGGGAGTTAAAACAGTTGACCCTGTAGAATGCATTATAGCAGAATATGAAAAATATATCAGAGTTTATTCTAATATTTTTGGTCTTGCTAATTTTTACGGCTTAACTGTGTCTATTCCTCTTTTAGAGGAAGTATTAGAAAACCCATTATGTGAAGTTGTTTTCTCATATAATGGTTTTGATTTATTTAAAGGAAGATTTGAAACATTGATTCCATATTTCAACGAACTAGTTCTCCCCGTAGAAGAAAAAGAATATTCTCCTAACCCATTATTAAAAACATACTTCCGGTTAAGATATAATTTTAAATTATTCATTAAACACTTGAACGCATATAATTTTAGTCTGAAACCAAATGTATTAGATTTAGAAAATTTTTTGTCGTATTCTGACAAAGAATTCGTTTTATCTCATAATTATATTAATAAAAAATGGAACTTTGTTTTTAGTGAACTTGTTGAATTGTTAATTAATACAGATGTTAGCGCTGAAATAGAATTCTTCTTTACTCGGCTATTATGGAAAATTATACGTCATGACTATATTGAAAAAATGTTGATAAGTTTGAGTATAGTGTATGAATTTGAAGATGAGAATACATTGCTAATTGTTGGAAGATATGCAACTTATTTGATTAATTTAGACACGGGTAAAGCAAAGGTTGCCTCTACTAATAAAGAACTATGTATTATTCCACCTAAGAAAAAATCTGCTTATATTAAGGACCCATTATTAACTAGTTTACTTGGAATTAAAGAACTAAAACTTCCTGATACGGAAGCAAATCTTTTATCAGTAATTGTTACTCTTGCTTTTGATGATATCTATGCCGACGAGGTAATTTTAAGCCAATTAAAAACTGTAGAACCAATTTAATTTTTTAAGTTATATTTTTTTAATCTTTATTGCTTGTGTTCATGTTCATGTTCATGTTCATGTTCATGTTCATGTTCATGTTCGTGTTCGTGTTCGTGTTCGTGTTCGTGTTCGTGTTCGTGTTCGTGTTCGTGTTCGTGTGGTTCTACAAAATAGGATAGAATTATATCCCCTAATTCTGGAAGATCTTTGCATTTTCCACAGAAATATAGTAAGTCTTCCCATTCAATAATCTCTGCTTCATTTTTTTCGATATTAATACTTTGTCTAATCAAAGATAAAGAAATGTAATCATCAACTTCGATTTCTTTTTCGCAAAGAGCACAAACATAAATTTCTCCGTGTTCATCTTGTAGTTTAGTCATTACTCTTTTCTAATACTAACTGCTTAAACCTTTTTTGTTAGGTGTTTACAACAAGTATTTTACTTATATTCTTATTTATTTTAATAGTTTTTTTCATTTTCACATTTTTTTCAACTTTTCTAGTATGATTTAAAAAGAGTATTCATAATAATAGATCTGATGTTACTCTCAAAAAAAATTAGCATGATCTCAATAGTTGCAATATTATTGTTTCTTATGCTTTCACCATTTAATGTGAATGCTAGAAACGGAAATTTAGTCACAACAACTGCATCTTCAGAAGAAATAGTCAATGTTGTCATTCTTGATGCGTATTATTGTGATTTAGATAATGACAGCTATAAAGATGATATATATGCAGAAGTAAAACTTAATCTGCTAGGCTCGAATTTTTATGCTTTAGATTACTACGTTAATCTTACTCTTCCATCAGGAACCTTGTTTAGTTATTACGCAAAAGTAAACACAAACATGAATGAAGTAATTCTCAAAAATTTCTTCTATAATCATGCCCTGGAATCTGGGGACTATACTTTAACAGTGAAAGTAGTACTTAAAAATGGGGGAATGCTAACTGATAGCCATTCATTTGTCTTTGATCCTCCTGGGGGCAGTGATGGAGCAGATCCATCGTTTGATTTAGTATAATAAAATAAATGCTTGAACTAATTATTACAATTGATTCCAGGCGGTTCTATGCGAAATATGGGAGACTATACCTTAGACTTAATCGATTACAAACTATTTCTAATATTACGAGAAGAACCATTGATTAGCATCAATGAGCTAAGTAAAAGACTAGGTCTTTCTTTTCATCAAATTAGAAACAAAATAAATAATATGAAATCCCAAGGATTTTTACGCCCAGATTCTGAAATTAATGACCCATTATTAGGCAAAAGAAAACGGACAGAAGTTGAAGCGTTTTATAAACCACATAAACTTGGTCTTCAAAGAATTCACGTAATGGTCGAAGACATCACAGACAAAACTTCTTTATCAATGCTTTTCAAACTTGGAGATGTTCATCCATATACTCACTTTAGAACTCTTAGCTATTCTCCAAATATGTCAATGTATTACCAGTTTGACATACCACCCGAAGCTTTTTCTTTACATATTGAATTATTTGAAAAGCTAAAAAAAGAAGATCTCTTTAAAGATTACTGGGTAGTCAAAACTGAGGAAAGCGCCAGAAGCAAAATGAAATTCGAATACTGGGATAGAATTAATCATTCTTGGGAGATTAATAATAAAGAGTTGACCAGTAACGAATTTGAGTCTCTCTGGGCGTCCCTTCTAAATGATGAAAAACAAATGTCAGCATTGTCTTCTTTTATTGTTCCTGTCTTAAATACACCCAAATTAGACACTTTAGACCTTCAACTATTAAGAGAATTGTCTATTAATGCTAAAGTGTCCCAAAAAGAGCTCTCAAAATTCTATAAAAAAGACCATACTACAATATCGAAAAGAATGAAAAAATTCCGTAAGAACGATGATGTTATTGCTATCCTTTACTATAATCGGAAAGTGTTTAACATCACTGATAGCGCAATAATTAAAGGCAAGATATCTGGAAGAATGAAAAAAGTATTTCTAAACTATGTTAGCAAATATTTTCCTTTTTCGAGTACTGTTGTAACTTCAAATTCTGATCTTATGTGGTACTTTTCTTATCCCTCAGGCATATTATCAGAAATATTAGGGTTTATCTGGAATAAACTCGAAAATGTGGTTCTTTTCAATCTGTCACTAAACAAAAGTAGAACTTATTATTTTTATCCTAATAATTACGATGTTGAAAAAAGAGCTTGGAAAATATCAAGAGATTATATTATTGAAGAGCCTTTAAACTTACTGTGAATGACACCTTGCTTTCGCGTGGAGTTTCTCCGGCCATGCCATCTTTCACGGTGTTGGGGGGACTCCAGCACGGAACCCTTTCACAAAAATCTCTGCCAGAGGCATAACCAACAAAAAAATGTATGTCAGATGGGCATATAAGAGTCTCGACTTTAATCCAAAAACCATATTGCGGAAAGTATTTTCTGTCTATTAAATTAAATCATCTTTATCATTATTGCTTCTTATGATCCTTGTTTTTTTGACTTATCTGATGATTTACTCGTTGCAAAAGATGGCTGTTTTTTTCAGATCTTTTTTTCAATATCAATCATAAAACTTATAAATTATTTGTAAACAGTTGAAAACAGAATTCGGTAATCCCGAATTCGTAATTAAGGTGACAAAAAGAATGAAAAAAAGAACTCTTTGGTTGCTTATCGTTCTGATGATCCCTGTATTTGTTCCGGTTATCGGAACACATGCCCAGACAAAGGTATCTGCACCACACATCTGGGCAGGGACTCCATGGGTAAGTGACGACACAACAACTTACTCATGGCAGGACGATGATCCTGAAACACCATGGGGTATTGAACGAGTATTTAATGGTAAATATTACGGAGACAATGTTTCAACAAAAGTTCAAGTGGCAATCTTAGACACTGGTATTGACTTGGAACATCCAGATCTCAAAGCAAATATTAAATGGGCAGTTGATACCACTGGTCAAGGAATAAGCGATATTAAAGGACATGGAACACATGTTGCAGGTACTATCGGAGCAGTCAGAGACAATAGCGGAGTAGTTGGTATGTATGCCAATGTCGAAATTTATGCCATTAAAGTCTTAGGCAATGGTGGTTCTGGAGACTGGGATGACCTAATAGCTGGAATTGACCTAGCAATGAAAGGACCAGATGGTGTTAAAGGTACTGATGATGATGCTGATGTTATCAGCATGTCTTTAGGTGCTTCAAGCGACCCTGGTCAGGCAGTTCATGACAAAATTATCGAAGCTTACAAAGCAGGTATTGTTCTTGTTGCAGCAGCTGGAAATGAAGGTGACGGAGATGCTTCCACAGATGAAGTTTCCTATCCCGCAGCATATCCAGAAGTAATCTCTGTTGGAGCCGTTGACAAAGATGACACCGTTGCCTACTTCTCAAACACTGGATCACACGTTGAAGTTGTTGCTCCAGGTGTGAGTATCTACTCTACATATAAGAATGAGGACTATGCTACTATGTCTGGCACTAGCATGGCTACACCACATGTAAGCGGACTAATTGCCTTGTATATCGCATTACATGGTAAACTTCCAGTTGGTACTTTTGATGATACTGGAACCAACACTATTCGTGGTTGGCTTCACTCTACTGCCATTGATTTAGGTCCCTCTGGTTGGGATTCTGCTTACGGATACGGTTTAATACAAGCTTAAAGATATTAGTCCATTTCCTCCTCTCCTCCTTTATTTTTAGCATTTTTCTCCGCAAGTGTTAAATTCAATGGATTTTAATTAAGAAAATAATGTCAGTTCTTTCAAAGGGTAGGGTTTTCTTATTAATGGGAAAAGAACTTACGGAAGAATATTCAAAATATATTCTAACTCCTATTCATGAGAAACCTTTTGGATATTTTTTCAATTTTGCAAATGTGGGGAAATTTATTGATAAATATGGAATTATCTATGCGATTTATTATGGAAGAGACGAAGATGAATCTTTTTGGAAAAGAGCCGTTGAAGTAGTTGATAATACCGAAGACATGCTTAAACACATCCCTGTTATTACTATGTATGAGCAAGGAGATTTTTTAGTTCCCGAATGGAGCATTCCCAATATCGTACAGAAAAAAAATATTATTCTTCGGTGGAATACAAAAGAATCTTTAAGATTTATTTTTTATCAGTTAACATTTATAACGAAACCATGGAAAAAACACATCACTAATGTGATAAAAGAATTTGCTAGTAAAGAAGATAACATATTTTATAATGGTATTTGGAATAATTATATTACGTACTTATTTTCATTAGTTCCAAAAGATAAAAATGAAATAGATTATGCAAATAAATTAGGGGCCCATTTATTAAAAACGTTGTTTGAAAAGACTCCTGATAAGCCTACTCCACAACCTCCAAAGAAGGATCTAGAAGTGTTCTACAAAGATTATGAAACAGTAATTGTTTCTGGGATTGGAAGTAGTACAAGTTGGGGATTGATCTTAGATCAAAAAGGTATTACTCATTTATCTTTACATTATTATGGGGAAGAAGAATTTAATATAATGAAAGAACCAGTAGATGAACATTAGTTATTTTTTAACTCTGTCAACGAGAAGTCCCCTTCCGAGAGGGAGGGGATTAAATAAAAGCCGATAAACTCTTTTACTCCTTCATACCACCACAACACCAGTATGGAGCCTATACGCTGGGAACTAAACAACCAGCGCAAAGACTTCCTACACAAGCTGTCAAAATACTACGTAAACAACTACGATATGATATGATTTATGTAGAAAATTTGAACATCAAGGGACTGGTCAGTAAAGAAAAGAACAAAACCCTGCACCGACACATCTTAGACGCTTCATGGGGAGAATTCATGGGGATGCCGTCTTACAAGGAGGAAGGCGCTGGCTGGTAAGGCACTAACAAAAGTTTATCCCCAATACACTTCCAAGAAGTGTGCCGTGTGCGGAAAAACCACTACCGAGCTAAAACTGAGCGACAGAGTGTTTGTTTGTGTTTTTTGCGGGTGGGAAGCATACAGGGGCTACAACGCTTTTATAAGCATCCGCAAAATCAAGACTGGGGCGGGACGCCCCATAGCGACTGCGGAGAGAATTCTAAAAAAATACTCTAAACCATTCCTTTGATGATAGTTTTCCTTACAATAAATAAAGGAAGTGGTTTTGGGGCAAGTCTTCTGGATGAAGCAGTAAGCCCCTTGCCAAAGCAAGGGATAGTTCACTTATTTTCTGTTTTTTCGTATAAATCAATTGCCGCATTATTAAACTGTTCCATTATTTTTTCATCATTAGTTTTTACAGCATGTCTGTCTTCCAGTACTAATTCTCCGTTAATTACTACATTTTTGACCATTGTCCTATCGGCTACATAAACGATATGGCTTAGAGCAGTATTCGCATTATAAACAGGCATGGTTTCTGGAGTATCAAGACTTAATGAAATTATATCTGCTTTATATCCTATTTTTAGTTCACCTACTTTATTTAGTCTTAAAACCGATGCACCACCTTTAGTGGCCATATATAGAACTTCTGAAATTTTTGTGGTTAGTGGGTCGTAATTAAGGCCTTTGTATAATAATGCAATTGTCCTGACACTATCAAACAAATTTAAAGTATTATTACTACTTGCACCATCTGTTCCAATACTAAGTTTTACTCCATGCTCAAGATATCTTGGAACAGGAGGGATTCCTGAGGCAAGTTTCAAATTGCTCATTATGTTTATTGATACTCCAACTTTTCTTTGTTTCAAAATCTCTAGATCTCGGCAGTTTGTATGTACTACATGGGCTCCAACAGTATCTTCATCTAATACACCTATTAAATCTAAATACTGAACTACGCTTTTAACTTCTGAAGGTATTGAAAAACCCATTTTTTCTACAAATTTTTTTGTATTATTCCATTCTTCTCTAGTTTCTGCAATATGTGTATGAAAAATTATTGGGGCTTCGGGATATTTATTATTAAGTTCTTGTTTAAATGCATAAATATCTTGGTACAGCTCTTTTGAAACAGTATATGTCGCATGTGGTTGTAGTGATGTTCTTATTAAGTCATTATTAGATGTATGCCATTTGCTAATGAAATCATAATCTCTCTTATAATTGCCCATATCTCCTAATTCTAAAGCCGTTAATCCAACGAACCCTCTTAATCCAATCTTAACGAATGCCTCTGCTTCTTGTTCTGGATACCAGTACATACTATTAGCGGTCGTTACACCCCCACGTATAAATTCAAGAGCCGCAAGGAGTGCTCCAGCTTTAATATGTTTGGGTTCTAAACGCTTTTCCATTGGCCATATATAATTATTTAGCCAATCCATTAATTCTAGGTCGTCTGCAATGCCTCTAAATAAGGTCATCGCTGCGTGAGTATGAGTATTAACAAATCCTGGCAATAGAATATCTTTTTTAGGGTCTCCAATAATATCATGACCTGCTAGCTCTTTCTCAACCTCTTTTTTCTTTCCAATTGCCACAATCTCATTATTCTCAATTAAGATCATGGGGTTCTTTATTATCTCAACTTTTCCAATTGAAGGAAAAGAATAGGCATATTTCCCAATTAATGCTAATTCTTGTTGTGTTGTTGCCACGGATAATAATTTTGAAAAGAATTAAAAAATTTTTTACTTAATTTTTATTTTATTTTAACAATTTTTAATTTTACTTAATTTGTTTCTAACTTAATATCTAAAATCTTTGCTCTAGTACGGCAGAACCAGCAATAGTCTTTTACCGTAGGGGCACCACATATCTTACAAGATTTTAATTTAATATCATTCTTAATCTTTTTTTTCTCCTCAAATTCATAAATTGCAGGATAAGCTTTTTTATAAAATTGAGTTAAATATTGATACTTGAAGCCTGGTTTTTTGTTTTCAATTCTATTTAATTCCTGCTTTTCAACAATAGACCATGCACCTTGAGAGAAGGGACATTCTTCTAAGAAAACAGGTAATTTCTGAGTAATCACATAAGTGAGTGTCTCTTTTTCTGTTAGATAAACTAGTGGTTTAGCTCTTTTAATAAGTCCTTGCTTTCCAGGGCGTACTGGATAAGTAGCTAACATTCCTTCAAGATCCCATGTACTTGAAGAATGTCTAAGTTGGGCAGCTAAGTCATCCATATTATGTCCAGTAACAATAACATCCATATTTTCTTTTTGTGCAAATTTATTGTAAACATATCTTTTTGTAGTACCACAAATAGAACAAGCAGGTAATTTTGTTTTTTCTACAGCAAGAGGAATATTAAAACCATATTCTTCGTTTATATTAACAATTGTTAACTTTGCATTTTTTTCTTCGGAGAATCTCTTTGTAATATCTGCACTTTTTTCAGAATACTCGCTGATTCCTAATTGAACATGTAGAGCATGCACCTTGAAATGGAGTTTTAATAAAATATCCCATAATGCAATTGAATCTTTTCCCCCTGAAACCGGTAATAAGATTTTATCCGAATGTGTAAACATTTGAAATCTTCTAACTGCTTTTTCTACTTGCCTTTTCATATATTCCTCAAAGCATTCTTTACAAAAAGAGAAACGGTGCCTTGGTAGATTAATAATCGCAGGGTTACCACACTTTTTGCACTTCATTTTAATCACAGAACGTTTATATGGTGTAATTACGGTTTTTTACCACCAGAAATTACTGATATAATTTCAATTTGTTCTCCTGGGGCAACGATTAAGTCCTTTGTTAATGGCGTTCCATTCCTAATCACTACCACAGATTCTGAGTTTAAACCTAATTCCTCTAATAATTTAAAGACAGGCATTTTCTTGAAAAAATGGTGTGTCTTATTTCCAGGAATTATCTTAACAATTAAAGGTTTTATTCTCTCTTTTTTCTCCATTTTTTATCCCTTCTTTGTTTTATTCAAATACTCATTTAACGCGTCATAAGTCATTTTTACAAGTTCTTTTCTCGAATTAAACGAGATAGGGGTTATTGTGATTGTATTGTTTTTAAGAACTTGATATGCATCTGTTTCTGGTTCTAAATCTTTTCTTAATTCTCCCCACAACCAATAGTATTTCTCACCTCTAGGATCTATTCTTTCTACTAAGAAGTTCTCATATTTGTACTTGGCGGGCATTGCAATTTTTAGCGGTGTTTCTTCAGATACATTTCTCGGAAAATTAATATTAACAAATAAGACTTCGCTCCAATAGTTTTCAGGTAATTTTAAAAGTTTTTCAATAATCTTAATTCCAATTTTTGCAGCTATTTCGTATTTAGTTTCTTTTACCGGTTTGAAAAACATTTCTTCAGGCACATCAATTGACAAAGCAAAACTTGGAACATCTCTTAATCCCGCTTCTAATGCTACAGCACAAGTGCCTGAAGTTAGTATGCTATGTAATGACGCATTTTCACCAGAATTTATTCCACTAATCACTATGTCAGGATCTCTTTTGAAAAAATGGTGATACATTATTATACTATCAGCAGGAGATCCATTCATACTATACGCTTTAAAACCACTCAAAGTAGTTGACTTATTAATTCTCAATGGTTTATGAAATGTAAGTGATTTTCCTCCAGCCGATCTTTGAGAATCGGGGGCAATTATTACTATTTCTCCTAAAGTAGTAGCATAATGAGCAAGAGCATCAATACCTGGTGCTTTTACACCATCGTCGTTAGAAATCAATATTTTTTTAGCCACAATCAACAATAACGGCGAGTTATTTTTGATTGTTTTGTTACTAATATTTAGTAAGTTTTTTGTCCCATATACCAAGAACTGTTTTTACGTTCTAATTGTTGAGTTTCGTAAGAAAATTATAGCTTAAAAAAATATAGACAAATGGTTATTGTGATTCACAAATTTTTTGTGATGAACCTGGATATAGGCTTGGGCATCACATTATATGACGATGGTTTAATAGAAATAAATGACATTCTACTAAACAGTTTTGTCCAAGCAATGATGAATTTTACTAAAGAATTTGGTGATCCTAAGGGAGCTTTAAGAGAAGCAGAAATTGGAAAATATCAGTTAAGCATATTGGAGAGAGATGAGCTTGTATATGTCGTAATTCAAGATACTTATGACAATGAACCCTTTACTAAAAAAGTGCTTGAAAAAGTATTAAAAAAATACCATCAATTTTTACGTTCTATTGACTTTTCTTCTCCCCCCCTAGAAATGCCTAAAGACATTCCAGAGTTGTTACAGACAATGGAATTTCCACGAGAAAAAATGGATGTTGTAAATGTTTCTGTAAATGAATTTTTGACTCGTTCTGATGGGATGATCGATACTTTCTTCTTGGCTGATTATGATGGAGGAATTATCAAAATATGGAAACAACCTGAAAAAAGTACGATAATAACAACGATGATGGAGTTACTTAGTGAAATACCTTTTGAGCGGTATTGGATTGGTGAAACGAAATTAAAAAAAGCAAGAGATCGTCCTTACTGGGAGGGAATACATGAAGGATGGTTTATCTGGAGAATTGGTTTAACTGATTTCTGTATGCTTATAAGAGCTTTTTATACCCAGAAAGATAAGGAAAAGCTTGTACGGGATATAGAAATCCTTGAGGAACAATTAAACAGTATTGTTTCAACAATGTAATACTAATACTGCTTATATCAAAGTTTTTGTCTCATTAAATATAAGTATATATGGACGTTATTAGGAATTTAGAGTCATTATACTTTAAAGGAGTTTCTAAGATGTAGGTGCCTAATTAAAGCCCATGCAAAAGGTATACAAGAAAAGTCAAGTGTATTAATGGAAAAATACTTACTACAAAACAAGAAAAATAAAGACTATAAATGAATACATTTGTTCACTACCAATGACCACGTAAGAAAAACCCCATCTTACCGAATATTTTTTACTTCACAAGTTCTCAATACCTTTGGTGTTATTAAGTAATGGGTGCGGTAAGCATTTCTTGTCATGATTTGAATAATACATATTGTTTGTTTGGAGATATCAAAGGAGTACTTTTTGATCTAGATGGCACTTTGATAGACAGTTTAGAATTGCATATCCAAGCTTTTCAATGGATCTTCCAACATGAGGGGATTTACGTATCAAGAGAAGAACTTGAGCCTTTATTGGGAATGACGCCTCAAGACATTATTGGGAAATTTCTTAAAAATAAATCAAAAAAGGAATTATGGGATCTCGCTATTAAAAAAGAAGAACATTTATTTGAATTAACTGAACACATAAATCCACTTCCTGGAGTTGTTGATTTTTTAAAAGAATTAAAAATAAATGGTGTAATTACAATTGTAATAAGTAGTACTCATCGTTCTTTAGTTAATCGTTTATTAAGTACTGCTGGGATTACTCAATATTTTGATGACATGGTCAGTGGAGATGAAATTACTCATGGGAAGCCAGATCCTGAACCTTTCTTAATAGGGATTAAAAAAACAGGTCTGAAAAAAAACAATATTATTGGGATTGGTGATAGTATTCATGATATAAAATCAGCTTTTCGCTCTGGTATCAAAGTTATTGGTGTTACTACTGGGAAAACACCTGCTGAAAAGCTCTCTGAAGCAGGAGCTAATTGTGTCGCAGAAAACATGTCTAAATTGTCTGTAATCCGTGTTTTTTAATAATTCTTTTTTATATTGTTGTTATTGTTATTACTGGTAAATGATCTGAAACCGTAGTACTGACTACAAATGAATTTAGTGGTGTTAACCCTTTGAAGAAAATATAATCGATTCTTTCTTTTGGTTCTAATGCAGTACTAGTATATCCTTGACTGGACGTTGGATTAGTCTGTGCCCAAGTATCAATAAAACCATTTTGAATTATTAACTGAATCTCTTTGTATTCTGGTTTAGAGTTAAAATCACCCATTAGTACAATAGGCATACTAATTTGTGCATTAACAATATCCAATAATGACCTTACTTGTTCTACTCTTTTATCAAACGAACTTTCACTGTTAATGTGCGTTAGATGTGTATTAAGCACGGTAATAATTGTCCCATTAACATTTATCTTAGCCATAATCAATGTTCTTTGATATCTCACAATTGGAGTAATAAAAAACGTCTTTGTTTCTAAAATTGGATATTTTGAGAAGATTGCATTATGAATAGACTGAGCACCTTGATAATCCATATAATAATAATGATAACCACGTTTTAGCATTTCTAGCCTAAGAATTTCCCATAAATCCGCATAAGCATTCCATGGACTTGCCCTAGTAACTTCCTGGAGACTTACTATGTCAACGTTTTTACTAGCAATAACTTTTGCAATTTCTGTAGGATTAAATTTTCCATAAGAATCTATCCCAAAGTGTATATTAAATGTCATAAACGCTAAGACATTATCTTCATGAATCCTAGTAGTTGTCATTGGGATTGAAAAAATAATATTTCCTGTTGATCCTAAGACGAAAAAGATGAGTAAAATACTGAGTATACTTTTCATTTTAGGAAATTCATTATTATTGTTGTTCATCTAATGTCCTCCTATAATTTCTTACTGAAAAATAAGAAGCTATGCCGAAAATCAATAAGTAAATCATAATATATCCTATTTTTTCATAATATACATATCCAAATAAGAATAGTAGTGTTATAATTAATGAAACACTTGCTCCTTTAGAAAACTGTTTAATATCCATTTCTTGAGACGTAAGAACAGCCCTATCAATTATGAAAAACAAACTTAAAGAAGCAAAAAACGGAGCAGGATATAGCAAAAAATTACTCCAAGGAACCATATAAGTAGCAGCTAATAACACTACAGCTGAAGGTAATATGACTGCATAATTAAGACTGTAAAATTCTTTATCCCTAAAAGTAATTCCAATATATTGCATTATTATTATAAGCAACATATACCATGTTAATAATATAATTGTAGCTAGTGAATTAGTTATTCTGAATCCTTGAGCTATTAGTCCTGCATTTCCATAGAACAAATAATAAATGATCATACCTTGTATAAATACAAATCCTTCCAGCAATCCGTGTTTTTTATGTGTTTTCATCTCTTCGCTTTTTATTATGTTATTCTCAATTTTACTAATAAAAACAAATCCTTCAACTAGAAACAATCCAATACTCAAAATTATAAATATATGTCCATACCAATTGTTATCAATTGCTGGTTCTGCTGTTAAGGTTGGTGCTCTTAAAGAAATATCAAATACTGCAGAAGAAATGATACTGATTGTTGTTATTTGATAACCGTATTCCTTAAGTACTGTTGGGATTAGGAAAACAATCCAAGATAATGAAACAATGACTAATAATGCTGAAAAAACGAATTTTAATAATGGATTTGGCACTATTTCTACTAGTAATCTCATCAGGCCAATTGCTAACAACCAGTATTCTTTATTTATTTTATTAAAGTTAAAGATCCATGGTATAAATGGACCTATTATTAAAGGCAATGCAATTATTGATAAAGTCCATGCTGGCACATGGTCAAATATCACACCCGCTTCTATTGTAACATATACTCTTAGTGATGTAAAGAAATAAGTTAAAGAAAGACCGATTGTGATAATTGGTGAGATATTTATTACGAAGCTTCTCATCGAATTTGGAAGATAATCTATAATCTTTTTTCCCCAATTACTATTTATTGTCTTAGTCTTAGAAATATTATTTGACATTCTTTTCATCCTTTTTTTCTTTTTTTGTATTAACTAAAAACCATAGAAAATTAACTTTATCGGCGGGAAGTCCCCTTCTGGAAAGATAAGTTGGGGATTAAAGCCAATAATTATATAGTCGTATGATATACATACGTTTTGTTGGGTACGTCTATGGGACAGATGTCTTTGTGAAAGGGTTCCGTACTGGAGTCCCCCCCAACACCGTGAAAGCATTTCTGGAGAATCCCCACGCAAAAACAAAGGTGGTTACAAAATATTTTACAAAATAAATCTAAGAACATCTTTATTTCAGCTTTTCTTCCCTTTAATCTGTCGGCGGGAAGTCCCCTTCTGAAAGGGAGGGAATGAAAGCCGATACACTCTTTCACTCCTTCATACCAGCAAGAAGTGTGCCGTGTGCGGAAAAACCACTACCGAGCTAAAACTGAGCGACAGAGTGTTTGTTTGTGTTTTTTGCGGGTGGGAAGCATACAGGGGCTACAACGCTTTTATAAGCATCCGCAAAATC
>Ga0256835_1001273_pt1 | contig 15443 bp, 12 predicted proteins | sample PIR30metaG_FD_185972 | JGI IMG/M metagenome (GOLD analysis project Ga0256835, IMG submission 185972) | Hydrothermal vent microbial communities from East Pacific Rise, Pacific Ocean - PIR-30 | ecosystem: Environmental > Aquatic > Marine > Hydrothermal vents | place: Pacific Ocean: East Pacific...
GCCGCCGCTGAGGAAGATGCCGATGCTGGCCACCGGATCACTCTCTTCACCGTAAGGGTGTTCCAGTACGGCCACTTCGATCTTGCCGTCCTGGGTACCGTTGAGTTTGGTTGCTGCTATCTCGATGATCTGCTTGTGCATGTCTCTCTCCTTTGAATGGAATGGGTGGGGAGCTACCGCTCCATCGCCACGACACCGCCCCGGACCACTTCCAGGGGGTTGTAGCGCTTGGCGGCCTGGACGAAATGTTTGATCCGCACCGGCTCATCGGCCGCCATGGCAATCACCATGTGCTCCCCGACGTTGACGATCCCGCCGTTGTAGGCCTGACAGAGCGCCTGAATGTCGCTGAGCTTCTCCTCGATGGGGAATTTGATCAGCACCATCTCCTTCTCGACCATCTCGGCGTGTTCGATCACCTTGAGGGTGGGGATGAGCTTGTGCAGCTGTTTGGTGATCTGCTCGATCACCCGTTCATTGCCCCGGGTGACGATCGTCATGTGGGACAGATCGGTCTCGGGAATGGGGGCGACGGTGAGGCTCTCGATGTTGTAGCCCCGTCCGGCGAACAGACCCGACACACGGGACAGCACCTGCGCTTCGTTGAGGACCACAACGGATATGACTCTGCGTACCGGTTCCATCAGCTCTCCTTGTGTTCCAGCATCATGTTGTACAGCGCGCCGCCGGCGGGCACCATCGGCAGAACGTTCTCGAAACGGTCCACCGCGACGTTGATGAAGGTGACCTTGCCCCCTTCGATCGCGTTTTGAAGCGCGGCATCAAACTCCGCCTTGGTCGTGACATCATACCCGGCGCCGCCGCACGCTTCGGCCAGCATCTTCCAGTTGGGCTGATAGCTCAGATCGGTCTCGGCATACCGTTTGTCGTAGAAAAAGGTCTGCCACTGCCGCACCATCCCCAGAAAGTGGTTGTTGAGGATGACGTTGATGACCGGGATGCCGTTCTCGGCCGCGGTCACCAGCTCCTGAACGTTCATCAGGATCGAACCGTCACCGGTGATGTTGATGACCGTCTTCTCCGGGTGGGCCACCTTGGCCCCAATGGCGGAGGGAAAGCCATATCCCATCGTCCCCAGACCGCCCGAGTTGATCCACTGACGGGGGCGGTCGAAGGGGAAGAACTGCGCCGCCCACATCTGGTGCTGCCCCACGTCGGAGGTGATGATCGCATCACTGCCCACCAGCTCACCGAGGCGCTCGATCACCCACTGGGGTTTGATCACCTCATCGCTGTCATGGTACATCAGCGGATGGAGTTCGTCATAGCGATCGAGGATATCCCGCCACACCTGATAGCGATCAGGGTCGACCGCCCCGTCGAGGTGTTCGATCATCTTCTCGACGACGATCTTCACGTCACCCACGATCGGGTAGTCGACATCGACCAGTTTGGCGATGTTGGCCGGATCGATGTCGACGTGGATCACATCGGCGTATTTGGCGAACTCGCTCAGCTTTCCGGTCACCCGGTCGTCGAAGCGCGCCCCCAGCGCGATCACCAGATCGGTCTCGCTCATCGCCATGTTGGCCGCGTAGCTGCCGTGCATTCCCAGCATTCCCACCAGCAGCGGATTGTCCGCCCCCATGACCCCCCGGGCCATCAGGGTCTCGACCGCCGGGATCTGCGCCAGTTCGGCCAAACGGCGCACCGCTTCGTGCGCGTTGCTCAGGACCACCCCGCCGCCCAGATAGAGCAGCGGCTTTTTGGCCGCCTTGATCGCTTCGGCCGCTTTTTTGATCTGACGGTTGTTCCCTTTGTAGTTGGGTTTGTAGGTGGGCAGATCGACCGAGTCGGGATAGACGAACTCCCCGATCTCTCCGGTGATATCCTTGGGCACATCGACCAGCACCGGACCGGGACGGCCGCTGCGGGCGATGTAGAAGGCCTCCTTGAGGATGCGGGGCAGATCGGCCAGATCGTGGACGAGGTAGTTGTGTTTGGTACACGCGCGGGAGATCCCCACCGCGTCGATCTCCTGAAACCCGTCGGTCCCGATGAGTGAGAGGGGCACCTGTCCCGAGATCACCACCAGCGGGACCGAATCGGTGTACGCCGTCGCCAGTCCGGTTACCGCGTTGGTAAATCCGGGGCCCGAGGTCACCATCGCCACCCCCACTTCACCACTGGCACGGGCGTAGCCGTCGGCCGCATGGACCGCCGCCTGTTCGTGCCGGGTCAGGATATGTTCAAAGTTGTCTTGCTTGTAGATCTCATCGTAGACGTTCATGATCGCCCCGCCGGGATAGCCAAAGACCTTGGTCACCCCTTCGGCGATGATCGCTTCGATGATCATCCGCGCACCGCTCATTTGCATGTCGCACTCCAGAAGGTTTATAATGAAGCGATTATAGCGAAAAATGCTTAGCCCACCTCCAGAGACCCCTCCCTTTGACAGGATCCACCAGCGGGTACACATGTGAATATTTAAGCAATTTTGGATACGATTTGACTAGGGATGCTCGAGACGCTATAAAGAACTGGAGCATATTTTTTGTTGCAAAGCATCATTATCCTCTTGATGACCGGTGGTTGCATGCTGGCCGGTGTCCTCAAACCGCTTCCGCTGACGGTCGAACAGCACCCGGGAAAAGCCTCACTGGGGAAAAAACTCTTCTTTGATACGCAACTCTCACGCGACCGCACCGTCTCCTGCGCCTCCTGCCACGATCTGCAGCACGGCGGGGACGACGGACGACGCGTCTCCAAAGGGATCGGCGGCGCCGAAGGGGAGGTCAACGCCCCCACCGTGTACAACACGGTCTTCAACTTCCGGCAGTTCTGGGACGGACGGGCCCGGGATCTCAAGGACCAGGCCTCTGCCCCCATCGAGAACCCCGTCGAGATGGGCTTTACGATGAAAGAGCTGGCCCTACGGCTGCGAAAGGATCCCGCTTATGTCCGACTTTTCTCGGCGATCTACCCCGAGGGGATCACCCCGGATACCATCGCCGACGCGATCGCCGAATACGAAAAGGGACTTATCACCCCCAACGCCTCCTTCGACCGCTATCTGCGTGGTGACACGAATGCCCTGAGCGAACAGGCAAAAAAGGGGTACAGACTCTTCCAGTCCAAAGGGTGTGTCATCTGCCACAACGGCATCAACATCGGCGGAAACCTCTACAACAAATTTGGTATCTATCAGGATGCTAACAGTACCCAGCTGGGGCGCTACCATGTCACCAAACGTCCCGAAGACAAGTATGTGTTCAAGGTCCCGTCCTTGCGCAACGTCGCGCTGACAGCCCCCTACATGCACGACGGACGCTTCCAGACGCTTGAAGAGGCGGTACGTTTCATGACCGAGTATCAGCTGGGTCGGTTCATCTCCCGGGAGGAGATCAGTGCGATCGTTGCGTTCCTCAAGTCACTGACCGGCGAGATCCCCCCCAGTGCGAAGAGTCGGCCATGAACACGATCTGGGACCGATGGCAGCGCCGTACCGACCTGTTCAGTACCCTGCTGGGCTCGTTCTTTGTGGTGCTGATCGCCCTGCTCATCTACATCGCCCAGATCGACAGGGAGATCAAACACTACGATGACTACCACCACCATCTTGACCAGATCCGTCTGCTCGATGACCGGTTCGATGCCTTCTTCGCCCGGACCTATCGCTACATCGACTACGACGAGACCACCCGCCTCGAAAATGATTTCGAATCGGTCCTGACACAACTGCTGCGATCTAATACCCGAAAAGACTTCGGTCCAAAGCTTTATCGACAGATCGAGGAGATCGCCACCCTCTACGCCACCAAAAAGGAGGCGCTCGAGGACTTCAAAGGGCTCAACGCCCAGGTGACCCATTCGACCTATTTCCTGTTCGATCTGCGCAAGTCGATGGAACAGACCATTCTGGGTCACGATCCCGAAAAAAAGGCTTTGATCGATGATATCTTTTTCGCCATCAGTCAGATCCTGATGGACCTCCCCTACGATCGGAGCGCTATTGAGAACAATCTCGCCACCCTCGCCCACTACAAACAGACCGACAAAAACCTCTACGCTTTCTGGCAGCACGGCACGTCGTTCCTGCGCAACACCGAACGGATCAGAACCATCCGCGAACGGGCCCGCGCCATCCCCCTGCGCTCCCATATCGAGCAGATCCTCTCGGCTCTGCACGCGCAGTACGATACCAATCGCTACCGCCAAAAGATCATCAGCATCTCCCTCTTCAGCTTCGCTTTTGTGATCCTGGCGCTTTTGATCTTCAGCTACCGTCGTATCCGGGCCAACACCCGGGAACTGCAGGCCTTCCGCTACGCCATCGAGAACAGCGACAACGCCATCATCGTCACCACCCCTGACCGCAAGATCATCTATGTCAACGATGCGTTCGAGAAACGTTCCGGCTACACCCGTGACGAAGTGATAGGACGCGATCTCAATCTCATGAAGTCCGATCGCCTCTCTCCTGAATTATACCGGGAGATGAACGCAAAACTCGATCGGGGAGAGATCTGGCAGGGGGAACTGATCAATCGCAAAAAAGACGGATCACTGATGTACGAAAAAGCCTCCATCATCCCCGTCTTTATCGATGGGAAGCTTATCCAGTATCTGGCAGTCAAACTCGACATCACCGGCTACAAAGAGCAGCAGATCCGGCTCAAACAGGCCGAAGCGGTCTACGAAATGATCGGGGACGGGATCATCGTCACCGATAAGGACCGCAAAATCCTCTCGGTCAATCCGGCGTTCGAAGAGATCTTCGGCTACCGGGAGGAGGAGCTGATCGGCAGGGATCCGATGGTGATCCAGTCACTCAAAGAGGACAGCTATTTCTACCACCAGATGTGGAACACCCTCCTGACAAAAGAGCGCTGGTCAGGCAAGATCCACAACCAGACCAAAGACGGCACCATTCTGCCCATCTGGCTGACCTTGACCCTTGTGCGGGACCGCCATGGCGAGATCGAGAACTTCATCGCCATCTATACCAACCTGCAGGAGATCATTGCGATCCAGGAGCGGGCCGAACATCTGGCCTACCACGACAGCCTCACCGGTCTGCCCAACCGAGCCCATTTTGACCTGCGGATCGAGGATCTGCTCGGGGTCGCCAGAAGCACCCGTCAGCAGGTCGCTGTCCTGTTCCTCGATCTGGACCGGTTCAAAGTGATCAACGACACCCTGGGTCATGCGATCGGAGACGGGATGCTGGTCACCATCGCCGAGCGGCTGGACAAACTCTTTGACAAAGATGTTCTGTTCGCACGGTTGGGCGGGGATGAGTTCGTGGTCACGATCCTCTCAGAAAACGGCCGGAACGATGCGGAAGCGATCGCTCAGGAGATCCTCGCCGTGATCGAGGAGCCGATCCAGGTCAAAGACTACTATCTCCACACCACCGCCAGCATCGGGATCGCTCTCTACCCTGACGATGGGGATGAGAAGGACCAGATCATCCGGTATGCCGACTCGGCCATGTACGCAGCCAAAGAGAACGGCAAAGGGACCTACTGTTTCTACAACAACCAACTCTCCCTCGATGTTCAGGCCCGCCTGACACTGGAGCAGGAGCTGCAACAGGCGATCGAAGCGAACAGTTTCTATCTCGAGTTTCAACCCCAGTACGACCTGGCTACCCGCCGGACGACAGGGGTCGAAGCACTGCTGCGCTGGCAGGGCGATATCCTGAAGGATGTGACGCTCGATCGGTTCATCACGATCGCAGAAGAGACCGGTGCCATCGTCAAGATCGGTTATTTCGTTATCGAGGAAGCGTGCCGGGCCTACATGCGGTGGAAGCAGATGGGCTATACCCTCCAGAGCATCGCGGTCAATGTATCCGCGGTGCAGTTCAGTGACAAACACTTCATCCCGACCCTCCGGGAGATTCTCAAGCGCACCGGCATGCCCCCCGAAGCACTCGAGATCGAGATCACCGAACGGTTCATCATGGAGTACTCCACCTCCAACATGACGGTGCTGGATGAGCTGCGTACCCTTGGATGCCTCATCTCCATCGATGATTTCGGTACCGGATACTCCTCCATGAACTACATGAAACGGCTGCCACTCGATATCATCAAGATCGACCGCTCCTTCATCATGGATATCCCAGAGAGTGTCCACGACATGGAGGTCTCCAAGGCGATCATCGCTCTGGCACACAGCCTTGGATACACGGTGATCGCCGAGGGGATCGAGACCCCCGAGCAGGAAGCCTTCCTCCAAAAACACCGCTGCGATCTGGGACAGGGGTACTACTACGCACGGCCGATGAACGAAGAGGCACTTCTGCGTTTTCTGGAAGAGGCCTACCCGCTCCCCATCGGCGCATGAGCGTTACGTGATCGATGTTACTTTTACATCCATGCTTTTGTGAATGATTGACAGCCACAGAGATCTGTTTCGGGATTTGGGCGCACTGTGGTACAATAGCATCCAAAAAGCCTGTACCATGAAAGTAAGACTACTGGGATTGATCGCTGCTGTTGGATTTGGACTTGCCGGATGTGGTCAGAACGACCCGACCGCCAAAGCCACCCTCATGCCCGGGGCCAGGCCGGCCACCCGCTACCGTACCCATACCGCCACCAACCCGACCGATGAGCAGATCCGCCTCCTCAAAGCCCAGACCGAGGCCAAAGCCCGCCTGGCCGAGATCGAAGCGCGCAAAGCCGAGCGCCTCCGGCAACTCGAGACCCGGCGGGCCGAGACGGTCGCCCGCCTCGAGGCCGAAAAACAGCAGAAGCTCAAAGCGCTCGAACTCCGGCAGATCGAGAATACCAATGCCGCCAATACCCAGATAGCCAAAGCCCGCGCCCAGACCGATCTGGCGATCGAAAAGGAGCGCCAGGCCCGAGAAAGCGCCCGCCAGAAAGAGCAGATCGCTTTTGAGCGGCAGCTGCTCATCGCCACGGTAACGGTCGCCCTGCTTCTGATGCTGCTGCTCTACCTCCTCTACCGCCACCGCCACAACGTCAAGCTCAAACTCCAGGAGGAGGAACTGCGCCACAAAGCCTACCTCGAGGCCAGCCGTCAGCACCACGAAAAGGTCACCAAAGTCCTCGACATCCTCGCCGATGAGAAGACCGACAAACACGTCAAAAAAGAGCTGACCAAACTGCTGGGCAACAGCGACCTCCCGCCGCAGCTCCCCTCGTAGATCGGATCTTCCGGATACGACAATCAGCACGAAATCGTCGGGTCCCTCCGTCATTCCGGACCCCAATCCGGAATCCCCCCAATTGGAACAGCGATTTCAATCGCTAACATTAACGCGAATGAATTCGCGTCCCCAATAAAACAAAGGGGATCCTGAATCGAGTTCAGGATGACAAGCTGCCATCATTCCGAAGCCAGATCCAGCGCCACCCCTTCGCGCAGACCGTCGTCGATCACCGTGCACGCTTCAAACCCCAATATCTTATACATCCGATCGAAGATCAGTATCCCGGCGGTCACCAGATCGGCCCGGCCGACCCCGACGATCTCCTCCCGCCGCGCAAACGGCAGACTCAGGAGTTCATCGAGATAATAACGCGGCGCATGGCGCAGCAGACGGGTACCGTTGATCCGCTCGGGATCGTAGGTATCGTACTCCATCCCCAGCTGCATCGCCGCGAGTGTCGTAGGCGTTCCCGCCGTGGCCACGAACGCCTCCGGCCGTCCCCGGGCGATGTAGACCTCGGCGACAAAACGCTCCAGCGGCGCCATCACCTCCGGCAGGGCCGCTTCGATCGCTGCCAGATCGGGGTAGCTTTGCGAGAGCGTCACGATCCCCAGCGGAAAGCTCTGCGCGATCACCTCATCCCCGTACGCGAACGTCACCTCGGTCGAACCGCCGCCGATGTCGATGAGAACAAGGTCTGTTTGAGTGGGTAGTGGGTAGTGGGTAGTAGGTAGTTCGTGCTCAGGGGTGGATGGTGGATGGTGAATGGTGGATGGTGGATGGTGGATGGTGGATGGTCGATGGTGAATGGTGGATGGTGGATGGTGAATGGTGGATGGTGGATGGTGGATGGTGGATGGTGGATGGCTGGTGGCGGCGAGTTTCTGGAGGCGGTGGCGTACGGCACGCAGGGTCAGGCGGGCCTCTTCCTCCCCGTCGATGATCTCGAAGCGGATCCCGGTCTCCCCGGCGATGCGGTCAAGCACCTCGGCACCGTTGGCGGCCCGTCGGAGCGCTTCGGTGGTGACCGCCCGGGCTTTCGCCTTCCCAAAAGGGAGCGCTTCCCGCATCTGCCCCAGCCCCGCGACGATCCGCTCCACCGCCGCATCGGAGATCACCCCCGTCTGCGCCAGCCCGTCGGCGGTTTTGACGATCGCGCCGTACCGGGGGCCGAACGTATCGGTCACCGGATCGTACGTCGTCGCCCGCAGGGTATTGGACCCCAGATCGATCCCGATCGTCTTACTACCCGGTTCCTCATTCCTCATTCCTCATTCCTTATATTCCATTTTCTTCTCGGGATTGGGAGAACCCGACCTACACCTTCTAATTCCTAATTCCTAATTCCTAACTCTTCTAATGTTCTTCCCGGAACGGAAAGCCGTGTTCGCGGAGTTTGGCCCGGATCGTCTCCTGATGCTCTTTCCCTTTGGTCTCGAGCGCGACGCTCACATGCGCGTCACCGAACTCCAGATCGGTCGAGGTGCGATCATAGCCGATCTGAACGATGTTGGCCTGGACCTCCTGCATCACCTCGGTGAAATGTTTCAGTGCGCCGGGCTTGTCGATGAGGGTGACCACCAGCTTCATCTTGCGGTACGATTTCATCAGACCTTTTTCGATAATGAGCGAGAGCATCGTCACGTCGATGTTGCCCCCGCTGAGGATGATCCCGACCCGGCTCTCTTTGGGCAGATCCATCAGGTGGCGGTGCATCGCCGCGGCCACCCCGACCGATCCGGCCCCCTCCACCAGCAGCTTCTGGCGCTCGAGCAGAAAGAGGATTGCGTTGGCGATCTCGTCCTCGCACACCGTATCAAAGATATCGACCTTCTCCAGAATGTGCTCCAGCGTCACCGGCGAGGTGTCCCGCACGGCGATCCCGTCGGCGATGGTACGCACACTCGTAGTATCGATGGGGCGGCGGGCATCGTAGGATTGTTTCATCGCCGGGGCCCCCTCGGCCGAGATGCCGATGATGGTGATATCGGGCTTGATCGCCTTGGCCGCCGTGGCCACACCGGAGATGAGCCCACCGCCGCCGACAGGTACGACGATCGCATCGAGATCGGGGACCTGCTCAAGCATCTCCAGCGCGATCGTACCCTGCCCCGCCATCACCTCCTCGTCGGCGAAGGGGTGGACGAAGTCTTTGCCGTGTTCCTCGGCATAGGTCACCGCATGGGCATAAGCTTCATCGTAGTTGATCCCGTGGAGGATCACTTCCGCGCCGAGCTCTTTGACCCCCATCACTTTGGTCAGCGGGGTCGACTCGGGCATGACGATCGTCCCGTCGATCCCGAAGTGCCGTGCGGCGAAGGCCACCCCCTGGGCATGGTTACCCGCACTGGCCGCCACGACACCGTTGCGGCGGCCGGCTTCGATGAGGGTCGCGATCTTGTTAAAAGCCCCCCGGAGCTTGAACGAGCCGGTCCGCTGGAGGTTCTCCTTTTTGATGTAGATGTCACACTGGGTCCGTTCGCTGAGGATCGGGGCGTGAGACATGGGTGTGTGGTGGACGACCCCCTCAAGGCGTCGGGCCGCTTGCCGGATGGTGTTTAAGTCGAGCATTATCATTCCTGTGTAAAATTAGACGCATTATATCAAAACCAAGGATAAACCGTTATGGAAAAAATCGAATGTGAGATCCCCACCGTCAACTCCAACCCCGATGAGATCCGCGAGATCCTCAAGCAGGTCAAAACGATCGCCGTCATCGGCCTTTCCCCCAACCCCGAAAAAGACAGCCACCGGGTCGCGAAGTACCTCCAGGAGCACGGCTACACGATCATCCCCGTCTATCCCAAAGGGGACGAGATCCTGGGCCAGAAGGTCTACCGCTCGCTGGCCGAGATCCCCGGCAAGGTCGACATGGTCGATATCTTCCGCAAGCCCGCAGCCTTTGATGCCATCGCCGATGCGTGTATCGAGCGCGGGGACGTCGATGTCTTCTGGGGTCAGGTCGGCCTGGTCAACAACGAGGCAGCCGAAAAGGCCCGCGATGCCGGGATGAAAGTGGTCCAGAACCTCTGCGCCATGGTCGAGCACCGTGAGCTCATTGGCGATCAGTAACATTGATCAGGAATGATCACTCTACCTCGATACGTCCCCGACGCAGAAGAGGGCTCATCTCCTCGGCACTCATTGGGTGACCGATGAGATACCCCTGCCCTTCCGGACATCCCATCGCTTTTAAGAGATTCAACTGTTCGATCTCCTCAATCCCCTCGGCAACAACCCCAAGTTCCATCCCCTCGGCCATGGCAATGATCGCCCGTATAATCGCCTGATCCCGGGTATCGGTCACAATATCCCGTACAAATGCACGATCGATTTTGAGTCGATCAACCGGTAACGCTTTCAGATGAGTCAAGGACGAATACCCTTTGCCAAAATCATCCACTGCCAATCGAACTCCAAGTCTCCGAATTTTATGCAATACTGAGATAGCCTTTTGCGGATTCCGGAACGTAAAACTCTCAGTCATTTCCAGTTCAAGCCACTCCGGAAGTGTGCATCGTTTCAGTGCAGCACTGATCGCCTGAATCAAAGACGGATCCTGCAACTGCACCGCAGAAACGTTAACCGCCATACGTGCCGGTGCAATCCCCTGCTGTTGCCACTCTGCCATTTGCACTGCAGCATGCTCCAGGACCACCCTCCCCAGCCGATGGATCAGATCGCCCTCTTCGGCCGCGGGTATAAACGAGTCAGGCCCGATAAAACCTCTTTGAGGACTGTTCCAGCGTACCAAAGCTTCTACACTTAAAATCGCACCGGTCTCCAGCGAGATCTGCGGCTGATAGTAGAGCTCAAATTGCTCCCGATCAATTCCCCGAAGCAGATGACTCTCCAGTGTCAATCGTTCCATGGACTGGCGAGTCAACTCCCGCGAATAGAACCTGATCTTGTCTGGACTCGTCTCCTTGGCACGATACATAGCAGCATCTGCATACTTGAGGAGCGCCTGTATCTGAGTACCGTCTTCAGGATAGAGAGCGATCCCCATACTCAGACTGATGTAGATCTCACGCCCCTGAAGCAACACCGGACGGTTCAAACGATCCGCCAGTCTACGGATCATCCTTTCCAACGCTTTTCGATTGGGGAAATGGTCAAAAAGTACGATAAATTCATCACCGCCAAAACGTGCGATTTTGTTGCTGTTTTCAATCGATTCCTGCAAACGCTTACCGATTTGCTGCAGCACTTCATCGCCGGCCGAATGCCCCAGTGAGTCATTAATCTGCTTAAAGTTGTCCATATCCATGAACAGGAGAGCCAGTGATGTTTTCTCCCGTTCGGCACGGATAACCATCTGGGAAAAATACTGAAAAAAAAGCGTTCGGTTCGGCAAGCCCGTAAGGGAATCATAGTGAGCAAGTTTTTTATAGTCGTTTTTCTGTTCAGATAGTGCGTCGGCCAGCTCTTTTAGCTCTCGGTTTGTCTGAGTATAAAGTGTCAGATGCCGACGAATTTCATGCTCTATCTGATTTTCAAGTTGACGGTTGGTCGACTGAAGCATTTGATGAGCCTGAAGAACACGACGCTCATACATCTCGATAAGAAAGACCAAAAGACCCATCAATGCCAATATCAGCATAAGAGCATAAAGATCCAACGAAGGATAGGAAAGAGCATAGAGAGAAAGGACCATCATAGTGCTGACGGCTGTCAGAATATATCCCGCACGCCGACCCTCAATGTAAAAGGCAAATGCGATTACCATCAACAGCCACATAATGCGGATCGGTTCCTCAGGGTTCAGCCACAAATTGATATAAAGAACCAGTAGACCGATAGTGACGATCGCGACCGAAACAGGTTTCTGGTAGTGTTTTCCACGGCGCAACAGCCCAAAAGCCATTAGTGCCATGGCAATATATACGAAATTGAAAACGAGTTCGGCAGAAGGAACCGATACGAAGGAAACAAGTGTAAGAACAGCTACCAAACTCGTACTCAACAGAATGATGGAGTTCATCATAAAAAATTTGAATTTGAGGTCACCCTCTTCGGGCGTGAAATCGTGGCCGCTGAGCAGTACCGTCCGGTTCCATCGCATCAGTAACTCCCCTTTTTCTGTTGATGGATGCTTCTAAGTGAGAGTACTTTATAGTATAGATAACCTTTTGTTTTGGCAAAAAAAGAGGGAAAAGGGGGAAATGCAGGTAAAAAAGTGTAAGAAAGCCGTTTTTTGGCGGCTTTCTTACTGTTGAGTGGCGGAATTTTACTCGACTTCGGCGTCGATGACATCGTCATCGGCCGGCTTCTGCTCGGCTCCACCTCCGGCCTGCTGACCGGCTGCGGCTGCCTGAGCGACTTTCTGGGCGACGGCGTTGAGCTCAGCCACTTTGGCGTCGATCTGCTCTTTGGTGGCGTTGTCGTCCTTGACGAGTGCTTCGACCTCTCCGGTCACTTTGGCCACCTCGTCTTTGAGCGCAGCATCGGCGTTGTCACCGAGCTCCTCGAGCGCTTTGCGGGTCTGGTGGACCAGCGCGTCGGCCTGGTTCTTGGCCTCGACAAGCGCTTTGCGCTTCTCATCCTCGGCTTTGTGGGCCTCGGCCTCCTGGACCATCCGCTGGATCTCATCCTCGCTCAGACCGCTGGAGCCGGTGATCTTGATCTCCTGCGACTTGCCGGTGGCCTTGTCCTCGGCGCTGACGGTCAGGATACCATTGGCGTCGATGTCGAAGGTCACCTCGATCTGCGGCACACCGCGGGGTGCGGGGGCGATGCCGCTGAGCTCGAACATACCGAGCGATTTGTTGTCCTTGGCGAACTCCCGCTCACCCTGGACGACGTGGATGCTCACCGCCGGCTGGTTGTCCTCAGCCGTCGAGAAGGTCTGCGACTTCTTCGCCGGGATGGTGGTCCCCTTCTCGATCAGCTTGGTGGTCACGCCGCCGAGGGTCTCGATCCCGAGGCTCAGCGGAGTGACGTCCAGCAGCAGGACGTCTTTGACATCACCGGTGAGGACCCCGCCCTGGATCGCCGCACCGATGGCGACGACCTCATCGGGGTTGACCGATTTGTTGAGCTCTTTGCCAAAATACGCTTTGACCTTCTCCTGTACCAGCGGTACCCGGGTCGATCCACCCACCATGACCACCTCTTTGATCTCAGACTTGCTCAGGCCCGACTCTTTGAGGACCTCGTCGATCTTGGTGATGGTCTTCTGGACCAGATCCTCGATCAGCGACTCGAACTTGGCGCGAGTGAGCTTCATCACCAGGTGCTTCGGCCCGGTCGCGTCCGCGGTGATGAACGGAAGGTTGATCTCCGTCTCTGTCGCGGTCGAGAGCTCTTTTTTGGCGTTCTCGGCTGCCTCTTTAAGGCGCTGGAGTGCCATGATATCGGCTTTGATATCGATCCCCTGATCTTTTTTGAACTCTTCGGCGATGTAGTCGACGACACGGTTGTCGAAGTCATCCCCTCCGAGGAACGCATCCCCGCCGGTAGCCAGAACCTCGACCACACCGTCCCCGGTCTCGAGGATGGTCACGTCGAAGGTCCCTCCACCGAGGTCATAGACCGCGATGTTCTCACTCTCTTTTTTGTCCAGCCCGTACGCCAGCGCCGCGGAGGTGGGCTCGTTGATGATCCGCAGGACGTTGAGTCCGGCGATCGTTCCGGCCTCTTTGGTCGCCTTGCGCTGCGCGTCGTTGAAGTAGGCCGGTACGGTGATGACCGCGTCGGTCACGGTCCCGCCCATGTAGGCCTCGGCATCTTCCTTGAGTTTCATCAGGATCTTGGCCGAGATCTCCTGGGGGGTGTAGGTCTTGCCGTCGATCTCGATGGCACACGCGCCGTTCTTGTCGGTGATATGGTACGGCAGACGCTCTTTGGCCTCTTTGGCCTTCTCCTCATCACACATCAGCCCCATGATCCGCTTGACCGAGTAGACGGTCTTCTCGGGGTTGGTGACCATCTGGCGCTTGGCGGTTTCGCCGACGAGCACCTCACCTTTGTCGGTGAAGGCTACTACCGAAGGGGTCGTGTTCTTCCCCTCTTTGTTCGCGATGATCTTCGCTTCACCGTTCTCATAAACGGCCACCGCGGAGTTGGTGGTTCCCAGGTCGATTCCAATTGGCTTGCTCATGTTTCACTCCTCTGTTTGTTGATTTTTGTTGTCCGTATTGTATGAAAATTCTGAAGATCCGTTTGCAACCTGTGTTGCAAACGGTCTCAAAAAACACGCCTAAAACATTATTTTGATGTGCTGACCATCGCCGGGCGGAGGGTACGGTCTTTCATTTTATACCCTTTTTGCATCACCTGGACGATCTGCCCGCTGTCGTGCTCGTCACTCTCCACCTGCATGATCGCCTGATGGACCTCCGGATCGAACGCCCCTTCGTGGGGGACCTCCTCGACCCCGTGTTTTTTGAGGACGTTGAGGGTCTGGTTGTAGGTCAGTTCCATCCCCTCCCTGATCTTCTCGATCGCCGTAGCGGCATCCTCCGGATCGATCTGCTCCATCGATTTGAACGCACTCTCGAACGAATCGAGGATGCTCAGCATATCGGATGCAAACGACTCATTGGCGAACGCCACGGCGTTGGCCTTGTCCTTCTCAAGCCGCTTTTTGCTGTTCTCGAAATCCGCATGGAGCCGCAGGACCTTCTCCTCGGCCTCGGCCAGCGCAGCTCGGGCCTCCTCAAGCTCTTTGGCACAGGTATCCTCCGTGCCAGAGTTCTCCGGTTGTGTTGCCTCTTCGGTTTGAGGTGTTTTCTCCTCTTTAGTGTGCTGTTTTTTGCTCATAGTAGTCTCCTGTTGGGTAATGCTTTTGGGAATTATAGTATATTGAGCATGGTTTTGTCAAGCTTTCTTTATAGTAAGTTGAAAATAAAGTTTAGTTTGATAGGCTAAAGTTTTAAAATTTGACAGAATTATCCTGCAAAATCGAAGGGTACAGTGCAACAGTATGGATAAAGGAGATGCGGGAAAAGGGAAAGCAGAAACGGTGCGGAGGGGGTCCGCACCGGTGGTTCAAAACGAGTACGATCAGTTACGGATGCCGAGGGCCTCTTTGATCGCGGTGTAGCGGCTGTAGTCTTTTTTCTGCAGATAGCGCAGCAGACGGCGGCGCTGACCGACGAGTTTGAGCAGTCCCAGGCGGGACGAGTGGTCTTTTTTGTTCGTTTTGAGGTGTTCAGTCAGGTACGCGATCCGCTCGCTGAGCAGTGCGATCTGTACTTCCGGAGAACCGGTATCGTTCTCACCGTGTCCATACTGGGCGATAATCTCTTTTTTCTTCGCCGAATCCAAAGCCATAATGACCTCCTGATTGGTA
>Ga0256835_1001274_pt1 | contig 15434 bp, 16 predicted proteins | sample PIR30metaG_FD_185972 | JGI IMG/M metagenome (GOLD analysis project Ga0256835, IMG submission 185972) | Hydrothermal vent microbial communities from East Pacific Rise, Pacific Ocean - PIR-30 | ecosystem: Environmental > Aquatic > Marine > Hydrothermal vents | place: Pacific Ocean: East Pacific...
GGATGGTCCTCCCTTTTGTCATCGGCGGATCGGTGATGTTCACCCTCGGGGTGCTGTTTGCATACTACATCGTCACGCCGTTTGGGTTCCAGTTCCTGATCACCTTCGGCTCGTTCCTCTACACACCGCTGATCAACATCGAGGACTATGTGGGATTTTTCACCAAGATCCTGCTGGGGTTCGGGATCGCGTTCGAGCTGCCGGTGGTGGCCTATTTCCTCGGGATGCTGGGCCTGATCACCGACAAGACCCTCATCCGCTTCTTCAAGTACGCCATCGTGATGATCTTCATCCTCGCCGCCCTGCTGACCCCGCCTGATGTGCTCACCCAGGTGCTCATGGCCGCGCCGCTGATTATCCTCTACGGCGCCTCCATCGTGATCCTCAAGTTCGTCAATCCTGAAGAGCCCGAAGAGGAAGAAGAGGAAGAAGAGGAAGAAGAGGATAAACCGTCCGTCTCTCCTCCGCCCCCGGAAGAGACCCCACCGGCCACACTCCCCCGAGACGATACGGCTCCCTGATCCCATGTCTTCTCTCTCGCCGGAACTCCTCACACGAAACTACGACTACCACCTCCCCGAAGGCCACATCGCTACTGAACCGGTCCAGCCCGCCGATGCCGCCCGGCTGCTGGTCTATGAGCGCGCCACTGATACGGTGACCCACACGACCTTCCGGCATCTGCTTGACTTTGTCCCGCCCGAGGTTCACGTCTTCCTCAACGACACCCGCGTCATCAAGGCCCGTATCTTCGGCCGCAAAGCAGCGCAGAACGGTCAGGGGGGCGGCCGGGTAGAGCTCCTTTTCACCAAAACGCTCGATGCCCACCGCCATCTGGTGATGATACGGGGGCGGGTGCGGGCAGGCACTCGGCTTCTTTTTGATGAGGGGCTGGAAGCGACGGTTGAGGAGCTGAACGACGACGGATCACGCGTGGTCACCTTCACCCGGAACGGAATACCGATCCGCTTCGAGGCGCTGGTGCAGGTGCTTGACCGCATCGGCCACATCCCGCTGCCTCCCTACATGCAGCGGGATGACAGAGAGGAGGATGAGCAGGATTACCAGACCCTTTTTGCCCGCAAGGCCGGGGCCGTCGCCGCCCCGACGGCCTCCCTGCACTTCACCCCGGAGCTTCTGGCACGTCTGAAGGAACGCCACCCCACCCACACCCTCACCCTCCACGTGGGTGCGGGTACCTTCAAGCCGGTCGAGGCCGAGCACATCCTCGACCACCCCATGCACTCAGAGTCGTTCCATATCCCGGACGAAGCCGCCGACGTACTGCGCAGCGACGCGCCTCTGCTGGCGGTAGGGACCACCGTCACCCGCACCATCGAGTACTTCGCCCGCACCGGCCGACAGGAGGGTGAATGTGACCTTTTCCTCCATCCGGCCAATCCCCCCATCCGGGTCAACCACCTGCTGACCAACTTCCATCTACCCAAAAGCACCCTCATCATGCTCGTCTCCGCCTTCATCGGCCGCAGGCGCACCCTGGAGCTCTACGACGAAGCGATCCGTAAGGGGTACCGCTTTTTCAGTTACGGTGACGGAATGCTGATCCTCTAAAAAAATTCAGGGTAGATTCAGATTTTATATGTTATAATATGAAAGCCACACAGGGAGTTTTTATATACAGTCATGCTTTCTCCTTTTGATTTCCTCCTCCAAACCTCTTCCTGGGTGGCCCTCTACAAATGACGGCCCATCGGGCCGACTTTACCACAAAATGATGATCTTTTGACCGATAAACTGCTATAATAGTCCCATGCTGATGTAGCTCAGTTGGCCAGAGCACATGATTCGTAATCATGAGGTCACGGGTTCGACTCCCGTCATCAGCTCCATCCTGGTGCTTATGGCATACAAGCGGAACAGGAAACATGCCAGAGCCAATAGGTCTTATTAACACAAGGAACACTATCATGCTTGAGGGACTTTTCCAATCCAAAAATCAAAAACAGGTCAATAAATGGAAAGCGGAACATGCCAAAATGGTCGAACTGGCCCATCGTGTGCTGGGAGAATATGCCAAAGGCGATCACCCTAAAGCAAAAAAATATCTTAAAGAGTTCAGTAAAGTGGCCATAGATCATATCGTTGATGAGGATATCACCTTTTTCAATCTCACCCGTGACAACAATCTCAACGACATCCGTACCGAAAAGATGATCGAAGAATTTAAGGAGAGTTTTGGTGGGACGAAAGAGACCCTGATGAAATTTCTGGGCAAATATACCCTCTCCGAGACTCCGCTCGATGAGGAGTTTTTTGACACGTTCAATGCCATTGTCAAGATCCTGGGCGAACGGATCGAATACGAAGAGAGCAATCTCTACTTTCGGCTGAGCCTTAGTTAGAGGTTCGTTCCAACCAGCGCTCCAGAATGATCTGTGCCGCGATCGAATCGATCCGACCGTCCCGTTTCTGGCGGGTCACCCCTGCCATCCGCTCTTTGGCCTCGGCCGAAGAGCCTGCCTCATCCTGATAGTGAATGCGCATCCGATCCTCCACGCCGAGCAAACCGACAAAGTGGCGGATCCGCCGCTCCATCTCCGCTTCACTGCTCCCCCCGCGGGGCAAGCCGACGATCAGCGTATCGACACCCCACTCCTCAAGGAAGGCCACCGTATCACGTGCCGCCTGATCGCGGTTGTGCCGCAGGATCGCCGGCTGGGGCAGGACCGTCACGCCGTCCGGGCTCAACGCCACACCGATCCGCTTGAGCCCCACATCCAGTGCCGCGGCTTTCATCAGAACATATCCCCGGAGGTGTGTTTTCTGCGGATCTGTTTTCGGGGCTGCTTCCGATGCAGTTTTGTCGTGACCGGTTTGGGTCGAGCCGTCGTCCGTGACGGGACCACCTCCCCATCCTGCAACCCGATCCGGGACCGCATCCGCGCGATGCGGCGATTGGCCCGGATGATCGAGCGCTCGTCGATCCGCCCCTGCCGGATCAGGGAGCGGACGATCCCGATCAGCTGCGCGGTGGAGACTTTTTCCTTCTTTGTGAGCTGATTACCAAAAAGGAGCAGATCGTTCCCCGCCCCAATCGCCAGTGCAAGGGTCTGTTCCAGCGTGTAGTGCTTGCGGATCGCCCCCATCTGCAGATCGTCGGTGATGGCGACTACCTGCGGATTGCGGCGGCGCAGCCGGGTGATCGCCGTGCGGGAGAGGGACATCGGCCGTCCGGAGGGATCGATCTGCCGGTTGACCACGTGGGCGATCATCACTGAGTCCGCCGCACTGTTGGTGAACGGTTCGAGCTCTTTGGGCTGCCACTGCTTCGTCACATCGACGAAGCCCTTGTGGGTATCCCCCAGACTCGAGCCGTGACCGGGATAGTGTTTGAGCGAGGTGAGGATACGGTGGTGGTGCATCGCACGGATAAAGGCGGTATCGAACGCCGCAACATTCCGGGGATCGGCTCCGTAGCTTCGCCCAAGTTTGTGGATGATGTAGTTGCGCGGTTCCATATCGAGATCGGCCACGGGGGCGAGATTGTAGTTGATCCCCAGCCGCTGCAGCTCGGAGCCCATCCCATCATACAGCTTCCCGGCTGCGCGGGTCCCCATCCGTCCCACCTGCGACGCCCGCGGATACTCCTGCCCGAACCGGATGCGCCGTACCTTTCCCCCCTCCTGATCGACCGCGATAAGCGGTTTGTGCGGGCATCGGTTCAGCTGAGCGGTCAACGCTTTCAGCTGCGTCGGTGATGCGACATTCTTCCCAAACAAGATCACCCCGCCAAGACCCCGTTCGCAAATATCTTTCACCACCGGGCTCTGACCGCTCAGCTTCTTTCCGTCAAATCCCAGCACGAACATATTGGCGATCTGACGATCGCTCACCGCTGCCCCGGCCCAGAGAGCCAACACCATCCATCCTGTTACTATCCGGACCATCTTTTCCGTACCTTCTTCTTTTGAGATGGGCGTATTATAGCGCAAGATCATTGCTTCGTTAACATAGCGTTAAGACGATGTGCTATAATCTGTTTTATTTTTTAACAGAAGGAGTTCATGTGAGAATCACATCCCTCATACTCGCCGTCACACTGATGCTGGGTCTGTCACCCAAGGTACAGGCGAAAAACGAAGCCAATACCACCAAAGTCGATCCCGCAGCCTACGAAAAAGCCAAAGAGGAGTTCGTCAAAAAACTCGGTTCCAAAACGGAAAAATTCGAGGTCAAAGAGATCAAAGAAGGCTTCATCTTCAACAACCAGTACGATCACGTCACCCTGCTCGTACTCTGGGACAAAGGGTGCAAATCGTGCATCAAAGATATCCCAAACCTCAACCGCTACCTGCTCGATCTGCGTGGCAAACTCGACATCATCGCCGTGGAGCTCTCCGGGATGAGTACCCAGGAGCTCCAACAGTTCGCCAAAGACAAAAAAGTCCTCTACACCCTCCTCTCCGGCAAGGAGAACAAGGATTTTGTCGCCGCAGCCATGCACAAGTTCCAGTTTGGCAAAGACGAGAACGGCAAACCGAAAAAAGAGGGTCTTCCCTTCATGGTGGTCATGGGCTATACCGGTCATACCCATGCCATCATCCGCGGTGTTCCCAAGGATCCGGCCGACATGGAAGAGTTCCTCATGAAGGTTATCGCCTACTATGAAAAGAAAAAGACCGAGGAGAAAACCCCTCTTAAGGTCAAACCCTGATCCCACTCCACGATGGCTCCACGCTGTGGAGCTATCATACCCGAACAACACACATCTCATACACCGAAAGGAATCTTATGAAAAGAACACTGATGCTGATCTTCAGCACCCTGACCCTGCTGAGCTTCGCCCATGCCGAAGCGGCCAAAGGGGACGCGATCGTCCTCCCCACCCTTGAGGGCAAACAACTGCACATCACCGGCACCGAGAACGGCCTCAAGATCGACGAGTACAAAGGGAAGATCGTTTTTCTCGAGTTCTGGGGAACCCACTGCCCCCCCTGCCGCGTCTCGATCCCCCACTACATCGATCTGATGAAGAAGTACAAAGGCAAACTGGCGATGCTCGCCATCGAGGTACAGGACACCCCCAAAGAGCAGCTGAAGACCTACGCGGCCCAGAAGGGGATCAACTACGACGTCGTCGCCTACCGTGACGCGGGCTATTTCGTCGAGTACATCGCCCGCCGGGCCGGCTGGAAAGGCTCGATCCCCTTCCTGATGATCCTCGATGCCGAGGGCAATGTCGTCACGATGCAGGTGGGGCTGATCCCCCAGGATGCGCTTGAGCGGGTCCTCAACGATCTGCTGAGCAAAAAGATCACCCCAAAAACCGCCCCGGCTCCCGCCACTCAGACTGCCCCCGCCAAAAAGTAAGGCCACCTCTTCGGGGGACTACTCCCCACCTACCGCAGCCGGATCCGTCCGTCTGCGATGACGATCTCCCCGCCCAGCTCCGCCTCATAGACCCGCTCTCCCCACTGCGCCACCGCTTCATCAAGTGTCGGATGCCCCTGACAGAAGTAGAAGAACGCATCCTTCCTCATCGCCGTCTCCGGCACGCTCCCGAACCGCCCGGCGAACGCCTCGATGTCGTAGATCGCCTCGGCCGCCCCCTCAGCCAGCAACCGGTTGGTCCCCCGGCTGCGATCGAGCGCATGGGGCAGCACATAGATCGGCCGGCCCATCCGCTGCGCATACGCGACACTGCGCATCGATCCACTCCCTTCGTCCGCTTCGGCCACGATGAGCACCTCCCCCAGAGCCACCACCAGTTCGTTGCGCACCACGAACCCCCAGTTGGCCGTCCGCCGCCCGTCTTCGAACTGGCTGAGCACCAGCCCTTTCGTTTCGATCTCTCCGATCAGCGCCGCGTTGACCGCCGGATAACGGATATCGAGCCCATTGGCCATCACGGCGATGGTATTGTCGGCCCCGGCCCCCTGATGGGCGATCGCATCGACCCCCATCGCCGCTCCGCTGACGATGCATACCCCCCGCCGGCTCAACGCCCGGGCCAGATCGTAGGTGTATTGCCGGGTATAGGCCAAAGGTCGCCGCGTCCCGACGATCGAGACCTTCGGCCGCTCGAGTAGGGAGATATCCCCGCGGTAGTAGAGTGGTTCCGGGTATTTGCGCATCGCTTCGAGCGTATCGATACGCCTGTCGATCTGAGATGTCACCATGGCTGTCGTCCGTTTTTGACGCTATCATACCACAGTAGACGATAGATGGGAAAAAATATGTCAGATTGTCATATCAAACAAACCGCATTTCGCGCAGGTCGGGATCGTCGATCCCGACATCCTGATCTTTGAAGCATCCCGGATCTGTTCCGTTGCAATCAACGATTGCAACCTACGCGGCTGCCCTTAAACATCACCGAAACAGCTCATCGATGTAGACCGTCTGGACCCCTTTGAGGATCCCTTTAGCCTGGCGGAGGGCCTGCATCGTCGCTTTGTGCGGGTGGCCGATGGCGATGGCGTAGCCCCGTTTTTTCGCGATGCGGACTGCCTGCCTGAGCTGTTTTTTGATCGCGGGGACTTCCTGGACATTGTCGATGAAGACATCCCGGGCAATGTAACGGTCGCCCGACTCACGTGTGATCTTTCGGAGCGTTGTTTTGGCCGTTGTCCGACTGTCGACAAAGACAAATCCCGCTTTTTTCAAAGCGCGATAGAGCCGTTTCATCGCACGATAGTTTGCGGTATAGACACTCCCGGTGTGGTTGTTAACATACCGTACTTTGGGGAAGAGACGCCGGATCTCATCGATGCGCGCCTCCATCGCCCTGCGGCCGCTTCGGACGAACAGCATCCCCTTCATCCGGTTCATCGCCGCGCTGCCTGATTCGAGCGGAAGATGGACCATATAGTGTTTCAACCCCGCCGCCAGCTTCGGGGTGTTTTTGGAGAGTTCGGAGGGGGGAAAGATCGACGGCGTGATATGCCATGGTATTTTTTTCAATGCCTTTAGCTGCGCGGGACGGGCGATGTCATCAATGATAAGCACCAGCTTCGGTTTCCCTTTTTTCGAAGGCGGGACCACGGTGGGCGTTGCCTTTGGGGGAGAGGCTTTTTTTTCAGGTCGTTTCGCTTCCGGCGGCGTCGGTTGCGTCTGTTTCCCGGGCTCGTACCAGCTAATATCGGGCATCGACTCGCTGAGCGCATCTTCCATCTGCCCGTACCGGAGCAGATCATCCTGTTGAGCCGGTACGTCATGCGATGCCGGGTGTTTGGGGGCCGGAAGGGACTTTTTCGCTTCAGCATGTCCGGCAGCAGAGGACTGCACAGAAGGACGCCCCTCACGCACTCCGTAGAAATACCCCACCGCCACCAGCACCACCGCCACACTCAGCCACAGCAGCATCCGCAGAAAGCGATTCTTCTTTTTGGGAGGATATTTCTGCGGCGGCTTGCGTTTTCGGGGTTGTTTCGATGACGGTCTGGACGCCGGGCGTCCGGCCGGTTTGCGGGATGTTTTACGAGAAGTCGATCGGGGCATGAAGGGAGAAATCTATTAGCTATGGAAGGAAAACATCATGATTCCGTATGAGAACGTAGGATTTTGTTCTGATTTGCCGTAGTTTCGTGGGTTGGGGAGAGGAAGGCTACAGAAAACACCATGATCTCTATGAGAACAAAGGATTTTGTTCTGATTTGCCGCAGATTTGGGTGTTTCGGCGAAGGAGGCTGCGATAAGCAGCTGACTGAGCCGATCACCCAAAGATGCGGTGAAACAGGACAAAAGACTAGTTCTCATCCTGGTTGACGATCTTGTTGGCACTGATCCACGGCATCATCTGGCGCAGCTGCTCCCCGGTCTGCTCGATGAGGGAAGCCTTGGCGTTGTTGCGCTCAGCTTTCATGCGGGGATAGCCTGCCTGACCTTCGAGGATGAAGTCTTTGGCGAACTTGCCGTTCTGGATGTCGGCGAGGATCTCTTTCATCGCTTTTTTGGACTCTTCACCGATGACGCGGGGGCCGCTGACGTAGTCACCGTACTCGGCGGTATTGGAGATGGAGTAGCGCATGTCGGCGATGCCCCCTTCGAACATCAGGTCGACGATGAGCTTGAGCTCGTGCAGACACTCGAAGTAGGCCATCTCGGGTGCGTAACCCGCTTCGGTCAAGGTCTCGAAGCCGGCCTGGACCAGCGAAGTGACCCCACCGCACAGAACCGCCTGCTCACCGAAGAGATCGGTCTCGGTCTCGTCCTTGAACGTCGTCTCGATGATCGCGGTGCGTCCACCACCGATCGCTGAAGCATAGGAGAGCGCCAGCTCCTTGGTGTTGCCGGCAGGGTCCTGACCGACGGCGATGAGATCGGGGATCCCACCACCACGGACAAACTCGCTGCGGACGGTGTGGCCGGGCGCTTTGGGAGCGATCATGGTGACGTTGATGTCGGCGCGGGGGACGATGCGTCCGTAGTGGATGTTGAAGCCGTGACCGAACGCGATCGTCGCGCCCTCTTTGAGATTGGGCTCGATCTCGTTGGCGTAGATCTCCGCCTGGTTCTCATCGGGCAGGAGGATCATCACCACATCGGCCTGCGCAGTCGCCTCGGCGACGGTCATGACATCGAAGCCTTTTGCGAGGGCTTTTTGCCAGCTTTTGCCCTCGGGCTTGAGGCCGACGACTACTTTGACGCCGCTGTCGCGGAGGTTTTCGGCGTGGGCATGCCCCTGGGATCCAAATCCGATCATCGCGACGGTCTTGGACTGGATGATGCTCAGATCACAATCTTTGTCATAATATACATTGAGTGCCATGGTGTTTCCTTGGGTATAATTTGGGGGGATTATACCCAAAAGGGACTTTGCACGGGATTATCTGTGCCAAATCGGACTATTTACCTCCCATTTACACTTTTTGAGTATAATAAAATCAAAAAATAAGGGGATAAATATGGAACGACTCAAGACCTATTTTCTTTTGACGGCGTTGACGCTGCTTTTTATCACGGTAGGCGGGATGCTGGCCGGCAAGACCGGGATGATCATCGCCTTCGTGATGGCAGCAGGGATGAACTTCTATGCCTATTTCTACAGTGACAAGCAGGTACTCAAACACTACCATGCCCACCCTGTCGACCGCCAGAGCGCTCCCGGACTCTACCGTATCGTCGAGAACCTGACCCGCAAGGCAGGCCTCCCCATGCCCGCACTCTACATCCTCCCCGACGATCAGCCCAACGCCTTCGCCACCGGCCGGGACTACAACCACGCAGCCGTCGCCGTCACCGAAGGGCTGCTCAATCTCCTCAGCGAAGAGGAGGTCGAAGCGGTCATCGCCCACGAGCTCAGCCACATCAAACACTACGACATGCTCATCGGCACCGTCGCTGCCACCATCGCCGGAGCGATCAGCATGCTGGCTAATTTCGGGATGTTTTTCGGCGGCAGCCACGACGACGATCGCCCCAATATGCTGGTCACCCTGGCGCTCATGTTTCTGGCCCCTCTGGCCGCTTCGATCATCCAGATGACCGTCAGCCGCCGCCGGGAGTTTCTCGCCGATGAAGGGGCCGCCCGCATGACCGGCCACCCCGAATGGCTCCAGTCGGCGCTGAGCAAACTCGACCACTACGCGCGGGGCACCCTGATCCCCGAGGCTGAGCCCCAGACCGCACACATGTTCATCATCAACCCCTTCACCGGCAAGGACATCTCGATGCGCCAGCTCTTCAGCACCCACCCCACCACCGAGCAGCGGATCGAACGGCTGGAGAAGCTGAAGCGGGAGCTGTAGGTTTTGGTATAATGGCAAGAGAAGAAGGAGTATCCATGACCGTCACATTCACCATCGACAATCCGGAGATCGAAAAACGGCTCATGGAGTTCGTCCAGCAGCACAAAGAACTCACCCTCGAAGCCTTCAACACCTTTGTCGCATCGTTTCAAAAAGCCGAAAGTCCCTCCTTTCCAAAAAAAGATCCCCGCAAACACATGCGGTTCGTTCACAGAGAGTACAATCCCGATGAAGTCGACGAGAGGGCACTCACCCACATCCGTGACAGTGCGGCCTATGTCCACGATCTGCGACGGGAAAAAGGCAGCCGGTGATCTTCGTCGACACCTGCATTCTGATCGACCATATCAATGGGAAAATCGCCATTCACGATCATGACAAACCGCAAATGGCCATCAACTCCATCGTCGAAAATGAGATCATTGTCGGCGCCAGAGACAAACGGGATCTGGCAACGACGAACAAAATCCTTTCGGACTTTCCACTGCTCGATCTCGATCAGGACATCATGAACACCTCCACCGTTTTGTTGAATCGCTATGCTCTCTCTCATGGCATGAGCATTTACGATGCTATCATCGCGGCAACCTGCATCGTCTACGATCTGCCCCTCTGGACACACAACAAAAAAGATTTCCGTTTTCTGGACATCGAACTGGTATAACATGACCCCTCTCTCCCTCTCCGTCCTCCCCGGCACTTTCACCATCCACCGTCTGCCGGTCGGAGCGTCTCTGCCCGGATCGCTCTACCGTAGCTCTTTTCTCTCCATCACTCAGACACATGACGAGCTCTCTGTGGTGTGTGAGAGCACGATCACCATCGACTCCAAGAAACAGGAGAAAGGGTGGTCGTGCCTGCGGGTGGATGGCACGCTCGATTTTGGTCTCACCGGGATCCTGGCCGACCTCTCCGGCACACTGGCCGAGGCAGGCATCAGCCTTTTTGCCGTCTCGACCTACGACACCGACTATCTGCTGGTCAAACGCGAAATATTGGAGGACGCGGCGGACGCTCTGCGCCGGGCGGGACACACCGTCATCGGCGCATGAGGATCGTTCGGTATAATTGCCCCATGAAAAACATAGCCATTTCTGCATTAACGCTCTCACATATCTTCCGTCATTCCGGACTCGATCCGGAATCCCCCCAGTTGGGGCAGCGATTTCAATCGCTGACATTAACGCGAATGAATTCGCGTCCCCGGAAAAAAAAGGGGATCCCGAATCAAGTTCAGGATGACGAAACGCGTAGGGTGTTGTGCCCTCACAACACGCTGCTGTTGGAAGCGGGAATAACATATAAACACCTCTGGAGCGGTGTTGTCAGGAGACAACACCCTACACTTAAGACAAAAGCTTTGCACCGAAAAGCAAACCATAACTCTTCACTCTTCACTCTTCACTCTTCACTCACCCCCGCTGGGGGTGCCCTGTGATCGCCGAACAGCTTCTTGTCGGGGTGCTCCCCGAAGACATCGCACCGGAACACCGTCCGACGTTCGAACAGCTGCAGCAGCTGGGGGCCGTGACCGAAGAGGGGGGGCGCTGGTGGCTCCATTCGCTCTACCGTATCGGGCGGATCCATATCGGGCGGGACGGTCAGGGGTACGTCGAAGCCCAGACCAGATCCCAGCGCGATCTGCTCATCGCCCCGGAGGATATCGGCGAAGCCCGTCCGGGCGACACGGTGCTGGCCCGGCGGTTCCTCGCCCGACGGGGACGCGCCAGCGGCGAGGTGGTCTCCGTGCTGCGACGGGCACACACTTACCTGCTTATCTATAGCCACCGGAACGAGAAGGGGGAGATGGAGCTGTACGATCTGCGCACAGGCATGCCCATCACCACCTCCGTCCCCGGGATCGATCTGCGGATCTTCAAGGAAGGGACGGTCTTTTCGATCGATCCGGCCGAGAACACCCTGCGGGAGGTCCTCGGGCATCTTGGGGACCCCAACATCGACGAGAAGCTCTCTCTGGCGCTCTATGAACGGCGCGACGCGTTCCCTCCGGCGTGTGTCGAACAGGCCAAAGCGGTCGAGACCGCGGTCAACGCCGCCGAACACCCCGATCGCATCGATCTGCGGGATCTGGACTTCTGCACCATCGACCCGGTCACCGCCAAGGACTTCGACGACGCGATCTATTTCGACACCGACACCCACACGCTCTATGTCGCCATCGCCGATGTGAGCCACTACGTGCCGTTTTTTAGCCCCATCGACCGGGAGGCGGTCGAGCGCGGCTTCACCACCTACCTGCCCCACAAAGCCTTCCCGATGCTCCCCCGGGAACTCAGTGAGAACATCTGCTCCCTCAAACCTCATGTCGACCGGCTGGCCTTCGTCGCGAAGATCGTCCTCGATCCGAAAACGCTGGAGCCGGTGGAGGAGAGCTTTTTCGAGGCGATCATCCACTCAAAACACCGTTTCAACTACGACACCGTCGACGGGATCATCGCCGCTGATCGTCACCCAGAACGCGATCCAGGATCTCCCCTGACCCCAGCTCTCAACACCCAACACCCAACACCCAACACTCAACACTCAACACTCGACCGCATCCTCACCTGGCTCCTTCCGCTGCAAAAACTTACGGAGGAACTGCGCGCCAAACGGATGGAGCGGGGGTTTGACTTTCGCAGTGACGAGGTCAAGCTCACCCTCAACGACGCGATGCTGCTTGAGCACACTCAGATCGAGACCGGCACCCCTGCCCATTCCCTTATCGAGGAGTGTATGCTGCTGGCCAACCGCGCCGCGGCCAAACGGTTCAGCGGCGAAGGGGACGGGATCTTCCGTATCCACGAGCCGCCAAAGATCGAGTCGATCGAAAAGCTCCTCGGTGAGCTCTCCGCCATCGGTATCCACGTCGAGGAGTACGAAGAGGCCCCCGACCTGATCCGCACCATCCAGCAGCAGGCCCGAAAGCTTGGGCTGGCCGCGGAGGTCGACGCGCTGCTGATCCGTTCGCTCAAACAGGCGAGCTACTCAGCCCACAATGTGGGGCATTTCGGTCTGGGATTTGACTTCTACAGCCATTTCACCTCCCCTATACGCCGCTACCCCGACCTGATCCTTCACCACCTCATCAAAGCCCAGCTGCGGTTCGACAAAAAAGAGGCTGGCTACCTCCTGCGCAACATCGATCCGCTCTGCGCACGGGTCAGCCGCCTTGAACGGGACGCCACCAAAGCCGAATGGGACTTCCGTGACCGCAAGTTCGCCCGCTGGGCGCTGGAGAACAAAGGGCTCTTCTTCGACGCCGAGGTGATCGAGCTGGATGAGGAGCGCACCCGGGTACGGATACTCGATGCGAAGGTCCAGGGGGCCGAAGCGACCCTCCCAAGAGGAGAGGAGATGCTTTTTGATACAATACGGATCATGATCACCGGGGTCGATCTGGCCCGGCCGGCTATCACGGCCCAGGCTGTGCCTGATGGAATGAAGAATGAGGAATGAGGAATGAGGAATGAGGAGATGGTAGCATTGTATAGGCTTTTGTCAACCTTGGATGTACGGAGGCTCCGTCATTCCGGACTCGATCCGGAATCCCGTCGAACCCCCAGAGACGTTCCAACATTTCAGCATATCGAGGGGATCCTGAATCGAGTTCAGGATGACGGTGGCGCGACAGCCTGCGCGGCTTCACACGTCTCACATTCCGGGCTTGATCCCGAATCCCCACGATCGCTCCGGCCGACATCGGATCCGCGTAGGGTGTTGTGCCCTCACAACACGCTGTCATCGGAAACCGACAGGAAGTTCCCTCTCACACGGGGCGGTGTTGTCGGGGGACAACACCCTACATTTGATATAAAAGCTTCGCACCGCGAAGCATACCAAAACCATTCACTATTCACTATTCACTATTCACAAAAAACCTCTGCAGGAGGTTTTTAACGATGTACCAGCGTGAGTTCGATCAGCTTCTGCAAAAAGGGTTCCCTCATGCGGTGCTGTTCTACGGGGAGAATGACTACATGATCGATCACTACCTCGCGCAGTACCGCAAAGGGCTCGATGCGGACGAGTCGGCACTGCTGCTCTACCACGACGAGTACGATTTCGATCAGGCCCGCGGCTACCTCTCCCAGTCTTCCCTCTTTGGCGGGACGAACCTGCTCATCGTCCGACGGGACAAGAAGATCCCCAAAAAAGAGCTCGAGACCCTCATCGAACTGGCCGCGCGCAACCGCGACAACTACTTCCTCTACGCCTACGAAGGCTCCCCCTCCGATGCCCGCACGCTCCAGAGCGCTTTTTCGGACAAAAAAGGGGGCATCTGGGTGCGCTTCTTCGAACCCAATGTCCGTGACGGCATCGCGGTCCTGACCCAGAAAGCCCAGCAGATCGGACTGGAGATCGACCATTACGCTCTGACCCATCTGCTGACGCTGCTCAACAACAACCTCGCGCTCGCCGCCAACGAACTCGACAAACTCGCCATCCTCGGCCGCCGGATCGAGGCGCGGGACATCGATCGACTCGTCTATTCCACCGCTCCGCTGGCCGTGGAGCAGCTGCTGATCGATCTGTTCGCCAAAAAACCGGTCACCGAGACCCTCGCCCAGCTGCTCGATCTGGGAGAAGACGAGTTCTCGATCCTCCGCGCGACGCAGTATTTTGTCAATCAGATCTTCCTCTTCCACGCCCACATCCGCCTGCACGGGGTGGCCGACTCCAAAGCGATCCTGGGCTACAAGCTCCCCCGCCACATCGAAGAGCAGAAAGCCGCCATCGCCACCCGGGTCAAAAGCCACGTCCTGCTCAAGATCTACACCCACCTCCTCCAGACCGAACTGAGCCTCAAACGCCCCGGTACGCTCGACAAGGAGAGCCTCCTCTACGGCGCGCTCATCCGGCTCCAAAGCTACCTCTAACCCCCTCTTGGATATAATCGTCGTTCCAAAATTCTTGCTCGTTGATTTGGACGCATATTCTGATGCGATAATACGGGCTATCAAACCAAAAGAAGGACACCGATGAACCACTACGAAACCCTGTTTGTCGTCAAGCCTACCTTGACCGACGAAGAGACCCAGAGCCAGATCGAAAAGACCCTCGCGATCATTACCGACAACGGCGGCGAGATCGTTGCCACCGACAGCATGGGAATGCGCAAGCTTGCCTACCCCGTCGAGAAGAACGAGCGCGGATTCTACACCGTCGTCTACTACAAGGCACCGGGCACCCTGATCGCCGAGCTGGAGCGCCAGATGCGCTACAACGAAGAGATCCTCAAGTTCATGACCGTCAAATACACCAAGAAAAAAGAGATCGCTCAATTCGAAAAAATGGCCGCGGCCGCCAGCAAAAAAGCTGAAGAGCCCGCCCAGGAGAGTGAGCCCGCAGCTCCGGCTGCCAGCGAAGAGGCCTGACCGGCCCCCACAGGAGCTTCCGCATGTACAACAAAGTGATTCTGGTCGGCAACCTGACCCGTGACATCGAGGTGCGCTACACCTCAAGCGGCACCGCCATCGGCAAGGTCGGCATCGCCACCAACCGCCGTTTCAAGAACGCACAGGGCGAGCAGCAGGACGAGACGATGTTCATCGATCTGACGTTCTTCGGCCGCACCGCCGAGATCGCCCACCAGTACCTGCGCAAAGGGAGCAAAGTACTTGTCGAGGGACGCCTGGTCCTGGAGCAGTGGACCGATCAAAGCGGCGGCAAACGGAGCAAACACTCCGTCACAGTCGAGAACATGCAGATGCTCGACAGCCG
>Ga0256835_1001275_pt1 | contig 15430 bp, 11 predicted proteins | sample PIR30metaG_FD_185972 | JGI IMG/M metagenome (GOLD analysis project Ga0256835, IMG submission 185972) | Hydrothermal vent microbial communities from East Pacific Rise, Pacific Ocean - PIR-30 | ecosystem: Environmental > Aquatic > Marine > Hydrothermal vents | place: Pacific Ocean: East Pacific...
GAAACCACCGATAGGGATGACCTCACGATAAGGATCGGGTACTTTAAAACCGGGGTTTACACGCTGAAGCCACCCGACCACGGATTCTTCTTAAGAACTAGGGGACTATGCGTGTTCGGAGATGAGCATACTCTGATGGATGATGAATCTGCTTTTGAGTTGGCTCGTTGGTGGGAGAAGTTCTCTATGGTTTACGCGGCCTTGTGTCTCAAAAACAACGGTCCACCATCCGATAAAGAATTAGAAAGATTCATGAGAAAAGTAAAAAACAACTGCCAAAAAGGACTTAAGGTTAGATACTTAGGTATGCCTATATATCTATTTTCGTTTACCAAAGATGGAACACCAATTGGTGCTGTCGGAATTAGTTATTTGATCGGAAGCATCCTAAAGTTCTTTGGCCACATATTGATTACTGCAATTTTAATATCTCCGATAATCCCGTTTCTCGCGCTTAGCATCTAAAAGCTCACGCACGTGCCCGCCGCTACGTTCACCGTCCCCCTCACCTATGGCATCCCGAAGGGCGACGACCAACTCGGCTTGACGGACGCTCGTTCGGGCGATGGATCTGTTCACATCACACCCCGTCTGGCCCGTGGAACCCGGTGGACGTGAACTTCTCGGGTCCATGGCGTCCCTCGAGAAGGGGCTACCAAGGCCTTATCGAGATGTTTTTGAGGTAATTCAGAGAACCAAACCTTACCCTCGGTTTCGGAGCGTGGAGGGCCTCGATAGAGGCTTGGGAGTTCCTCAGTAGGTCCCGGTGAGAACATCGAGGAGGCCTCGGTGGGTCGTGTTGGGTCCCGGCGCGGCTCACCCCTCGATCGGTTTCGGGTTTGTATGGCGTGATGGGATGGCGTGACCCCCTCGCCCTGTCTCCTCCGATGCGCGCGTGTTTGTATGGGAGGTTTGGAGGGTGTCCCCTCGGAGGACAAGTTTTATCAGGGTGGAGGTATTCGTGCCATACAAATCCTGAGCGAGGGTGACCCGCGTGGCGAGACCCCCCATCCCATCGGACCCCGTGGAGAGAATCCGCGTGATCCGGGTTCTGCGCGAGGCTTGGCGTAGGCGGCAGAAGCCGTGTCTCGAGGCTACCGAGCGTCATGTGAACGATCGCGTGTATGGTCCGTACTTCGTGGCGAGGTTCCGGCCGGGGAGGGCCGCGTGTCGCCGGCGTGGTCGCACGGTGTACCTCGGGGTTCCCAGTAAGGAGTCCGTTGAGACCGTGGAGGAGCTTCTTGAGTTACCCAAGAGGGATTTTCTGGCTCTCGCGACGAAGGTGGTTCGGAACCTGCACTCGATATTGAGGCGGCTGCTCGACGAGCTTCCACCCTTCGAGAAGCGCGCGAAGATCGTGATCCTCCACCGAATGACCTGGAGTTTCTCGGTGGAGGGTGACTCGCTCGAGAACCCGATCCCGAGGTACCCCGAGCGTCTCCGAGGGTTCATCGTCCGGGTTCTGGGCCGTTGGTACCCGGGGTACTCGGGCGTGCTGGGGAACCTGCTGGCGGAGGCGGGTTAGGTTCGTTCTTTGGATTCGATGTATTCCAGTATTTCGTCCGGTTTCATGTCGACTCCTACCAGTACTTCTAGTTCTTCGAGTTCTTCTATTATCTTTTCCATTTGTTCTTCGTCGTGGCATATGATTCCGTAGGAGTGGACGTTTCGTCCGATTTTGTATATCATTTCGAGGGCTTTTTTCTTCTCGGGGTTTTTCTCTAGTTCTTTCCAGAATCGCATTACGGTGTCGTAGGATTTTATGTGTACGTTGCGTCTTATGGGGTTTCTGAGGGGGGGTGTGTAGTATTCGACGTATTCGATTATGCCGCCGTTGGAGAGTATGGCCCACATGACGTCGGGTATGTCGTCGACGGTGTGTTCTACGGTTACTTTGAAGGCGAGGGGTGATACGGAGCATCTGGCGACGTGTTTGGCGACGCATCCGTAGATGAAGAGGGAGCAGTCGGCGCCGGCTTTGCGTAGGAGTTTGACGCCGTCGACGGTTTCGGCGACGGAGGTTATCCATAGGTCGGGGTTTATGCTGTCGGCGAGGAGGGTGATGAAGACGTTCGTCCTGTCGTCTCCGGTGCAGACGACCATGGCCCTGGCTTTGTGGACTCGGGCTTCCCTGAGGGTGTCTTCTTCGGTGGCGTCGCCGTGGACGGCGGGGTGTCCGTCCATGATGGCTTCGCGGTAGGCTTTTTCGTCGATGTCTATGACGACGACTTCGAAGTCGTACTTGTCGACGAGTTCTTTGACGACTCTTTGTCCCGTTCTGCCGTACCCGCAGACGACGACGTGGTTTTCGACCTTGGCGAGGCGTCTTTTGAGCTTGCTCTCTTTGATGGCCATGGTGACGTCCCCTCGGATGACGTCGGTGACGAAGCTGGTGAGGGCGTAGGAGGCGAGGCCTACGCCGGTGAACATGAGGATCATGGCGAGTACCCTGCCGGGGACGGTTTTTGGGCATACGTCCCCGTAGCCTACGGTGGTCATGGTGGCGACGGTGAAGTAGAGGGAGGTGATGTAGCTCCATCCTTCGACGATGTGGAAGGTGATGGTGCCGAAGAGGGTGACGGCGGCGAAGGCGACGGCGAGTCTGACGTAGACCCTGGGGATCTCGGGTAGCCACTCGGGTTTCTTGATCTTGATACGTGCGTGTTTCATCGTGTTGGGGTCCCCGAACGGGATTTTTACGTGGTGTGTCGTCGGGGGTGGGGGGTGGTGTCGTTGATGGCGGATGGTGTGGTTTCGGTGTTGAGGGGTCAGGGGTACGCGTTGGTGGGTCGGCATTCGGCGGTGAAGCCGTGTCATTGGTGTAGGGAGGCGATCAAGGAGGGTCGTCATTGTTACAAGGCGAGGTTCTACGGGGTGGAGAGTCATAGGTGTTTGCAGATGACGCCGGCGGTGGCGTGGTGTCAGCAGAGGTGCGTGTACTGTTGGAGGCCTGTTGAGAAAACGGTGGGTGTTTCTGATGTTCCGGATCCTGACGATCCGGGTGAGATCGTGGAGGGGTCGGTGGAGGCGCACAGGAGGTTGTTGCAGGGGTACGGTCATCTGGAGGGTGAGGCGGGTAGGCGGTGGAGGGAGTCGTTGGAGCCGAGGCACGCGGCGATCAGTTTGGCCGGGGAGCCCACGTTGTACCCTAGGATCGGTGAGTTGATCGAGGAGTTTCATAAGAGGGGTTTTAAGACGACGTTTTTGGTTACTAACGGTTTGAGGCCGGATAGGTTGGAGTCTTTGGATGAGGAGCCTAGGCAGTTGTACGTGTCGTTGGATGCTCCGGATGAGTCTTTGCATAGGAGGATTAATAGGCCGGTGGTTCCGGATTCTTGGGATAGGATTTTGGAAACGTTGGAGTTGTTGCCTTCGATGTCGTGTAGGACGGTTATCAGGATAACGGCCGTGAAGGGTTGGAACATGGAGGGGACGGCGGAGGGGTTCGCGAGGTTGGTGGAGTTGGCGGAGCCGACGTTCGTGGAGGTGAAGGGGTTCATGGCGATCGGTTGGGCGGCGTTCAGGATGGGTCCGGAGAACATGCCGGAGCACGGTGAGGTGGTGGGGTTCGCGAGGGAGTTGGCGGAGGCGTGCGGTTACGAGTTGGTGGACGAGTCGCCGCCGAGTAGGGTGGCGTTGTTGGCTTAGACCTCTATCTTCCTCCTGAGGGTGGCGATGAAGCCGGCTATCATGGCGGCGAGGCCGGAGACGAGTAGTACCGTGGAGGGTAGGACCTGGGGCGTTCTGAGGACGTGTAGGGCGGGTATCTTGATGGTGGTGGGGACTTTCTCGATGTCGTAGCAGTACATCATGCGTGCGACGTCGGATAGGGCGAGGCCGAGGGTGGATAGGGCTATCCCGGTGGAGAGGAGGAGCCTGGGCGTGTCGCCGACCTTGGCGGCCCTTCGGGCGGAGGTGAGGGATACGAGGAGGACGGCGGCGTAGAAGACGGGTTTGACGGCGGTCATGAGGATCCTCTCGTAGAGGTAGTGGACCTTGGGGGCGACGGCGTAGAGGTGTACGTGGCAGGGTTGGCCGTAGTGGAGGGGTACGAGGACCACCAGCTTGGAGTACGTGTACGCCTCCGCCAAGCGTGTTCGCACCCCGTCGGGCGTTCGAAACGTTCCGGAAAAAAGGTTAGCGATCGCGGGGGCGTCTGGGTGGGATCACCGGTACGATGAGCGGGGTGTACACGATCTGGTTGGGGTAGGCGGGCTTGGTGGGTTTGATCCTGTAGGTCAGCGTCACGGGGCCGGCGGGCGTGGGCACGGTCACCTGGACCTCGTTGCCCGCGATGGTGATGGTGCTGGGGCTCGTCACGCGGGCCTGTCTACCGTTCTCGACCACGGCCACGGCGTCGGCGCCCTGGGGCCCCACGTAGAGGCAGGCGATCACCGTCCATCCCTTCTTGGAGGCGGATCCCACCCAGAGGGGTGTGGCGCCCCGGGGTAGGCGTACCTGCTCGGACGCGGGGATCTCGCCCGTGGTCAGCCTGGGTTTGACCGTGAAGAAGAGGACCTGCATGGGGGGCCAGGTGGTGACGAAGGTGTCGTCGAAGGCGACCCCGAGCCCGTTCTCGTCGGTGACGGCGGGGTAGGCCGCGCCCCTCAGGTCGGCGAGGTCGAGTTCGACGGCTTCCTCGCCCTTGGCGGTCTCGGCGATGATGAGGGCGGTGTGCGGGTCCAGGTACCACCTGGCGGTGATGTGCTTCACGTCGGCGTCGAGTCGGACCGTGAACCGTTCGGGTTCGGTCCCGTGGAAGGTCGTGACCTCGATCGTGCGTCCGCGCGTCTCGAGGACGTACCTGACGGGTTGGGCGGAGAGTACCTCGGTGGCGTTCCATCCCTCCAGGTAGGCGGTGATGGCGGCCACGGCCTTCTGTAGCTCGCCGGGGGACCCGGAGGCCAGGAGGAAGGCGTGGTAGGTGTAGGTCTTCCCGCCCGCCGTGTCCGTGATCTTCAGGAGGCCGTTCTCGAGGCGCGCCCCGTCGGGTAGCGGGCAGACGAGGATCGTGTTCCCGTCCAGGGCGACCGCGTACTCCGTGGGGCCGGCTTGGACGGTGTACAGGGTGGCGTGTCCGGGCCCGTGGTTCAGGACCACGTCGACCGTCCCTTTCTCCTCGGGCTTGAACCGGTCGGTCCTGTAGCCGGTGATCACGGTGCCGGTCTTCGGGTCGACGGCGACGAGCCACCTGGATCCTCGGACGTTCATGTCCAGGACGTCGATACCTAGCACCCGGGTGATCTTCGGCGTCAGGGTCCGGTTCTCGGACACCCAGGTCGCCGTCACGGGTTCGCCGTGGGTCACCAGGAAGCCGGGCCCGACCACGGACACGTCGTGCACGTCCCGGGACGGGGCCTTGAGCTCGCCGACGATCACGGCGAATTCGGGGGGCGTGTAGACCAGGCGGCCCTCGGTGATCAGGACGACGGCGGTGGGTCCTCCGTTGACCCTGGTGACGAGGCCGAACCAGGAGACAGGGACCTCCTCGACGCGGCCCTCGGTCTCGTCGGCCAGGTAGGCCAGGTAGCCTCCCTTGGGGTTCTGGAGCACGATGTAGAAGGAGCGGGCCCCTATCAGGTAGGTCATGAGTTGGGCGCCGTTCGGTACCTCGACCTTCCTGGTGGTGACGCCCTTCGGGGTGGCGATCTTGACGGTCATCTCGCCCTTCTCCACGTTCACGATGAAGGGGGCGGCGAGGGCGGTCACGTACGCGTCCCCGACCTTCTTGGCGGTGATCACGGTGGTGACGGTCACGTTCTTCTCCCGGTCGGTGACGGGGTCCGTGACGGGTAGCGTGACCGTGACGTCGGGTCCCTCGACCCCGGCCACCTTCCCGTCCAGGACCCAGGACACGAAGTCCCGATAGGCCGCGTACACGTGCCCCTGGGCCGCGTAAATCCATCCCTCGCCCAGTTCCTTGAGCTCGGACGTGTACACGGGGACCGGGGTCACGCGTCCGTTGGCGGGCGTCAGGATGCCCCAGTTCGGTAGCACGAACGCCTTCACGCGGCCGTTCTCGACCAGCGGGAACGGTACCGCGGCGGCGTGGGGCAGGTGTTCGACGGGCGTCAGGTCACCGTCGGGTCCGGGTCTGTAGAGCACGATCCCGCAGGCCCTCGTTCCGGCGATGAGGATCCCGCCGTCAGGCCCCCTGAGGGCCCCGGCGTACGACGGTTCATTGCCCTTGGGGAACCTGTACGTTCCCACGGGCCCGGTGTCGACGTCGTACAGGTGTAGGGTGCCGGTGTTCGGGTCGTAGAACTGGAAGAGGCCGTTTATCGTGTAGACACGGAGGACGGGCGTGCCGTCGTGGACGTAGAGGAGGAACACCTCCTGCCACCTCACCGCGGCCTCGGGGTACCGAACGCCGGTGGGGACGTCCTCGTACACGATCTCGGCCAGGGGTTTCAGGGTGTCGCTCACGGAGTCCCAGTGAACGAGGTACGTGACCGGGCGACCGTTCGTGTCGAGGTAGGTCACCGCGAGGATGGCCTTGAGCGGGCAGGCCCAGACGACGGTGACGTAGGGCTGTTCGCCGCGGCCCAGGGCGACGGTCGGTGGTTTGGAGGGTACCGCCGGGATCGGGAAGGCGGTCAGGTACACCGTGCCGTCCCTCACGTAGGCGACGTACCCGTACCTGGCCCCCTCGACGGCGGTCATGGTGACCGAGGGTTGGGTGCCCGTGAGGGTGAGCACCTCCTTACCGTCGTAGGTGATCTCCAGGCGGCCGTTCGTGGTCTCGGCCTTTATCACGTCGACCCTCGGGTTCTCGCCGCCGACCACGAGGACGTGGGCGGAGGAGTCGGGCCGCGTGGCGGGTGCGGCGTCCTTCATGGCGGCCTTCCACGTCTCGGTCTTCACGGAGGTCGGTTCCACGTCGGGGACGGCCGAGTAACCGTTCACGTCCACGGCCACGTCGTGAAGCCCGGTGTCCGTGTCGACGAGTATGAACTCGTGGGGGCCCGGTAGACCGCCGACGAGCGAGATCGCCTCGAGGGCGGGTCTCCCCTTGATCTCGTGCCCGGGCAGGGGTAGTCCCACGTCGACGGCGGGGACCGCGGTGATCGTCTTCACGGGATCCTGCGCGGCGGCGGGGGCGAGCGCGGCGATCATGGCCACGGTGATCGGTAGGAACTCCCTCAGGGTTCCATACCCCCGTGCGGCGCCGCGGTCGTGAACCCTTTTAAACGTTGAACGGTGCGGTCCGGTTAGGGTTTGGTTTTCCGGAAATTAAAAACCGGAAGAACATCACCGGAAGTTAGCATTACACGGAGATGAATTTCCGGCAAAAAAGATTAGAAAACCCGATTCCGGCGCGCGCTCAGGGGTCACGGGATGCCGGTAACCAACGTCGTGGAGGCCGCGATGAAGACCCTCGCCACCTGGGGCTCCCACGGACCCGGAGCCGTGTTCTTCCTGATCTGGGCCATGGTACTCGTGTTCATGATGCAACTCGGCTTCATGTTCTTGGAATCCGGTCAGATAAGGAGCAAGAACGCCACGTCTATCTACATGAAGTGCCTCATGGACGTGGCCGTATCCGGTGTAGCCTTCATGTTCTTGGGGTTCGTCATCGGGTGGCCCGAACAGTCCAAAGGATTCATCAAGTGGCTATCCGAGATAGCATCCGCCCAAGGATTCGGAGCCAACCCCATGAAATCCATATGGCCATGGGTCATGGCCTACGCCCTGTTCCAGTGGACGTTCTGCAACAAGGCCGTCACGATAGTCTCCGGATCCGTCGCCGAGAGGATGAAGTTCAAGGCCTACCTGATAGGAACCGCCGTGCTATCCGCCCTCGTATACCCCGTGTTCGCCAGATGGGTATGGGGCGGGGGCTGGCTCGGAGGTAGTAACGGATGGGTAGCCCACGTGTTCGGGGCCCCCTACCACGACTTCGCCGGATCCACCGTCGTCCACCTGTTCGGAGGCGTGGCCGCCCTGATGGCCGCCTACCTCCTGGGACCGAGGCTGGGCAGGTTCAAGGACGGCAAACCCACCCCGATACCCGGCCACAACATCCCGCACGTGTTCCTCGGAACCCTGGTCCTGGTGATCGGATGGTACGGCTTCAACGTCGGTAGCTCCGCGGCCCTCTGGGACCCCTCCACCGGCGAGTGGGTCAGCGCCCTCGTGGCCGCCAACACGACCATGTGCATGTTCGGATCCACCCTCACCGCCGCCGCCATGAGCAGGTTCGACCCGCTTTGGACGGCCAACGGCATCCTGGCCGGCGCCGTGACCGTGTGCGCCGGAGCCGACGTGATGAGCCCCCTGGGCGCCTTCATAGCCGGACTCGTCGCCGGAGCCATCATGATGCCCGTCTACAGGTGGCTCGAGAAGAAGCAGATCGACGACGTGGTCGCCGCCTTCCCGGTGCACGGCGTGTGCGGGGCCTGGGGAGCCATCGCCGCCGGCATCTTCGGACAGAAAGCCCTCGGAGGCGCGGGAGGCGTGAGCCTGGCCGCCCAACTCCTCGGGGTCGCCGTGTGCTTCGCGTACACGGGAGCCTGCGCCTTCGTGCTGTACAAGCTGATCGACAAGGCCATCGGACTCAGGGTCGACGAGAAGACCGAGCGCGAAGGACTCGACAGCGCCGTGTTCGGCGTATCCCCGTACCCGGAGTTCGAGATCCGGTAAACCCTCGTTCCACACCACTTATTTTCCCTTAACCTTCAGGGCCACAGGGGGACACGGTCATGGGTGTCAAAATGATCGAAGCCGTGATCAGGCCTGAGAAGTTGGACGAGGTGAAGGACGCGTTGGACGAGGCGGGTTACCCGGGTATGACCGTGATAGACGTGAAGGGCAGGGGCAGGCAAAGGGGAATCGTCCACAGGTACAGGGACGAGGAGTACAGGATCGACCTGCTGGACAAGGTCCTCATCAAGATCGCCGTGCCGGAGGAGGCCGTCGAGGAGGTCATCGACATCATCTGTGAGCACGCGAGGACGGGCAAGCCCGGTGACGGCAAGATCTTCGTCCTACCCGTGGAGAAAGTCGTCAGGGTACGCACGGGAGAAACCGACGAGGAAGCCGTGCAGTGATCCCCTCCCCGCCCTCGGGTATCGTTACGATATTCATAACGATTCTCGGTTTGTGGTGGGCCCGCCGGGATTTGAACCCGGGTCACGGGGTGTCTTCGACCCGCCTCATCGCTCCAGGGAGTTCCTCACGGGCCGTCAGCACACCCCATGGCAGTCATCGGCGGGTCCCTGGAGCCCCGTAGGATAGACCTGGCTACCCCGCGGGCCCCCCACCGTGCACCGCGGTCGAGGCCCGCGCTTTAATCATTTCTCCTCCCGACGGCACCCAGGAACCTCCTGGCCAGCCACACCAGCACCAACAGCACGCCACCGATCACCAGGAGCGGGATCGCCCACCCCAGCACGTACCACAGCAGGTAGTAGCCCGACGGCGAGGCTCCACCGTAGTAAGGACCGTAACCCGGACCGGGGTTCACGTGGTAGTTCGCGTGGTAACCCGGGTAGTAACCCGGCGGACCGTTCCACGCGGCGTGATGGTCCTCACCGTAGCCACCGCACCACGGACACGGGCACCAGTCCGGCGGCCCGAACGCGGACACGGCCCCCAACGCCGCCAGCAACGCCACGGCGGACGCCAGGGAAACGCCCGTTAGACGCACCTAACTCACCCCCAGACCCCAGCGACACGCTCGTAATAATCGTTTTCCGTATCGATCAACCCGGCACACACGGGTGAGCCTTACGGAACGAAAGGGCCCCGGTCGACAAGAACCTCGATACCGATGAGATGATGCCGTACTCAACGTCCGGTGAGTTAACCATAAGTTAACGCAGATCCCGGTAAACCAAGATTTACCTACCTTTCGCGCCCGACCGAAAGTCATCGGACCGGAAAGAAAGCTTCCCCACCACCGGGGGGGGACGTGGACGGAACCGCGGTCGCCGTCCTCGCCGCGACGGCGATCGCCCTCGTCCCCTCCTCGGCCGAACCCGTGCCCCTGACCTCCATCCACGGGGGCAAACTCACGATCGTCGGATTCAGCCCGTGGGGGAGCGCTTGGACCGCCGTCCAACACACCCCCGTCGGCCTGGAACAGGGACCCACCTCCGGCTGCTACTACGACGCCGATGAGTTCCCGACGACCATCACCTCCCACGGCGTCGAGTTCTCCTTCGACGTGAACGACGGCCTCGTGTACGGCATCGAGGTCGATCCAGGTACGATCCTGACGCTGCCGAAACCCGCCGACACCGTGTACGTAGCGTACGCGGCCGTCTGCTGGTGGAGCCACGGGCTCCCGTTCAAACCCGTCACCCTCGACGTGTGGGACTCCCGAGGACACGAGAGAACAGTCCGCCTGACCCTGGCCGACTGGTGCGCCGTCGACTTCACACCCTACCGACCCGCCGACGGCTTCCCGATCGTCACGTTCGACCACAGGATCCGGGTCACGAAGGAGACCATCTACCTCCCGCTCATCTTCATCTCCATCCCCATCTGGACCGACTGGAACTGGAACTTCACCGGCCCCAAACCGTCCGTTTGGGCCTTCCACCTCAGCGCCCGGGAGTTGGGACTCCACGACATCGCCAAGATAGGCTTCAGGTACACGGGAGGTCACCTCTACATCCTCGCGGTCACCGAGACACGGAACCCCGGTGAACCCCTGTACTACGACGTCGTGGGCGGACCGGGCTGCACCGACACCAACCTGGGCCCGGCCGGCATGGACGGCGTCGGATCCTGCTACTGGGAGGGCGAATGGCCCGGTCCTATCACCGTGTACGTCCAAGGGATCCCGTTCCAGATACCACCCGCGAACGGACCCGACGCGATCCGAGCCAACGGACGCCTCGTACGGCTCCCGACCCCCGCCTACGACGTCTGGTTCCTCTACGCGGCCACCAACTGGAACTTCAACGGCAAGGGCTACGGCCCGCTCGACATCGTCGTCATCGACGACCAAGGCCACGCGGTCACGGTCAGGGTCCCCCTAGTCGACTGGTGCGCCACCGTCACCCACGTACCCGACAACGTGAGGGTCTTCACATTCGACGTCAGGGCCACACCCGGAGGGATCCAGAGCATCACGTGCTCGATCTGGGCCTTCCACCTCAACGCCGCCGAAGTAGGCCTACCGGACATAGCCGCCGTCTACTTCCCCGACACCGGCAGACGCGAACTCTGGATACTCGGCGCCACGATCGACGGACACCCGGTACCCGTCACGCAACTCACGGCGCTCGACGTCCAACACCCGTGGCCGGGCTACACGACACCCGTCTTCTACCCCGGAGGACGAACCCTCGACGGCACCTACGAACTACCCCCGACGTTCACCGTCCCCGACGACAACCCACTACACGAACTCCAAGAGGCCCTCGATGGTGACCACCACGACGAGAAGCGGGTCAAGGACGGGGAGATCATCTGGATACCCGCCGGCGACGAAGTCGTCCCCGTCGAACTCCACACGAAAGCCGCCCCATCCATCTGCACCACGATCCACATCCCACCCCAACTACACGCCACCGCCGTCTACATCCTCTACGCCGCCACCGACTGGACCACCCCCCAACACCAACCCCTCGCCGCCGTACCCGTGACCGTGGTGTACGCGAACGGCGACGCCTACACGTCGTCGATAGGCCTACTCGACTGGTGCGCCTTCGACCCCAACGCCTACGACGCCCACGCCAGGAAACTGGCCGCCGCGTGCGCCGTCCTACCCCAACACGAGGCCTACTGGACCCCCGGCGAACCCCTCGCCTACGAGATACCCGCCATGGTCTTCCCCTACAGGATCACACCCACCGGCACCAAGGACGACAAACGCCCCGTACTCTGGCTCCTCAAGCTCGTCCTACCCCCGGGCAGAACCCCCACGGCACTGGAGATAGGGTACCACCCCGGTCACCTGTGGGTACTGTCCATCACGGTGAGGGCCGCCGACGGCACCTACTACACCCTCGAATCCGACGGCAACGCACGACCCCTACCCAAGTACACGCAACGGGCCCAACCCACCGTCCCACCCGCGGCCGCCACCGACGCCCTAACCGACGAATGCACCGTACAGGGCTACCACGTCCGAACCCTATGGACACCGATCTCGTTCTCCATCGAAGTGAAAACACCGACGCTCGACATCGAATGGCCCCTACCCGCCCTCGGCGCCATGAGCGTTACCGTCGAGGTACCCGCCGGCACCATGACCACCGACGACCAACCCAACATCACCGCCTTCCGCGACGCCCGAGGATTCGACACCCTCGGACTCGAAGACATCTACGCGTCCGGGGACGCCTTCGCCGGCGCCGCCCTCCTGTACCTGTACGACAAGCTCGCCACGCACATCGCCCACGACCTAGGCCTCACGGTGTACAGGGCCGAACCCGCGTACGTCACCGTCCTGACCGAATGGAACGCCGACATGACCGAACCAGCGAAAACCCTCGAGAAACTCGGCCTCGAAGCCCAACCCCCGTACCCCGACAGCACCTTCACCGAGTACCTCGTCTACCAACCCACCCTCGGGCTCGAATTCTACGGACCGCCCCTGGAAGCCAGAGCCGCCACCGCGTACCTATCCGCCCTACTACCCGGTTTGGAGGACGCCATCCTACAGGTGGCCAGGGGCCGGAACACCCTCCCGAACGAGATCAACGACATCGACTGGACACGCCTCGAGAACGCCCTCGCGGACCTCTACAGGAAGATCGACGTGCCCAACGCAGCCGAACTGGCCCGGGAGACCGTACAAGAACTCCAACGACTCGTCCAAACACCCACCCCAACGCCACGACTCAACACCGTCGGCACCATCGATGAACCCGTCCTCAACAGGTACCCCGGACTGACGGCCGTCACCAACATCCCTTGGGCACAACCCACCACGTGGACGCTGACCTTCTACACCTACTACCCCGTACCGAGCAAAGGCGCGGCCATAACGTCCGACTGCTTCCACGCCACCCTCAGCGACAACCTGCAATCACTCCTCGACGAGATGAAAGAAGCCGGCAAGGAAATACTCCACTTCCTGCTCTATCACGCGTCCGGCAACATGCTGATATCGCTGGCGCTGAGCTTCCTGCTTTCAGCTCTAGCTCCACAATCGGTGATAGCCCAATTAGCAGCGGAAGCACTAGCTGCGGGTCTCGCGCCAGTTGTTATAGCGACAGGTAAGGGAGAACTGTTCAACGACTGGAGCGATTGGAACAGGATCAAGATGTCTGCATCGGAAGTAGCTAGCACAAGACCACTACCGTTCGTATGGGTACTGAAGTACTATATTGTGAAAGAAGGTCCACCATTTAGGGTTAAAATGATATACACCGCCGTATCGGCGGCCTTCAGCTACCTATCGAGCTTAAGCACCGGCGCTCAGCTTCCATAACCTTATTTTTTAAAATCTAATTAATTTTTATTGAAAAATGTCACGTTGGAGCGCATGGGGGATATACTGAATGGTTTCTTCAGAAGCTAAGACAAAGGTCAAAGAATGTGAATTTTTTGTCGGAACTGTGGACGATGTAAGGATTCCTGAGAAGTACGTTAAGGAAGCCAGATTTTTTAAATCATACATGGTAGGAACTTCAAGATTCAGGGTTTATGTATCCACGGCTGCGGGTGTTGTCATAGCATTCTTGATGAATTGTGGGCTGATATACGCTCTTATTTCGCCGTTTAGTAATACTCTTATTAAGTTATTGTACATTTCTCTCATCATACTTTATGACTATGAATTTTATATTATGTTAAAGTATCAAACTCCGAAATATCTCAAGAGAAGTTACAAATGTATAACTGGAACGCTGTTGAAAAATAAAGTTCCAGTACTAGTGAGACATGAGTGTATGCTAGTTAGAAATAACCTGTTTCAATTGACATGTAGAATGGCGTGGATACCGGTTTTATTCTCTTTAGTCCCTAATGATAAAATAAATGGTCCATGGATGTTTTACAACATCAAATACAGGCCTTTAGCGGCTATAGCTACATTTTTTGTTATGTACGTGGAAATATTGGTTCCAATTATATTCTACTTAGTATTTAAGTCGGGGAAAGATACCGTAGTTCAGTTTCCAGCATCGTTTAAGATGTACCGTACTATATTAAAAAATTCCAGCCACCTAATGGATAAGTACTTAGTTATTAATGCAAAACATTACTTCACGTTCCCAGGCATCGTCGCTACTACAGTTGCTATTGTATTGATTCTATCTTTTAAGATATCGTATAATATCCATATTTTCTCCTATAAAGATATTATAATATTACTTTTATTTATCGCTTTAATTACAGCTACTTTAACATCTATAATCGTTAAGAAATACGCTTATAAGATAGCCTCGATAATGTCATCACATCCATATGCATCAACTGCATTATTTTTGATATTCTTTGCGATGTATGGATTTTGCGGAGTTATGTTGTTATCACTTATTATAAATCCCCCAGGAATGTAGGGGATACTTCAAATTGGAAACCCAAGAGAGCGAAGCTGGGAAATGTAAATTCTTCGTCGGGGTGATGTACGATGCTGAAATTCCGAAAAAGTATGTGAAAAGATCCAGAGAATTCAAAACATACATGGTTGGATCATTGAGATTTAAGGTATACATCTCCATGGTAGCGGGAATTACTATACTATTTCTGCTCGATTGCGGATTAATATACATGTTTATATCTCCTGTTGACCACGTCTTTATAAAATTGTTATACTCATGTCTTTTGATAATTTATAACTATGAAATGTACGTAATGATAAAGTATGCTTCACCTAAATGTCTCAAGAGAAGTTACAAATGTATAACCAGAACTATATCGAAAACGGAAAGACCTGTTCTAGTTAAACACGATTGTTTGATGGTACAGAATAATCTATTTAACTACACCTGTAGAATGGCGTGGATATTAATACTATTCTCCTTTACCCCCAATGATAAGATCAACGGTCCACAGCTGTTTTATAATCTTAAATACAGACCTTATTCAGTAGTATATTTGCTGTCGTTCGTAGGTATAGAGTCCTTGGTACCGATAATATATTACTTAGTATTTAAAGTCGGAAAGAACACAGTTGTTCAGTTTCCATCGTCCTTTAAAGTATACAGAATAACGCTGAATCAAATCGAAAATTTCACGAATAAATACGTTGTTGTTAACTGTACTCATTACTTATTATTCTCAGGAATAGTCGCAACAGTAACATCACTGATGACCTTGTATTCGTACGAATTTCTATATCCTAATCACATATCATCAACTTACGGAATCATATCAGCCCTAATGATTATCATAGTAACGTGTGCAACATTAACTTCGATTGTTATCAAGAAGTTTTACCGTAAAATAGCGCTTATAATGTCATCTTACCCGTATGTATTCGCGGTATTGTATTTTGTATTTATGTCATTATATGGGTTCTGCTTAG
>Ga0256835_1001276_pt1 | contig 15430 bp, 12 predicted proteins | sample PIR30metaG_FD_185972 | JGI IMG/M metagenome (GOLD analysis project Ga0256835, IMG submission 185972) | Hydrothermal vent microbial communities from East Pacific Rise, Pacific Ocean - PIR-30 | ecosystem: Environmental > Aquatic > Marine > Hydrothermal vents | place: Pacific Ocean: East Pacific...
GCCAAGCAGGCACGCTGCAAATGCGCCTGCCTGCCAGAATCTGTGCCATTGGAAATCCTTCATGGTCTTTATACTTGTAGTCAAATAAAAAAATACTAATAGGCAGTTGACCAACCAGGAGCCTTTGTGCCGCTTCCCCTTCTCGCCACTCTTTCCTGAAAGATGCGCGAAATCACATCACCGTCCCCGGCAAGCAGGGCCTTTGTGGAACACATTGCAGCACAAAGGGGCACCTTGCCTTCGGCTATCCTGTTCTGGCCATACAGGCGCCTTTCTTTCTCGCTAAAATTGGGGGCTGGTCCTCCTGCACAGAAGGTACACTTGTCCATTACCCCACGCTTTCCAAAGGTATCACCCTTTGGAAACTGCGGAACACCAAAAGGACACGCAATAAAACAGTAGCCACAGCCAATGCATACGTCCTTGTTTACCAAAACAATTCCGTCATCTCGTTGATATATGGCATTTACAGGACAGACAGCAATACAAGGGGCGTCTGAACAATGCATGCAGGCAATGGAGACGGATTTTTCCCCAGGCTTTCCCTGGTTAATGGTTATAACCCGTCTACGGTTTATGCCAACAGGCACCCCGTTTCCCTCTTTGCAGGCAACTACACACCCCTTGCAGTCTATGCAGCGCTCTATATCACACAGAAATTTCATCCTGGCCATTTTTTAACCTCCCTGAAGGCCCATCAGGCCTTTTCCACCTTGCAGAGCCCTTCCTTGGTGCCCTGGATCTGGGTGATAATGTCATAACCATAGTTGGTTACGATATTGGCAGGCTCTCCTATCGCATATGGTCTGCATCCATCTGGATAGTTGCCAGACAGATCCTGTCCCATAAACATGCCACCAAAATGATAGGGCATAAAAATTGTCTTGTCGTCCACCCTGTCTGTCACCTTTGCCATGACCTTTACCTTGCCCTGCTCTGGAGACTCTATCCACATCATTTCTCCATCTCTTATGCCAAGGTTATTTGCAAGCCTGGTGCTTATCTCTGCGTACATGTGTGGAGCAAGCTCAGCCAGATACTTGTTGCTTCTGGTCTCTGCACCGCCTCCCATATGTTCCACCATTCTTCCAGTAATAAGCACATAGGGAAATTTTTTTACAAGTTCCGGTTTCTGCTCGCTCTTGAACTTTGTATAGACCCGGTAATGATCTTTCTTGTCAGGATAGGTGGGATACTTGGCAATGAGATCTGGCCTTGGAGAATGTATTGGCTCTCTGTGCACGGGCACCTGATCCGGAAAGTTCCAGCATACACATCTTGCCCTGGCATTCCCAAAAGGGGCCATGCCCTTTGATATGGCCACCTTTATTGTTTTCTGGGACAGGTCCGTTTTCCAATTTGTGCCAGGCACAATATCCTTAAACTCCGGGTATCCTCCCTTGACCTCGCTGCCTGGATTATAGACTCCAGGTGCAGCCAGGAGGTTTTCCTTTCTGCCGTTCCAGTAGGTATGCTCTGTACCAAAGCGTGCCCTGAATGGAAGCCCACCCTTGGCCACAGGCTTTGAAATATCATAAAGGATCGGGGTTCCCGGGTGGGTTTCTGTCCAACATGGCCATGGAAGCCCGTAGTATTCACCGTCACATGGGCCACCCTTGGCCTGAAGAGTATCTACATCAAAGGTTTCCCAGTGAAGCGTGTGTTTCTTTATCCTTTCAGGCAGGGCCCCGTTGTAACCTATTGTCAAGGACCCCTTGCAAAGCTCTCTTGTTATGTCGTCCGGAATCTTTTTGATGTTTTTATAAAACTTGTCATGAAAGCCAAAACGCTTCACCATCTGATCCATTATCCAGTAGTCCTCCTTTGAATCATGGACCGGATCTACAACCTTGAAGCGCCACTGGAACTGACGGGAACTTGATGTCACGCTTCCCTCGGATTCATACTGGCTAGATGAGGGAAGCAGGTATACGTTATCTTTCTCGCAGGCTGCAGCAGTCATTGTGGGAAATGGATCGATTATCACCACCAAGTCAAGTTTATCCAGTGCCTTCTTGAGCTTGTGGTATTGGCTTTGAGAATTGGATGCACATCCCCAGAAAACTACGGCCTTTATAGGAGTATACTGGCTTATCTTATCTTCCTGGATAACCCCTTGGTACCAGCGGGCCAGGGTAAACCCTTTTTTATTCATATACTCCTTGGAATGAAAACGAGATTTCATCCACTCATAATCCACATCCCACACCCTGCACCAGTGTTTCCAAGAACCGTCTTTGATTCCATAGTAGGCAGGCAGTGAATGGGATAAAACACACATGTCTGTCGCGCCCTGGACGTTGTCGTGGCCACGAAAGATGTTTGTCCCTCCACCAGAGACACCCATGTTGCCAAGGACAAGCTGCAATATACAAAGGGCGCGTGTGTTGCTGGAGCCAATGGAATGCTGGGTTGCCCCCATGCACCATACCACGGTTCCAGGTCTGTGAATGGCAAGAAGTCTTGCTATTCTCTTTACCTCTGATGCCGGAATTCCTGTAATATCCTCTACCACCTCTGGGGTGTAGTGCTTGGCAACCTCCACCATCTCGGGAAAACCGGCTACCCTTTTCTGGATAAAATCCTTGTCATGCCAGCCGTTTGAAACGATTTCATTTACAAGGCCCATGACAAAGGCCGTATCCGTTCCTGGACGAATTCTCACATAATCTGTGGCCTTTGCGGCAAGTTTTGTAAAGCGCGGATCGACAACAATGATTGGCGCGTTGTTGACCTCTTTAGCATAAAGTATGTGCTGAAGGGCAACAGGATGAGCCTCTGCCGCATTTGAACCAAGCATAAAAACCAGCTTTGAATGACGGATATCGTTCATGCTGTTTGTCATTGCCCCGTAACCCCATGTGTTGGCGACACCTGCCACCGTTGTGGAGTGTCATATTCGGGCCTGGTGATCTATGTTGTTTGTCCCCCAGAAGGCGGCAAGCTTTCTCTGCAGGTAGGCCATCTCGTTGGAGACCTTTGCACTGCCATTCCAGTGCACTGCATCTGGGCCGTCTTTTTCTCGGATCTCTAGAAGCTTGGAACAGATCTCGTCCAGTGCCTGTTTCCATGAAATCTTTTGCCACTTGCCGTTTACACGCTTCATTGGGGAGGTAAGCCTCTTTTCGCTTGTAACCATATCAATGGCTCCAGCTCCTTTACAGCAGTGGCCGCCACGAGAGATAGGGTGGTCAGCAGCTACCTCCTGACGCACCCAAACCCCGTTTTGTACCTCGGCCTTTATGCCACAGCCAACAGCACAGTGGGTACACACGGTACGAACAATCTTTGACCCAGGATAGGCATCCTTCTTCTCTTCGGCCCTTAGCCCTCTGACAGCCTTAGGGCCAAGACCTATTCCAGCAACCGCGGCTGTGGCAGCTGCAATCTTCATGAAAGAGCGTCTGGCAAGTTTTGGATTTATGGTAAATCGTGAAGAAGAAACATGGGCTAAACCGCCTTTGGAGACGGACTTGATCATCTTTTTGGAAGCCATATAAAACCTCCTTTTATCAGTCCTTAAGAGAATCGTAATAGGCCCTGAACTCTTGCGTTTCTCTATAGAGTACCTCCTGGTCACTTACAGACCCTGCGAAATCATTTGAGGCCTGGACACCTTTTGAAGCTGCTGAACCAAGAAAAGCCGCTGCTCCAGCGGCAATCACTCCTTTGATAAAAGAGCGTCTATTATCATCTGATAAACCTTTATGTTTCATGACCCTCCTCCTTTAATCAGTAGCCCGTTTGAGGGAAACAGGCTCTGTTCAAGGCCAAGAAATGCCGTGGCTACATTAAATAGTGCCCTATACACAGTAAAATTTTCAAGGGCCCCTAACACATTGGAGACCCCTTTGATACATGGAATTAGATAACCTTCTAACATCTCCTGCTGTGCCTTGACGCTTTCTTCAGGCACCCTGTCGTGCCTTTGGATCAGGTGCATCATTACATCTATCAGAAACACCAAATGATCCTCTGGCTCCTTAAAACCTTCTATTTTCCCTATGTTAAGGTTATAGAGCAACTGCCTTAGATTTACAAGGCTTGGGCCCATGGTTTTTCCATCGGTATAATAGGAAGCGCAAAGCTGAACCCTGTTGGGACTGAAAGGATTTTCAAAAAGCTCGTAATACTCATTCTGACATCCAATAGGCCTGCTGTTGCCAAGGGCATTACGCAGGGTTAAAAGGGCCTCGTCAAGAGGAGCGGAACCGGTTCCAGAGGTCATGGCATCAAGAAGCCCAAGCCAGTACCTGAACTTTTCATCAGTTGGAGGACTATCCAAAAAGGAGCGCAAAAAGGCATAAAAAACCAGTCTGGCAGTCTGAATTTCTTTTTGTTCACTATCCATTGCTATTCTCCAAAGGCATCCTCCAGCATGGTTATGGCTCTACATTCCTCACACATTGACAAAACCTTCAACTCTTTTTCACTGTATCTGCCGCAGTCCTTTAAAATCTTCATGGTGCGCTCAAAACTCTTTTTGTTGCCAAAGACCTTGCCGCACCGTTCACATTTGACAAGTTCATCCCTGGCAAGGAGATGAAATGAATGAAAATCATCGGATAAAACAAGACCGGGAATAAAGTACAGTGCCTTTTCAGGACATATCTTCTCGCACGCTCCACAATTTATACACAGACTTCTATTAAAAAGAAGCTGCAGGTATTCTGTCTCTTTTGCCTGTAAGGCCTCCTGGTTGCATACGTTTAAACAGGCAAGACACAGGCTGCAGGTGTCGCCAATATTGGCGGTGGCAAAGTCATCAGAGGAAATCTCTGCTGAAGATTTTCCGTTTTTTTTCTGAAATTCTTTAAAAAGGGCCCAAAGCACGCTGTTCAAGGCCTTACGCCTGCCGTCTGAAGCGAGCTCAGACAGATCAGATACAAGCATAGGGACTTTTACCCCTCCACCTGAAGAACCACGTGCCAAAAATTCTTCAAGTTCTGTATCAAGAAAGAATCGAACAGGAGCCTCCTTACACATGGAAAGGTCTGTTAACACATCGTTTGCAAAGGCTGCCTGATTTCCAACAGGCCCTTTTCTTACAGAGGCATCATCTGTCAAAATTGCTATACGCCTGAAACCCAATGTAAAGAGAAAGAGAAAATGAACTGCCCCAAGGCTTGCCGGTTGCGGATGTTCTAGAAAAAATATCCTTTCGTATCTTTTGTCTCCGGCCTTCCACCAATATTCCTTCAGGGACTCCTGATTCCCTATCACTATTGAAAGTCCAGGAGCAGGATCAAGCCTGTTGAAGTAACCGAAAAAGAGAGCATCATTGAATCTTTCAAAGGTCATTGCCCCGGTAGGGCATACACTTACACACCTTCCACACTCGATGCACCTTGCTTGATCGATTGAAATTCCTTTCTCTCCAGCCTTTATGGCCATTTCAGGACATACGGATAGACACCTTTTACAGCCAAGTCCAAGTCTTGGAACAAAGCCACAGTATTCCACATTATGGATAACCGCCTCTTCCACGTGGAACGTACCTATTTTAGAAAAGAGTTCCGAAAGGGTGTCGGTTGTGAAAATGTACTGCTCAAATGCTGAAGTAACAGGTAGTGAAAAGGATGGATCTTTGATAACCAGATCAACCTCTTCCCTAATACGCTCCATTCTGTGAAGGTCGATTGCACCTTCGGGACAGGTGTCAACGCAGTCCTTGCAAAAAGAACACAGTTCAAGGTCAATTGAAGGGCTGCTGTTTATCGCGTCCTCCCTGCAAAGGCATGCACACCTTCTGCACATGCTGCAAAGAAAAGGGTCAAGGGGTAATGGGAGCTGATATTCAATAATCAGTTTTTTATCCTTAGATAGAGAAAGGGATGGCCCTGTCCGTTTAGGCACTTTTATGGGCAACAGGTTCAAGACCCCGCCATAGGTAGATAGAAGTCTGTCAATAAAGTCTTGATTTGAGCTTAAAAGCCCAACAGTTGGTTCAAAGGTCTTTTGATAGGACCGTATAGAAACAGATTCGGCACGGAATTTTTCGCAAAGGGCAATTTTTTCGAGCTCCTCCTTGGTAAAGGAGGCTAGATCAGCATTGAGGCGAAGGGTTGGTGAATAGATTATCAGATCTGGTTTGTCTCGTTCGGTTGGGAAATCTGCCTTGAGGATAACCTCTTGGTCAAGGTTTTGGTCTCCTCCCTTTACCAGTACAAGGGTTTTAGAGCCATCTTTTGTTAGGTAACAATGCTCCTGCGGCATGTTCATTCTTCCTGGCAGATGGCAGAAAGCCTTCCAGAACCCTTCCAACCGGCTGAACGGATATCGCTTAGGAGGGTGACCGGTACCTCCCACTTGTTAAGAGGGCTTATCAGATAGAGCCCATCTACAAAACTGGCAGTCTGTTCTATAAGATTTCGCACTATGTCGATTCCTTCTTTTCTCTGATCTTCCACCTTTTCATAGCGTCTGAGTCTCTTTCTTATCTCCTTTGGTATGGTGATACCAGGAAGTTCGTTGTGCAAAAACTCGGCGTTTCTTGCAGAGATCAAAGGAAAGAGTCCTGGAAGGATGAGAAGGTTTAGGTGCGAGGTCATTTCCATCATCTTTTCAATAGTTGCAGCATCAAATATTGGCTGCGTCATCACAAAATGTGCCCCAAGGGCGGCCTTTTTTTCAAGACGCCTTAACTGGAGATCTGGATTGGAGGGCCTAAAACTAAAGGCCACCCCGATGGAAAAGTCTGTGCGTCCCTTCATGTCTCTGCCAGCAAGATTGACTCCCCGATTAAAACCCGAGATCATTTTCACGAGACCAAAGGAGTTAAGGTCAAATACACCGCTTACCCCTGGCTGATCGCTTGAAGAGGCAGGATCGCCTGTTACCGCCAGTATGCCTCGGACACCAAGAAAATGTGCCCCCATAACCTGAGTCTGAAGCCCAAGGACGTTTCTGTCCCGACCTGTAAGGTGAATAATGGTTTCTATCTTAAACCTTGATTTTATGAGATGGGCCAAGGACAGGTTGTCTGCACGCAGGACTGCAAGAGGATTTTCTGCAAGGGTTATGCAGTCTGCCCCTGCCTCTTTTAGGGCCTCTGCTCCCCTTAACACCCCGTCTATATCAAGGTGAGGAGGAGGGTCCAGCTCTACAAAGACAGGTATATGGTCCTTGGAAATTGCCCTTAGCAACCCTCCTGCACCTATTTGCCGTTGTCTTGCCCCGTCATGTTTCTGATCCCTTGAAACGATAGGTGTTATCCTGGCCTTGCCGCTTCGAAGGTGGAGTCTTTTTTTGAATTCCTGGATATGGGCAGGTGTTGTGCCGCAGCATCCGCCAATTAGGCGGACTCCAAGCCTGACCATCTCTACCACCTTGTCTGCCATGTAAGAAGGAGGAGTAGAGTAGACCATCCTCAGATCCATCACCTCTGGAATTCCTGCATTTGGAAAGGCAGAAACCGGCAGCGAGTCAGTGAGAGAGGATAGATGTTCAACAGCTTCCAGCATGGCCTTTACACCCCTACCACAGTTTGTGCCAAAACAGTCACAACCTGCCTCCATGGCCTTTTGGGCGCAGTATAGGGCATCAAGGCCGTGGGCTGTCATTCCGTGGGATGGAAAGACCATCTGGGCTACAACGGGTATGGACTCATCTATGGCCTTAACGCACTTTAGTGCCAGTAGCAGTTCTTCAAGATGGGTGAAGGTTTCAAGGATAACGATGTCAACCCCACCATCCAAAAGAGCCCTGATCTGTTCGTCAAAGGCTGCCTCCACCTGGCCTTGGTCTATTTCATCAAGGTCCATGGGAAACTCAACGCCTGTGGGACCTACTGAGCCGGCAACAAATATATCCTTTCCTGCCGCTTTCCTGGCTAAAGAGGCCCCAGCTATATTTATCTCCCTTACAGAAAGATTTTTCCCAAGGTGGCCCAACCGGAACCTGTTTGCCCCAAAGGTGTTTGTCTCGATAAGCTGGCTTCCAGCCCTTATGTACTCTTCGTGTACCGAGTAGACCAGATCAGGGTCTGAAATATTCAACAGATCCGTATTTGTACCAAGGGCGACCCCTTTCTCATAAAAGTAGGTACCCAGGGCTCCGTCTGCCAATAAAGGACCTTCATTTAATAGTTGAAAAAAATCGTTTGTCTTCATTAATAAGCTTCTACCTTTTAAAAGAAAAAATTTAATAACGTTTCAGATCTCTTATTTGGATGTTAGTTATAACAACAAACAATAACAATTTTGTATCACTACCTTGAATAAACTAAAAATAGCCATCTAAAATGGTTGCCAAAAATAGTAACAATGACCATAAAAAATTTTTTCTTCTTAAAAAAGAAAGAAATAGAAAAAACATCTGTTAATTACAAAATATTTTTTTCCGGACTTTCCATCGGATTAGCTACCATTATTGTCCAACTTGTTCAAACCCTGAAAGAGGTTATTGTAGCTGACCAATTTGGGACAGGCATAGCACTTGAAAACTTTATAATCGCATTTTTGATCCCTGGCTTTCTAATATCTGTAATAGCTGACTCTATACCTCCCGCGCTTTTACCTGCCTATGAACGTCTCAAGCAAAGCGAAGGGACAAAGATGGCGAAAAATTTCCTGAGTTGGACATGTATCGCACTTGTTGGCATTTCTTCTTTGACAATTTTTATAGTTTTGAAATGGGATAGCACATTGTTGCATCCTATTATTAAAAATTTTGATTTTGAAAGACAAAACAGCATTATCCGTTTCCAAGCATGGTTGTTGTGGTCAGTTGTGGCCCAGACAGGCTTTGTCTGTCTTTGCACCTTTTTCTATGCACTAAAAAAATTCTTTTCCACATCCATAATAAGGATTATTTCGCCACTTTTGGTATTGACTTTCCTGGTTTTTAATTTGTTTGAAGAAAAGATACTGGCTCTGGTTATAGGCACAGTAGTTGGGGCTGGACTACAGTTTATCGTAATCTTTTTTAGATCTGTCAGATACTCGCTTTTTTCAGGATTCAAGGTTAGCAAGTCAGGCCTAAAATATTTTGGCAAACAATACTTCCCTCTCTGTTTTGCTGCAGCACTTATGGGAGGAACCACCTTAATTGACAACTCTATGGCCAGTCTGCTGCCAGCCAAAAATCTCGCCTCATTAAACTTTGGCAACAAGATAATATTGGCCTTATTAGCGCTAGGAGGGACCATACTTGGCTCATCAGTTCTGCCATATTTTTCTGAAATGTCTGCTAAATATAAACTTAAAGATTTGAATCATAGCGTCAGTACTTATCAAAAGTTGATCCTTAAAATCACTATTCCGTGCACCGGTTTATTAATTTTATTTTCTGAACCGATCACTAAAATAATCTGGCAACATGGGAACTTTAACAACTATGACACAATGGTAGTTGCTAAAATCCAATCTCTTTATGCCCTACAGTGTCCCTTTTATCTCATGGGCATACTGCTTTCAAGGGCCGTCTCATCCATGGGCGGAAACCATTTGCTGGCCTTGATTACGGTTTCTAACCTCGTATTAAATTTTATATTTAACCTGGTCTTAATGAAATTTTTAGGTGTTTACGGTATAGCACTCTCAACATCGATAGTTTACTTAATCTCTTATTTTATGCTTCGATTAGAGTATGGATGGCTAATAAAAAAGGGCAATAAATACAGTGTCTAAAAACAGGTGCAATAACTCTACGCGTTAATATTTTAGATAAAAATGTTTATTTATGAAAATTCTATGTTTTATATATTCACTCGGCCCTGGTGGGGCAGAAAGGGTGCTAAGCATATTAACGAGTAGATGGGCCCAAAAGGGATACGATGTTGCAATAGTTACCTATGATCAAGGTGCTTCTTCCTTTTTCCCTATTTCCAACAAAGTAAATATAATAAAAACACGGCTTTCGGGTGGGAGTTTGCCTCGACGATTCGTTAATCATCTTAAAAGACCTTTTATTTTCAGGCAGATCATAAAAAATTTGTCTCCTGATATCATAATTTCTTTTATGGATAAAACTAACCTGCTGGTACTAGTGGCCTCATCTTATCTTAAAATTCCTGTAATCATATCTGAAAGGATCGATCCTCGAAGTCCAAGCCCTGGAGTTATAGTCAGCTTTTTGAGAAGATTTATTTATAAAAAAGCCGCTGCCCTGATTGCTCTTAGTAAAGAACAGGCAAACTGGTTTAAAAATCTATGCGAACAAGTTATTTTCATTCCAAATCCTATAGAAATTTCAAAAGACAAACCCTATGCAACTGTAGATAGGGAACATACAATTATAGCAGTTGGTAGGCTTACAAAACAAAAAGGTTTTGATCTATTACTTCAGGCTTTTTGCAAAATTCATTCTGATTTTCCTGAATGGAAACTGGTCATTTACGGACAGGGTCCTGAAAAAGAACGCCTGGAAGACCTCGCCTGTAAACTCAAAATTAATGAGAAAGTTACATTTGCAGGTCTTACAAAAGAGCTTCCCATGATATTTTTAAAGGCTGGAATCTTTGTACTTCCTTCTCGTTGGGAAGGTTTCCCTAATGTGTTAATTGAAGCCATGGCTGCAGGTTGCCCTGTTATCGCTACAGATTGCACAGATTCCATTTTAGACATTGTATCTCATGAAGAATCGGGAATATTGGTCCCTACAGAAGATATTGATGCCTTGGCTATGGCGCTCAAAAGTTTGCTGTCTAATGCCTCCTTACGAAACAGCCTTGGGAAAAAAGCTCTCAAATCAGTAGAACAATTTTCATTGGAGAAAATTTCGAAGGAGTGGGAGACATTATTTTTAACAGTCACCGGCATGAAGCATGAAAATTTTAAAGGTATGTAGAAATGTGTGGGATCACTGGTTTCTTATCAAAGCAGGCCTATTCAAAAAATAAACTTTCTGAAATCATAAACAAAATGACTGCCACCCTTGTTCATAGAGGGCCGGATGATGGTGATACATGGTGGAATGTTAAAGATTCCATAGGCCTGGGCCACAGGCGACTTGCAATACTGGACCTTTCTCCGTTGGGGCGACAACCTATGACATCCCAAAATGGAAGATATACGGTTGTTTATAATGGAGAAATTTACAACTACCAAGAAATCCGCACTGATCTTGAAAAAAGGGGCTACAAATTTTCGACAAACTGTGACACGGAAGTTCTGCTTGAAGCCTTTTCGGAATGGGGGCTTGATTCACTAAAACGTTTTATCGGAATGTTTGCCTTTGGTCTTTGGGATAGTAAAGACAAAAAACTTTACTTGGCAAGAGACAGACTGGGAATTAAACCCCTTTACTATGGATGGAGTAGTCAGGATCATGCCTTTCTATTTGGTTCAGAACTAAAGGCATTATGTGCCTATCCAGGCTTTAAAAATCCTATCGATCTTGAGGCACTTGGCATCTTTTTCCGGCATAACTACATTCCTGCTCCCTTTAGCATCTACCAAAATATCCATAAAGTTATACCAGGCCAGGTGATAATCCTTGGCAAGCAAGATCTTGACCAAAAAAAGGTTTCAAAAAAAATTTATTGGTCTGCTCTAGATGCCTGGCAAAAGGGCCTGAATGCTCCCCTTACAGGTTCTGCAGAAGAAAATCTGGACCTTTTTGAGAACACCCTTCTTGATGCTATAAGGTTAAGGCTTATAACAGATGTCCCATTAGGTGCCTTTTTGTCTGGAGGAATAGATTCATCAACGGTTGTGGCATTGATGCAGTCTGTAAACAATCGCGCGGTTCGCACCTTTAGTGTAGGGTTTAAAGAAGCTGAATACAACGAGGCACCATTTGCAAGACAGGTTGCAAACCATTTGGGAACCGATCATACAGAGCTTTATGTCACTGCTCAGGATGCCCTGAATCTGGTACCTAGACTTCCTGGGATCTGGGACGAACCATTTGCTGATTCTTCCCAGATACCAACCCTTCTCATATCCAAGCTTACCAGAGATTTTGTAACTGTTGCCCTTTCGGGTGACGGAGGAGATGAACTCTTTTGGGGCTACCCCCGTTATGAAAAGACCTTGGAGATATGGAATCTGTTAAAGAAATTTCCTTCATGTCTGAAATCTGCTGCCTTTTTGGCATTGAATATTCTACCCAACACGCTTCTTGACCCAATTGGAGACCTATTTCATCCCATATTCGCCAAATATGGCTTAAAAGGGCCACTTAGCCGTGCATCCAAAAGGATCCAGGAGCTTTTGAATACATATGATTTTGCTCTCTTTTATGGATGGGCCAACAGCCATTTCCAGCCCTTTGGTCCGATCTGCAAAGGACAGGACAGAGTAGCTCCCGTTTTTGAAAAAATAGAACATAATAATGTCCCCCAAAGGGAACTCATGTCTATCCTTGATATCCTCACCTATTTACCTGATGATATCCTTACAAAGGTAGATCGGGCAAGCATGGCTGTAGCTCTGGAGGCCAGGGTACCAATCCTTGATCATAGGGTAGTAGAATTGTCCTTTAGGCTTCCTGCAAGCCTAAAGTTTCGAAATGGCCAGGGAAAATGGATTCTCAGACAGATACTCTATAAGTACGTTCCCAGGGAATTGGTAGACAGACCCAAAAAGGGGTTTGGCATACCTTTAGATCAATGGCTTCGTGGCCCACTTAAGGAATGGGCTTCGGAACTTTTGAGGCCAGATAGGCTGCGCAGGGAAGGATATCTGTTTCCGGAAAAGGTTGACAGGCTTTGGCAGGAACATATTTCAGGAAAATGCAACCACCAGTATATCCTGTGGAATATACTCATGTTTCAGGCATGGCTAGAAAAATGGGGAAAATAAAAATCCAGTTTCTTTTGGGAAAGCTGAACCCTGGTGGAGCAGAACGTCAACTAATTGCCCTTCTTGAAGGGCTTGACAAGGAGCGTTTTCTACCGCTTGTCATCACCTATTATCAAGGTGGTTCATGGGAATCCAAGGTAAAAAACATATCGGGGGTTAAGTATGAAAGCCTTAGGCTGAAAGGCCGTGTCGACATAATTCGTTTACTCGCTGGTCTTTCCAGAATAAGCCGAACCTTTAAACCCCATATACTCTTTGGTCTTATGGGTGACGCCTGTACCGTTTCGTTATTTGTCGGCCGTCTATTTAAAAATTGCAAGGTAATCTGGGGACTCAGGGCATCAAATATGGATTTTACTAGATACAGTAAAGTATCTGGCATTGCATACAAGCTCAATGCCTTACTTTCTTCAAGGGCAGACCTTGTTATTTCCAACTCCTGGGTTGGAAAAAAATATCACATCAGTAAAGGATACTGTAAAAACAAAATTACCGTTGTCCCTAACGGGATCGACACAAAAATCTTTCAACCAGCCCCTGAAGCTGGAAAAAGGCTCTGCAAAAACTTGGGAATACCCTCAGGAATGCCTGTTATTGGCAGAATCGGAAGAATAGATCCGATGAAGGATTACAAAACATTCTTTAAGGCCTGTTCGCTTGTATCAAAAAAAGTACCTCAGGTCCACTTTATAATTGCAGGAGATGGCCCTCCATTATTTATAGAAGAACTAAAGGCCCTGAATAAAAAACTTGGGATAAGCAATAGGGTATTTTGGTTAGGACAACAGGAGGATATTGTCTCTGTATATAATGCATGTACTGTTACTTGTTCGTCATCATCTTTTGGGGAAGGATTTCCCAACGCAGTAGCAGAGTCACTTTCCTGTGAGGTCCTATGTGCAGCCACAGATGTTGGAGATACCAGTATAATAATTGGTAGGCACGGAGGCTTAGTCGTCCCTCCAAAAAACTCAGAGGCATTGGCACAGGCGATGCTAAAACTTTTGTTCCTGCCAAAGAACAAGAGGTTGGAGATGGAAAAATCTGCAAGAAAACATATTGAAAAAAATTTTGGGATAGAGCGTATGGTAATGGCATATGAAAAGGTCTTTTCCAACATTGTTGATATGGCTCATCATTAGCCTAAGGCCATCATAATCATTTCATGAAACACATACGCTACAAAAAATCCCATAAAAAGCGTTTAATGTTTCTTATTCCTTCTTTGGGGGGTGGTGGAGCCGAAAAGACGGCCTCAATCCTTATTCCACTTTTGGCCAAGCAGTTTGATTTGGTGACTGTTTTACTAAACGGGCCATGTGTCTATTCTCTCCCTTCAGAGATAAAGCTTACTATATTGAGTCCTCAAACCGATTCGCCTTTGAAACATATCTTTAGAATACCCTATCATATCAAGGCAGTAATCAGGATGGTCAGAAAGACGCAAATAGATGGTGTTCTTAGTTTTATGGAACAGGCCAACATTATCAACATCTTGGCAGCCTTTTTGACAGGCCACAATATCTATATCTCACAGAGAACTAATCCCATAAAACAATATGAGTACAAAGGTCTTCTTGGACGTTTAATAATGGGTACCAGCAAATACTTATACAGAAGGGCTAGGGGCATATTTTGCGTTTCAAGGGAAATCTGTTCTATCCTTGAGGAGATTTATCACATACCTCGGAAACGACTACATTTTATTCCAAACCCTGTTGACACCTCTCCCATCGATATTTTCTCTGTAGAGTCTCTTGATTTACCATCACCATTTATCCTGCAGGTAGGAAGACTTAATATCAGGACTAAAGCCCAGGACGTCACTCTGAGAGCATTCAAGAAAGTATTGAAGGAGGTTCCCCATCTAAATCTTGTTTTTGCAGGCAAAGGGCCAGACCTGGAAAAACTTAGGCAACTAGCTGAAGAATTAGGGATTCATGAAAAGGTCTTTTTTGTTGGATGGATAAAAGATCCAAGGGCACTGATGTTAAAGGCTTCAGTGTTGGTTCTTACATCTCGTTACGAAGGATGGCCTAACGTACTTACTGAAGCACTGTGGTGCGGATGTCCTGTAATTGCAACGGACTGCGAAACCGGCCCAAGGGAGATACTGCTAGATGGTAAATGTGGCCTTTTGATTCCTACAGACGATGTATCTGGACTTAAAGAGGCTATTGTACGTCTCCTTACGGATGACGAACTTCAAAAACGACTTGTAACTGCCGGATTAAAAAGGGCACAGGATTTCGTGCCAGAATCTATTGCCCAAAGATATGTGGAACTTATGGAATCTTATGAAGAGTAGACCTTCTTAGTAATGATCTCTTTATAAATACTTATATAGCGCTTTGCCGTTTCCTGCCACGTTAATCCCTGCTGGAGCATCCACTTACGACCTTCCAGTCCCATATCCAACTGCTTTTGCTTGCTTAACACCAATTTTTTAATAGCGTGGGCAAGAGCTCGAACATTCCCTGGAGGGACAAGGTATCCAGTCTTTCCTGGATTCACCAGTTCCCTATTGCCAGAAATATCTGAGGCTATCACCGGCAGGGCTGCTGCCATAGCCTCGAGCACAACACTGGGCCTTCCTTCTGCATAGGAAGGTAAGACCAGGCAGTCTGACTCCTTCATGAGACCAGGGATCGCCCTCGGGCTGACCCTGCCCAAAAAAGTTACTC
>Ga0256835_1001277_pt1 | contig 15423 bp, 16 predicted proteins | sample PIR30metaG_FD_185972 | JGI IMG/M metagenome (GOLD analysis project Ga0256835, IMG submission 185972) | Hydrothermal vent microbial communities from East Pacific Rise, Pacific Ocean - PIR-30 | ecosystem: Environmental > Aquatic > Marine > Hydrothermal vents | place: Pacific Ocean: East Pacific...
CCAGTTTCAGACCTGTTTTTTCAAAATTAAAAGGGAGCGTATTAAGATACTCAATCCAGCCTATTCTCAAACTTCCATATTCTCCTTAAAAGTCGTTATTAATATTATAACTTAGAGATAAACTTCAATCTTTCAGTAGTAAATTATCAAACCTTTGAAAGCTTTAATGTCTGGCTGTTCAGTGATACGATCACTGTACTTATTGACATTAAGATAGCACCTACCGCTGGCTGTATAACAATACCGTAGTTATAAAGAACACCTGCTGCAAGTGGAATGGCAACAATGTTATATCCTGCAGCCCACCACAGATTCTGAACCATTTTTGAGAATGTCATCCTTGATATCTTTATGACCTTAGGAACATCCGCAGGATTACTTTTTACAAGAATAACATCTGCACTTTCTATCGCAACATCTGTCCCTGCTCCTATCGCTATACCAACATCAGCTGTAACAAGAGCTGGAGCATCATTTATCCCATCTCCTACCATTCCAACCTTGTAACCCTGATTTTTTAAAAGCTCAACCTTCTGGGCTTTCTCATGTGGTAAAACCTGGGCAAAATAATCATCTATACCAAGCTCCTGAGATACTGATCTTGCAACCTCTTCAGCATCTCCAGTAAGCATAAAAACCTTGACTCCCATCTCTTTAAGCTGTTTTACAGCCTCATAGCTCTCAGGTTTTATCCTGTCAGAGAGAGCAAAAGCCCCTGACAACTGTCCATCAATCACAACAAAAACCACAGTCTTACCTTCCTCCTGAAGTCTCTTTATTCTTTCGTCCTCAATCTCTATCCCAAACTCCTTCAGAAGATTTGGACTGCCAACATAAACCTGTTTACCGTCAACAACACCGAAAGCCCCTTTTCCAGGTATAGTTTTATAATCCTTAACATCTAAAGGCTTTATCCCTTTTTCCTTCGCATAGTTTGTTATAGCTTTTGCTATGATATGTTCTGAGTTTCTCTCTATGGACATTGATAGCTGTAACAGCTCATCTTCATCTATGAAAGATACTATATCCGTTACACCAAACTTACCTTCCGTTAATGTTCCCGTCTTATCAAATATCACAGCATTTAGATCCTTTGCCTGTTCAAAAGCTCTCCTGTCTCTTATAAGTATCCCGTTTTTAGCTGTCATGGATGTTGATATTGCCACAACAAGAGGGACTGCAAGACCAAGTGCGTGGGGACATGCTATAACAAGAACTGTAACAGCTCTTTCAAGTGCAAAATCTGGTGTCTCTATAAAAAACCAGACGGTGTATGTTATTATCCCAACAGCCATTGCGATATAGAAAAGTGCTGCCGCTGTTTTATTCGCAAGATCCTGGGTTCTTGATTTGCTTTCCTGAGCCTGTTTAACAAGTTTTATAACCTGTGAAAGGTATGTCTCCTCTCCCGTTTTTTCTATCTTAACCCTTAAGACCCCTTCCTGATTTATTGATCCACCAATAACCTTACTTCCCCTTTTCTTCAAAACAGGTTTTGACTCACCTGTCAAGAGAGCCTCATTCACGTAGCTTTCACCTTCAATAACTATCCCGTCAGACGGTATTTTTTCCCCTGGCTTTACAAGGACAACATCACCTTTTTTAAGATCAGAGACCTTTACATCAACTATCTCTTCACCTTTAATAAGGTGTGCTGTAGTTGGCATTATCTTTACAAGCTCCTCAAGAGCCCTTGATGCTCCAAGAACGCTTTTAGCCTCTATATAATGACCAAGCAGCATCACATCTATTAAAGTTGCAAGCTCCCAGAAAAACTCCTTTCCAAATCCTACAAAGACTGTGAAAGCTGAGTAGAAAAATGCAACAGATATGGCTGTCCCGATAAGTGTCATCATACCGGGCTGTCTGTTTTTTATCTCTGATATAAGCCCTTTTAAGAACGGATATCCACCGTAAAAGTAGATAACAGAAGATAGCAAAAGAAGAACCCATTTTTGAAATGGGATAGTTATACTGAAACCAAACCATCTCTGGATCATCTCAGAAAGAAGCAGGACAGGAACAGTAAGTATTACAGAGACGATAAATCTCTTCTTAAACTCCTCTATATGAGCTGCGTGATCATGACCTTTGTGATCCTCAGACGGTTTATGGTGGTGTTCTTCAGGCTTATGTGGATGTTCGTGGTGTTTCTCATGTTTATGAACATGGCCGGTATGTTTGTGGTGATCCTCATGTTTTTCATGCATTTTCAACTCCTATTTAAAAAGATACTTAATGAAGGCAAGGAATCCTGCTCCTAAAAAGAGAACTCCAAGAATCCACAGGATCCACATACCTCCATGACCCATTCCTTCCATAACAGACCTCTTTTTACTATATTTTGTAGTATTAAATTACAGTCTTTTATTCTTATGTCAAGACTAACACTTTCTATCTCTTTTCTAAAGGAAGGTATCTTATGTTATGCCCCCCATCGTAGATCTGAGTAGGCCTGAAAAGTTTGTTTTCCCTGATATACTCCTTACAGTGAGCTATCCATCCTGATATTCTCGCCATGGCGAAAACAGGTGTATAAAACTCAACAGGAATTCCAAGGAGACTGTAGAGTATTCCTGAGTAAAAATCTATATTGGGATATATCTTTTTACCTTTCAGTCTGTCCAGAACTATCTTCTCAAGCTCTGTTGCTATTCTGACAAGCTCATTATTTCCCTTTAAGCTTAATATCTGATCAAGCATCTCTTTTATTATCTTTGCCCTTGGATCGTATGTCTTGTAAACTCTGTGACCAAAACCCATTATTCTCTCTTTTCTGCTCAGCTTTTGATCAACATAACCTTCTATATCATTAATATGCTTCAGCTCGTTAAGCATGTAGTAGACCCTTTCGTTTGCCCCTCCGTGAAGTCTTCCGGAGAGTGAGCCAACAGCTGAGGAGACAGCAGAGTAAAAATCTGCAAGTGTTGATACAACAACTATAGCTGTAAATGTGGAAGCGTTTATAGTATGCTCGGCGTGTAAAATCAGACATCTGTCAAATATCCTTCCTTCCAATTTATCAGGTTTTCTTCCAGATATCATATAAAGAAAGTTCTCTCCATAATCAAGGGAAGGATCAGGCATAACTATCTCTTTTCCTTCCTTTATTCTTTTCCATGTGGCTAGAATAGTTGGAACTTTGCCTAACAGATTTACAAGTGCTGAGTAATGGTGTTTTTCATCAAGGACCTCTTTGTTTTCATCAAAAGCCGAAAGAACAGGAATAATTGACTGCAGAACTTTCATAGGATGTGTTTCTGGAGGTATATCTTTTAAAAACTGGATTATTGATCTGTCTAGAAATAGATTGTCCTTTACATCGGAGACAAACTTTTCATACTCCTCTTTTGAAGGGAGCTTTCCAAAAACGAGCAGATATGATGTTTCTAAAAAGTTTGAGTTTTTTGCAAGCTCTTCAATGGGAATTCCCCGATACTCTAATACACCCTTTTCTCCATCAATATAGCTTATAGATGATTTAACTACAGGAATACCTGCAAGACCGGCATATACTTCCATACTTACCTTCCCTTTGAAATTATTTTCTGAGATTTAATCTAATAATGGGTTAGAGTTTAATCAAGGTTATTTTTTCTCAGATCTGTCCTTTCTCATAAAGAACATCTCACCAATGGAGCCTAATATAACATAAAGCCAGATTATACTTCCCATATAAAGCCTGTCCTGAAATGTGAGGATGATAAGGAGTATAAGAAGGAAAAATGAGTATATTAAAAAGGGCAACGCTTCTGATGGCTTGTCAAATAAGGTCTCATAGCTGTAACTCCCCTTTTTCATCTGATAAAGAATATAAGCTGTAGCTAACACACCTAAGACAAGTGATGCAAAGAATATTCTGTCATTCTGGTACTCTGTGTAAACGCTCATAAAAAGAACAACCCATAATGGTATATCCTGAACAAGCTCTGCTATAAATACCCTTGTGTTCATTACTGAAGCGGCTCTTTGGCTGTTTCTTTTAGTGTGATCCCAACAACAAACGCAAGGAACGCTGCTGCTATAAGATAAAATGCAGGGGAGTTTATATCCCCTGTAGTTTTAATAAGATATGTTGATATTAAAGGAGCTGTTCCCCCGAATATGGCAAAAGGAAGGTTGTATCCGAGAGAGTAGCCTGTATTTCTTATCTTAGTTGGGAATATCTCAACGAGTGTTGTTGGGAGTATAGCCATAAATCCTGCTGTTATAAGGGAAAATATAATCTGTGAAATGAGAGCAGAATAAAAATCCCCTTTTGAAAGAAGAGCAAAAAGAGGATAGGAAAGTAAAACTGTCATACCTGTTGAGAACAGAATAAGAGGCTTTCTGCCTATCCTGTCTGATATTACCCCAAAAAGAGGTATAAGGATAGCTAGGATGATCATACTTATCGTATTTATAGTTAAAGCTGTAGCTTTTGGAAATTTAACAAAAACAGACAGATGGTTTGCTATATAAACAAATATTGTGTAGAAACCTACAGCCTGAAAAGTGCTGAGAGAGAATGTTTTGAAAAATTTTAACTTTGCCTCTTTAAAAAGATCTCTGACAGGGTGTTTATCAACAGCTTTTTTCTCCTCAAGCTCTCTGAATTTGGGAGTTTCCTCAATATTCCTTCTTACGTAATATCCTATAAAACCAAGTAATATCCCTGTGAAAAATAGAATTCTCCAGCCCCAGCCGTAAAGATCGTCCTCCGACAGAATCTTCGTTATCACAGCCCCTGAGGCAGACCCAAGCAGGATTCCAACAACAGCTCCGAGTATAGCAACACTTCCAAAAAATCCCCTTTTATTCTTAGGTGCATGCTCAACAACAAATGATACTGATGTTGTATACTCACCACCAACAGAAAGACCCTGCATGATCTTCAAGATAACAAGTAATGTAGGTGCTAAAATTCCTATCTGTGCATAGGTTGGAAGCAGTCCTATGGCTGTCGTTGATCCAGCCATAAGGAGAATTGATATCATAAGGGACCTTTTTCTGCCAAATCTGTCGCCAACATATCCAAAAAGAAGTGCTCCTACAGGTCTTGCAAAGAATCCAACAGCAAATACGGCAAACGATTTCAAAAGCTCAACAGTCGGATCACCTGAAGGGAAGAAAAGTTTTCCAAGAATGGCAGCTAAGAATCCGTAGACAACGAAATCATACCACTCAAGAACATTACCTACCATTCCGGCAAATAATGTTTTTCTGAAATGGTTGTCTTTAAGAACTTCCATTCCTCTCAGGCATCCTCTTTAAAGTCTTCAGGTGAGAGAAGTAGATTCTCAAGAATAAGGTCTGGAACAAGTTCATCATCATCAAAATTTTGTAAAACCTCTAAGTATATCTCAGCAACAACCCTGTTAGGATAATCTTTGAGATACTCTTTAAGCTGATAGACCTTTACAGTTTTGTTATTTTTGCTCAGCTGAGACATTTAGATCTTACCCTTTAGATGTTTTATCATCTTCTCACTTGCAAGTTTGTATCTTATATCCCTTTTTGCGAGTTTTTCCATCTCAGACCTTATATACTTTTCCGCCTCATCTGTTGCCATCTTGTAGCCGAGAACATAGGCGGTTACTGCAAGAATAGCAAATCCTGTAAACTCAACGATCTTTCCAAGTATCTGGTTAGGTATGAAAAGCCCACCAACAGCAAGTATTATCCCTATAGCGAGTAAAAACTTCCAGTATTTAATTATATTCTGTGCTAACATATCAACCCCTTAAAAGTTGTTTACTGAAATTAATATATTAACATTTTTAAAAATAAATGAAAAATATTGACCAAACATCTTGACAAATATAAAAAAAAATTATATTTAGTATGCTCATTTATTTTTCGGGAGGATTTTATCATGGATTTACAAAAGATCAGGGAAGAGCTTTTACAGAAAAGATCAGAAATTATTGAGTCTCTGTCCAACAACAACAGTGAAGACCTTAACGAGAAAACAGGTGTTGATGATGCTGCTGACATTGTTGCTTCTGAACTGAGCAGGGAGACTCTTTACAAACTCTCACAGGCAGAAAGGGAAACACTCTTTTTAATAGATATCGCTCTTAAAAAGATAGAAAACGGTACATACGGCGTTTGTGAAGAGTGCGGAGCTCCAATCGGTGAGAAGAGACTTCAGGCTATTCCCTGGGTGAGACTGTGTATTGAGTGCAGTCAGAATGAAGAGACAATAAAATCCTTCTCAAGTAGAAATGAAGATATCAGCTATTACCATATAATTCCTGACACATTCTAGGAAGAAGAAGAAAACAAGAATATACCTGAATAATATGGAAAGATACTACAAGTTTCTTGCCACGGTTTTTTTTATAATAGCTGCTGATCTGATTACAAAGTATATTGCCGTTAAGTATCTGTTTCACGGCAGTATCACAGTTATTCCAGGTTTTTTTGATCTTACACTGGTGTGGAACAGGGGAGCAGCTTTTGGGATTCTTGCAGAAGCTCCTGAAGCTGTCAGAATCCTGATTCTTATTATTGCCTCCACAGTAGCAGCTATCTTAACTATGATTTACGCCTATATAAAAAGATCACAGCTTTCAAACTGGGAGTTTTACTCCCTTTCTCTTATAGCAGGAGGGGCTATCGGAAATCTTTACGACAGGATATTTATCGGATCTGTAAGGGATTTCATAGATATTTACATAAAAGATTACCACTGGCCTGCGTTCAATATAGCTGACGCATCAATATCTTTAGGTATAGCAGGGTTTATCTTTTATGAGATATTTCTAAAAAACAGGAAAAAGGAAGTCCAGATAGATTAAATATAAAAAAATCATATCTTATTAATAATGTTATAATTTCATCTATATTTTAAATTCTGGAGGTAGAAATACCAGATGATAGGCTTCTTTGTCAAAAAGATATTCGGTACAAAAAATGAAAGGGAGATAAAAAAATTAAAACCTTTTGTTGATAAGATAAATCAGCTTGAAAAAGAGTTTGACAGTCTTTCAAACAAGGAGATAAGGGAAAAAAGCTTACAGCTAATCAAGCAAGTAAGATCTGATGAGAAGTTAAGGGATGCTATAACACAGGGAGAGATGGTTGATATTCTCCCTGAAGCATTTGCCCTTGTTAAGGAAGCTGCAAAGAGAACACTTGGACTTAGACCTTTTGATGTTCAGCTTATAGGTGCTATGGCTCTGCATAAGGGAACTGTTGCTGAGATGAAAACAGGTGAAGGTAAAACGCTCGTTGCCTCCATATCAATATATCTGAACGCCCTTACAGGAAAAGGTGTACATCTTGTTACTGTTAACGATTACCTTGCAAAAAGGGATGCCGTATGGATGGGATCTATATACAAGTTCTTAGGTCTTGATGTTGGTGTTATTAACACAAACCACCAGTCATTTATCGTTAAATGGGTTGATGAGGATAAGTTCAACGAGGCTATTGAAAAAGATATGAGAGTATGGCCCAAAGGTTATGAAGGAGAGCTTCTTCCTTCAGAGCTGTTCAATATAGAGGCGAGAAAGAACTTCTTTACTGAGGCTGTTGAGGCTGAGAGAAGACAGGCATATGAGGCCGATATAACTTACGGAACGAACAATGAGTTTGGATTTGATTATCTGAGAGATAATATGGTCTTTTCTAAGGATCAGATCGTTCAGGTAAAAGGTCATCATTACGCTATAGTTGACGAGGTTGACTCAATACTGATAGATGAGGCAAGAACACCCCTTATAATCTCAGGTCCATCAGGTGAGGATGTGAGTATATACTACTCGGCTGATGCTTTTGTTAAAACACTTGTAAAGGATGAGGACTTCCAGATAGATGAGAAGAACAAAACAGCAGTTCTGACAGAAAAAGGTGTTGAGAAAGCGGAAAAGTACTTTAATCTTGAAAACCTTTACGATCCAAGAAATATAGATATACTCCACGCCATAACACAGTCTCTCAGGGCAAACACCCTGTTCCACAGGGATGTTGATTATGTGGTTAAAGATGGAGAGGTGATAATTGTTGATGAGTTTACAGGAAGACTTATGCCGGGAAGAAGATGGTCTGACGGGTTACACCAGGCTATAGAGGCTAAGGAAGGTGTTAAAATAGAGGCTGAGAACCAGACGTTAGCATCAATAACATTCCAGAACTACTTCAGAATGTACGACAAGCTTGCAGGTATGACAGGTACAGCTGAGACAGAGGCTGAGGAGTTTAAGGAGATTTACGGTCTTGATGTTCTGGTTATACCTACAAACAAACCTGTTATAAGAAAGGACTATCCTGATCTTGTTTACAAAACAAAAAGGGAGAAGTATGAGGCTGCAATAAAAGAGATTGAGGAACTACACAATCAGGGAAGACCTATACTTGTTGGTACTGCATCAATTGAGACATCAGAGCATCTCTCAGCACTTTTAAAGAAAAAGGGTATAAAACACCATGTATTAAACGCAAAACATCACGAAAAAGAGGCTGAGATAATAGCACAGGCAGGTAGAATAGGAGCTGTAACCATAGCTACAAATATGGCAGGAAGGGGAACGGATATACTACTTGGTGGAAACCCTGAATTTCTAGCAAAGGAGATACTGAAAAAGAAAGGTCTTACACCTGAAAAGGCAACAGAGGAGCAGTACAAGGAAGCTTTAAAGGAAGCTCAGAAGATAACAGCGGAAGAGAAGAAAAAGGTTATAGAGCTTGGTGGACTTGCTGTTATAGGAACTGAAAGACATGAAAGTAGAAGGATAGATAACCAGCTCAGAGGTAGAGCTGGAAGACAGGGGGATCCTGGAAGCTCAAGATTTTACCTATCACTTGAGGATGATCTTTTAAGACTATTTGGTGGAGATAAACTCAAAGCATTGATGGACAGACTTAAGATACCTGATGGAGAGCCTATTGAAAGTACGATGGTATCAAAGGCTATAGAAAATGCACAGAAAAGGGTAGAAGGTCAGAACTTCCAGATAAGAAAGAGACTTCTTGAGTTTGATGATGTTATGAACAAGCAGAGACAGGTTATATACTCTCTGAGAAGGGATATACTTGAAGGTGCTAACCTTCAGGAAGAGCTTAAACAGTGGCTTTACGATGTGTCTCTGTTCTATATAGACAAGTACGCACCTGCTGAGGAGTATCAAGAAAAATGGGAGTTAAAAGAGCTTGAAAAATCATTTAAAGAGTGGCTTGGTGTTGATGTAAAGATACCTGAGGATAGAGAGTGGGACAGAAAAGAGCTTGAGGATCATATATTTGAGCAGTTAGAACAGTTTTACAAAAACAAGGAAGAGCAGGCAGGCTCTCAAGTTATGAGAGAGTTTGAGAGATACATAACACTCCAGGTTCTTGATTCTTTATGGAAGGAACACCTCCATATGCTTGACAGACTGAGAGAGTCAGTTTATCTGAGAGGTTACGCACAGAGAGATCCTCTCGTTGAGTACAAGAAGGAAGCTTTCAATCTTTTTGAGGATATGCTTTTCAGAACAAAACAGAACACACTTGAGTATCTGTTCAAAGTCCAGATAGCTTCTGAAGAGGAGATACAGGAAGAACAGAGAAGAAAAGAGGAAGAGACAGAAAGACTGCTTAAAGAGGCAACAGCAACAACTGACGAACAGGAAGCCAGGAAAAAGAAGAAAAAGAAAAAGGTCATTAAATACAAAAACAGAATGGAAAGAAGAAAGAGAAAAAAATAAGATCACTCATAGGGGATTTCTTCATCAAATCCCCATTCTTCTATTTCTTCTGTTTTTATCCTCTCCTGCCAGCATTTCTCACAGAAGTATAGTCCTTCAATATTTGGATCTTCATACAGGATAGCAACAACTCCACACTTGAAACACTCTTCCTTTTTCTCTGTCTTTTTCAGATCTTCTAAATTCATTGTCTCCTCATCCTTTTTGTTATAAATTAATCTCTGTTTAAACAGAAATAAATGATAAAAAACATCAAAGAGGGGTTAGATGGAAAGATTTGAACAGATACTTAAAGATTTTGATTTTACTGAAAGGGATATAAAGAATATAAACTACCTTAAACCTGTTATGGAAAAGTATAAAGAGGAGTTCATAGAGAGGTTCTACCAGTTCATATTCAGATTTCCTGAGACAAAAAACTTTCTGAAAGATGATGCTACCGTAAAGAGACATCAGGACAAACTTAGAGAGTGGTATGATGATCTCCTTTCAGGTAAGTACGATTACGCATACTTTCTGAGACTTTACAGGATTGGAGAAAAACATGTTGATATAGGTCTTCCAACACATTATGTTAACGCAAGCTTTAACTTTATAAGGAGATTTTTTATTGAGAAGATAAATAAGGAGTTCGGTCTTTCAGAAGAGAGAAACCAGCTTGTTGTGTCCATAGGAAAGCTTCTTGATATAAATCTTGATATTCTCACAGCTGCGTACAGAGAAGAGGAGCTTAGCAGATACCAGGTGATGACAAAACTTGAGAAAACGCTCTTTGTTATATCAAAAAAGTTCTCAGATATGCTTGATTTTACACTTGTAGGTGCACTTATACTTGTCTCATTCTTTGTCCTCGGTTTGTTCATCTACGATATTTACCAGCTTGTTATGGGGATCGTTCCTATAGAAAAAGGGATACTTATGACACTTGGTACACTTCTGATCCTCTGGGCTGTAAGTGAGCTTATGCAGGAAGAGATAAAACATCTGAAAGGTGGCGGTTTTGCTATAGGAGCTTTTATAGGTGTAGCCCTCGCCGCTGTTATAAGGAAGATACTTATTGTATCCCTTTCCGCTGAGAAAGCACTTGAACTTTTAAGTTATGGAGCTATAGTGTTGTCCCTTGGAGTCGTTTACTGGCTTCTTGCAAAGAAAAACAGATAAGGAGAAAGTTTGAGGTTAAGATTTAAGGATAAACAGGAATACGTAACATACTGGGAAAACCTTGTAGAGCTTGAAAGAGAAGCTGAGAAGGATTTTCATCTTAACGAGATATTATCCCTTTCAGGTAAGGAGAGACAGAAAAAGGGAAGGGCTATCTTAGGTCTTCAGGGAAGGTATATAGGGGAGATCATAGGAGATTTTCAGGTTTACAGATTCTTCAAAGAAGATATGCCTGACCACCAGATAAATGTAGGTGATGTTGTTCTTGTCAGCAGAAAGCATCCTCTTAGGGATGGTATTGAAGGAACAGTCTTTGAAAAGGGAAAACATTTTATAACAGTTGTGTTTTCACAGATCCTCCCTTCCGGAAAAAAATGGAGAATAGATCTTTTTGTTAATGATATAACATTCAAGAGAATGTCAGGAACACTACATATGTTTGAGAAAGGCTACTCATTTTTCCCTGAGGACACAGTCTTAGGAGATAACGGATATACAGTCTGCGAAGAGGAGATACAGTTCTTCAACGAGAGCCTCAATCAGTTTCAGAGGGAAGCTGTAAAAAAAGCTGTATGCAGTGATAAGCTTTTCATGATACACGGACCTCCCGGAACTGGTAAGACAACAACACTCTTAGAGGTTATAATCCAGCATGTAAGCAAGGGGGACAGGGTTTTAGCCACAGCAGACAGTAATACAGCTGTTGATAACATTGTTGAAGGCCTTGTTGAGAGAGGTGTTAATGTTGTAAGGATAGGTCATCCTGCAAGGCTCAAGAAGGAGCTACTTGATGTTTCACTTGATGCTGTTGCTGAAAGCCATCCAGATTATAACGAGGTGAGGAGTATAGAAAAGAAGATAAAAAAATTAAAATCTCTTCAGGAGAGCTATAAAAAACCTACAGCCCAGAGAAGAAGGGGACTCTCTTACAGTGATATTTTAAAGTACGCAAAATCTGGAAAAAAGGTAAGGGGACACAGGATAGAGACACTAAAAAGTATGGCTGAGTGGATAAGACTCCAGAAGGAGATAAAGAAGCTCTCAGATAGAAAAAGAAAGATAGAGGACAGGATCATAAACGATATACTAAACAGTGCAGAGGTTATATGTGCGACAAACTCAACAGCTGGAAGTGAGTTTTTATCAGATTACGTTTTTGATGTTGTCTTTATTGATGAGGCATCACAGTCAACAGAACCTTCATGTCTTATCCCAGTTATAAAAGGACTTAAGGTTGTTATGGCTGGAGATCACAAACAGCTTCCACCTACAGTTCTAAATCCTGATGCTAAGGATCTTTCATTTACGATGTTTGAAAGATTTATGAAGATATACCCGGAAAACACATATATGCTCAAGATACAGTACAGGATGAATGATATTATAAAGCAGTTTCCATCTGAGGAGTTTTACGACGGTCAGCTTATATCAGACGAGAGCGTAAAGGACAGGAAGCTTTCGGATATTACAGGAAAGGAAGGTGATGCCCCAATAACAGATGATACCCCTGTTGTTTTTATTGATACAGAAGGTAAGTTTTTAGAGAAGCAGAAGAAGGGAAGCAGATCAAAGTACAACCCTGAAGAGGCAAAAGCTGTTAAATCTATAGTGGAAAAACTGAAGGAGATAGGCGTACTTACTGAAGATATAGGTGTTATAACACCTTACAAGGATCATGAGGATTATCTCAAAAAGATAATCCCTGATGTTGAGGTGAAAACTGTTGACGGTTTTCAGGGAAGGGAAAAAGAGGTTATCGTTATATCCCTTGTAAGATCAAACCCGGAAGAAGAGATAGGATTTCTTGATGATCTTAGAAGGCTAAATGTTGCTCTGACGAGGGCTAAAAGAAAGGTTATCATTATAGGGGACAGCAAGACACTCAGCTCTAATGAGACATACAGAAAACTTATAAAGTTTATAAAAGAAAAAGGAACATTCGTTACAGTTGAGGAGATCTCACTTACCTGATCAGGAAACTATCTCAGTTCCTATCCCCTCTGACGTAAATATCTCAAGTAAAACACAGTGAGGGATTCTACCATCAAGTATATGGGCTTTCTTTACGCCCTGCGATAATGCCTGAATACATGCCTTTACCTTAGGTATCATCCCTCCTTTTATAACACCTTCCTCTATCATCCTGTTTATCCTTTCAACGTTTATGGATGATACTGTATTCCCCTGTTCATCTTTCAGACCTTCAATATCTGTCAAAAATATAACCTTTTCAGCTTTCAATGCCCCTGCAACAGCTGAGGCTACAAAATCGGCGTTAATGTTGTAAGCGTTTCCCTCCGTATCAAAACCTACAGGTGCTATAACAGGTATGTAGTTGTCCTCTTCAAGATGTTTCAAGATCTGAGTGTCTATATACTCAACCTCACCTACATGTCCAAGATCAAGAAGTTCTGTAGGCCTGAAATCTCCCATCTGTCTGAAGTACTCCTGAGCATCCAGCTTTTTAGCTCTTATAAGACCTCCATCCTTTCCTGTAAGACCTACAGCCCTTATATGACCTCCTGCGTATCTGTTTATAAGCATAACAATACTCTTGTTAACGAGTCCTCCAAGAACCATCTCAACAACTTCCATAGTTTCCCTGTCTGTAACCCTGAGTCCACCTACAAACTTACTCTCAAGTCCCATTCTCTTCAGCATCTGTCCAATCTGTGGTCCACCACCGTGAACTATAACAGGGTTTATACCGATATACTTGAGCATGAGTATGTCCTGTGCAAAGGCAACCTTTAGATCAGCCTTTGCCATAGCATTTCCGCCGTATTTTATAACGAATGTTTTACCTCTGAACTTTGTGATAAAAGGTAGAGCTTCCATAAGGATCTCAGCTTTCTCAACTAACCTTTCCATCTATCCCTGATCCTCCATAAACTCTTTTAAAAAATTTATAACTCTGTTGTCAGCTGGAAGATCAACCCAGTACTGACCGTCCTCATGTTCTATATGTAAATATTTAGATCCTTTATTTTCCCTAATCTCAATAACTGTCAGTCCTTTTGAGAAGTACCACTCAACAGCTCCGGTTACAGATCTCATAAAAAGAGTAAATCCACCTTTTCTCTTCTCAATCTTTTCAAGAACGACAGGCGATCTGTTTAAAACATCCTCATCAATCCATTCGTGGGAGAAAACATCAACAGCAACGCCTTTAAGTTTTATCTCAAGGGTTTCCATCTATCTCCTCCAGCCATCTCAGAACGGAGCTTTCTCCATTTTTTATACTCTTAAGCCTGAAGGATTTTAATTTTAACATTTTTTTAACTATCTTCCTCTTCCTTTCAGGTTCGTACTTTTTTGTGAATCTGTCTGAGTAAAGCTCAAACACCAGATCAGCCTCTTCCTTTTTTATTATTAGAAAGCTGTATATATTTTTTAGTAGGTTGTAAGCCTTCCTGTGGGATAGGACTATCTCCCATCTGCTTCCTTTTTTTATTATTGATCCTCCAAATATCTCTTTTATGCTTTTGAGATTTTCACTGCCGTATGATCTTATTGTGATTACAGGATAGACAGAGTTTTTTGTTCTTTTGTCCTTCCTGAATGTGATACTTCCTGAAGATTCTACCATTCCTGCGATGTATGGAAGTAGACTTTCCTTTTCCATTTATATCTCTAAGTTATCTATCTCTTTTAAAAGCTGATCTATCATCTGATCTTCAGAAACCCTTTTTACAGGCTCACCTTTTTTGAACAGGATCGCAGATTTATTTCCACAGGCAAGACCTATATCAGCCTCTCTCGCCTCTCCTATAGCGTTAACAACACAGCCCATAATGGCAACCTTTATAGGAATGTTTTTACCGTCAAGCTTTTCCTCAACCTTTCTAACAACCTCAGGAAGGTTAACCTCAATTCTTCCACATGTTGGACAGGATACTATCTCTATTCCTCTTCTTCTCAGTCCAAGTGACTGTAATATCTGGTAGGCGACCTTTACCTCCTCCTCAGGATCGGCTGTCAATGATACCCTTACCGTATCGCCTATCCCCATATAAAGAAGAATCCCAAGACCCACAGCAGATTTAACAGATCCTCTCCCTGCAGGTCCAGCTTCTGTTATTCCTATATGAAGGGGTATATCAGTTTTTTCTGCAAAGATCTTATTCGCCTCAATATTCTGGAGAACATCAGAGCCTTTTATGGAAACCTTAAATTTTGTAAATCCCACTTTCTCAAAGAATTCAGACCAGTTCAGAGCACTCTCTGCAAGTGCCTCACCTGAAGGAAACCCGTACTTCTCAAGTATACCCATCTCAAGTGATCCTGAGTTTACGCCTAATCTGACTGTTATATTCTTTTTCTTACATTCCTGAAGTATCTCCCTTATCTTTCCTTCATCGTTTATGTTTCCTGGGTTCAGTCTTATACCGTGTATCCCGCTTTCCAGTGCTGTGAATGCTATTCTTGGTGAGAAATGTATATCAGCTATAACAGGTATAGGTGATCTTTTGACTATTTCCTTTAGGGCTTCAGCATCTTTTTCAGTTGGGACAGCAACCCTTATGATCTCACAGCCTGCATCTGCGAGCCTTTTTATCTGTGAGAGGGTCTCCTCAATATTATGTGTTTT
>Ga0256835_1001278_pt1 | contig 15422 bp, 14 predicted proteins | sample PIR30metaG_FD_185972 | JGI IMG/M metagenome (GOLD analysis project Ga0256835, IMG submission 185972) | Hydrothermal vent microbial communities from East Pacific Rise, Pacific Ocean - PIR-30 | ecosystem: Environmental > Aquatic > Marine > Hydrothermal vents | place: Pacific Ocean: East Pacific...
GCGGCGGTAATCAAGCCGGTTATCTCGTCGCTGGCGTATAGCACCTTCTCTAGCAGCGTTTCGGGTTCGACGCCGCTGCGCTCGGGGGCGTGGGCGCGGACGGCGCGGACTATCTCGGCCGGCCAGCCCAGCTCCGCCAGGTGGTCGGCGCCCTTGTTGGGGTGGGTGTCGGGGTACTTCTCCCAGTCGAAGTCGTGAATCAGGCCGGTAATGGCCCAGGTTTCTTCGTCTTCGCCGAACTTGCGGGCGTAGGCTCGCATGGCGGCTTCGACGGCGTACATGTGCCGCCTGAGCGAATCCGAAGGGGTCCACTGGTGCATCAAGTCGAGCGCTTCTTGATAGGTCGGCATGTCTAAATATACCGCCGGGCGGCGGGCTGTTAGCATGAGGCATGCTCATCGGCTACGGCGAAGACTCCCACCGGCTGGCCGCCGGACGGCGCTTCGTGCTGGGCGGCGTCGAGGTTGCGGCCGAGCGCGGCCCGGTCGCCCACTCCGACGGCGACGCCCTTTTGCACGCCGTCACCGACGCCCTACTCTCGGCGCTGGCGCTGGGCGACATCGGCGCCCTCTTTCCCGACGACGCGGCCGAGAACCGCGCCCGCCCCTCGGTCGATTTTTTGAACCGCGCCTTGGCCGAGGTGCGCGCCCGCGGCTACGCCGCCGACCAGCTGCGAGCGGTGGTAACGCTCGACCAGCCCAAGCTGGGGCCTTACCGAACCGCGATTCAGGAAAATCTGGCCCGGCTGCTAGATCTGGAACCGCAACGCGTCGGCCTGACCTTCAAGACCAGCGAGGGGCTGGCCCCCGACCACGTTCAAGCGCGCGTTTTGGTTGTCCTGGTTGCAGATAGTTAATTTGATTAACCGTGCTCGATGGCGATAGCCTGGGCCATATCCCAGCTAGCCCACTCGAGACGGACCACCTCTTCTACTAAGGCGTGGATACGGTCCTTTTCTTTTTCACTGGCGGCGGTATAGGCCGCCTCGCCAACCTCACCCAAGTCGTGCATATAAGCTAAGAACTCGGGCGAGGTCCAGTGTTCAATTAAATCCTCAAACGCCCGTTCCCGCGGCGCTGCCGCGCTCCAGGCGTCGTGGAAGGTGCGGTTGAGTACCCAGAGAGTAGTCGCTCCCACGCGGTAAGGTTCCTGCGAAAGCATCCGCAGGAAGGCTATGTAACGCTGCCGGGCGGGGTGCGGCGGCGCGTTGACGTTTATCGGCTGGAACTCCATCCAGTCCAGGTCTTCAACGATTACCGAGATGCCGTGAGCTAGTACCAGCCGGTGCTGACTGGGAGCCCGCGGTAGCAACTGGGCTTGAAAAGCCAGCAACCCCTCAACGAAGCGGTAGTCCTGCTCCATCCAAGCGTATACGCTCCGCTTGGAGAGGCTTCCGTCTGCCAAACGGCGTAATACCGGATGCTCCAGCAGCCTGCGCCAACCGTCCCAATGTGCGTCTCGCAGTTCGAGGAGCCTCGTCATCGTGCTAACCAGTTTAGTGCTCTCCACCCCCCGCTTTGGTGCAAATCCAGAGCGTTTTTTCCACCTCTTCCAGAAAGTCGTCGTAGGGGATCAGCGTTGGGCCTCGCGAACCTCGCGCCAGATAGTACTTGCTTTCTATGTTAAGGCTTGTTCTGGTTTCGTCGTAACGTCGGTAGCGGCCTGGCTGCAAGCGCAGCCGCGGTTTAATATAAAACGACAGTCCTTCGATCAAAATTGCTAGCCGCCAGCCGCTCTTTAACACATTAATAGTTTAAGGCGAGCCTAGTTTTCTAGGTTTCGTAGGATTCGCAACCCAAGTTCATCGACCCCTATCGGCACCAGCCGCCCTCGAGCCCGGCGCGCCAGTTCGATATTGAACCTACGAGCCTCGGCCTCGTCGCCCAGTAAGTAGATTTGCAACTCGGCCCCCAGCCGGCGCAGCCGGACCGCCTCGGCCAGGGTCTTTTCTTTGATTCGCCGGTCAAGACCCCAGGCGTTCTTGTATATCTGACCGTCGGCCGTTTCTATAGCCGTCGGCCGACCGTCGGTTATCAAGATAACCACCCGCTCCTCGGCCAGGCGGCGGCGCAACCAGCCGTGGGCCCGGTTTAAGGCGGCGGCAATGTTAGTATGCGACGGCTGAACGCGGACAAAGGGGAGCCTACCCTCGGCTAGAGGCTCGGCGCGGTCGTGAACACAAAACGTCTGCAGCCAGCCGCCAGCGGCGCGAACCCAGTGGGACAGCGCCAGCGCGGTCCGTTTGGCGGGCCCAAAGCGATCGACCCCGTAAAGGACCATCGAATGAGAGCAGTCGAGCAACAGGGCTACCGCCAGGCGGCGGCCGCCTTCGCCGGCGCGGATGCGCAGGTCGTCCAGAGCCATCTCATTAACGCTACGAGGAAGTATTGCTTTGAGGGTCGCCGCCGCATCCAGCCGCAGCGGCTCCCCCCAGCGCCAGCCCTGCTCGGGCCCGTGAGGTTCGTGGGGGCCGCTGCCGCCGCTGCGGGGCCAGCTGCCCCGACGGCGCAGCGGTGGTGCGAACAGGCGGCGTAACGCCCGCAGCTCCAGCGCCCGCAGGAGGTGCGGCGCCAGCTCGTAGCCAACCCCACCCTCAAGCCGGCGCAACCAACCCAGGCGGCGCAATTTTTTTAGCAACTCCTCCCCGGAAACCGCGCCGTCCAGCAATCCCGCCTCCTGCGCCGCCGCCTGTAGCCGCTGGGCCAGCGCTTCGTCCTCCAGCGGCGGCAGCGGTCCGGCGGCAGCGCTTTCGTCGCCTTCCAACAGAGCGTCCAACAGCAACCGGGCCAGCTCGGGGGCGGACAAACCGACCGCCCGCAAATCCACCTTTTGGTAAACAACGCTCTTCACCAGCTACTTTACCTGCTCGACCCAGATCATATTGGTTGAACCGCGAACCCCAAAGGGCACCCCGGCAGTAATCACGATCCGGTCGCCGGCCTCGGCCAAACCCATTTCTTTTACCAAAGATACGGCCTCGGCCACCATCTCATCGGTGCTGGTAGGGTCGGGCGCCAGGGCGGTATAGACGCCGTTCGCCAAGATTAGTTGCTGGCGTACCCGTTCGTGCGGGGTCAGCGCCAGAATGGGCACGTCGGGCCGGTAACGAGCTACCCGCCAGAGGGTGGAGCCGCCAGCGGTAAAGACGACCACTACCCGCGCCGGCAGGGCCTCGGCCACGTCGGTCGCCGCCAGGGCAATAGCGTCTTGGGTGTTGTGCTCTGGTTCCGGTCGTTGGATCCGTTGGGCGTTCTTGTATTCAGGCGACGACTCGACCACCCGCGCTACCCTAGTCATCATCGCCACCGCCTCGACCGGGTAGGCACCAACGGCTGTTTCCGCCGACAGCATAACCGCGTCGGTACCGTCGAAGATGGCGTTGGCGACGTCGGAGGCCTCGGCTCGGGTCGGCGTCGGCTGATGGATCATCGACTCCAGCATCTGGGTGGCGGTAATAACCGGCTTGCCGGCTCGGCGCGTCTGCCGGATAAGGCGCTTTTGGACGATGGGCACCTCTTCCGGGGCCATTTCGACGCCCAGGTCGCCACGGGCGACCATGATGCCGTCGGCCTCGTCCAATATGTCCTGGAACCGCTGCACGGCGCTAGGTTTTTCGATCTTGGCCATCAGTTTGGCCTTGTGGTTCAACCGGCTCATGTAATGGCGGGCTAGCAACAGGTCGTCGCGGCTGCGAACGAAGCTGATAGCCACCCAGTCAACCCCCAACTCGGCGCCAACCTCCAAGTCTTTGATGTCTTTTTCGGTCATCGCCGGGATCGAAAGGTCGGCTCCGGGAATGTTGATTCCTTTGTGGTCCGATAGGATGCCGCCCACCTCGACCGTCGTGTGGATTTCGCCGGTAGCGTAGTCGACCCGGTCTATTCGCAGACGAATATTGCCGTCGTCGAGGAGCAGGATCTGGCCCGGTTCGACGTCATCGGGAAGACCTTTGTAGCTGATAGAAACTTTGTTTTCGTCACCCTCGACGTCCTGCTTGGTAAGCACGAAATGCTGACCCGGCTTTAGTTCAACCTTGCCCACAGCGAAGGTACCAACGCGGATTTTCGGACCCTGTAGGTCCTGAAGGATGGCCACCGGCTTGCCGGCGCGCTGGGCGGCCTCGTGCACCATCTCGATCGTCTGCTGGTGGTCTTCCTTGCTGCCGTGGCTGAAGTTAAGGCGGACGACGTTCAGGCCAGACTCGATCATTCGGTAAAGAATCTCCGGGTCGCGTGAGGCCGGCCCAATAGTGGCAACTACTTTGGTGCGTTTAGAAAGCATCGTATCCCAGGAAGCGGGCGGCCTCGCCCAAGGCGTCTTCGATGCGCAAAAGTTGGTTGTATTTAGCCAAGCGATCAGAGCGCGAGGCGGAACCGGTCTTGATCTGGCCGGCGTTGACCGCCACCGCCAGGTCGGCGATGTAGGCGTCTTCGGTTTCGCCGGAACGGTGCGAGATAACCGTTCGGAAATCGTTGCGGTGGGCCATGCGGATTGTTTCTAATGTTTCCGAAAGGGTGCCGATCTGATTGAGTTTGATCAGGATGGCGTTGCCGATACCCTCGTCGATGCCGCGCTTGAAGCGCTCGGGGTTGGTAACAAAAATGTCGTCGCCAACCAACTGAACTTTCCCGCCCAGCCGCTCGGTCAGGATCTTCCAGCCGTCCCAGTCGTCTTCGGCTAAACCGTCTTCGAGGGAGACGATCGGGTAACGCTCGGCCCAGTCGGCCCAGTAGTCGACCATCTCGGCAGCGCTGAGGACCTTGCCCTCGGCCTCCAGGTGGTAGTTGCCGTCTTTGAAGAACTCGCTGGCGGCCGGGTCGAGGGCTAGTGAAATCTCCTTGCCCGGCTCGTAGCCGGCGGCCTGGATGGCCTCGAGCAGCACCTCAACCGCCTCTTCGTTGCTGCCCAGGTCGGGGGCGAAACCGCCTTCGTCGCCGACGTTGGTGTTGTAACCGCGCTTCTTGAGCACTCCCTTGAGGGCGTGGAAGGCTTCGACACCGTAGCGAAGCGCCTCGCGGAAGCTGGGAGCACCGGCGGGGACCAGCATAAACTCTTGAAAGTCGACGCGGTTGTCGGCGTGCTTACCACCGTTGATGACATTCATCAACGGCACCGGCAGCAGCGCCGCCTGCACCCCGCCCAGATAGGCGAAGAGAGGTAGCTCGACCGCCTCGGCGGCCGCGCGGGAGACCGCCAGCGATACCGCCAGGATGGCGTTAGCGCCCAGGTTGCCCTTGTTGGGGGTACCGTCGAGCTCGATCATCGCCCGGTCGATTCCCTCCTGGTCGAGGGCGTTCATCCCCACCAACTCCGGGGCGATTCGCTCGTTGACGTTGGTGACCGCCTGGAGTACCCCTTTGCCACCGTAGCGTGGTCCACCATCACGTAGCTCGACCGCCTCGTGAACTCCGGTTGAGGCCCCCGAAGGAACCATGGCGTGACCGATCTGCCCGCCTTCCAGCACCACCTCGGCCTCGACGGTCGGGTTGCCGCGGGAGTCGAGCACCTCACGGGCGGTGATTTCGATTATCGTCGTCATTTCTATTACCTCCACTACCCAGCTTAAACCCGCAGCGGTACTACAACCGCTAAATATCCCTCATCTTCGGCATCCTGGACAACGCTAGCCGATGAAGCACCGGAGAAGCGGAGTCTGGCTGTACCGCCGACCGGATTAAGAGCGTCGAGCAAGTAGTCGGCGTTATAGGCTAGGGTCATCGTGGCCTCCGTTGGCGCTTCTACTGCCAACCTCTCAACGCCGCGCCCCAACTCACCTTCGGCAACCACCTGCAAACCACCCTCCGAGAAAACCAAGTCGATGCGGTGGTTATTGCGGTCAGCTAAAACCTTGACGCGTTTAAGGCTATCACGCAACGTAGAGGCGTCTAGCTGAACTTCAAAAGCGAATTCTTCTGGAATCACCCTTTCATATTCCGGGAACTCGCCCTCCATCAACGCCACCGCCATTCTGAAACCGGCGGCAGCCAGAGTCAGGTGGCCGTTTTCTACGCCAAGACTAACCTCCCCCTCGGTTCTCTCCAACACTTTGACGATTTCATCGGCGCTCCGCGCTGGCACCACAAAACGCAGGTTTTGCTCTAAAGGGCGCGCCAGGTCGTAAAGGGCCAGGCGAAAACCATCGGATGCCACCGCCCGCAGACGGCCGGGGTGGAGCTCAAGCTGGACCCCGCGGAAGATGGCCCGGTAGTCCTCGTTGCTAGCGGCATAACGGACGCGCTGGATAGCTCGAGCTAGCTCTGCGGCTGGCAGGCTGACTACCTCTTTGGAGGTGAAGTTAAAGCGGGGGTAGTCGTCTGGATCACTGGTGGCCAGGCGGGTGCTAAAACTACCACTTTCAATAACGAGTTCGTTGCCCTCAAGAGCCATTTCAACCAGCTCGCCCGGAAGATTACGCACCACTTGGCCGATGAGTTGTCCGGGAACCAACCGGGCGCCCTCACCGTTAATTTCGGCTGGAGCCGTGATCTCTAAGTCAATTTCTCCATTGCTGCCCCGCAACAAGAGGCCTGCGGGCTGCGCCTCGATCCAGAGGTGAGTTAAAACCGCGTTGCTGCTGCGGGTGGGGATGACGCGCTCTAGTACCGCCAGCGCCTCCGAAAAACTCCTTTTAGGTAAACGAATCTCCATCTTCATCCTCCGTTTTAAAAACTACTAAACAAAAACATTAATTAAAGATACCGTAGTAGAAGTAGTAGAGGTTGTGAAGTCTGTGGAAAACTGTATTTTGAGCCGCCCTAAAAAGCAATTTTGCTGTGAATCCGGGTGTGGAAGAAAACTGTTGGTAGTTGAAAAAGCTGTTGATAAAACACTAGTTGTCCACAGCCGCCAAAAATAATAAGTTTTTAACAGGGTTATCAACAAATTTTTCACACGTTTTTTCAGAAGTTTATCCACGCTCCGCCCACCTCTTTTCGAACATCTCGATCGTCCGCCTCAGGTCGGGGTCTTCGGAGAGAAGGCGGTCTATCTTCTGGGTGGCGTAGAGGACGGTGGTGTGGTCGCGGCCGCCGAAGAAGGAGCCTATCTCCGGCAAAGAAGCTTGGGTAATCTGCCTTATTAAATACATGGCCACCTGGCGTGGTAGCACCACTTCCTTGCTACGCCCTTTCGACTTCAAACTAGCCGGGCTGACGCCGTAGTGGTCGGTGACGGCTTGCAGAATCTCGTCCATGCTAACGGCTTCCGGGGTCGTTTGGAAGAGGTCGGCCAGGGCGCTGGCGGCAACCTGGGGAGTTATCTCGACCCCGCTCAGCGAGGCGTAGGCGATCAGGCGCATCAGCGCCCCCTCCAGCTCGCGGATGTTGGAGGTCACCTGGCGGGCGACGTACTCGAGCACCTCTTCGCTCAACTGCACCCCGCGCTTCTCGGCGTTCATCTTGAGAATAGCGATCCGGGTTTCCAGATCAGGCGGCTGGATGTCGGTTATCAACCCCCATTCAAAACGGCTGCGCAGGCGCGCCTCTAAAGTCTCGATCTCCCGCGGCGGCCGGTCGGAGGTTAGTAGAATCTGCTTGCCGTCTTCATAGAGGGCGTTGAAAGTATGGAAGAACTCTTCTTGAGTCCTTTCTTTTCCGGCGATAAACTGGACGTCGTCGACTAGCAGGACGTCGACCGAGCGATAACGCTCGCGAAAGGCATTCATTCGGTCGGAGCGGATGGCGCTGATTAGATCGTTGGTGAAGGTCTCGGTTGAAAAGTATTCGACCACCAATTCGGGAAAATGTTGGCGCACGTAGTGGCCAACGGCGTGCATTAGGTGGGTTTTCCCTAAACCGACACCCCCGTAGATGAAGAGCGGGTTGTAAGCCTTTCCCGGCGCTTCAGCCGCGGCCAAAGAGGCGGCGTGGGCCATTTTATTGCCGTCGCCAACAACGAAGCTAGCAAAGGTGTACTTGGGGTTGAGGCGGCTGCGAGCCGGGGTGGCGCCGTTGGTTGCGGCCTCCCTGACCGACGGAGCTTCTTTCTTGGCCACCACCTTAATGCGGAAGTCGGCCGAAGAGGCCCCCAAACGCAGCAGCGCCTCTTGTATTAGTTGGCCGTAGTGTTTTTGGATCCAGTCGCCGACGAAAACCGAGGGAACGGCGATATCGAGAACCCCACCATCGGCTCCAAGTGGATGGACGTTGTTGAACCAGGTGCGATATTCGTCTTCGGTAATCTTGTCGCGAACGTAGTTCAATACGTTTTCCCAGATACTCTCGTGGGTCAAGCCGCCACCTCCAACAAGCCTTTACATTCTACTCGAGTCTGGGCTTCGCCGGACGTTTCCACGTCACCCCGCTGCGTGCTAGCCTGGGGGCCGTGGGGGTTTCACGTGAAACCTACGACGTGGTGGTTATTGGTGCCGGACACGCCGGGCTGGAGGCGGCGCTGGCGGCGGCCCGCTTGGGGGCCCGGGTAGCTCTGCTGACCGGCGATCCCGACCGGGTCGGGCTGATGCCTTGCAACCCGGCGGTCGGCGGTCCCGGCAAGAGCCAGCTAGTACACGAGATACAGGCCCTCGGCGGCGCCATCGGCGGCCTAGCCGACCGGACCTCCATCCATACTCGCGTCCTCAACCGCTCAAAGGGGCCCGCAGTCCGCAGTTTGCGGGTGCAGGTCGATCGCGACGCCTACGCCGCCGCCGCCCGCGAGCTGGTTCGGGCAACACCAGAAGTGGAGCTGTTGCGCGGCGAGGCGGTCGACCTGGAAACCAAAGACGGCCGGCTGACGGCGGTGCTGACCGCCGACGGCCGCCGTTTGCGCACCGCCGCGGCGCTAGTCGCCGCCGGCACCTTTTTGCGCGGCAAGATCTGGTACGGCCTGCAAAGCCGCCCCGCTGGCCGCCAGGGAGAGCCTCCCGCCCGCCACCTGAGCCGGGCGATCGTCGCCGCCGGGCACCGCGTCTTGCGGCTAAAAACGGGCACACCGCCGCGGATCCGCGCCGACAGCATCGATTATGAAGAACTGGAAGAAGTGCCGGCCAACGATCCTCCGGGCAGCTTTAGCGGCAAGCCGGGCCCCTGGGCAACGGCGACGCCGACCTGGACTACCCGGACGGGTGAGCAGACCCACGAAATAATCAGGCGCCACCTCTCCTTTTCCCCTATCTACGCCGGCGTCACCGAAGCTACCGGCACCCGCTACTGCCCTTCGATCGAAGACAAGGTGGTTAAGTTCGCCGACCGCGACAGCCATCTGCTCTTCGTCGAGCCCGACGGCCTGGAAACCAGCGAGGTCTACCTGCAGGGTTTTTCCTCCGGCTTGCCGCCGGCGGTCCAGGAAGAAATGCTGCGCACCTTACCCGGCTTCCGGCGAGCGATCGTCCAGCGCTACGCCTACGCCGTCGAGTACGACGCCTTCGACCCGCTCGACCTAACGCCGGGGCTGATGTCGCGCTTCCTGGCCGGCCTCTTCCTGGCCGGTCAGGTCAACGGCACCTCCGGCTACGAAGAAGCCGCCGCTCAGGGGTTGCTGGCCGGGGTTAACGCGGCCCGCTACGCCGCGGGAAAAGGAGAAGTAACGCTGGGCCCCGACGAGGGGTACATCGGTGTCATGATCGACGACCTGGTCAGCCGCGGCGTCGACGAGCCCTACCGGATGATGACCAGCCGGGTAGCGCTGCGGTTGCTGTTGCGGGGCGACAACGCCGCAGAAAGGCTGGTGCCCAAAGCGGTCGCCTGGGGACTACGGCCGGCGGCCGACCTGAAAAAGGTCGAGCAAAAGTGCGCCCGGGTGGCCGCCGAGCTGCAAAGGTTGGGAGGGTTGAAGATAGACGGCGTCAGCGCCCTCGTTTGGTTGCGGCGACCAGGGGCGTCGCTGGCTGAGGCCTGGCGGCTGGCGGGCCCGCCGCCGGACAGGCTGACGCCGGCGGAAGCCGAGCAGGTCGAGATTCGCGCCCGTTACGCCGGTTACATCGAACGGCAGCTACGTGAGCGCGACAAGCGGCAACAGTTGGATAAGTACCGGCTGCCGCCGCAGTTAGACTACCGCCAGGTACACAACCTCTCCCGTGAGGCGGTCGAGAAGTTGAGCCGCCGCCGGCCGCAGACGTTGGCCGAGGCGGCCCGCATCCCCGGCCTGCGCGAGTCGGAGCTGACGGCGTTGCTAGTTCACCTACTTCGCTCAGGAGAGCAGAGATGAGCGAAGAACAAAAAAAACTTCTCAAACGATACGGTGAGCTGCTCGAGCGCTACTCTGGCAGCCTCAACCTGGTCTCGCCGCGGGTTCTGGTCGAGCTGCCGCGGCACCTGGAAACCGCCTGCGCCTACGGCGAACCGATCCCGGCGGGAGAAACCGTTCTCGACGCTGGCTCCGGCGCCGGCCTGCCGGCGGTGCCGTTGGCCATCTGTCGCCCCGACCTAGAGGTGGTGATGGTCGAGCGGCGGGCCAAACGGGCGGCCTTTCTGGACCTGGTGACGGCCAGCCTGGGGCTGGAGAATCTGCGCGTGTACAATGGCGACGTGCGCGACTGGCAGGGAGAAGCAGCCTACGTTACCGCCCAGGCGGTGGCGCCTTTCGATGAAATATATCGTCTGGTGCGGGGTTCGGTTCATTTTCCGCTAACCCTCGTGGCCCGCAAGGGGCCGGGCTGGCAGGAAGAGGCCGAGCGGTTGGGGGCCCGGGCGTTTCACGTGAAACCACTTGACGATGGCACCGAGCTGGTGGCGCTACGGATCGAGGAGGCGGTTTGAAGCGGATCGGCGTCGTCAACCAGAAGGGTGGTGTTGGCAAGACGACAACCGCCGTCAACCTGGCTACCTACTTGGCGCTGCTGGGCCGCAAGGTGCTGCTGATCGACCTCGACCCCCAGGCCAACGCTACCTCGGGGTTGGGGGTCGAGCCCAGCGATGCTGGTTCGGCGGCGGTTTTGCTCGAGGGGGCCGACCCTGCGGATAAAGTAGTTCACCTCGAAAACTACGGCCTCGACGTCCTTCCTGCCGGCGAAGGCCTGGTGGCGGCGGCCGCCGAGCTGCTCGAAGACCCCTTCCGCCTGCGCAAGCGGCTGGCCGGCTTCGACGACGGTTACGACTTCGTCCTCTTCGACTCGCCCCCCAGCCTGGGGCCGCTGACAATCAACGTGCTGGCCGCGGCCGAGGGTCTGATAGTGCCCTTGCAGACCGAGTATTACGCGCTCGAGGGCCTCGCCCGGCTGGTGGAGACGATCGACCGTGTTCGCCAGGGCATCAACCCGCAGTTGCGCATCTTGGGCATCGTCCTGACGATGTACGACGGCCGCACCCTGCTCTCGCAGCAGGTCGAACAGAACGCCCGCCAGCACTTCGGCGACAAGGTTTTCTGGACCGTCATTCCGCGCAACGTCCGGCTTTCCGAGGCGCCTAGCCACGGCCAGCCGATAGCCAAACACGCCCCAACTTCGACCGGCGCCCAGGCCTACGGGCGGCTGGCAGCGGAGGTGATTAGACGTGTCGAAAAAGCCTAGAGGGCTGGGCCGGGGCCTCGACGCCCTGCTGCCCAAGACCAGCGGTAGCCCCACCAAACTGCCGCTGGCGCTGATAAAGCCCAACCCCGAACAGCCGCGTCGCCGCTTCGACCAAGCGGCCCTGGAGGAGCTGGCGGCTTCGATCAAAAAGCAGGGATTGTTGCAACCCTTGCTGGTCCGCCCTAAGGGAGAGGGTTACGAGCTGGTGGCTGGCGAGCGCCGCTATAGGGCGGCCCAGCTGGCCGGGTTGGAGGAGGTGCCGGTCGTCGTCCGCGATCTGGATGATACCGAGGTGCTGGAGCTGGCCCTGGTCGAGAACCTGCAGCGCGAAGACCTCAACCCCGTCGAAGAAGCCCTCGGCTACCAGCGCTTGCTCGAGATGGGCCACTCCCAGGCGCAGATTGCCGAAGCGGTCGGTAAGGCCCGCAGCACGGTAACCAACGCCCTGCGGCTGCTGCAGCTAGATGAGGAAAGCCGCGAGGCGCTGGTTAGCGGCCAGATCAGCGCCGGCCACGCTCGAGCCCTTTTGATGCTGCCAGAGGGGCAGCGACCGCGGGTACTGCGCCGGATAATCAAAGAAAAACTTTCGGTCCGCCAGGCGGAAAGGCTGGCCAGCCAGCCCAAAAAACCGCGCCGCCGCGAGGCCTATCCGCAGCTGGCGCGCGACCTGGAAAACCAGCTAGGGCTCAAGGTTCGCTTTAGTGGCGAAGAGCGCGGCAAGCTAGAAATATACTACTTTTCCGAAGAAGAACTGCAGGAAATTCTCGATCTGCTCGGCTACCAGGCCTAAAGCATTATCCGCCCCGGCGAATAAAAATCATCCCAGGGGCGAGCGAGCCAGCTTCAAAGTCACGCGACTCGGCAAAACAAAACCGACCAAAGCGTTGTCAGTGGCTGGAAAACTCGTAGACGCCTTTTTCGAGGGCGGCTAGGTAAAGGTAGTTGGCCAAAGGTAGCGGCGCCGCCTGAATGCCGCCCAAACCCTCAGCCCGCCAGACCTCGGCGCCGCTGGCGGCGTCGTAGGCAATCAGCTCGCCCGCCTCGGTAGCGGCGTAGAGAATCCCTGCCGCCAGGCTCAAGCCAGCGGTCACCCGCCCGGGCTCGGCCGCCCAGACCTCGTCGCCGGTCACGAGGTCGAGGGCGTAGAGCGCCCCGCTCCAGCCGGCGACGTAGACCCGGCCCTCGCCAACGGCGGGGCTGCTCCAGAGCTCACCTTCGATGTCGTAGGTCCAAAGCACTTCGCGCGTTAGCGGGTCGAAAGCGTGGACCTCGCCGGCCCAGGTGGGCAGAATCAACAAGCCTTCGGCAGCCGGAATGTGGGCGTGGATGGGGCCGGTTTCGACCTTGTAGATCTGCTGGCCGCTGTTGGGCTCGAGCGCAAACAACCAGCCCGACTCGCTGGCGGCAAAGAGCATCCCCCGGTAGAGAGTCGGACCGGCCGAGATGTGGCCGCCGGCCTCGAAGGCCCACTCCAGTTCGCCTTCGTGGGTCAGTGAATACAGGTAACCGTCGCGGCCGGCCAGATAGACGCGGCGGCCGGTAACCAGCGGGCTGGCGGTCACCTCGGCCCGGCTGCGATATTCGAAGACGCGCGCTCCCCGCAGACTACGAGCGCGCAGCACCCCTTCCCAGTCGGCGTAGTAGACCCGGTCGCCATAGATGGCCGCCGCCGCCGTCACCTCGTCGCCGGCGACGAAGGGCGTTAACGGCTCCAAACCTGGCTGACGGAATAAGCGCAACGCCGCACCGGCGCCAAAGGCCAGCAGCCCGCCGCTGGCGACCGGTTCGGTCGGCCAGACGGCTTCGCCCTCAAAAGCGGCCCGGGAACGTAGGTCCAAGTTTTCTGGCCGGGTTGGGCCGGTTGGGAAATGGCCGCTGCGGGCGTGGCCGGCGCGGGCGCTAGCGGTCAAGCCGGCCTTTGTGGCGGCGGTGATGGCTACCAGTTCGCGCCGCGCCTGCCGGGCGCTTTGCGGCCTTTCGGCCGGCTCCTTGGCCAGCATGCGCAGCAGCCAGTCGCCCAGGGCGGCGGGAATGGCGGGGTTGATTTCCAGCGGGTCGGTCGGGGGCTCGTAGACGTGCTGGTAGAGGACCGCCTGGTCGTGCTCGCCCTCGAAAGGGGGCTTGCCGGTCAGGGTGCGGTAGAGGACGGCGCCAAAGGAGTAGAGGTCGGCCGCCGGCGTTAGCGCTACCCCTTTGGCCTGCTCCGGGGCCATGTACTGGGGGGTGCCCAGGGTGTAGCCGGTGCGGGTGAAGTGGCGGGTGGCGTCGGAAAGATAGGCCAAGCCAAAGTCCATCAGCTTGGGCCGGCCTTCTTCGGTCAACAAAATGTTTTTGGGGGTCAGGTCGCGGTGCAGTATGCCGCGCTCGTGCAGGTGGCCTAGGGCCGAGAGGACCTCGAGCGCCGCCTCCAGGATCCGCAACCCCTCGACGCCGCCCTCATAAGGGCCCAGCCGGTCGAAGGTTCCACCCCTCACCAGCTCCATTACAAAGTAGGTTCGCTCCTCTTCCCCCAGGTCGTAGATGGCCACCACGCCGGGGTGGCTGAGCGCCGCCAGCGCCCGCACCTCCTGGGCAAAGCGCTCGCGCTCGACCGGATGAACGTGTTCGTAGAGCAGCTTGACCGCCACCTCGCGGCCCACGCGTTCGTCGTGGGCGCGCCAGACCTCGGCCATACCGCCCGAACCAATAGATTCGATCAGCCGATAACGACCGGCGAGAACCTCCACCTCCGTATTGTATCCGGGCGGGTTAGTCTTCTTCGGCTAGCTTGGCCTTGAGCTCTTCGACGCTCATCTGCCCTTCTTCCAGCTCCCGGGCGATTTTTTGAATCGCCAGCCGTACGACCTCCGATTTGCTAACCAGCCGTTCGGGGCTGGATAGCTCGTAGGCCGCCTTGGTGAGCAGGGCGTCCTGGTCTTCGCTGATGACCACTTGCAGGCGTTTCTTCTCTTTCTTCGGCATAGACCTCCGGAGCCTCAGTATACCATGATGAGCCAATGCTTGACAACGCGTTGGAGTTGCTATATTATCATCTTGCGCATGATGTGTATCATGCTCACAGTAATTACAGGGGGCGAAAGATGCAGCGGCCAATGATTATACACGGAGGTATCCCGCTCAGGGGAGAACTCAAAGTCAATCCCGCCAAGAACGCGGCTCTGCCGATTCTGGTGGGCAGCCTGCTTACCCGCGAGCCGATAACGCTGGCAGAAGTCCCGCGCTTACGCGACATCGAGGTACTGCTGCAACTCCTGGCCCACCTGGGAACCAAATACGCCTGGGAAGGCCGCACCCTGCACCTGCACACCCCCGAAATCAAGACCACTCACGCCCCCTACGAGCTGGTCAGCAAGATGCGCGCCAGCTTCATCGTCTTAGGCGCGTTGCTGGCCCGCGAGGGCGAGGGCGAGGTTAGCATGCCCGGCGGTTGCGCCTTCGGGCCGCGGCCGGTAGACCTGCACATCAAGGCCCTACGCGACCTGGGCTTTGGCGTCGAAGAAGAAAACGGCACCTTTAGCGCCCGCCGCGAGCAGTACCCGGAGGGCGAGGTCGTCTTCGACCGGCCGACCGTTGGCGGCACCGAGCAGGTGATGCTGGCGGCGGCGCTGGGTCCGAGCGAGGTAACCATCGTCAACGCCGCGCTCGAGCCCGAAATCGTCGACTTCGCGGGCTTCCTGCAGATGCTGGGCGTCCAGATAGAGGGCGCCGGCACCGCCAAGATGACCATCCGCGGCGCCGAGGCGCTGGGCGGCGGTCATTACAAAATCATCCCCGACCGCATAGAGGCCGGCACCTACCTGCTGGCGACGGCCGCCACCCGCGGCGAGATTCTGCTCGAGGGGGCCAACCCCAAGCACATGGACGCGCTGCTCTCCAAGCTGAAGAACGCCGGCCACACCGTCATTACCGGCACCGACTGGGTGCGCCTCAAGAGCGTGGTCGACCCCGAACCCTTCGACGTCGACGCCCGTGAATACCC
>Ga0256835_1001279_pt1 | contig 15419 bp, 14 predicted proteins | sample PIR30metaG_FD_185972 | JGI IMG/M metagenome (GOLD analysis project Ga0256835, IMG submission 185972) | Hydrothermal vent microbial communities from East Pacific Rise, Pacific Ocean - PIR-30 | ecosystem: Environmental > Aquatic > Marine > Hydrothermal vents | place: Pacific Ocean: East Pacific...
GAATCTATTAAGGCTTTCAAAGAAAAAACCTTTCATTTTATCTACAAAGTGTCCATTTGAGATGACAAAAGCAAGATCAGAATTCATGGACTGAAGGACCTCTCTTTGTGCCTGTTTTACAATCCTGTTTGCCATTATATCATCAGGATGTTTCTTTAAATCCTTTACCATTTCTCTCAATTCTTCTATAGCCTCATGGCTATGGCGATACATCCAAGAAACACTTCCATACATCCATTTATCAAATGTTCCCTTATCTCCCCAAGAAGATGGATTTATAAACATCTCTTGATTCCTGGGATATCTGGCAAGATATGCACTTGGAGTGATAAGCTCTGTCTGATTCTGGTTATAATAGAGCTTTTTAAATAAAAAATACAGAAAATCTGGTCCCTCATACCAGTGGTGTCCAAAAAGCTCTGCGTCATACATTGCAACAACAAGGGGTTTTTTCCAGAACCAATTCTTTATGTATTCAAACCTAAAATTCCTTGCCTCCATAAAGTGCTGGGCATGTCTTGCAGCCTTCTCTATTGCCCAACTCCTTACATAAGGTTCTTTATAGTTACTTTGTCTAGATGTAATTCTATTGTATTTTAAAGGTCCTCCTTTTATATGAAACTCAAGATAGTCAGGGTCTCCTGGATAGCCTTCTTCTCCACTCCATACTTGTTTACCTGTTTCAGGGTCTCTTGCAAATGCTGCAACATCGCTTCCTTTAAGATAAACAGGAGCATGTGTACCAAAGGCAGAAGGACAATCACCTAAAAGTATAGCATGTGTTTCTGTAAAGAAATACTTTAGACCTACCTCTTCTAAATATTTTTCTAATCCCGGGACATAAGCACATTCAGGAAGCCATATCCCTAATGGTTTTCTATCAAATGTGTATTCATAATCATTTACTGCAGTTTGAATTTGTGCTCTTATTGCCTCAGGATACATTGCATAAAGGGGTAAAAAGCCATGTGTTGCTGCACAAGTTGATATTTCAAGATATCCTTCATCTTGAAACCTTTTAAAAGCCAATGTTAAATCTTTATCATATCTTAAGAAGCAATCTCTTACCTCTAAAAACCTATTAAGATGCATCCATGCAGTATCATGATATTGAGGTGCTTCTCTTCTTGTACGGTCAATTTCAACCCTAGCAAGACTTATATGTGCCTCCATGTATTTTAGAAATTCTTCCTGTAAGAAGGCGCTTTTCATCATATTACAAAGCGTAGGAGAAATATCCATTGATATTCTAAAATCTACTCCTTCTTCTATTAATTTTTCCATTATTCGTATAAGTGGTATATAAGTCTCTCTTATTGCTTCATGAAACCACTCTTCTGGATAACCTATAGGCTGCCATATACCAGATGTACCATAGTCAACCCGTCTTCTTATGTAAGGAAGATGTGCATGTAGATGAATTATCAATAGTCCAATAGAGTTTTCTTTAGTTCCCATAATAGACCTAAGGTCTCTATGAGATGGGTGCTCATCAATTTGAGGGGCTTCTTTAAAGACTATAGGATTTGAACCTGTTGATATACGCGCAGTCTGTGCTGGATTTGAAACATCTGTTAATTCAAAAACATCCCTTCCATCTCTTACTGCAACAATCTGAACTCTCCATACCTTATCTGGATCAACATTTAAATACCAATTATCACTAAGTCCAAGATGGACTTCAACATCTTTATCCATATGATGATATAAAGAGCCTGCAAAATCATGAAAAACCCTTATATATGTCTTTATCCTTTCAGGTTTATTATCACTTATCTTTTCTATAAAGCTTGTAAGCCTTTTTTGATCTATATGCCAATATGCATAGATTCTATGTTCATCTATTGGAAGAAGGATAATTTTATCTGCCCTAGGAGGAATAGCTATTTTATCAGAGACAATAATAGGGGTAAAAAAACATCCAGTATCATCAATAATGCTTTTATCTTTTATTTTATTAAGGGATTTTTCTTTTAAAGATAAAAACAAAGCTGCTATATATGTCTTATTATCTTTTAATCCAGTAAATAACCAATCCTTAGAAAGGGCAATAACCTTTTTTTCATCAGGATAACATTCCTTAATCTCCTTACCTGATATCTCAAATAATTTTATGATTACATCTACATCGTCCCATGATAGGTTATTTGTTATAAGGAGATGATCTTTCACCTTATTCCAGTCTTCTTCTTTAATATCCCAGTAGGCTCTAAGTTGAATAGAATCAGATTCCCATATCTCTCTCTTTAAGTACATAAAGGGATCTTCAGAAAGGGACTTAAAATCTAGTTCATCTAATATCGCTATGGTTTTAGGCGCTTTAAAATCTAGTTTAAAAAGGTGTCTTATTATATGAGGATTTTGTTCCTTATATATCTTTTCATCTTCATTTTCATTGTTATTTAAATAATCTGATTTAACAACACAAAGGCTTACCTCTTTTAAAGGTCCAAGTATTAGAGCGTGGGAATTAAGCCCTGGATATATCCATTCTTTTTCTTGTAACTGTGAATCCTTTTGTGGCCATCTCTTAACAAAAAGAGCAACCCTTGTCTGTATACCCCAGCTAAGTCCTGTTTCATTCTCTATCTCTTGTTGAATCCTCTCCCATTCTATATCAAGCCAACTTAAGTGATGACGTTGTTCATTTTCTGAAATTAAAACAACTCTTGGTGTATAGTGAAAAGGGGATTCAAGATAAAGAGAAAATTTCTTTTTCTTTATGAGTCTTAGAGTTAGATTACCTTTTTTTAATATATAAAACTCTGTCTCATTTAAATAATTTACTTTTTTCTCAGCAATTACTTCTTTTTTTTCATCTAATACCTGACAAAAGAGATCTTCCTCTAAAAAATTTACTTTTTTAACTAATTCATCTTGCCATTTTATTGTTACTAAAGAGCCTGCTACCTCAACTGTTAAATACTTTCCTTCAAATCTATCACAAGATATTGGAGCATAAAATAAAGCTGGGGTTAACATATCTTCTTTCATAATTTTTGTCCTTTTCTTTTTTTCTGTTTTTAGCTGTTAATTATATTTGCTATTATTATATCCTAATATTTTTTATTATTCTTTAGTTTTATTAGGAAAATTTTTTAAATCAGGAAACAAACATCTTGAAAGAAAAGATAAAATTCAACTTCCTAAATATTACCCGCAATATATTTCTACTTGCTATTGTAAGCTTCCTAAATGATCTAAGCAGTGAAATGATAATGCCTATAATCCCTAGTTATTTGATAACTATACTTGGGACCAGTAAAATTTTAAGTGGTTCTATAATGGGAGTTATAGAAGCTCTTAGCTCCTTATTTAAAGTATTATTTGGTTATATAAGTGATAAGTTCAAAAAACGTAAATTATTTATAATGTTAGGATATGGAATTTCTACAGCTTCAAAAGCCCTTTTAGCATTTAGTCACTTTTGGTGGGATTTTCTAGGGCTAAGAGCGCTTGATAGAATTGGCAAAGGCATAAGAACTGCTCCAAGGGATGCATTAATAGCAATATCTACAAAAAGTAATAAAACAGGTACAGCTTTTGGGTTTCATAGAATGTTAGATACATTTGGAGCAATCTTAGGACCACTAATAACTATACTATTTTTAGAACATCTTAAAAATTATCCTTTAGAAAAAGTATATAGAATTTTATTCCTTATATCTTCCATACCAGGAATCATAGCAATTTTAGTTATATATTTTTTTGTTAAAGATTCTCAAGGCATAGTCAAAAAGACAATAAAAAATATATCTGCCTTAAGGGATTCTAATCTAATATTATTTTTTATAGTAATTGCCATTGCCTCATTAGGACGATATAGTTATGCATTTACTATATGGAAATTACAAGAATTGGGATACTCCACCTTACAACTTATTGGATTTTATGCATTCTTTAATTTTATATATGCCTTTTCAAGTTATCCTTTTGGTATTTATTCAGATAAGATTGGGAAAAAATATATAATTATTTTAGGATTTTTAATATCAACTTTCGCTTCTTTAATGTTTTCTAAAGCAAAAGGTATAACTACCTTAGTAATAGGCTTTATATTATATGGATTTTATCTCGCAATTGAAGATACTGTTCCAAGAGCATATTTAGCAGATATAGCTAAAAACTTTGAAAAAGCTACTGTTATAGGTGCATATCACACAATATTTGGGATTTTTGTGTTTCCTGCATCCTTAATATGCGGTTGGTTGTGGCAAACTATAGGAATAGATTATGCGTTCTTATATGCTGCAATTATGAGTAGTTTGGCAATGTTTTTAATGTTATTTGTAAAAAAATAATAAAAAAGGGGTAGACGTCCAATTACGCCTACCCCTCGGGGGGAGAGAGGAGGAGGTTTAGCCTAAATCTTTTATAAGATCTGAAAGCATTGCATTTGCTATCTTTTCTGGTTCTACATTATATGTACCATTTTGGATCTGCTCTTTTATTTTCTCAACCTTAGCAGCTCGCTCAGGTTCATTAATTTTCATAGTCTGATTTACTTTATTTAATAATTTTGAGCCATGAGAAATATCTACCCTATCACCTCTTAAGGCTATATTTTGTTGTTTAGGATTCTGATCACGAGTCTGTCCCGTCTGCTTCCCTTGCGCGGCTGCCTTAACATAGGCATCTAATTGAACACTTTGATTCTGTATTTTCATGATATGACGCTCCTCTTTTAATATAAAAAATTATTTTAATTCCTTTTAACTTGTAATGCTAGAGTTATTCGTCTTATCGTCCCTTAAAAGTGGGCTCTGTGCCATTATTGATTCTAGTTGTTGATAAGTTATTTCTTTTAAACTTTCATTTTGATTTTCATCTATTATTCTAAATTTAAGACCACTTCTTGTCTTATCGTCTTTTATAATTTGTAAATCTATATCACCTAAATTTTTTGTTAAATCTCCGGACAACGCTTGAGGAGTTGGATAACTTTGTTCCTTAAGTCTATTCATTATTTCCACACTCACCTTTTCTGTAATTTGACGTTTTTTAGCCTCAGCAGATATTGTTATAACATCTCGCTGAGGAACCTTATTATTAAGGCCACGGCGCCTTACTCCTTTTATCCTCGCAGAGCGCCTTCCATATGCCCTAATAACATTTTGTATGTGATATGTGGAAATATCCATCTTTTTACCTACTCTAAATATTTTAAGCTTTGTTTCTTTTCTCGGCAATCTATTAAGAGAGCTTTAATTTTGCCCTTGTATATAAGCCGTTTGAGCTTTACATATTAAACAATTGTATCTTTATATAAATTATAATAAGGAAAACAACTATGTCAGATAACAAAAAAATAAAACATACCACCTCAAAACCTGCTTTAATGAATTCTATATGGTTTGCAATGATTGTTTTGGCAGTAGTAACCGCTGCCTTTACTGGACAAATGGAACAAGTAACCAAGGTGTCTTTTAAAACAGCTAAAGATGCTGTAACACTTGCAATTGGACTTATTGGGATAATGGCACTTTGGTTAGGATTAGTTAGAATTGCAGAAGTTGGCGGCTTAATGCAAACAATAGCAAGAGCAATACGTCCTATTATGACAAGATTATTTCCTGATGTCCCCCCTGAAGACCCTGCGATGAGTGCTATGATATTAAATATCGTAGCAAACTGTTTAGGATTAGGAAACGCTGCGACTCCCTTAGGTATAAAAGCAATGATTGCTCTTGATAGATTAAACCCATTCCCAGGTAGAGCTACAGATGCGATGTGTTTATTCTTGGCTATAAACACGTCAAATGTAACACTTCTTCCTCTTGGAGTTATTGCTATAAGAGCTGCAGCCGGAGCTCAAAAACCTGCCGCAATACTAGTGCCAACTTTAGTTGCAACATCATGCTCAACACTTGTAGCTATTATTGCTGCAAAACTATTAGCTAAATGGGATAACAGAAAAAATAAAGAATTAATCTCTATAAAAAGAGATATTAAAAACGAAAAAGAAGAAGAGATAGAACTCCCTAAAACCCTTTATGAATTGACTCCTCCTACTAACTTTATGAAATGGGGATCAATAATTGCTCTTATATCACTTATCATAGGATTTTTTTACCACATATTTACGACAAAAGCCCCTCTACCTACCCTAGCTCAGTCAATGCTATCTCATTGGATAATACCTATACTTATGCTTGGATTTGTAGTTTATGGAGCATTAAAAGGAGTTCCTGTCTATGAAGCAGGAATTGAAGGTGCGAAAGAGGGGTTTGATGTAGCAGTAAAACTAATACCATTTTTAGTATTGATACTGGTAGCAGTGGGTATCTTTAGAGCTTCTGGAGCATTTGAATTAACCTCAAAAATACTATATCCTATAACCCATCTTTTAAAAATACCACCAGAGGTCTTACCAGTGGCACTGTTAAGACCTCTTTCAGGATCAGGGGCTTTTGCACTTGTAACAGAAATAACCTATCGTCACCCAAATAGTTTTGCTGCTTTTTTAGCAGGAACCATCCAAGGCTCTACAGAAACTACATTCTATGTTCTAGCTGTCTATTTTGGCGCTGTCGGCATAAAAGATGTTCGATATGCTGTAAGCGCCGCACTTTTAGCAGATTTAGCTGGTTTTTTGGCATCCGTTGCTATCTGCCATTTATTATATAATCCAATTTAACCACCTTTTATAGAAAGTTAAGGATTAAACTTCGATCCCCTCTCCCGCACCAAAGATATTAAATTAATCGATGCCTTCAGAAAGCCTAGAACCAGGCTTAAATTTTACTACCTTTTTAGCAGGTATTTCAATTACTTCACCTGTTTGAGGATTTCTTCCTTGTCTAGCCTTTCTCTCAACTACAGAGAATGTACCAAAACCAATAAGAGTAACCTTATCTCCTTGTTGAAGAGCTTCTGTAACAGCCTCAATAAATCCGTTTAAAGCCCTTTCTGCAGCATTTTTGGAGATACCTGCACTTGCGGCCATCTTTTCTACTAACTGTGCCTTATTCATTGCCTCCTCCCTTTTAGGTAAATTGATATAATTTTTACAGCTATTTAAAACAATCTACTCTTCTTTAAACTCTTCATCTTGTAAATCCTGCATTTTTGTAGGTATAGGAAGTTGCTCTAGGGGTTTAGTTAACAAAAATCTTCCTTTTTCTATCCAATCCTTAAGAATTAAAGAAATTTCTCTAGCTCTTACGTAACTAGATAAAGGCGCTGTTGGAACTTGCTTACCAAGGACTTTTATATAACCACTTTTTAACTGAGCATAATTAACCTCTGTTAAACAACGAGCCTTACCAGAGGGATAATCATGTCCATAGTCAACTACTTGGGTAATGATATCTTCATCAGATATACCGGTATAAAAAGCCATCTCCTCATTTAAAATAGGTATAGGAATACCTAATCCCACTGCTAAAGAGCAGCCATAGCCTGCAATGCTTACTCCAACAAGCCATCTTGGACTCATAAATTTTAGATCACCCGTTACCATTAAAGTGCCTGATGCTTGTTTAGGCACACCTCTTTTTGTTCTAGGAACATCTGGATTATGTTGAGTCCCTGGAGCAATGACATAGCCAAGTCCACCTCCAAGAAATATCCTTGTTCCAATCCCAATAGTTTTATAATAAGGATCATTAAATAGTGGACTTAACTGTCCAGCAGTACAATAATTAGCATTGCCAAGCTTTGGTCTTAGCATGCCCATATATGTATAAATTGTTTTTTTAGTAGAGTTAACCGCTACATTATAATTCTGGTATGCATTTCTTGGATTTAAAAGCCTTGCATAAGGCATTTCAGCAAGGGTTATCCTTTTTTCTAACTTAGTCCTAGGATAACAATCTGTTCCATATGCCGTTGCTTTTAAATAGACAGCTTTACCAGCAACAAGGTCTTGTATTACATGTCCTCCACCATATAAGAATTCTCCAGGATGTACTTTATTTAAGGGATCATCTTCTCTTGGTTCTGTAGCTCCAATAAATATATCTACAGCCGCAAGTCCTGCATAAGCAGGGACTCCATTTAACCATACTTTCGATGCCTTTATCCCTGGAACACTATGACCAAAATTTAATATCGCTCCGGAAGAACACATTGGAGAAAAGGTACCTGTTGTAACTACATCAACTTTTTTAGCAGCTTCTACTTCTCCATGTCTCTTTACAATATCTACCATTTCTTCTGCAGTAACAACCACAACTTTACCTTGTTTAATCTTTTCGTTTATTTCATCATATGTCTTTTCAACCTGAAAATGGGCCATAAAAATACCTCAATTATCTATTCTTCCTCTAAAATAGAAATTACTTTATGTCCAGCTTTTTCAATGGCCGATACTATCTCTTGCCAACTACCCTTGTCTAGTCTTATTTGATATATCTTTCGTCTAGATGATTGAATTTCAATACCGAAAGAAACTATTCTACCCCCATGTTTTCTGACAATAGCTATTACTTCCTCAAGTGCATTTGCTCTACTCTCTAACATAACATCTAATCTAAATCCAGGACGAAGTACACCAAAACGTTCCATAAAAGCAGCTAGAAGATCATTTCTAGTAATTATGCCCACAAGCTTTCTTCTTTCAAGAACAAGTAAAGAACCTATTCCATACTGATATATAAGTTGAGAGGCACGATCTATACTCGCAGATGGGTTAATAGTAACAGGATTTAAAATCATTATATCTTTAGCCTGAACATCAAAATCTCTTTTTTCATAAAGGTTATTCCTTATTTCTGCATCTGTAATAAGGCCAACTAAGTTCTTTTTATCAACTACAGGTATATGTCTAATAAGATGTCTTTGCATTAAAGACAAAATTTGCGCAATATTTGCTGTCGGCTCTACTGTAACTAGATTTTTTTTCATCCAGTTTTTTACTTTCACCGTACTACCATAACAAAAAATTTAAAGATATCTTAGAGTTTTAAAAATTTTATTTCAAGCCTTAAAACATCATTAATTCTTATATCTTAAATCCCATCTCCTTTAACTGTTTTACCAACTCTTTAAATTGCTCAGGTAACAAGGATTGAGGACCATCAGACATTGCCTTTTCTGGTTGATTGTGTACCTCAATTAAAAGTCCATGCGCACCTACTGCTGCACCAGCCTTTGCAAGGGGTATTACCTGATCTCGCCTACCAGAGGCATGACTTGGATCTATAACGATTGGTAAATGGCTCTCCTGCTTAATATAAGGAACTGCATTTAGATCAAGAGTATTCCTTGAATGTGTTGTAAATGTCCTGATACCCCTTTCACATAATATAACTTGAGAATTTCCTTCACTCATTATGTATTCTGCTGCCATCAAAAACTCATCTACAGTTGCCCACATACCCCTTTTTAATAAAACAGGTTTTTTTGCCTGACCTGCTCTTCTAAGTAACCTATAATTTTGCATGTTTCTCGTGCCAATTTGAATAATATCTACATACTGCTCTACCAAGTCACAAATATCATGATCTGTTGCCTCAGATATTATAAATAAACCAAACTTCTCTCTAACCTTTGCCAATATCTCAAGCCCTTTTTCTCCTAGCCCCTGAAAACTATACGGAGATGTCCTAGGTTTAAAGGCACCAGCTCTAAATATCTTTGCTCCTGCCTCTTTTACTGATTCCGCAATAGAAAACGCCTGAGATTCACTCTCAACAGCACAAGGACCTGCCATTAGGATAAGCTTTTCACCGCCAATTTCAAAACCTTCAAAAGGTATATGTGTATCCTCAGGATGCATCTCCCTGCTTACAAGCTTATAAGGTTTAGATACACTTATAGCATCCCTTACACCAGGCATACCGAGAAAAATGGCAGGGTCTACTGGTTGAGTATTTCTAAGTATCCCAATAGCTGTCCTTTCTCCTCCAGGAATGGGTTTAGCCTGCCAACCAAAAGATTCTATCTTTTTTATAACTGCATCTATCTCTTCATTAGATGCATCTTTTCTCATGACAATAAGCATTTATATGCACCTCATGTACCATTATATTTTTCATCCTTCTGAATTGCCTTATCAATATCTACAATTTTAGTATCACCAACATAGTCTTTTACTTTATAACTGCTTATATTTGATATCTTATTTCCTATTTCTGCCATACGTTCAACTTCTAACTTTAACTTTTTAAGATGTTTTATTTCCTTTTCTTCATTCTTCAATTCCTTCTCTAAACGCCACAATAGCCCCATTATAATCTGAATAGGCTGATTTAATTCATGTGCAGCTGCTCCAGCCATCTCAAGAACACCCTTTAGTCTCTCCTTTTCAAGACGTTCTGCTTCTGCCCTTTTTCTTTCTGAAATATCTGTCAAAAAAGCTAAAGCCTCTGTCTTTTCATCATCTTTTTCAAGAGTGGGACAGGCAATATGCCAACCTAAATCATAACTTTGGCCGTATGAATCTACTAAAGCAAGCTCAAACTCTAAATGATCCTGTCCCATCTTAAGCTTTTGAATCTCTTTAATAAGAAACTCTCTTTTATTAGGCAAGATAAAATCTTTAATACTTTTACCTATGACTTCTCCCCTACTTCTTCTCAAAAGATTAAGAGCTGTACGGTTTATGTCTTTTATAATTCCTCTAGTAAGCTCAAACCTAATTATACCAATAGTCGGTGGAGCTTCTGCAAAAAATTTATATCTTAAATAGCTTTCTCTTTGGATGGAAATAGCTCTATTTATACGAGGAATAACTCTGCTTATATACCAAATGGTTATAAGTATAATAAAAAAAGAAAAAAACATTGCAAAACCACATATAAAAGTGAAAAGTTCTAATTGTAGAAGGGCCTTATGAGATAAAATAAAACCTTTTGAATTAATTGGATGTAAGGCTATGTTTTTAAGAAGATCTTTTATCTTTACTGATTCTACTAAAACAGCTAATTCAAAAAATAATATTATAACTACAAGTCCAATAAATATAGCCCATATTATTGTATTTTTGAAAGGATAAAATAACTTCTTTTTCATTTTGGAGGCCACTGCCCTGTAAACATCAAAAAACCTTCGTGTACAAACTGACTAACTGCAAAAAAGGCAGCCATAAAAAGAACCCATTTTATAATCTGTTTCTTTGTAGGATTATATTTTAAGGGTTTTTTGGTAAGTCCAATAAATAGCATAACTACAACTATACCATATATATAATATGCTAATAGATACCTTGCAGTTATAAAAGCAGCCTTTAAAAAAGGACCCTTTCTAATAGTACAAATTAAAGTCACTATAACATAAGTAATTGCTTGCAATATGTCTTTTTTATGCCATTTAGCATCAAATTGTTTGATAGTCCTTTTACTGGAGTCTGTCTCCCTCTTCTGCTTCTTTTTACTTTTGTCTTTTTCTAGGTCTATTCCTCTAGCTTTTAAAAGCTCTTCAGCAGAAGGCAGGTCCTCTATGAAGCTTTTGTCTTTTTTATTATCATCTTTATTTACCATTAGTTTCTTCCTAGAGTTATAGTTATTAATTTTTAATATTGAAAAAAGGATTTTGTAGTAAAAGCTTAAAGCCCTTACTACAAAACCCCTTTACTATAATATAAAAAATTGTCTTTAGAAAACAGGAATTTTTGATTTTTTATTAATTAGAAGTTTCCTGACCATTTCCACCACTATGTCTAGGAATTGGCAAGAACTCAACACTAGGTTCTCTCTTAACCGGCTGAGGGAAAAGAGACATCAACTGATATATTTCTTTTGGCATATCAGTCTTTATAGGTAAGCCTAACTCTTTTGCCTCTTGCCACGTAATTGGATGATCGTGAGTCCACGTTCCTTGAGAAAGGATCTCTGCTAGTCGCTCAGCGTCAGAATCACTGTATCTTCCGCAACCACAAAGAAGCTCTTTTACGTTCTTTCTCATCTGTCGAAGCGCCTTCTCTGCAATATCTGCCATAATAAGTGTCTGGTCATCTACTTTGTCTATTGGCTTTTCTTTTACTACTTTAACAAGAGAAGCAGCAGGATATTGCCCCATTTGAGGATCAACAGGACCAAGAACGGCGTGTTCATCCATAACTATCTCATCTGCAGCAAGAGCAATTAAGGTACCACCACTCATTGCATAATGAGGTACAAAAGCAGTAACCTTAGCAGGATGTCTTTTGACTGCCTGTGCAATTTGAAGAGCAGCAAGGACAAGTCCTCCTGGTGTATGAAGTATTAAATCAATTGGCACATCAGGGTCTGTCATGTGTATTGCCCTTATTACCTGTTCAGAATCATTTATATCTATGTATTTCATTACAGGAAATCCTAAAAAGGACATCGTCTCTTGACGGTGTATCAAAAGTATTACACGAGACCCTCTTTGCTTTTCGATCTTTGCAATCATCCTTTGCCTTGCAGCCTCAAGCATCTTTTGTTTTAAAATAGGCTGAAGAGCAGTTGCAATAAAAAACAGCCAAAATAGATCAGCAAAATTCATTTTATTTATTCCCCCTATAATAAATTTTATTTTCTATCTGTGGGGCTAAGCATACCCCAAGGTCTATATTCATCACTATAGTGATGATAGGGTTTTCGTTGCGAAATAAATAGTCTATGGGTCAACATCCCAAAGACAAAACCGCCTATATGAGCCCACCAAGCAATACCAGCAAATGCCTTAGCAGAAAGGGCTAAAGTACCCGTAAAGACTTGTTCGAAAAACCAAAATGCTAAATAGAAAAACGCTGGTAATTCAAAAAAGAATGGGAAAATAAATATAGGAAGTAAAATTATTATCCTGGCACGTGGGAAAAGTACATAATATGCCCCCATTACACCTGCAATTGCTCCAGAAGCACCTATCATAGGAAGTGGAGAATTAGGTAGGGTTATTACCTCAACAACACCAGCTACAATACCACATAATAGGTAAAACAACAGGAACTTAAAATGCCCCATCTCATCTTCTACATTGTCACCAAATATCCAAAGGGTCCACATATTACCTATGATATGAATCCAGCCCCCATGTAGAAACATACATGTAAAAAAAGGCCAAAATCCTAAACCATTAGAAAGTGTATAAAGCCATGCACCATGAGTATAATGATTAGGAATAAGCCCAAAGGTATAAAAGACCTTTTGGAGCACAGGCCTTGGTAGGTGTATCTCAATAAAAAATATTATACTATTTACTGCTATAATTGCCCATGTCATAAGAGGTGGGCATCTTCTTGGTACATTATCCTGTATTGGTATCACCCGTCATCTCCCCTTTTTTATTAAGAAAATGATTTTTTTAGATTTTTGTATGAAATAAATAGGTATTAAAATAATAAAGGCAATAGGGAAATACAAAAAATTTTACATTTTTGAATACAAAAAAGTTAAAATTTGTAATGCTTTTAATTCGTAACTATTGTAGAATATTTTAAAAATTCCTATTTATTAATAGGTTGGTTTTCAGGATCAAGTTCCTTCTTAATAGCCTCATATAACTCTGACATTACATCATCCTTTTCACGAGCCCTACCCTCTTTATCTAATACCTCTATAGGATCACCGATTACAACCTTTACTTTAGCTGGCTTAGCAAACCAAGCTCCTTTAGGAAGCACCTTATGGCTTCCACTAATTGATATAGGAATTATGGGAACCTTTGCTTTTATAGCTAGTATTATTCCCCCAACCTTAAGAGGTTGAAGTCTACCGTCTTTACTACGAGTCCCCTCAGGGAATATTAATACAGATACTCCAGAGTTAATCCTCTTAGCTGCCTCATTTAGACTCTTTAAAGCCTTTCTTCCTTTTGACCTATCTATTGGGATATAGCCAGCTATTTTCATAGCAAGTCCCAAGATAGGTACCTTGAACAGCTCTTGTTTAACCAAAAATCTAAATTGAACTGGTATCGCTTTATAGGCTATTGGGATATCAAATTGACTACAATGATTTGCAGCAAAGACTACGGCCTTATCCCTTGGTATCTTTTCCTGTCCATATATCTTTACTCTTACCCCACATACTAATAATGACAAAAATGCCCAGATACGAGCAAGACTATGGGGTATATCTGAACCTGCAACACTACCTATAATAATAGCAATTGTTGCAAAAAATATGTAACTTATTACTACAATAACTGTACCAAAAGGTGCCCAAATTGTAGCTAATATATTTATAATTTTACACATTTATAAATCTCCACTAGATAGAGATCTTAAAATAGAAATTTTCTCTGACATATCTTGCGGTATGGGTGCAGTTATTTCAAGAAATTCTTTCTTAATAGGATGCAAAAATCTTATCCTTGCAGCATGTAACATCTGTCTTGGGAATGTAACTCTAGTTTTTTTTATAACTAAGTCTAATTGCTTACCATATACCTTATCTCCTAAAACAGGATGAGAAATTGCTGCCATGTGAACTCTTATTTGATGAGTCCTTCCAGTTAGAATTTTCACTTCAACAAGACTAGCTTTTTCAAAAGACTCCTTTAGAGTCCATATACTTACCGCCTCTCTTCCACCTTCACAAGGAGCATACATTTTTTTTCTATCTATTGGATGCCTTCCTATAGGGAGGTCTATACGGCCAGAAATATCTCTCATCCTTCCTCTTACAAGGGCAATATAATATTTATCTATCTTAGAAGCTTTAAAATCCTGTGATAGCCTTTGATGGGTAATATCATTTTTAGCTATTAATAATACTCCAGATGTGTCCTTATCTAAACGATGTACAATACCAGGCCTTAATACACCCCCTATCCCTGATAAATCTCTACAATGAGCTATAAGTGCATGCACTAATGTTTTATCCTCATTACCTGCGCCAGGATGAACAACAAGTCCTGCAGGTTTATTTAATACAATAAGATTTTCATCTTCATAAAGGATATCTAAAGGAAGTTTTATTGGTTTTATGTCTAATGATTTGTTAGGAGGTATCCTAACAATAATTTTATCTCCAGCCTTTAATTTAAGACTGGCACTTATAGGTCTTTTTGATAAAAGTTCTACATTTCCTAATTCTATAAGCTTTTTTATTCTAGATCTAGATAAGTTAAGATCTTTACATGTAGCTAAGAACTTATCTAGTCTTTGCCCTATTGCACTATTTGGTACTTCAATTATATGGTCTTTAGATTTTGTTATACTAGACAAGGCTTTCTTAATTAGAAATCTAGATCGCTATCTTGTTGAATCTCTATATCCTGTTTAGGAGAGGCACCATTACCACGTTGAGAAAATATAGCTTCAATATCCTTTTCTATCCTTTTTTCTTCCGTGTTTTGTGCAATAGATAGTTCTTTTACTAATAATCCTTTGGCAGTATCCAGCATCTTTTTTTCACCAAAAGAAAGAGGCTTCTCCATTTGTAAAATATATAAATCTCTTAATACAGTTGCTAAATCAAATACAGAACCAGTTTTGATTTTATCCATGTATTCACGATATCTTCTATTCCAAGTTTGAGGAGTAAATTCAACATCTTTCTCTTTTA
>Ga0256835_1001280_pt1 | contig 15413 bp, 16 predicted proteins | sample PIR30metaG_FD_185972 | JGI IMG/M metagenome (GOLD analysis project Ga0256835, IMG submission 185972) | Hydrothermal vent microbial communities from East Pacific Rise, Pacific Ocean - PIR-30 | ecosystem: Environmental > Aquatic > Marine > Hydrothermal vents | place: Pacific Ocean: East Pacific...
ACCCCCAGATACTCCGATTCACGTGTGTACACGGCCAGTCCCAGCAGGTCGTTCCAGTAATAGCTGCCGGGCTCGGGTTCGGGCATATCTGCGCGACGCATCACGGCCCGCGCCCCCACCAGCGACTCGGCGGCCGTGCGGTCCCCGATTCCCTCGATCGCCGCCAGCAGCAGGCGCTTGTGGGGTTTGACCCACCGCAACACGCGCTGTTCCCTGCGCCCGTCGCGGTAGACGATCTCCAGCGGCCGGGCGGGGTCGAACAGCGGCGCGGCGTCTGCGTGGGGCAGGATCTTGACGTTGCCGCGGATGCCGTGAACGCCGACGATCTCCCCGATGGTCAGCCATGCCTCGGTGTTTCTCGCCACCGGTTACTCGATGATCTCCAGCACGGTGCGTTTCTTGACCTTGGCGGAAGCGGCGCTCAATATGGTGCGCATGGCCCTTGCGGTGCGTCCCTGTTTCCCGATGACTTTCCCCAGATCCTCTTTGGCGACCTTGAGTTCCAGGACAGAGGTCTGATTGCCTTCTATCTCGTGAACAGAAACCTGTTCCGGATGATCAACCAGGGCCTGCGCAATGTACCTGATCAGCTCTTTCATGGCTCCACCTCCATCTGTTGGCTGTTGAGAATCAGGGGCTGGGGTCGGTTATGTCGTGGAAAAAAGGCCCTCCTTCTTCAGAATGCTCTTGACCGTGTGGGTGCACAGGGCCCCCTGATCGATCCAGTATTTCACGCGCTCGGCCTTGAGGTTCACCTCGGCCGGGTCCTTGAGCGGATCGTAGGTGCCCAGGGTTTCCAGGAATCGGCCGTCGCGCGGCGACTCGACATCCGCGGCGACGATGCGGTAAAAAGGTCTCTTCTTGGCACCGTGGCGGGCCAGACGAATTTTGACGGACATGCTCTCTCCTTTAAAACGGCAGCATCCCACGCCCCAGGGCGCGCATGCCGCCTTTGTTGATTTTTTTCATCATTTTCATAACCTGGGTATAATTCTTTAATAATTTGTTTACGTCCTGAATGGTGGTGCCGCTGCCCCGCGCGATGCGTTTGCGCCGGCTTCCGTTGATGATGGTGTGCCTGCGGCGCTCCTCGGCGGTCATGGAGTTGATGATGGCCTCGATCTTGATCAACTCGCGGTCGTCCACCTTCAGGTTTTTGAGCTGCTTGTTGCGGCTGAGACCCGGAATCATGCCGATGATGTCCGACAGGGACCCCATCTTGCGGATCTGCACCATCTGGTCCCGGAAGTCCTCCAGGGTGAAGGTGCTGGTGCGCAGTTTTTTCTGCAGCGCCAGGGCCTGCTTTTCATCCACCACCTCCTGGGCCTTTTCAATCATGGTCAGGATGTCGCCCATCCCGAGGATACGCGACGACATCCGGTCCGGGTGAAAGGCCTCCAGGTCGGTGAGCTTTTCTCCCACACCGACGAACTTGATGGGCTTGCCGGTGACGGCCTTGATGGAAAGCGCGGCGCCGCCGCGGGCGTCACCGTCCATCTTGCTCAGCACCACGCCGCCGATGTCCAGCGCCTGGTCAAAGGCTTCCGCGATGTTGACGGCGTCCTGGCCGGTCATGGCGTCGGCCACCAGCAGGATGTCCGACGGGTTGACGGCCTCCTTGATGCGGCGCAGTTCGTCCATCAGCTCCTGGTCCACGTGCAGGCGGCCAGCGGTGTCGATGAGCAGGGTGTCGCACCCGGCCTGCTGCGCCGCCGTGCGGGCCTGGCGGCAGATCTCCACCGGGTCCATGTCGGTGGCGGAGGCAAACACCGGCACGGACAGTTGCGCGCCGAGCTTGACCAGCTGCTCGATGGCCGCCGGACGGTAGACGTCAGCCGGCACCAGGTACGGTTTGCGACCCTTCTTGCGCAAAAACACGGCCAGCTTGCCCGCCGTGGTGGTCTTGCCGGAGCCCTGCAGGCCCACCAGCATCACCGATACGGGCCGCGCCCCCCCGAGGTTGAGGTCTTCGTGGCGCGAACCCATCAGTTCGGTGAGCTCTTCGTTGACGATCTTGACGACCTGCTGGCCCGGCGTCAGGCTGGCCATCACCTCCTGGCCCAGGGCCCGTTCCCGGATGTCGGCAATCAGCTTTTTGGCCACCCGGTAGTGGACGTCGGCTTCCAGCAGGGCCAGGCGCACCTGCTTGAGTCCGTCGGAGATGTTTTTCTCTGACAGCTTGCCGTGGCCCTTGAGCTGCTTGAAAACACTGTTCAGCTTGTCGCTGAGATTGTCAAACATACCGAAACTTCACTGCATGGCCCGCCACCGTCACCCTCCCTGGGGCGACCCGTGGCCAAGGCCGGCCTGGGTTGCAAAATATCGTTCCGTGCTTACTAAATCCTTGAAAATAAACTTTTGAAAATGCTATGTCAAGGGAAATTGAAAACCGCCCAATGCCTGCACAAAGAGGGGGCGGGCGCCGGGCAATCCGGAGGCGGACCGGCGCCCGGCAGGATACCGGCAACGCAGCCCCCGGTGTGAACACCTTCAACCCGAAACGGCGTGCGGCCCCAAGGCCGCGGAACGGATTCCCATACACCCGTGTCACCGCTGACCGACATTCAGGACCTGACGCTGGAAGAACTGACGGCCTGGCTGGCGCAGCGCGGTATCGAAGCGTACCGCGCCCGGCAGATATTCAAATGGATCTACCAGCGCCAGGCCGACGATTTCCAGGCCATGACCGACATCCGGCGCGACATCCGCGCGCAGCTTTCGCAACACTTCCGCCTCGACCGGCTGGGGGTGGAAGACTGCCGGCAGTCCCGCGACGGGTCCCGCAAGTACCTCTTCCGCCTGTCCGACGGCCTGTTCATCGAGAGCGTGCTGATTCCCGAGGACAACCACTACACCCTGTGCATCTCCAGCCAGGTGGGCTGCGCCCAGGGATGCCGCTTCTGCATGACCGCCCGCGGCGGCCTGAGCCGCAACCTCTCCATGGGCGAGATCACCGCCCAGGTCCGCGACATCCAGCGCGAGGTGACCGGCGGAAGGCGCTTGCGCAACATCGTTTTCATGGGCATGGGCGAACCGCTGGCCAACCTGCGCCAAGTGCTGCGCGCCATCGGCGTGATGACCGACAACGACAACGGGCTGAAGTTCTCCACGCGCCGCATCACGGTGTCCACGGCCGGACTGGTGCCGGCCATGGCGAAACTGGGCAGTGCCTCGGATGTCAACCTGGCGGTGTCGCTCAACGCCACCGACAACCGCACCCGCAGCCGGCTGATGCCCGTCAACCGCAGGTATCCCCTGGAGCAGCTGCTGGAGGCCTGCCGCCGCTACCCCCTGCGCCACCGCCGCATGATCACCTTCGAGTACATTCTGCTGGCCGGGGTCAACGACTCGGCCGACGACGCCCGGCGCCTGGCCAAAATACTGCGCCCCATCCGCGCCAAAATCAACCTGATCCCCTTCAACGAGCACGCCGGCAGCGCGTTTCGATGCCCGTCCGAGGAAACCGTCCGGGACTTCCAGAAAATCCTGCACGACCGCAACTACACCGCCATCGTGCGCCGCAGCAAGGGCCGGGACATCGATGCCGCCTGCGGCCAGCTGCGCGCCAACCAGCTGGCGTCGGCCTGAACGACGGCCGCTGCGCTCGTTGCCGGTCCGCGGTTCGGCCGTCGCCGAACCCCCTGCGCCTTTGCCCCTCTTGCTTTTAAACCATCAGCTTCTGGACATCGGACGGCCGCACACCGATGGCGGTCACGGTCCGCCGGCCTTCGGGGGCCGTCACGCGCACCGGCACCGGCTCATCCGGGGGGGCTTTGCTGTAGCCCACGCACAGGCTGGCGGCCATGAAGCGGCCGCCCTCACCGCCGCCGGGGGGCACCAGCACCAGCGGCCCCGGGTAGCCCTCCACCTTCATGAGGGTGTCCCGACCGGTGTCGGCGTATTGCTGGATCTTCTCGTTGTCCCCGCGGGTGCGCCCCACGATGACCTTGGTGCCGTCGTTGAGGCGGAAGTGCCGCCCGTAGCGCAGCAGGTGCAGTTCGTTCTCGGTGACCTCCTCGCGGTGGGCGAAGAGGTCGCGCAGGCGGTTGGAGTAGCCCTTGTCGGTCAGCAGGCACCCGCCGGCCGGCGCCGGGTACTCGCTGACGCCCCACTCCCGGGCCAGCGCCATCTGCCGTTTGCGGGAGCGCCCCGATATGTCCAGCAACTGCCCGCGGTCCACCAGACCTTCCTGTTCGGGCCGCGTCTCGGGCAGCCGCTGGGCGCTCAGGGGCCGCAGGATATAGCCGTCGGCCCCCGAGTGCTTCTCCACGTAACGCAGTGAAGAGCGGGTCTGGGACATGGGCCGCTGGCCGAGCACCTCCCCACTGAAGAGAAAATCGAACCCCTCCTCACGCATGATCCCGGCAGCCTTGCGGAACATCAACGCATGGCAGTCCATGCAGGGGTTCATGTGCTGGCCGTAGCCGCAGTTGGGGTTTCTGAGCATCACCAGGTACGGTTCGAAAATGTTCATCACCCGCAACGGCACATCGATCTGCGCGGCGGCCCGGCGGGCCTTTCCGGCCGCAAAAAAGGGCGTCTCGAAGGTCACCCACTCCACCACGATTCCCTGGCGGCGCAACACCAGCGCCGCCAGGATGCTGTCCAGCCCCCCGGAGCAGAGCCCCAGGGCACGTACTTTCCTGATAACACCGTTCATAACACTGAAAAATCCCCGTTGTCCGTGGGCGCGCAGTTGCGCCGGTTAAGCTGCCGCCACTTTTGTTCAGCCGCTTTTCAGTCTTTGCCCCGGGCGAGTTTCGCATGGCGGCCGTTATTGAAGTATTTAAGGACATGCCCCCAAAAAGGGTTAATGCCCCCGGCGCAATCACCCGATAACGTTTTCGTACGCTGCCTGTGTAGGCAGAAAGGCTTCTCTATTTCCCGGCAACGATCCTGAAAACCGACGAAAACGAAAAATGTCTGTTGCAAGGCACCCATGAAAATTGAATGCCCCCACTGCCGCAAGCGCTACCGCATCAAGGACGAAAAGCTGCCCGTAGGCCAGAAGATCGCCTTTCCCTGCCCCGCCTGCAGGGAGCCCATCGAACTGGACCTGCGCAACGCCCCACAGCCCGGCGCCGTCCCCGCCGAACCGGTTGCCACCGCGGTGGACCCGGAAGCCGCCGGCCGACTCAAAACCGAGCTGCTGCACCAGTGGGAGGACCTGCCTCCCATGCTGGAGGTGCTCATCAAGACCCGCCGCCTGCTGGACGATCCCAAGGCGAGCCTGAAGCGCGTGGCCGGTGCCATCGAAGCCGACCCGGCCCTTGCAGCCACCCTGCTCAAGATCGCCAACTCGGCTTTCTACGGCCTCAGCGGCAATGTCTCCTCGGTGCAGCACGCCGCCGTCGTCCTGGGCCGCAAGACCCTGGAGGAAGTCATCACCATGGCGGGCACATCGGAATTTCTGGGTAAGGAACTGCCGGGCTACGGCCTTGCCGCCGGGGATCTCTGGCGCCACAGCCTGACGGTGGCCATCGCCAGCCGGCAGCTGGCCCTGAAAAAAATGCCCAAACTGGAAAATGACGCCTTTTCGGCGGGCCTCTTTCACGACCTGGGCAGAATCATCCTCGATCCCCACATCCTGCTGGAAAAAGCGCAGCTGGAGCGGCGCATAAATGAGGGCGGGCGCCACCCGGTGGTGGCCGAAAAAGAGGTCTTTGGCTTCGACCACGCCGACCTGACCGCCGACCTGTGCGAAAACTGGAATTTTCCACCGGCCCAGTTCCTGGCCATCAAGTACCACCACGCGCCTTCGGGGTCCGACGGCGACATGCTGTCGTACATCGTTCACGTGGCGGACGCCGCCGACGCAGGGATCTACGACAGTGGCAATGCGGAGATCGGTTCCCCCCTGCTGGAGGACGGCGCCCTGTCTTTCGTGAACATCGATGAAAAAGAACTGGCCGAACTGATGGCCGAATCCGCCGAGGCGGTCGAACAGATCACCGGTGCGGTTCTTTCGGCACAGTAGCGGGAGCAGCCGCCGGCGCGCCGCCGAAACGGCTTTTTTAGATGCCCAGCAGGCCGTTGACGGTCTCGACGACCTTCTGGTTGGTGAAGGGCTTGACGATGTATGCATCGGCCCCCAGCACCAGCCCCCTGGCGATGTCCTCTTCACTGCCTTTGGCCGTCAGAAACACCACCCGGATATCCCGCCACTCGGGTTTCAGGCGCAGGATTTCACACACCTCGTAACCGTCGATTCCCGGCAGCATGATGTCCAGCAGGATCAGGTGCGGCTGAAACTTGGGGATGCTCTCGATGGCTTCCTCCCCGCTGCGGGCCACCTGCACCTCGTAACCGTTCTGCTCCATGAGAAACTCCAGCGCCACCACGATGCTGGGGTCATCGTCAACGATCATAACTTTAAAAAGGGACATCGACAGGCTCCCGCTTAACTCCCGCGGTATTCATCCAGCAGGTGCTCCTTACCGAAAACGTAGAGGATCAGCGCCGCCCGGATATACATCCCGTTCCGCAGCTGGCGCCAGTACATGGCCCGGGGATCGGTGTCCAGGGCGGGGTCGAGTTCGTAACGCCGCGGCAGCGGGTGCAGGATGACGGCATCCGGCTTCATGCGCGAGACGTTCTCACGGGTCAGGTGGTAGCGGGTATAGTCCACCCGGCTGGACTCCCCGGAAACGTCGTATTCGTCCTGAACGCGCGTCATGTACAGACTGTCCACCTGCGGCAGGGCCTCCTCCAGGCTGTCGGTCTTGTGCACCGTGACCCCCTTGTCCAGCAGGTAGGATTCCAGTTCCGGGGAAATCTGGAATTCCGACGGCGCGGCGAAGATCATCTGGATATCACTGTAGCGCGACAGCAGGTAGGCCACCGAGCGCACGGCGCGACCCCGCAGCAGATCGCCCACGAAGCCGTAAACCTTGCCGGAGATCCCACCGCGGTCCTGGAAAGAGCGGTGCAGGGTGTACATGTCCAGCAGGGCCTGGGTGGGATGCTGGTCCTTGCCGCTGCCGCCGTTGAAGATGGGCACGTCCCGGCCGCTGAATTTGAACAGGTAGGCCATGTACTCGCAAAACCCCGGCTTGGCGTCACGCATGATGATCAGATCGAAGTAACTGGAAAAGGTGCGCAGGGCGTCTTCCTGGCTCTCGCCCTTCATCTCCGACGACAGGGTCGGGTCGCGCACCTCCCCGGTACGCATGCCCACGATCTGACAGGCCGACAGGAACGACAGGAACGTGCGCGTGGAGGGCTGCGTGAAATAGAGCATGGCCCGCTTGTGGCGCAGCAGCGAGCTGATATAGTCCATGCCTTCCGGTTCGCGCGAAATCTGCTTGAGCCGGTCGGCGACGTCGAAGAGATTCTCCATGAATTCCCGGCTGAACTGCTGGGAAAGCATGACGTCGTAAATCCTGCCGTCTTTCTCGTAGTAGGGCAGCCTGTCGTCCAGGGACTGGCGCAGGTACTGTTCGCGGGTCATAATTTCAGCTGGCATCTCACCCTCCTTGTCCTGTGCTCCGTTCATTTCGTCTATACCATAGCGGGGCCCGCAATCTCAACATCGGAAACGGGGCATTGGCATTGGCAACCGCATCGGCCTGTGGTAGCGTGCACAGGTGTCGGAAGCCAGGCAAAAGGATAACATTGTGCCGGGCATGTCAAGCAGCAGGGAAAGCCGCTGGGGTCTTTTTTGCCTGCAACGCTTGCGCCGATCGCCGAAAGCTGATACCTGAGCGCTTTGTTTGCACACATGTATTCAGGAGACGGACCATGAAACGCGACTTTATCCATATTACCGATTTTTCAGGGGACGAGATCAGGGAACTGCTGGCACTGGCCGCAGAGGTCAAGGGCCGCCTGAAGCGCGGCGAGGACTTCAGGCCCTTTGGCGGCATGACCATGGCCATGATTTTCGCCAAGCCGTCGGCCCGCACGCGGGTCTCCTTCGAGACCGGCTTCTACCGGCTGGGCGGCCACGCCCTGTATCTCAACCCCAAGGACATCGAGGTGGGCAAACGCGAGGCCCCCAAAGACATCGCACGGGTCATCAGCCGCTTCAACGACCTGCTGATGGCGCGGCTCTTCGACCACGAGCACATCCTGGAGTTCGCCCGCTACGCCGACATACCGGTCATTAACGGCCTGACCGACTACAACCACCCCTGCCAGATCATGGCCGACATCTTCACCATATCGGAGCACCTGGAGCGCATCGAGGATGTCAAAATCGCCTACGTGGGAGACGGCAACAACATCGTGCACTCCTGGCTGCGCCTGGCCGCCCGGATCCCCCTGGCCTTCACCTGCGCCTGCCCGCCGGGCTACGAACCGGACGCCGACACCGTGGCGCTGGCCCGCGAGGCCGGCCTGTCCCGCATCGAGATCACCCACGACCCGCGCGCGGCGGTGCGCGACGCCGACATCATCTACACCGACGTGTGGGCTTCCATGGGCCAGAAACACGAGTTCGACGAGCGCGTCAAACGTTTCCAGGGCTTCCAGGTGGACGCCGCCTTGATGGCCGCCACCGGCAAGAAAACGCTTTTCATGCACTGCCTGCCGGCCCAGCGGGGCGTAGAGGTCACCGACGAGGTGCTGGAGTCCGAGGCCTCCATCGTCTTCGACCAGGCCGAAAACCGCATGCACGCCCAGAACGCCATCATGCTGAAGGTGACCGGCAAAGCCTGATTCTCTCTTCCGGTGCCGGGGACGACAGCACCCGCCCCGGCACCGTCAGATGCTCCCCGGGCGCCCCCCCTCCGGCCGCAGCCTAAAGTCCCACCGTTTTCCTGCCGAAGTTCTCTCCGGGAGCCGTTTTCCCGAAAACCGGTGTGGTGCCCCATTTTTCACGGGCGCCATTTGCACACGGAGGTATTGACATGATCGTCCTGGGGGGAATCCTCGGCCTGGCCCTTCTGCTGGCCGCCGTCTTGATCGCCATCTACAATTCGCTGGTGCGCCGGCGCAACCTGGTGCGCGAAGGCTGGAGCGGCATTGACGTTCAGCTGAAAAGGCGCGCCAACCTGGTTCCCAACCTGATTGAAACCGTCAAGGGCTACATGCGACACGAGAGCGATCTGCTGCAGCGGGTGACGGCCCTGCGCACCGAGAGCCTCGGCGCCCGCGGCGTGGCGGAAAAGGCGCGTGCCGAGGGGGCGCTCTCCCGGTCGCTGGCCAATGTGCTGGCCGTGGCCGAGGGGTACCCCCAGCTGAAGGCCAACGAAAATTTCCTGGATCTCCAGGCGCAGCTGACGGCGGTGGAGAACGACATCCAACTGGCCCGGCGCTACTACAACGGCACCGTTCGCGACCTCAACATCCAAGTGGAATCGTTTCCCGGCAACCTGGTGGCCCCCTTTTTCGGTTTCCGCCAGGCCGAATTCTTCGAGATCGAAGATCCCGGCGAGCGCAATGTGCCGTCGGTTCAATTTTAGCCCACTGGGCCTGGAACCATGACCCATCGCATCCCATTGATGAAAATCGCAGGCACGGTGCTGGGACTGCTCGTCGCCTGCTGGCTGGTATCCACGACGGCGGCGGCCGGTCCGGAGCGCATCCTGGACTTCGACAGCCGTATCCGTGTGCAGTCCGACGGGGCCCTGACCGTCACCGAAACCATCCGTGTGCAGTCCGCCGGTCGCAAGATCCGCCACGGTATCTACCGGGACTTTCCCACCCGCTACGTTGATCGCCGCGGCATCACCCACCGAACCGGGTTCGAGCTGCTGTCCGTGATGCGTAACGGGGCCCCCGAACCGTTTCACACCAACAAGCTGGCCAATGGCATCCGCATCTACATGGGCAGTCGCAACCGCACTCTGCGCCCGGGGATTTACACCTGGCGAATCACCTACCGGACCACGCGTCAGATCGGTTTCTTCAAGGATTTCGATGAACTCTACTGGAACGTGACCGGAAACGGATGGGATTTCGCCATTGAGCGCGTCCGAGCGGTAGTGGAACTGCCCCCCGGCGCCGAACCGCTGCGCGAGACGGCCTACACCGGGCGCAGGGGGCAAAAGGGGCGGAATTTCGTTCTGCAAACCGACGAGGACGGCAACCCCGTCTTTTCCACCACCGCCCCCCTGGGTCCCCGGCATGGGCTGACCATTGCCGTGGCCTGGCCCAAGGGCCTGGTGGCACAGCCTACGGATCTGCAGCGGTTCGGTTTTCTGGTCCGTGACAATCTGCCGACCGCACTGGCCCTCGCCGGTCTGATCCTGCTGCTGGCATACTACCTGCCGGCCTGGTTCAGGGTGGGGCGCGACCCCCGACAGGGCACCATCATTCCGCTTTTCACCCCCCCCAGGGGTTTCTCGCCGGCAGCCACGCGTTTCGTGCGGCGCATGGGATTTGACCACAAGTCCCTGGCCGCCGCAATCGTCAGCATGGCCGTCAAGGGGGCTATCCGCATCACCGAGGACGAAAAAGGCACCTATACACTGAAAAAGACCGGGGGGGCTAAGCCAAAGGATCTGTCCCGGGGAGAGCAGCGGGTACTTCGCAAACTGTTCGCGTATGACCACCTCCTCCAGCTCAAAAACAGCAATCACAAGCGGATTCAAAGAGCCATCGAGGCCCTGAAAACGGGGCTCAATGCCGAATTCGCCCACACCTATTTCCGCCGCAACACCCGCTATCTGCTGCCGGGAATCGCCATCACCATCGCAACCCTGGTCAGCATTATCATGACGGCCGACGACCGCGGGCTGGCCCTCTTTATGGGGGGATGGCTCAGCATGTGGACCATGGGCTGCACCATGCTGACGATGCGGGTGTTTCATGCCTGGCGGGGCACCGCCGCCAGCTCCAACCCGATCCTGGCCCGTTTCGGCGCCCTGGGGGCGCTGCTGTTTGCTTTGCCCTTTTATGCCGGCGAATTTTTTGGTATCCTGCAGTTTACCAAGGCCGTGACCTTGCCGGCAACCCTGGTTTTTCTGCTGCTGGTAATCGTCAATGTCGTTTTCTGGCACCTGATCAAAGCGCCCACGCTGAAGGGACGCCGGGTTCTGGATCAGATCGAGGGCTTCCGCAGGTACCTTGCGGTGGCCGAAAAGGAGCGCCTCAACCGCCTCAACCCGCCGGAGCAAACGCCGGAACTGTTTGAAAAGTATCTGCCCTACGCCCTGGCACTGGATGTGGAAAACCAATGGGCCGAGCAGTTCAGCCGGAAACTGTCGGCCGATGGACCGTCACACGGCTACCACCCCTCGTGGTATGCGGGGAACCGGTTCTCCACAGCCGGTCTGAGCGGCTTTACGTCAGGGCTGGGGGGCGCTTTTACCGGTGCGGTCGCCGCGGCTTCCTCGGCGCCCGGCTCGTCTTCGGGCAGCGGCGGCGGCGGATCCTCCGGCGGCGGTGGCGGCGGCGGTGGTGGCGGCGGATGGTAGCGGGACCGCCCTGAAATCAGCCGGCCAATCCGAGGGAAAGATTATTCCGTGCCTGACCACACCCCCAGCAGCCGCGATCTCTCCCTGCCGGCCGCCTTTTTCACCGTCTTCCTGTGCATGCTCTTCGGTGCCAATGCCGTGGCCATCAAGATCAGCCTGGCCGGCCTGGGACCCTTCACCACGGCGACCATCCGCTTTTCCATCTCGTCGCTGGCCATTTTCCTCTGGGCGTGGGCCACGGGGCGGCCTTTCGCCTTCCGGCACGACAAGATCGCCGACATGCTCTTCGTGTCCGTGCTTTTCACAGCCCAGCTCTCGCTGTTCTATGTGGGGCTCAGCAAAACCAACGCCTCGCGTGGCTCCCTGATCGCCAATCTGCAGCCTTTTTTCACCCTCTTTCTGGCGCACCTGTTTATCCCTTCGGACCGCATCACGCCGCGCAAGCTGATCGGCATTCTGATGGGGTTTTCCGGCATCGCTTTCGTCTTTCTGGAAAAAAAGGGAATTTCAGCCGAGTTTCGCAGCGGCGACCTGATCATGCTGTGCGCCACTTTCCTGTGGGCCCTGAGTGCGGTCTACGTCAAGCGCATCATCGACGATTTCCGCCCTTTCCAGCTGGTGTTCTACCCCATCGTGCTGTCGATACCGGTTTTTGCGGTCGAGGCCCTGCTTTGGGATCAGCGCATGGTGATCCACCTGGACGCCACCATCGTGGGCGCGGTCCTGTACCAGAGCATCGTCACCGCGGCCTTCGGGTTCGTGGCCTGGAACAGCCTGCTGCAGCGCTACGGTGCGGTGGCGCTGCACTCCTTCCTGTTCATTATGCCCATCTCGGGGGTCGTGCTGGGGGGCCTTGTACTGCACGAACCCATTACCCCGCGGATCCTGCTGGCGCTGGGGTTCATCGTCACGGGCATTCTCACGGTTCACTATCGCCCCGAATGGCGCATCTGGCCCTTTTTCCTTTACAGGGGCTGAGCAAATGCGTATGGTGCGGCCTTGACCGCAAGCCGTGAACCCGCCCTGCCCGGGGAAAACCACGACAGGCAGCCTGCCCATGCACCGCGACACCGTAAAATCCGACCTGCTACTGCTGCTGGCCGCCGCCATCTGGGGGTTCGCCTTCGTGGCCCAGCGCATCGGCATGGATTACATCGGGCCCTTCACCTTCAACGGCATTCGCTTCGCCCTGGGGGCGCTTTCGCTGGTGCCGCTGGCGCTCTACAACCGCAACCGACCCCTGGCCACGGTCCGCACGGCGTTCAAGTCCCGGGCGGCCTTCCTGTACGGAGGGCTGCTGGCCGGTACGGTGCTGTTCGCCGGCGCCTCGCTGCAGCAGGTGGGTCTGATCTACACCACGGCCGGAAAGGCCGGCTTCATCACCGGGCTGTACGTGGTGATCGTACCCATCCTGGGCCTGCTGGGCGGTCAACGCACCGACGCCGGCACATGGCTGGGGGCCCTGGTGGCGGTCTGGGGCCTCTACCTGCTGAGCATCAAGTCCGAATCTTTTCACATTTCCATCGGCGACCTGCTGGAAATCATCGGAGCGGTGTTCTGGTCGCTGCACGTCATCGTCATCGGCTGGCTCTCGCCGCGCACCGACACCGTGCGCCTGGCCATCACACAGTTCGCGGTCTGTTCCCTGCTGAGCCTGGGAACGGCCCTGGCCATCGAGACCGTGTCGTGGGCCGCCATCGGCCAGGCGGCCATCCCCATCCTGTACGGCGGACTGCTGTCGGTGGGGGTAGCCTACACCCTTCAGGTAGCGGTGCAGCGCCGCGCGCACCCCTCCCATGCGGCCATCATCCTGAGCCTCGAGGCCGTCTTCGCGGCCTTGGGCGGGTGGGTCGTACTGGATGAAACCCTGTCCCTGCGCGCCAGCCTGGGCTGCGCGCTGATGCTGACCGGCATGTTGCTGTCGCAGCTGTGGGGACTGCGAAACGCTTCTGCACCCAATCCCGGCGAAAGGTCTGAAAGATGAAAGAAAAACCTCCCGTACCGACGCTGCAGGACATCTTTGCGGCCCGGCCGCACGTCTACCGTCACCTGAAGCCGACGCCTCTGGTCCACTACCCTACCCTGAGCGCCCTGGTGGGCACCGACGTGTGGATCAAGCACGAAAACGTGCAGCCGGTGGGCGCCTTCAAGGTGCGCGGCGGCCTCAATCTGGCGGCGCACCTGACCGAGACCGAGCGCCGCGGCGGCCTTTTCACGGCCTCCACCGGCAACCACGGCCAGAGCATCGCCTTTGCCGCCCGCGCTCACGGCCTGGCCGCCACCATCGCGGTGCCCGAGGGCGCCAACCCCGGCAAGGTGGCTGCCATGCGGGGACTGGGTGCCGAGGTGGTGTTCCACGGCCCGGACTTCGACACCGCGCGGGAATGGATCACGGGGGTGGCCCGCGAAAGGGGCGGCCGCTTCGTGGGGCCCACCGAGGAACTGCTGATCAGCGGCGTGGGCACCTACGGCCTGGAAATCGTCGCAGAACTGCCCGATGTGGACACCATCATCGTGCCCGTGGGCGCCGGCAGCGGGGCCTGCGGCACCAGCATCGCAGCCAAGGGCATCAACCCCGCCATCGAGGTCATTGCCGCCCAATCGGCCCAGGCCCCGTCCATGCAGCTCAGCTGGAAGCAGGGGCGCCTGGTGACCGCCGGCATGCAGACCTTCGCGGAGGGCGTGGCCACGCGTGTGCCCTTCGAAAACACCCAGCGCATCATGCGCCGCCTGCTCGACGATTTCGTGCTGGTGGACGACGACGACATCGCGAAAGCCATCGTCACCCTGCTGGAGCACACCCACCACCTGGCCGAGGGCGCCGGCGCCATCCCCCTGGCGGCGGCGCTGAATCTGCGGGAACGCCTGGCCGGCAAGAAGGTGGTGCTGGTCCTGAGCGGCGGCAACCTGTCGCTGGAGCAGCTGCGCACCGTCCTGGAACAGCACCACGGTTGAGAGAGGCGGCGACCGATGACCCATCTCGTGTTCGTGTACGGCACTTTGAAACGCGGCTTTCCCAATTACGCCGCCTATATGCAGGCGGCCGAGTTCCTGGGAACCGGCACTACGGTGGAGAAGTACCCCCTGGTGCTCAGCGGCGATCGATACGTGCCCTGTCTGCTGGACCGGCCGGGCGAGGGGTGCGTTGTGGCCGGGGAACTTTTCCGCGTGGACGACGGGGGTCTGCGGCGCCTGGACGACCTCGAAGCGGTCGGCCGGCCCGGCGGCTACGTGCGCCGCAGCATCGCGGTGCGCATGACCGGCGGCGGGCAACCGGCCGCGATGGAAGCCTTTGCCTACCTGATGCCGCCGGAAAACGTCGCGGAAGTGCGCGCACAGGGGCTTTCAGTCTACCGCCGCGAGCATGCGGTCAAATACGTCCGAAAAGGCACAACGTGACGATAGGGGTGACATCATGAAAAAAGTCGCTGTTCTGCTGGCGGCGATGCTGCTGGGCGTTCCGATAGGGGGGTGTTCCGGGGGTGACCGCGAATCCAACGACGGGAAATCGGTGACCCGCAAGGTTTCCGGCGCGGCCGTCAAGGAAATGCGCACGCCCCTCCAAAAGGCACGCGACGTCAGGCGCCGGGCCGAAAAACGCCTCGACGAAATACAGAAAAACGTGAAGGAATAGCGCGCCTTCACGTCGCCGGTGTCCGTGCGGGTCTGTGGCCGATATAGAAAAGCGCCGCTACCCGAGCTTCCGCAGGTAGTCCCGATACACCTCGTAATCCCCGCGGGAGAACAGTACGAAGAAGACCTCCTCGATGCCGTCCTCTTTTTCCAGAAATTCCCGAGTGGTGTCCACCGCGATCCGGCAGGCGTCCTCGATGGGGTAACCGTACACGCCGCAGCTGACGGCCGGGAAAGCGATGGAGCGCACCCCGTGCTGTTTGGCCAGCGACAGGCTGTTGCGGTAACAGCTCTTGAGCAGGCTGGCCGAGCGCACGGGGTCCCGGTAGACCGGCCCAACGGTGTGGATGACGTAGCGGGCCGGCAGGCGGTAGCCCCTGGTGATGCGCGCCTCCCCGGTGGGACAGCCCCCCAGGGTGC
>Ga0256835_1001281_pt1 | contig 15406 bp, 11 predicted proteins | sample PIR30metaG_FD_185972 | JGI IMG/M metagenome (GOLD analysis project Ga0256835, IMG submission 185972) | Hydrothermal vent microbial communities from East Pacific Rise, Pacific Ocean - PIR-30 | ecosystem: Environmental > Aquatic > Marine > Hydrothermal vents | place: Pacific Ocean: East Pacific...
AATCGATATATTGGAACAGGAAAAAGAAAAGATAGAAACCCTGCTTGCCGATGTCGCCACTTATGCCAATCAAGACAAGGCTGCTCAATTGAACAGGCGCTACAGACAGGTTAAGAAAGAGCTGGAGGGCCTTTACCTGGACTGGGAAAGGCATTGTTCAGCTATAGAAGAGATGCACGAGGAGTTTGAAAAAAAGATCATGGAGATAGAGACACAGTGACAGAGGCGCCAGAGATAGTTTTGGGTATTGAAACATCCTGTGATGAGACAGCTGCCGCCCTTCTACTAAAAGGTAACAGACTGTTAAGCAATGTTATCTCATCCCAAGTGGATATTCACGCAGAATATGGTGGCATAGTTCCTGAGATAGCAAGCAGAAAACATGTAGAGTCTATTGACTTTGTTGTAAAGAAAGCACTGAAACAGGCAGGATTAGCCTTTAAAGATGTTAACGGCATTGCTGTAACCCAGGGTCCTGGTCTGGTAGGCTCTTTGGTTGTAGGCCTGTCCTACGCAAAGGCCTGTGCCCTGTCTGCAGGCAAACCCCTGACTGGAGTCAACCACATACACGCCCATCTCATGGCCTGTTTTCTGGAAAGGGAAACAACCCCAGGATTCCCCTTTGTAGGCCTTGTAGTTTCTGGAGGACACACAAGCCTTTACAGGGTGGATGGTTTTTTCCACGTGGAACTGCTTGGCAGCACAAGGGATGATGCAGCCGGAGAGGCCTTTGACAAGGTGGCAAAAATCTTAGGTCTTCCCTATCCTGGCGGGCCAGTCATAAGTCGTCTGGCAGAACAGGGAAACAAGGAGGCCTTCCGTTTTCCAAGGGCACGCTTACCAGAAACACCTCTGGATTTTAGCTTCAGTGGTCTAAAGACCGCGGTCCTTCAAGCTGTGCAAAAGATCAAGGCATCTGGCCAAAAGCTGGTTATAGAGGACGTTTGCGCTTCCTTTCAAGAGGCTGTAATAGATGTTTTAGTAACAAAAACGATCGAGGCAGCAAAGCAGCACCATGTGAGCCAGGTTGTAGCCGCAGGTGGAGTTGCTTCTAATATGCGGCTCAGAGAACGACTTGCCATGGAGTGCAAAAGGGAGGGACTGTCTCTTATGGTTCCAAGGCCTCTATTTTGTACTGATAACGCTGCCATGATAGCCCTTACTGGCTATCATCAGCTCAAAGAAGGGATGCTTTTGGGACCAGATGCAGACGTTTTTTCCCGGATAGCAATCTAAGTTGCCACAAGCGAAAGTTCCAGCTAGAAGAATAACAAACTGTTAAAAAAAGAGAACGTCATGTCCGGCTCCTTACGATAGAGCCGGACATGACATTTAGCGATGATTAGTGCGAGCCGTGCTCCACAGCCTCGTGTGCCTTTTCAGCTGCCTTGTCCACGGCCTTGTGTGCAGTGTCTGTAACTTTTTGTGCCTGTTCTGTTACGGCCTGACTTGCTCCTTCTTTTATCTCCTTGGCCTTGGTTTCGGCTGCTTCTTTAGCTTTATCTACCACCTCTTCGGTAGCCTTTTTTGTAGCTTCAGCACTCTTTTCCACCGTTTCCGCAGCCTTCTCGCCTGTTGCATTTACCGCCTGTTTAACTGTTTCCGAAACCGCCTCAGACGCTTTCTTGGTTTTATCCACAACAGACTCGGTAACCTTTTTGGCCCCCTCCTTCACCGCGGTTGCTGCCTCATGCGTTGCCTCTACAGCTGCCTTGGTAGCTTCTTTTGCCTTGTCAGCAGCCTTCTCGCCATGCTCATTGCTGCAACCTACCAAAGTCATTAACAAAAGCCCTGCAATTACAAAAATCAGTTTTTTCGAGATCATTTTTTTCTCCTCCTTATTTAATCAATGTTAAACCTCGGCGAGGTCTGTATTTGTTACTAGATTCTTCCTTCCTCTAGTATTCAATAACCCTTGGCATCTTTTTGGCCTGTTCAATCCAGTCACTAACTTGGCTAAGCGTAGGAAGTTTCCTGACCAATTTCTTTTGGCTGTTGACTTCCGCCAACTTTGCATGCAGGTTTTCAGCATTTCGCCTTGCCAACTGCACCACTGTATTTACTCCAGCAATCTCTAGCAGATCAGCATATTCAGGACCTATGCCCTTGATGCGAAACAGGTCTGCATGGTTGACCCACTGCAAAATTTTTTGCTCAGGAATCCCGGCAGCCTTGGCAAGCTCCTTGCGTCCTGACGGTTTTGCACCAGCCTTTAACAACTTGTCTGTAGTATCAATACCAACAGATGAAAGTTTTTCAGCATAGACAGGACCTATCCCTTCAATTTCAATGATTTTTGGCATAATTCCCACCTCCTACATATTTTTTATCCAACATTTGCCCTTACATACTCAAACTAGAATTAGTGATTTTTTTAACCAAAGATCCCTTATATACCTATTGCAAAAATAATATATTGAATAAATAAAACAAACAAATTTCAACTAAAAAGGCAAAAATTTTATTGATTCGACTTCATCATGTTTGATCAAAAGGGTTGTCTTTTTTTTAACAGCATGTATTGTACAACATGGCTTAACGGTCATCGTATTCCTGACCCTTCTGACTGATTAATTCCCCTAGAACAATTCAGCAGTGCAATCCGGTTGGCGAGCACGATGTATTTATGCCCACTGGCAGCACTCCATGTCCCATTTCAGCTAAGGATAGGCCTTCGCTGGCAAGGTAGTGCATTTCCATTGCTATTTATGCAATGCCAAACATAGGATAAAAACCATGTTATTTAAAGATTTGAAATTATGCAGGCCTGTATTAAAGGCCTTGAAAATGTGCAGTTTTGAACAGGCCACGGCTGTTCAGACAAAATCCATCCCCCTTGTGCTTTCTGGCAAAAACGTCATCGCTTCTGCCCAAACAGGAACAGGCAAAACAGCAGCCTTTATATTGCCCATACTTCATAGGCTTTCAGTAAAAAAGGGAGGGAGAAAGGGAATGCCTCGAGTGCTGGTACTGAGCCCCACTCGAGAGCTGGCCCAACAGGTCGCAGAAGAAACCAAAAAATTTGCCCGCTTTTTGAACATTAAAACATGCCTGATTCTGGGAGGAATGTCCTATCATTCCCAATTTAGAGGATTATCTGGATCCGTTGATATTGTAGTTGGAACACCAGGCAGACTTTTGGATCACCTTCAAAGAGGTAGCCTGGATCTATCCGGGCTCGAGATACTTGTGCTCGATGAGGCAGACCGCATGCTGGATATGGGGTTTAAGCGTGATGTGGAGAAAATTATAAATGTTACACCAACAACCAGACAGACACTCCTATTCACAGCCACCCTGGATAAGGCAACTTCTGTCCTGGCCAACTCGATCATGGATAGTCCGGTTAGGATAGAAGTGGCAAGGGGAAGGGTTACCCTTGATACAATTACCCAGCACATCTACCTAACAGACAGCTTCAGCCACAAAAAGAGACTTTTAAGACATATGATCAAAGACAGCGCCCTGAACAAGGCTCTGGTTTTCGCCGCCACCAAAAGGGGGGCGGAAGATCTGGCAAGGGAACTCAGAAAGCAGGGACATAGGGCAGCGGCCCTTCATGGAGACATGAGCCAGAGTGCCAGAAGCAGAACCATGGCCAGGATGAGAGCTGGAAAGGTCAGGCTGCTGATAGCCACTGATGTGGCCGCAAGAGGGTTGGATGTAACGGGTATAACCCATGTTATAAATTTTGATCTGCCACAGGCCCCTAATGACTATGTTCACCGAATTGGACGTACGGGAAGGGCAGGGGCAACAGGTACTGCCATCTCCTTTGCATGTGGCAGCAAAGATGCTGCTCAGTTAAAAGCCATAGAACGCTTCATAGGGAAGCGGATCTCAAGAAAAACCATAAAAGGATTGGAGCCCAAAAGACCGCTGGCAAAGCCTATTTCCACCAAGCGTTCCTTTAAACCCGGGAAAAAGAAAAAACGTTTTTCCTTTGGACTAAAGGATTCCGGTATCGGCAAAAAAAGAACCGGGACCATCAGAATAATCAAATAGTTTTTTATTAATTGAAAACAGGAAAAACAAATGCGGCCTTAAAAAGTTGGGTCTTTTATAGCGTTTCAAGAGGCCGCTCCTTTTCCCTATTTTTTTAACGTCACTAACTTCCGGAGCTTTTTTAAATAGCTCCTTGCTTTTCTTTTTAAGGCATGAAACCCGTTTATTTTACTGAAATCATCATTTCTGCTCCTTAACATCTCCCCCTATCCATTTTGATGGAAAAAGAAGCGTTATTAATCAAATTTTTGAACTTTTCTCTACCTTCCAGGCACACATTTTTAAGCCTTTCATTATGACTCCACCAAATCCCTGATACACCTTGGGTCTTGAAGGGGTATCAAGATGGTACAAAAAAGGCGCACGAAAAATTCTTGTAAGCTTTTGACCAAAGCACTATTCCTATAAAGAGAGTGGTGCCCTGAAGGAGCTGGGAGGTGAACTCTTCTAGTTTTTCAGCCCGATTACCTGATTAAATAAAGGGCTTAAGGAGAGAAAAAGGTAAGGAGGCTATATAATGTCCATTTTAAGGTTAATTGTCATATCCATTTTTCTATTTCCCACACTTGTCTGGGGAGACACCTTCATTCCAACAAATGACCTGAAAAATAGTCATGACCCTACCCTTTTAAAGCGTTTCGAAGGCTCCTTGATCATAGCATACAAGCACAGGGCCTTTGACAAGTTCTCATTTCCTCTTTCCCCTCTAAAACCAACAGGGAAGGAGAAAAATGACATAGTTTTCTATGCACCGGCAAAATCAAAGACAGTGGAAGGAGAATACACACGGGCTGCCTATTTGATTCCCAAAGGCCATTCGCCCTTTGAGGTTATTAAAAATTATGAAGACTATTTGCAGAATCAGGGTGGAAAGATCCTTTACTCGTGCAAGGACAAAGAATGCGGTGGCAATCCTCATCATGGCTCCTGGATATGGTATGGAGAAACAAGCCTGGCGTATTTTCTGGAAGACATGAACAGTGTGGCTTCCTATAACAAAAAATTCTCCACTGGTTACTGTGCCCTGGCTTCATCCACCATAAAGGATCAGCATTACATGGTGGCGGAGCTTCCAAATGAAGACAGCTTTATCTCGGTTCTGACCTATACTTTGGGTAATGATAGTGGCTGTGAAGCAGTTGCGAATAGAACCGTGGCAGTAGTGGACGTTGTTAAACCCGAAAAGATGAAACAGAGAATGGTTGTGGTCAGAGCCGAAAAGATGGCAAAAGACATTGAAAGCCACGGAAGTGTAGCCCTATATGGCATCTACTTTGATACAGGAAAGGCAGAAGTAAAGCCCGAGTCCAGGCCCACCCTTAAAGAGATAGCAAGGCTTCTGCGCAAAAATTCCTCCCTAAAATTGCTTGTGGTGGGGCATACGGACAATCAGGGCACATTTTCCTACAACATGGATCTTTCAAAAAGGCGTGCAAATGCTGTAATAGCTGTCTTAAACAGAGACTATGGAATCAGCACCAAAAGACTTAGAGCAGTAGGCGTAGGCTATGCCTGCCCCAGGGCATCTAACCGCACAGATGAAGGCCGAGCAAAAAACAGAAGGGTTGAGCTTGTGGATTGGTAAATAAATGGTCATCTACCCTTCTGTTGGAGAATTAAACCGGTCAACCGGCAAAAAGGATTTAAAAATCATGATGTCTCTTATTTTCTTGTTTTGACCTAGAAAAGAGATGTCCTTGACTCCAGCGCTCTTTTGAGGGTCATCTGGTCTGCGTATTTAAGGTCTGTTCCCATGGGAATACCGCAGGCAATGCGGGTAACTGTAACTCCTGTCTCCTTTAGCACATCAATCAAGTAGCTGGCAGTTGCCTCTCCAGCCACAGTGCTGCTGGTAGCAATGATGGCTTCTTTGATGGGTTCGTTTTGGACTCTTTCAAGCAGCTCGTTGATCTTGAGTTCATCTGGACCAATGCCTTCTCTTGGAGAAAGCACCCCCTGAAGGACATGGTAAAGGCCGTTAAACGAACCTGTCTTTTCTATGGCTACCACGTCCCCTGGTTCTTCAACCACACAGACCACCTCTTGGTTTCTGCCTGCTGCCTGACAGATCCGGCAAGGGTCTTCCTGGGAAAAGGTAAAGCACCTGGAGCAGATTCCTATCTTATCATGAAGGTCTAAAATAGATGCTCCAAGCTCTTTGGCAACAGAAGGAGACCACCTTAGAATCTGGAGCGCCATCCTGGTTGCGCTTTTTTCCCCAACTCCAGGAAAGCGCATAAGGTTTTTTATAAGCCTTTCAAGGGCCGGGGGAATGGCCTGAACCATAAGTGTTACCTAAAAGAGCCCTGGCATCTTAAGACCGCCTGTAAGCTTGGCCATCTCTGTTTCCACCATCTCCTTGGAACGGGCAAGGGCCTCGTTGACTGCTGCAACTACAAGGTCCTGGAGCATCTCCACATCATCAGGGTCCACAACCTCCTTTTCTATGGTGAGAGAGACAATTTCTGGTTTGCCATTGGCCACGGCCTTTACCATGCCTCCGCCAACGGTTACCTCTATGGTCTTCTTTGCAAGCTCTTCCTGGGTTTTTGCTATCTTGTTCTGGAGGATCTGTGCCTGGCGCATCATTTCCTTCATGTTTGGATTCATTTTTTAACTCCTTTGTCTCTTATTGTTTCTTGTATAAAGGGTAACACCACTGATTCGTGCTTGAAAGATGTTTATTGCCTCTTGAACCAGAGGATTTTTTATCAACTCTTGCCTCTGGCTTGGTCTAGAAGAAAACTCTGCTTTCTTAGCGCTAACATCCGAAGAATTGTGGTCAGCCTTGTCTTGAATCTCAAAGGCAATATCCACTGGGGCGTTGAAAAAGCTCGCAGCAAGGCCATTAATCTGATGAACCCTTTCTGGACTGCATAACATTTCTCCCTTAAAATCTTTGGAACACAGTACCTTCAAACGACCTTTGCCATGGGGCTTGATCTCAACACATGAATCAAGAATGGCTCCAAGCCCTGGGTCTTTATCTTTTACAAACTTTACAAACTGGGGCCATAAAGACTTATAGTCCGCCTGAATCCGTTCTTTATTGGACGCCTTATCTTTGGTGTCTTGTGGAGATCCTGATTCTCTTTGACCTGAAGAAATCTGACTGTTCTTTAGATTTTGCTCTGGCCCTTCGGATGTCTGATCTGAATTAAAATCTGCATCATTTCCCCCCCCATCTTCACCATGTAATACAAGTTTTTCAAGACCTTCCAGAACCTCGTCTATCTTTGCGCATTGTGCTAGGCTACATATCTTCATAAACAGTATCTCGAGACTGGTCCGCGGGGTAAAACTCCTGTAAATCTCATCCACGGATTCCGACACCATATCCATGGCCTGCAGGATGGTAAGGAAAGGAATTTCGGAAAAGGTTTGTGACAGTTCCCTTATGCGTTCAGCTGAAAGCTGGGTAAGAGAACAGGCGGACTTTTCGTTTACATTCTTTATTACTGCAAGGTCTCTCAAAAACTTCAACAGATCCTGAGCAAGTCTTTGCAGGTCTGCCCCAAGGTCATAAACCCGATCTAATACAGACAGGGCCTTTTCGATATCATTTTCAAGCAAGGCCTTAACAAGCCCTTCTACTGTAACAAGGCCAGCAACTCCAAGGGCCTGACACACTTCTTCGTAATTTTTGGCACCATAGGCTGTTATCTGATCCAGAAGACTCAGACTGTCCCTAACGCTTCCCTGGGCCTGGCAGGCAAGAAGTTGTATAGCTTCCCTGGGAAGACCCAGTCCTTCCCGTTCTACTATCCATTCAAGATGCTGTTGCAGCACAGACTCTGAAAGACGCCTGAATTCGTAATGCTGGCACCTGGAACGAATTGTCTCAGGAATCTTTCTGGGTTCTGTTGTAGCAAAGATGAAATATGCATGAGCAGGAGGCTCTTCAAGGGTTTTGAGAAGGGCATTGAAGGCCTCGTTGGTCAACATATGGACTTCATCAATTATATAAATCCTGTATCTGCACAGTACCGGCTGAAAACGGATTTCTTCTCTGAGCTGCCTTATTTCATCAATTCCCCTGTTTGATGCCCCGTCTATCTCATTTACATCCACACAGTTTCCAGCAGTAATCTGTTTACAAACATCACAACTGTTACATGGGCTTGCAGTAGGGCCATTGGTACAGTTTAGGGATTTGGCAAGTATCCTTGCCACTGAGGTCTTTCCAACTCCCCTTGGGCCACTAAAGATAAGGGCGTGGGCAACCTTGCCAGTAGATAGTGCATTTTGAAGGGCCCTGGTCACATGACTCTGGCCGATAACCTCTTCAAAGCACTGAGGTCTCCATTTTCGAGCCAGTACCAGATAGGACATAATCAGGAATTAACCAATAAAAGAGATGATAGCCAGGCACCCCTGCGGCACACGAAGGGTCCCACTACCGTTGCTTCCTTCCGGACCTGGCGGGGTTCGCGGGATTTCGTTGCGCAGGACCCGGCTATCAAAAGGTTTTTAGATTGTGGCGGAGAGGGTGGGATTCGAACCCACGGTGCGCTGTTAACGCACACACGATTTCCAATCGTGCCCCTTCGGCCGCTCGGGCACCTCTCCTTATTAAACATATTCAAAATAGGTTCACCTTTATACACTTTCAAGACCTGAACAGTCAACAAAATTAATGGCGGAGAGGGTGGGATTCGAACCCACGGTACGCCTTTTGGGCGTACAGACGATTTCGAGTCGTCCCCGTTATGACCGCTTCGGTACCTCTCCGTCCAATATTTACGGATATAATCTAGGTCTTGCCATGTAAGTGAAAAGATAGCAAATGAGACCATGTAAGGCAAGAAAGGCAGGGCCTCTGCCCTGCCTTTCTTTAGTGAAATAAGCTGTTCAACACTTATTATCTTAAGGTATCACAAACCTTTCCAGGTTAATGGCTGTAGAGCCCACGGTAGCCGTGGCATGGTTGGCATCGGTAAAAGTAATGCTGATGGTGCCACCCTCACCAGGCACAGCTGTTGGCGGAGAGGTAAATGGACATCCTACACACTGGCCGTTTCTCCATCCATAAAGAGAACCGGTATAGGTTGTGGCGCCGTCTGCAAATGGAGCGCTGGAAGTCCACCACCGAGGGCTGTGGTCGTTGCGGTAGTTGTACCAGACCATTGCCATCTTTCCACCTCTGGCATCGAGATAAAAACCCATACCGTTGTAGTTAGGATCGTACCACCAACCGGTCAGATTTCTGGAATCCTTGGCTCCAGGAGCAAAATCCTTCATGAATGAGCTGAAGTTGGAAGAGACCATCTTATCACCAACTGTTGCGGTGAAGTTGACCATGTCGTTACTGCCCTTGTTGAATACGACAGTGATGGAGCCTACCACCTCATTGGTGGGAGGAGAATAAGGCTCGGAACCCCAGGCCCAGCCTGTAAACTTCCAGAGCGGACCAACATAGGTGGTTTCATTCGCAAGGGATCCTCCCGAGGCATACCACGTGGTCCTTCCACTTTCATCATAAACAAACCATGCCAGAAAGACCTTGTTATTGTCCTGAATCTCTATGGCCATGCCGGTGCCGGGCTGCGTAGCGTCGTACCACCACCCGGTGAAACGCTCCCTGGTCTCCTCCATGGGATCAGCCACAGCCTGGGTTGTAAAGGTCTGATCATTGCCTTCTACTGTACCGCCATCGTTTTCTGCTACAATGCGGAAGTGATAGGTAGTCCCTGGTTGTAGATCGTTAACAGTGGCGTTAACAGTAAGGTCTGACGTGCCATCTCCGGCTGCAAACCATGGGGTGGCAGAACCGTAGGTGGAATTTGTACCATACTCAAAACGATACTTGGTATCGGCTCCCTGAGGATTAACAGTACCAGAAAGCACTGCAGTCCTTGCCGTAATGTTAGAGGCAGAACCTGTTGATGCAGTAGGAGCAGTCACGCTTATTGCTGTAGTAGTAAATGTCTTGTCAGAACTCTGGCTTGTTCCTGTTGGATTGGTGGCAACAAGCCTGTAATGATATGTGGTTCCTGGAGTCAGGTTTCCAATGGTTTCCTCTGCACTTACGCTGGTCTTTCCAGATCCGGCATCTCTTTCCGGGGTGACATTTCCATAACTCGTTGAGGTTCCCCATTCGAAATGGTACTTGGTAGCCTGTCCGTTGGGATTTACCGAACCCCTGAGCTTGGCGCTTGTCTGGGTCACATCCCTAGCAGACAACACAGAGACTGTAGGCTTCTGGGGAACATCAATCTCTACGTAATAGATATCAAAATCAGATCCAGCCACTTCCTGCCATAAAATCGCCCCGTTATCCAGGGATGGATGAGCATCCTGAACACTGTTATCAGTTACCCGTTGAATACCGGTTCCATTCCAGTAATATATTTCCCAGTCGTGCCCATCATACCCCTGCCAGGCAATCTTGCCATTTGAAAGACTGGGATAAAGATCATCGTAATCATTGTTGGTAACCTGGATCACCTGGGTTCCATTCCAGTAATATATTTCCCAGTCGTGCCCATCATACCCCTGCCAGGCAATCTTACCATCATAAAGGCTTGGATACTTGTCATTGTTACCATTGTTTGTCAATTGGCGGGAGTTTTCTCCATCCCAATAATAAATCTCATAATCATTGCCATCATAACCATGCCAAGCAACTGTTTCTCCAAAAAGGGATGGAGAATAATCATTATGGCTGTTATGGGTCACCTGGGCTTCATAGGCTCCTTTCTTAATCACAATTTCATAGTCATGTCCGTCATATTTTGAAAAGGCGATGCTGTCACCATAGAGACTGGGCTTTTGTGCATTCATGCCAACCCATGAAACCGAACCTCCGTCCCATACTCCTATAGCATCCCAATCTCTGGTTATTGACAAGAACTTAAATTCATAATATCCCCAAAAGGCTACCTTGGTGCCATAAGATGTAAGGGATTTGACATAAGAATCAGTAACCCTGAAAAGCCCAGAAGGCTTAAAATCAAGAGGATCAAACACCTTGTGAGCTGTTGAAACAGCCTTGCTGGTGTCCCACATGTAAACCCCCTCTCCAGATTTGTACCAAACAGCATGGCCCTTTCGGAGGGAGGGAAAGAAGTCACCTTTCGAATCACTTGTTACAGCAATTGGTATACCTGTATTAGGAAAGATATGAAAGCCAGGATTAAAGAACTCCGGCGTTTCGACTGTCACCTGCCAAGACGGTTGCGCTCCAAATGCGAAACCTGCACCGCAAAAGAACAGTAAGCAGATACAAAATGCCCTGAAACATGACCTGAATAGCTTGTTCATTTTCTTTCTCCTTTCGTTTTTAAGACTTTGGTTTTAAAATTAAAGTTGTAAAAACTGCCCAAAAGGTTCAATTTTTTTTTAAAGGCCCAAAAACTATCAGAGATTTTTAATTAGAAATCGGAACTATTTGCAGATTAATAGTAGCACAATAAAATTTTTTAAACAGGATCAAAAGGCCGAATATTTGGTTATTTTATTAGGTTAAACCTTTTGGTTTGTCCTGTTTGTGTTCGGATAAAAGCAGCTTTCTCACTGCCAGAACCAGATCAGCCGGATTAAAAGGCTTCTTTATGAGCCGAGGAGTACCGTTACCTTCACTTGCAGGCAAGACTTCTGACAAGTCTGTTAAGGAGGTATAACCGCTACAAAAAAGGATCTTGGCTCTTGGGTCAAACTCTATTATCTCCTTGGCTGCCTGCAGACCGTCCATTTCCGGCATAAGCACATCCATCAGGACCGCATCAACGTCTGGATAAATCTTTTTGTAGAGAGAGACCGCCTCCATGCCGTTTCTAGCTGTGACAAGTTTGTAACCATATGGTTGAAGTATCTCACACGCCAAGGAACACAAAAGTTCCTCATCATCCACCACCATTATGGTTTCGTTACCCTTTAAAGACGGCCCTTCTTTATCCTGCTCTGAAGCACTTACCTGTTTCTTCCCTGTTGGAAAATACAGTTCAAAGGTTGTACCAATACCAACCTGACTTTTAACGTCTATGGCACCTCCAATACTCTCCATTATGCCATACACCATTGCAAGACCAAGGCCAGACCCCTTGCCCACCTCCTTGGTAGTAAAAAAAGGATCAAAAATCCTTTCCAGTATTTCAGGAGGGATACCGGTTCCTGAATCTGTTATGGCAACCTTTAAAAAGCGCTTTCCCTGTATCCGTTTTCTTGTGACATATGGAAGATCAGGATGGGCTAGCTCTTCCAGACTTATGACTATGTTCCCACCCCTTGGCATGGCATCCCTTGCATTTATGCACAGGTTCATAAGTATCTGTTGAAACTGGCTTGACCCACAAACTATATCAGGGATTGCTCCTGTCTCCTTAACCTGGATACTAATATTTTTGGGAAAAGAACTTTTTATAAGGGAAACGGCTTCATCTATCACAGGCCTTGGAGAACATACGGCCTTGTCACTGGAGCTGGCATCCCTGCTAAAAACAAGCATCTTTTTTACCAGATCAGCCGCTCTCAGGCTGGATCTTTCTATGATTTCTGTAAACCGGGCAAGGTCTGGCATATCCTTTGTTTTCTCTTTCATCAAGGTGGTAAAGCCAAGGATGCCGGTAAGGATGTTGTTGAAATCATGGGCAATGCCCCCAGCCATTGTGCCGATTGACTCGAGCTTTTGAGCCTGCAAGAGCTTTCTTTCAAGTTCCTTTTGGTGGGTAAGATCGGTAATAAGGGCGAGGCAGCCTGTCATGGAGCCATCTGTTTCATCTGTAACAGGCACGCTGCTCATAAGAGCCGGCACCACAGCCGAGCCATCCAGCGACCTAAAAATTAATTCCTCTTTGGCCTGTTGCCCCTGATAGTTGGCCATCATCAGGGAAACAAGCTTCTTTCTGTCATCGTTTTCAGGGACAAGGTCGTAGATATTTATGCCCTTTAGTCCCTCAGTGGCCCCCATTAGTTCGTTCATCTTTCTGTTGGAGAAAAGAATGGACCCGCCCTCGTCCATTATCAAGATGCCCTCATTTATATTTTCAACGATTTGACGATACTTCTTTTCAGATGTCTCGATCTGCTTGTAAAGGTTGGCGTTCTCAATGGCCATAGCAATGTGATTGGCAAAGCTGGTGAGAAAATTCCTGTCTATGTCCTTTATAAAATCTTTGTCCTTGGCATTGTCTCCAACCATTATGCCAATTACCTCGCCTCTAACTGTTAGAGGCACTATCACGAAGGCCTTGGGCTTAAAGGCCCTGAGCAAAGGATTACGTCTGTTTAAGGTAATGTCATTTACATCTTCAACCAGAATGGGTCTCTTTGACTGGGCAGCCCTGGCAATAATGTTGCTTTTTTTATCAATGGGTATACGGTAGGCTTTCAGTTTGTTTAGGGTTTCTTCATCCACTCCAGCGGCATGTATGAGGCTGAGGCTTTTCCCATCTTGGTCCAAAAGAAACACTCCGGCCCTGTCCAGTCTGGCAATGGCCATCATCCTGTTGAGCACCATATCCAAAAGCTGGGTTAAATCCAGCGTTGAAAGTATGGCCGTACTTGTTTCATAAAGGGCGGAAAGCTGATCTATCTTGACCTGAAGCTCTTTGTTTAGGGCATGTATCTTTTCATACTTTTGCTGGAGAACAGCCTTATCTTTTTCAAGCTCTCTGATGGATTCCTTGGCGATCTTCCATGGAGCCACTATCTGAAAAATCTTGTGCCTTAAAGCCGACTGGCTCTTCCAAGACAGATGATACTCACAGTATGGATCCCCTTTAAAGAAACATTTCTTTTCCTGAACTATGCACGATTTTCCTCCCCAAACAGTAGGAATGGCAGAATATATGCCCTGGTTAAAAAGGCAAATATCCCGACTGAGACTCAACTCTTTACGCCAGTGAAGCTGCAACACCGCGTTGTCTTTATTTATACTTATAAGTTTTATGGTCTTTGTCTTGTTGAACTTGTCATTTACTTTCTGGGCATACTGCAGGATCTTGTCTGGTTTTCCAAAGGCATAGATTAGAATCTTTTGGACATAGCCAAAGCGCCTTCTGATGACGGATTCAAAACCTATTTTGTAGGCAATATTTTCATCGTCAAAGATCTTTTTTGCATTGTCATACAATTTTACAATAATACTGGATGAAACCCAGTTATTTGGATCGCTCAGAAATTCCTTCTTGTCTTCTATCTCGCTGAGTTCGGAATTCAGGCCCTCAAAGAGCTCAGAAAGCCGCTCCGGCGCTCTTTCACTAACATAGCGTATTATGACCTCTGTATTGAGACAGCTGTTTGTTTTTTCCATCTTTTTAGAAACAAAACCCGTCAAAAAACAAGACAAAACATTTATGTATTTTAAATAACAAACTGGAACTTTTCTACTTTCTCATTAACTATTATAGTAAAAATGATTTTATATTTAAAGATTAACCTTTCTAAAATGGATATTGGCATCTTTTATGCATTAATCATTTTAACCACAGGAGGTGGTATTATGACATAAGTTGGTCCAGGTCTCGGATTCCAAAAAATTAAAAACAGGCTCTCAACCAAAAAAGAGGAGGAGACTATGATGAGACGTCCTGTCACCTTAAAAAAACTGGGGATCAGTCAGTTTTTTCAGCTTCCTTTTAATGTCTACCTGGCAAGAAGTTTGCCCCTGCCGCTTCTTCGATGTTACATGTATTTTTGGGGCATTCTTTACGTACTTGTTCAGATACGCATGTTTACTAACATCGCCACCTGCCTTGGCCTTGTCCACAGAATCCACACCCTGCCTTCCAAATTTCTCCTTGATCTTCTTAGATCTCTCTTCGGCGTTTTCGAGCATTACTTTGAAAAATTGGTCATGGCCTACAAGGACCTTGATGAATTGCAATGCTATCTAAGAAATAGACTGCAGATAAGCAACAAACACATGCTTGACAAGCTTGCCCAGGAAGGCAGAGGAGCCCTTTTGGTTACAGGACATTTTGGCGCTGTGGAATATCTCCCCCTTTCTCTTGCCATGCAGGGCTACAAGGTCGCCATGATCTGCAAGTTCAAAACCAGAACCCTGAAAAGGGCCTTAACCCAAAAGGCTGCATGTTTTGGCGTAGAGTTGATAGATGCCAGTGAACCAGGGGTTGCATTCAAGGCGGTAAAGGCTATAAAGGAAGGGCGGTTTCTCATTACCGAATGCGATGAGTTCTCAGAGTGGAGATTTCACAGGTCCAGGCGCATATCAGTTTTCGGAATGATCCTTCCACAGGACAGAACCTTGGATTTTTTTTTCAAAAGGGCCAAGGTTCCAACCTTTCTTGCATTGATGAAACGAGAAAATGACGGAATAAATCTGGTGATTGAATTTCTGGCAGACGGCTCCAAAGAACAGAGTGTTGCGGCAACCGCATGGAAGAAACTGGAAAAATACATTTTAAACTGGCCCTATCAGTGGTATCAAATCAAAGGAGCC
>Ga0256835_1001283_pt1 | contig 15391 bp, 12 predicted proteins | sample PIR30metaG_FD_185972 | JGI IMG/M metagenome (GOLD analysis project Ga0256835, IMG submission 185972) | Hydrothermal vent microbial communities from East Pacific Rise, Pacific Ocean - PIR-30 | ecosystem: Environmental > Aquatic > Marine > Hydrothermal vents | place: Pacific Ocean: East Pacific...
GGTAGATTTTTTCCTTGTCCCAGGGGAGCTCGTGCTCCAGAAAATAGCGATAGAGCTCCCGCAGGAGTTTCTTGGCCTTGACAAATTCCTGATACACCACCGGAGCCTCGTAGACCCGGGCGAAGAGGAATTCGCGCAGACGTTCCATGGCGTGCATCACGTCTTCGTCGAGGTGTAGTCTCCCGTCGTCGGCTGCCAGAGTTTTGAAGATGAGGCTCCGCACCATGGTGTTGATCCGTTCGGAGTGCTTGCGGCCAAGAATCTTCACACACTCCGGCGGGATATCGCTTTCTTTGATCACCTGCCCTCTCAGGGCGTCGTCGAGGTCGTGATTGAGGTAGGCAATGATATCTGCCACCCGTACCAGCTGCCCTTCCAAGGTGGCGGCCAGGTGTTCCTGCTCCCGAGGGAGGATGGGGCCCTTTCCTTTGGAATGCTTGAGGATACCATCCCGCACCTCCCAGGTGAGGTTGAGGCCCCGGCCGTCTTTTTCGAGAAAATCCACCACCCGCAGGCTCTGTTCGTAATGCCGGAAACCCTCCGGGTGGAGCTCGTTGAGGACCGCCTCTCCGGCGTGGCCAAAGGGGGTGTGCCCCAGGTCGTGCCCCAGGGCGATGGCCTCGGTGAGATCTTCGTTGAGGCGCAAGGCCCTGGCCATGGAGCGGGCAATCTGGGCCACCTCCAAGGTGTGGGTGAGTCTGGTGCGATAGTGGTCTCCGCCAGGAGACAGAAAGACCTGTGTTTTGTGTTTCAAGCGGCGGAAGGCCTTGGAATGGATGATGCGGTCACGATCCCGCTGGAAGGCGGTGCGAACGTCGCATTCCGGTTCCGGGCGCAGGCGACCGCGTGTTTTGGCCGAAAGGGTGGCGTAGGGCGAAAGGATCTTTTGCTCCAGTCTTTCGAGCTCTTCACGAATCTTCATCCCTTACAAGATTAGCATAGCATCTCCGTACGAGAAAAAATGGTAGCGCCTTTTGATGGCCTCCTGGTAGGCGCGCTTTATGTTTTCAAGCCCGGCAAAGGCCGCCACCAGGATGTAGAGGCTCGATTTTGGGAGATGGAAATTGGTGATGAGATGGTCCACCACCTTGAACTCAAACCCCGGATAAATGTAGAGGCCGCACCAGGCCGAGACGGGCCTTACCCTTCCATCCTTTCGGGCGGCAAACTCCAGGGTGCGCAAAGTGGTGGTCCCCACCGCAAAGACGGCCCTTCCTTCCTTTTTGGCACGGTTTATCTCTTCCGCCACCTCAGGGGTGATCTCCACGTACTCTTCATGCAGCTGATGCTTGCGAATGTCTTTCGCCTTTACCGGGGCAAAGGTGCCGTACCCCACATGCAGGGTGATGGCCAGGATGGTTACGCCCTTCTGGCGAAGTCTTTCGAGAAGCTCCTCCGTGAAGTGAAACCCCGCCGTGGGGGCTGCCACAGAGCCGGGCTTCTGGGCGTAAACCGTCTGGTAACGAAAGAGATCTTCGGCCTCTGGGGAGCGCTTGATATAAGGGGGAAGAGGCACCCGGCCCACCTCCTGGATGCTCGCCAGAAGATCCTTGGTGGATTCGAGCTCAAGGAGGACCTTTCCACCCTCCAGGGTTTCGAGAACCTTCCCTCGCAGATCTTTGCCAAAGGAGAGCTCAAGCCCCGGCCGCATTCTCTTGCCGCGGTAAAGCGCCGGGACGGGTTCCCCATCCTTTGGTAAGCGTAGGAGGAGGATCTCCACCGTCCCCCCGGTGGGCTTTTGCCCATAGAGCCGGGCGGGAAAGACGCGGCTATCGTTTACCACGAGGAGGTCTCCGGGGCGAAAGTATCTTTCGATGGCGCTGAACCTGGGGTGATGAGTGAGGCTTCCGTCGCGCCGGTCAAGCACCAGAAGGCGGCTTTCGCTCCTTTGCTCCGGAGGGTACTGGGCAACGAGCTCCGGAGGGAGCTCGTAATCGTAGGTGTCGAGGTCGTAGAGGGCTGGAATCTCAGACATCTCTCTCTAAAACTCTGGCCAGGAAGGCCCGGTTGGATTCGAAGACCGCCTCTAGCCTCTCAAGGATGTCGGGGCCCAGATATTCTTGACAGATCTTGATCTCTTCCGGGCGGTATTGCTTCTCTTCGCCGTGTTTGTCTAGAAGAAGGATAAGGAGCTGTTCCAGGCGGCGCAAGAAGAGGTAGTTTCCTTCCAGGAGCTCGGCCTCTTCGGTAGAAAGAATGCCTCTTTCTTTGAGATTTTTTACGGCCCGGAAGAAGTTTCCCTCCCAGGGAAGGAGGGAGAGGTTCCTGAGAAGGAGCCATTGCAGGGCAAATTCGAGATCCGCAAGCCCCCCGCGCCCCACCTTGAGATTGATGAGCCCGGGGGTGTGGCGTTCCTTTTCCATCTTGAGCCGCATCTGCCAGGTCTCTTCGGCTTCTCTGACCCCCGGCGGCTCACTGGCAAGGAGACGGTGGATTTCCCTTACCACTTTCTCCCCCAGAGAGCGGTCTCCGGTGAGGGGTCTCAGGCGGGTGATGGCAAGCTTTTCCCAGAAAGCGGCCTCTTCGCGATAGTAGGTGAGAAAGCCGCTTAGGCTCACTACCAGTGGCCCTTTGCGACCTTCAGGGCGCAGTCTGGTGTCCACCTCGTAACCCGGGCCTTCAGGCAGGGGGACGGTCAAGAAGTGGAGAAACTTTTGAGCCAGTTTGGTGTGGGGGACGAGGTTTTCGTGGTTTTCGGCCACAAAGACCATGTCGAGATCAGAGCGGTAGCCAAGCTCGCGGCTCCCGAGTTTGCCAAGCCCCAGCACGGCAAGAGGGGTGGGGAGGGGAGGGCTCTCGACGGCTGCCAGGCGAAAGGTGCCGTTTACGACGAAATCTGCCAGAGAAGACAATCTTTCGAGGAGGTCTCTGAGGTCGAGGTTCTTCTTGAGGTCCAGATAACCCAGGCGGAGGAGTTCCTCGTTTTTGGTCATGCGCAGGAGAGAAAGGGCCTCCTCCACGTCTTTGCCTTTGAGCAAAGGTTCAAGCGGGGGCAGGCCTTCCTCTCGGAAGAGGGCTTCTGCCGCGGCAGGGGTAGCCTGCAGGAGATGGTTCAAGAAGTTGCTCCTGGCAAAGATTTCAAGGAGGGCTTCTATCTTTTCGGGCTGGTGTTTTAGGGCGTGGAGGAAAGAGATTCGTCCTCCCAGTCGCTCCATGAAAGAGAGGAAGCGGGCAAAGGTCTTTTCTTTCTCCGGAAATTTCTGAAGCCTCAAAAGGGCCTCGGTGAGAATTTCCGTAAGCAAGGGGGCGCGTCTTCTAGCCAAAGGGCCTCTGGCTTCCAGAAGGTGCTTCGCATCTTCGAGGAGTCTTTCCGGCAAGCCGAGCACTTCAGCCACTTCTTGGGCCTCTTTTTGCCCCTCCCAGTAGGCCAGCAGTTCGTCTCTCAAAGAAGACGACTTGAGGGCCTCTGAAGGTTGAAAGAGGGCCTTAAAAATCTCGCTCACCTTTTGCCGCGTCTTTTGTAGCTCGGCGGCGAAACTTTCGACGCTTTCAAAACCCACGCTGCGGGCCAGGCGCAGGAGGGCGGCTTCCTCGGCGGGCAGGAGATAAGTCTGGCGGAAATGGATGGTCTGGAGACGATGTTCCAGGGTGCGCAGGAAGATGTAAGCCTCTCTGAGGAGACGGGCCTCTTCGGCGGGCAGGAGCCCTTTGGAGACGAGTTTTCTTAAGGCCCAGAGGGTGTTTCGGGTGCGCAGGCCGGGTTCCTTGCCCCCGTAAATCATCTGGAGGGCCTGGCAGAAGAACTCTATCTCGCGTATGCCTCCCGGGCCGATCTTGAGGTCTCGTTCAGCCCCTTTTTTGAGCGCCTCCTTGACGAGGCGAGCCTTGAGATCGCGAAGGTGCTCAAGATAGGTGTAATCCAGGAACCGGGGATAGACCACCGGACGCAGGGCCCTGAGAAAGGCCTTCCCCAGGCGCAGGTTTCCCGCCACCGGGCGGGCCTTTACCAGGGCCAAACGCTCGAAGGGGTGAGATTGATAAAAGTAATAAGAGATTCCGGCTTTAAGCGAATAGACCAGCTCCCCGTCTTTTCCACCAGGGCGGAGGCGGAGATCGGTGCGGAACAGCCTCTCCCCCTCGATGAGAGTATCGATGAGGCGGGTTATCTCTCTGGCAAGGGCGATGAAGCGCTCTTTTTCGGAAAGATCTGCGTGATAGAAAAAAATGAGATCGATATCGGAGCTGTAATTGAGCTCCCGCCCCCCGAGTTTTCCCATCCCGAGGACGAGGAACTTCTCCCGCAGTGAAGCTGGAAACTGCTGCTCTGTCAGCCAGTAAAGAGAGGCCCTCAGGAAAAAATCGGCCAGCCTCGAGATGGCATAGACGGTGCGGAGGAAGTTTTCTCCTTCGAGATCCCGCACCAGGATCTTGAGGATCTCCTGCTGTTTGAGGCGGCGGAGCCAGAGGGCAAAAGGGCGCCATTCTTTCTGGGCAAGCCCCTCCTCAAAGAACAACTTTTTGAGCGTCAGGGGTCCCAGGGGTTTTGGGAAGGGATCTTGCAAAAAAAGTTTCAGGAGATCTTCCCGTCGGACTAAAAGGTTGGTGGCGTAAGGAGAGAACCCGAGGACATTTTCCAGGCGCTTTACCGCCGCCGGGGGCAGCTGCTGCCACGGAAAGGCCGGGTGGGCCTCCTTGAGGCGCGCAAGGTTTTGCTCAGCCCAGAGGGGATCTGGAGGCCCGTGGCAAGCGAATTTAGCCGGCACCGTAGCTGTGAAGCCCCGAGAGCAGGAAGTTTACTCCGAAGTAGGTAAAGAGGACCGAGACGAACCCGATGATGGAGAAGAAGGCGATCTTGGTGCCGGTCCAGCCCCGCATGAGACGGGCGTGGATGGCTGTGGCGTAGACGAACCAGGTGATCAGGGACCAGGTTTCTTTCGGGTCCCAGCTCCAGTAGGAACCCCAGGCCTGTTCGGCCCAAACGGCCCCGGTGATGATTCCCACGGTAAGCCAGAAAAAGCCAAAGAGAATGGTCTTGTAGATGAGCTCGTCCAGGGTCTTGAGATCCGGGAGATAGGCCCAGATGCCCTGGTTGCTCTGGGCCTTTTTGCGCAAGAGGTACATCAGCCCCAGGCCACAGGCCACGGCAAAGGCCGCGTAACCCAGGAAGCAGGTGATGACGTGCACGGTTAGCCAGTTGCTCTGGAGAGCCGGGATGAGGGGCTGAATTTCCTGGTTGGTGGAGAAAGAGGCATAGGCCATCGCCAGGAAGGCAAAAGGTGTGGCAAAGACTCCAATAACGCGATTTTTGGTCTTAAATTCCAGATAAAGATAAACTGCAATGGTCGTCCAGCCGAAAAAGATTAAAGATTCATAAAGATTGGTAAGGGGGATTCGTCCGTAACCGAGCTGGTAGGATTCCCACCAGCGCATAATGAAACCGATAGTATGTAAGAGGAGACCACTGACGCAGGTGGCCGTTGCTATGGGGCCAATTTTTTGCCAGCGAAAGATCCAGTGCAAGAGGTAAAAGATCGCCGCTGCAAGGTAAAGGAAAGTAGTTATGCTGAGGAGAAGAGAACTAGTCATACGGCACCTCGATCGTCAGTTAAACTTAGGTTAGAATTAATCTAAAAATTTTATGGCTGCAACCAAAACGGCTTCCATCTTACTGGTCAATGACGAACCCGTCCAGCGTTTCCGCATCGCCTCTCTTTTGCGCAAGGAGGGCTACAAAGTAAAGGAGGCCGAAAACGGTGTGGAGGCCATCCGCTCCATCAATGCCGGTTTTGTTCCCTCTCTGGTCATCACGGATCTCTACATGCCGGAGATGGATGGCTGGCAGCTTTGCCGTTACCTTCTCGAGAAAAATCTTCAGGTTCCAGTCCTCATCATCTCCTCTTATCTCGAATTCAGCGAGATAGAAGAAGTCTTGCGTACTCTCGGCGTAGGAGGCTATTTGCGTTATCCCTGCCCTCCGGAGGAACTCTTGGCCAAGATAAGAGAGATCCTCCAGGGGCAGAGTCTCCATCTGGATGACAAAAAATCTTTCCGGATGTTTCTGCTCTCCCCGGAAGGCGAAGATTTTTCGTTTCTCCTGAAGGCCTTCAAAAAGGCCGGGTTCCTTCTGGAGCATTTTTCGAGCCTTAAAGAGGCGGTTGAAGCCATCAAGGACGGCAATTTTTCCATCGGGTTGATTTCTTCCAGTTTCTCTCCGGAGGAACTCCTGCTCGTGAAGCAAGCCGACCCCAATCTTTCGCTTTTCGTGTTGCAGGCGGAGGATCTCGAAGAGGATCCCTTCTCCTACGTTTTGCGAGGAGCCAAGAGTGTGCTGCCGGCGAGCAGGGGGGCGGAATATTACCTCTTTGTGGTGGAAAGGGAGCTCAAGGAAAGGGCCTTGCTCCTGGGCCAGGAGCTTCTCCACCAGAAGACGCGAGAGCTCGAAGAGGTAAGCAAGCGCCTCGTCCGGATCCAGAGCATCCTTCAGCTGGTGATAGAACAGGCCACGGATCAGGGCTTGGTGGTAACAGACGAAAATTTCGAACCCCTCTTTGCCAATCCCCGCGCGGAAAAGTTCTTCGAGCTGGCGCCTGAAAGAAACTTTTCGAGCCTCCTTACTCTGGTGGTGGGAAACTTCGATCGTGAACGCATCAAAGAGATCGTTCAGAAGGAAGATGTCTTTCATTGCGAGGCCAAAATAGGGAAGGAAGACCGGATCATTAGTCTCAAGGTGCGTGCTTTCTCAGGAGAAGGGGAAGAAAACATCAACGGTTACGTCTTTTTCTTCCAGGATCTTACCAAGGAGCGCGAGTTTCAGAATCGTCTGGTGCAGATGCAGCGGATGGAGGCCATTGCCACTCTTTCGGCGGGAATAGCCCATGACTTCAACAACATTCTGGCCGCTATCCGTCTCAAGGGGGAATTGTTGCTGGCCAAACTCGATGAGAACCATGTTCCCACCGTAAGAGATATTCTGGCTTTGTGTGATCGTGCCGCTCAGGTGGTGAGGCAACTGATTGATACTGCCCGGCCTTCTCCCATCTCCGAAGGGGGCACCTGTGAACTCAACCAGCAGGTGAGGGAGGCCCTTACCTTTCTGAGGGAGACCATCCCGCGCGGTATCAACCTGCGTCTGGAACTCTCAGATTCTTCTCTTTACGTGCCCCTGGGGCGGGGGCAGCTGTTACAGATCATCTTGAACCTCTCTTTAAATGCTATTCAAGCTATGGGAGAGAACGGCTCTCTTTCTCTGCGGACCTTCTGGAAGGAGTTCCAGGGAGAGAGCATCAAAGGTTTCGTCCCCGGGCGAAAGAAGTTTCTCAAGGGTTCTTACGCCTGTCTGGTGGTGGAGGATACCGGCCCCGGTATTCCCACCGATCTTCTGCCCCGCATTTTTGAGCCCTATTTCACCACCAAAGGCAAGAGTGCGGGCCAGGATATCACGTGGCGTACCATGGGAAGCGCCGGCAGCGGTCTTGGTCTCTCTGTGACGCTGCGGTTGATAGAAGGGGCAGGGGGGACAATTGCGGTGGAAACCACTCCGGGCGTGGGAACCTCCTTCTTTGTTTACCTCCCCCTCCTTACCAACCTGGAAGTCTCTGATCTGCATCAGATGCTGAAGAGCTTCTCGCAAATCAAGGTGGGTGAGGGTACGGTCCTCATCGTGGAAGACGAGAGAGAGATTGGTCAATCTCTGGTGTCTTACCTTAAAGAAAGGGGCTTTGAGGTCCACTATTGCCTCTCCGGGGAAGAAGCCCTTTCCAAGCTGGAAAGCGGCCTTAAACCGGATTTTCTCCTGGTAGATTTGAACCTTCCTGGCATCCCGGGGCGGGAACTTGTGCGACGCTTCAGGCAGAAGGATCTGGACTCCAAGGTCCTTGTCATCACCGGCTATCTCAGCGAGGAGGACAAGAGATTTCTGGAGAAATGGGGAGTAAAGAAGATCCTGAGCAAACCCTTCACTTTGGAAGAATTGCGCGATACTTTAGCTAGCATGATTTCTGAAAACTAGGAGGGGGAATGAGCCTTTACAACTTGGTGAAGCGTTGCCGGAGTTATCGCCGCTTTGAAGAAGATTTCACCATCAAGCTTGATACGTTGCAAGAGCTTATCAAGCTGGCCCGTCTTTCGGCCTCGGCGGGGAATCTTCAGCCGCTGAAATACATCCTTTCCTGCGACCCCCAGACCAACGCCAGGATTTTCCCTCATCTTCACTGGGCAGCCTATCTCAAGGATTGGCCGGGTCCTGCAGAAGGGGAACGCCCGAGCGCCTACATCATCGTGCTGGGAGACAAAGAAATCGCCCAGGTCTTCGGGGTGGACGCTGGCATTGCCACCCAGAACATCCTCCTCGGAGCGGTGGAAAGGGGGCTCGGTGGTTGTATCATTGGCTCTGTGGATCGCGACGAGCTGCGCGAAGAATTCGACATCCCGGAACGCTTTGAAATTCTTCATGTGGTGGCTCTGGGGCGCCCCAAAGAGAAGGTCGTCATCGAGGATATTCCGCCCGGGGGAGACATCCGCTACTGGCGGGATGAAAATGGGGTTCATCATGTCCCCAAGCGTCCCCTTGAAGAGTTGATTTGGGCGGTTTACGCCCCCTCTTCTTCCGGTTAGATATTTTCTTCCCATGGATCTTTTGATCCTCTCCCAGTTCGTTTTGGCCGGACTTTCTGCGGGAGCAGTCTATGCCCTCATCGCTTTGGGCTTTGGCGTGGTTCACAATGCCACCGGCATCGTCAATTTCGCCCAGGGAGACTTCCTGGTCATCGGGGCCTTTGTGGCTTACAGTGTGCTGGTCTCCTGGGGGATGCCCTATTGGCTGGCCTTTTTGGCAGCGGTTCTTTCGGCCTCGCTGGTGGGGCTCCTGTTGGAAAGATTGGCCCTCTCACGTGCCCGTAGCAAGGAGATCCTCCTCCTGGTCTTCATTACCGTAGGGGCATCTATTTTTTTGAGGGGGATCATCAAAGAGATTTGGGGCAAGAGGCCCCTTATCCTTCCGCCTGTGGGGGATGCCAGAGAGATTTCTCTGGGGGTATTTGCCATTGATCCCCAGTATCTCTGGATAATCGGCATCACTCTCCTGGCTTTTGTCCTTTTGCACTTCTTTTTTCGCTATACCCTCTGGGGGAAGGCCATCAGGGCGGTGGCGGTAGATGCCCAGGCGGCAGCCTTGATGGGTATTCCCGTACCGTGGGTGGTGGCGGCGAGCTTTGCCCTTGCCGGGGCCTTGGGAGGGCTTGCCGGGGTTCTCATCGGGCCGGTCTGGCCTCTTTCCTTTGAGAGCGGCGTTCACATTGGCCTCAAGGGTTTTGCCGCGGCGGTTCTCGGGGGTTACGGCTCCTTTGGTGGAGCCCTCCTCGGGGGCTTTCTCCTGGGTATGCTGGAGGGGCTGGGAGCCTATCTCGTTTCTTCCTTTAAGAATCTCATCGCATACGGCGTTTTGCTTTTGGTTCTCCTTTTGCGGCCTCAGGGGCTCTTGGGAGGGAAAGCCGAAGAGAGACTATGAGGACCTTTTTTGTCTTTGCCATTCTGATCCTCTTGCTCCCGCTTTTGATTACCAATCCTTACTATCTCAACGTATTGGCCTTTGTTGGCCTTTATTCTCTGGTAACTCTCGGGCTTTCCGTCTTCATCGGCTATGCGGGGCAAATTTCTCTGGGCCACGGGGCTTTCTATGCGATGGGGGCGTATGGTTCGGCCCTTTTGGGAATGTATGCCGCCCTCAATCCCTGGCTCGCCACTTTGGTGGCCCTCATCCTGACGTCTCTTCTGGCCTGGTTCCTGGGATATTTCATTCTGAGGTTGAAAGGTCATTATCTCGTGATGGCCACTCTGGCCGTAAATTTGATCGTCTACGTTCTGCTCGTGGAGCTCGAAGAAATTACCGGTGGTGTATCGGGGCTTCCGGGGATACCCTCTTTTTGCGTTTTCTCTTTTTGTTTCGCCGACGACCGGAGCAACTACTATCTCATCTGGGGGGTTACGCTCTTCTTTTTGTGGGGTGTCTTGCGTCTCTTACAGGGCAGGGTGGGGCGGGAGCTCAGGGCTCTCAAGGCCAGCGAGCAGGCCGCCAGAGCCCTGGGGATTCCGGTGGTGCGCTACAAGGTGGCAGCCTTTACCTTTAGTGCGTTTCTGGCGGCGCTGGCCGGGGCCCTTTACGCCCACTATCTCACTTTTATAAGCCCGAAAAGCTTTGATATCTTTTACTCGGTAGAAGTGGTGACCATGGTCCTGGTGGGTGGGGCTGGGAGCCCCTGGGGAGCTTTGCTGGGAGCCTTCTTCCTGACTCCTCTCCCGCAGATACTTGATTTTTTCGAGGAATACAAAGATGTGTTCTACGGGATGGTTTTGATGCTGATTTTGATTTTTTACCCGGAAGGGCTAGTTTCATTGAAGCTTAAGCGCTTAAGGAGAAATAATGCTTCCTAGGCCCTCTTTCTTGTTTTTGCCTCTTCTGAGATCTATGCTAAGTTTCAAACGATTCCAAGAAGCTGAGGACTTTTCAAAACATGGCCGATATTAGTGCTAGAAATCCTTTTTTAACGTCCTATATGAGAGATTTTCTTTCCTTAAATCTCGATTCTCGTAGCTGTGGCCATGAAAGTTGCCGTATAAAGGATCTTCTGAGTCTTTCTTTGAATTTTGCCACCCGACTCCTGCAAGCCGAAGACGAAGAAGATCTGTGGGCGGCCCTCCTGGTGGCGGTTACAGCTGCCGAAGGGCTTGGTTTCAACAGGGCTTTCGTTTTGAAGAAGGACGAAAGCCAGGATCTCTTCCGTGCTGCGGTGGGGCTTGGGCCTTCGTCACCAGAAGAAGCTTCTCAGATTTGGGAAAGTCTCAAAGCTCGTAAGCCCACCTTTGAAGATATGATACGGGAGGCCCGCCTTTCTTTTGAGAACCCCTCGGCTTCTTTCAAGGGCCTTCTGGAAGTTTTGTCTCTGGCCCCTCCGGAGAATTCCCCTCTTTTTGAGAAGCTTTTTCAGGGGCAGGGAGCGCTTCTGTTGCGGAGAGAAGAAAACGAGGATCTCGCTCCCTTTTTTGAGACCTTGAAGGTGGAAGAGCTTGCTCTGGCGACTCTGAATATTCCTCCGGCCACCTATGCGCTCATCTTGGTGGATAATTTCGTTACCAAACGGCCCATTTCCCAGGAGGATCTCTACTTTCTTGAGACGATGACCCTTCTTGCCAGTATGGCCATACAGAAGATCCGCACCTCCCAGGAGCTTGACCGCCAAAAATATCTTCTGGTGGAAGCCGAGAAACTTTCCGCTCTGGGGGAACTTTCTTCCAAGATCTTCCATGAGATTCGGAATCCCATTTCTGCCCTGGGTGGTCTCTCCAAGCTGCTCCTCAAAAAGGAGATCCCTCCGGACCTCCAATCCTATCTCAAAACCATGGTGCGAGAGGCGGAGAGGCTGGAGAGGGTCCTTGAAGATCTCTTTGAGTTCGTGCGTCCCATCGAACTCGATAGGCGACCGGTGCGTCTCTATCGTCTCTTGCAAACGGCCCTCACCCTTTTTCTGGGCACCTTCAAGGAGCATGGGATCCATGTTGCCTTCGAGAGCGAGGGGCACGACCCCATAGTCAATGTTGATCCCAAGGAGATGCAACTCGTTTTTATCCACCTGATCAAAAATGCCCTGGAAGCCATGCCAGAGGGGGGGACCCTCAAGATTTCCACTCTCATCGACAACGGGGTCATCGTTCGCATTGTCGATTCCGGGACGGGGATCCCAAAGGCCTATTTAAAAAAGGTTACCGAGCCGTTTTTTACCACCAAAACTTATGGGTCCGGATTGGGGCTTTCGGTAGCCAAAAAAATCGTTGAAATGCACGGAGGAACCCTTACTCTTAAACAAGGAGAAAAAGTGGGAACGAGAGTAGAGGTGTTCCTTCCCAGAGAAGTTTTGGTGAATGGAGAGAACGTATGAAGGTCCTTTGGGCTCCCTGGCGCATGGAATATGTCTTGGGGAAGAAAGAACCTGGTTGCCCCTTTTGCCCCCCTGAAATAAAGCTCCCCGACGAAGAAAGACTCATCCTTTATGTGGATGAAAAGACCCTCGTTATCATGAACAAGTTTCCCTACAACGTGGGGCACCTCCTGGTTTCTCCCAGGCGGCACGTTCCAGAGCTCGATGATCTCAACGAAGAGGAGCTTGCCGCGCTGATGCTTACCACGCGCACGTGTATACGGATTTTGCGAGAGGTAATGAAACCGGATGGTTTCAACCTCGGGATTAACCTGGGGAAGGTGGCCGGGGCGGGGATACCGGATCATCTCCATCTTCAGATCGTCCCCCGCTGGGAAGGGGATGTCAATTTTATGACGGTCTTTGCCGATGTCAGGGTGGTTCCGGAGCACATTGTGGCCACCTACCGACGACTTTACCCCCACTTCGAAGAGTACATGAAGGGGAAGAAAAAGCTCTGAACGAAAAGCTCCCTCGTGTCCAAAGAGCTTTAGCAGATCTCGCCAAACACCGGGAAGCCTGTCGTCTCTGTCCTCGCAAATGCAGGGTTGATCGTGTTCGGAAAATGGGCTTCTGTGGCATCTCCTGGGCCCCCAAGATAGCCGGTTATGAGCCCCATTTTGGCGAGGAGGCCTGTCTTGTGGGAGAACGGGGCTCGGGGGCGATTTTCTTCTCTGGTTGCAACCTGGCCTGTGTCTTTTGTCAGACTTACGAAATCAGCCATGAGAGAGTGGGGGAGGAGATCTCTCCAGAAAGACTTGCGGAGGTCATGCTCGAACTGGAGACGCAGGGCTGTCACAATTTGAATCTGGTTAGCCCTTCCCACCAGGTAAAGCAAATCCTGGAGGGCCTGGAAAAGGCCATTCTTCAGGGCTTTGGCCTCCCGGTGGTCTACAACACCGGCAGTTATGACAGGGAAGAGACCTTGAAGGCCCTCGACGGGATCGTGGACATCTATCTGGCAGATTTCAAGGTCTGGGACCCAAAAGTGGCGGCCAGATATCTGGGAGCGGCAGATTACCCTGAGGTGGCGCGGCAGGCCATAAAAGAGATGCATCGGCAGGTGGGAGATCTTGAGCTGGACGAAAGGGGGCTCGCGAAGAAGGGCCTCATCCTGAGGCATCTGGTGCTTCCGGGAGGGCTTGCCGGCACGAGAGAAATTTTTACCTTCGTGCGGGAGGAAATCTCTCTAAACACCTACATAAACCTGATGGGCCATTATCATCCTGCCGGAGAAGCTCATAAGTATCCTCCGCTTGATCGTCCTCTTCGCAAGGAAGAATTCGAAGAGGCCTTGCGGATCGTCAAATCTCTCGGTTTCAAACGTCTTGATCGCACCCACTGGCCGCTTCTGGCCCTCCTCTGGGGCGAGGAGATCGAAGAGTAAGGGCGAGAAAGTCATAGCTGTGAAGAATTTTATAAAAAAGGGCTTGAGGGGGCTTTTAAGCTTCTCTAAGCCTTTTTTAGCCTCGCTTGACAAGAGTTTTTCCCTATAGTAACTAGCGCATAAAGACAATTTTTGGATTAAGGAGGGCGTTATGCCGGTAGTAGAGTACAAAGGGAAAAAGTTTGAGGTTGATGAAGACGGGTTCCTTTTGGGTGGTCTTGATGCCTGGTGCATGGAGTGGGTCGAGTACGTAAAGCAGCTCGAGGGTATCGAAGAACTTACCGACGAGCACTGGAAGGTAATCAAGGTCTTGCAGGATTACTACAAGAAAAACGGTGTTGCTCCGATGGTACGTGTTCTTTCGAAGGTTACCGGTTTTCCTCTCAAGAAGATTTACGAACTTTTTCCGTCTGGCCCTGGTAAAGGCGCTTGTAAAATGGCCGGTCTTCCTAAACCCACCGGTTGCGTATAAGTATTTGCCTTTAAAAGGGCCTTAAAAGGCGGCTTTCTTCTGGGAGGCCGCCTTTATTTTTGAGTGAAATAAGCAGATTGCAATTGATTATCGGAAACATTTAATTTTATTGGTTTAAAAACTCAAATTTTGGCCCTAAAAAAATTTTCGTATTTCGCTAGACAGAGGGTAAGCTAGAGCTTAAAGTTTGGTTGGAGTTTAAACGATGACAGAAAAAGAAAACCAAAAGGAGGAGGTAAGAGCGATGAAGAAAGGATTTTTGTTAGCCCTGGTAATGGCTGTGGTCTTTGCCTGGGCGATGGCGGCTTCGGCCTTCCAGCTTGAGTTTCACGGGGACTATGGCACCAAAATCCAAACCACCAATACCCTCGGGATGGTTGGTAAGGAAGGTGATGTCGACTATAACCGTTTCGCCCCGGTAGACGAGATCGGCAATCAGGATCTCGATGACACCTGGGCTGAGCTTCAGTTCCGTCTCTGGACCGTGGCTGCGAGCGACGACGGAAACGTCAAGGGCGTGTGGGCCATGGAATATGGTACCAAGCGCTTTGGTGCTTATGACGATGAAGACGGTATCGGCTTTGCTAACGACGAAGACGATATCGAGGTACGTTTGATGTACCTTGATTTTCAGCTTCCTTATTTCTGCACTGAAAACCGCCTGACCGTTGGTCTCCAGCAGATCGACATCAACGAATGGCTCTGGCATGAAACTGCCGCTGGTATCAAGAACTACGGCTCCTTCATGGTTGGCCAGACCAAGGTGGCCTACCAGATCGGTTGGGCTCGTGAGGACGACAGCATCAGCCGTGACAACACCAACGACAACGACTACTGGTTCGCCAAGATTGACTTCGAGCTCAAAGAGCTCCTGAAAGTAGACTCTTTCGACATCGGTGCCTTCTTCGTTTATGCCAACAAGGCTCAGGACAACATTCAGCCCTGGTGGGTCGGTGCCGAAGTGGACTTCGTTGGTTACAAGGGAATTCTCTTCGATCTCGATTTCATCTACATGGGTGGCGACAACGACGCCAGCCGCGAAGATGACCTTGACGCCTGGTTCGTCCACGCTACCGCCGGTTATCAGTGGACGGATCAGCTCAAGACCGCTTTTACCTTCTGGTATGCCAGCGGTGACGACGACATGGACGATGGTGATTATGAAGCCTACAACACCATCGTGACCCACACCTATGGCAGCATCATCCTTTTTGAGGATGCCACCTTCGATGATGGCTGGTATGCCAGTGGCAACCCCTATCTTGATCCTCGTCTCGGGTTCTACATGTATCGCTTCAAGGTAGATTATCAGGCCACTCCGAAGCTCAACGTGGCGGCTGCTGTGAACTACATGCAGCTCGATGAGGACGTCGAGTGGGGTGGAGACAGTGACGACAGCATCGGTTGGGAAGTTGATTTCTACGCTGACTACGAACTCTACAAGAACTTCAAGATCAACTTTGCCGCTGGTTACCTCTTCACCGACGATGCCATGGACATCTTTGCTGCTCGTGCTACCGACGGTGCTGAGGATGACGCCGATGACATGTACCGTGTAACCGTGGGCGTGAGCTACTCCTTCTAAAACACGTCGTTACCTGAGTGGAATAAAAAGGGCGGCCT
>Ga0256835_1001284_pt1 | contig 15390 bp, 10 predicted proteins | sample PIR30metaG_FD_185972 | JGI IMG/M metagenome (GOLD analysis project Ga0256835, IMG submission 185972) | Hydrothermal vent microbial communities from East Pacific Rise, Pacific Ocean - PIR-30 | ecosystem: Environmental > Aquatic > Marine > Hydrothermal vents | place: Pacific Ocean: East Pacific...
AAACACCCAAACCGGCGGCCTCGAGACTGCCGCTTACGCTCGTGAGCTACGCAAACGGCTAGAGACTTTGGAAGAACGGGCCAGCAAGGTCGCCAAGCTGCAAGAGCAGGTCGAAGCGGCGGCCGGCAAATTGCGCACTGCCGAAGAACGCCAGGCGGCGCTGGCCGAGGCGCTGGAGCCGCTGGAAAAGAGCGTGGACGCCCTCTTGCGGCAGCTTGGTTTTGCCGCCATCGAGGAGGTAGAACAGGCGCAGCGGCGGCCAGAGGAAGTGGCGCAGCTAGAAAAGCGGCTCGAAGACTGGCAGCGGGAGAAGACCTACGTGGCCGGGCGGTTGCAGGAGGTGGAGCGGCTTCTGGCCGGTAAGCCGGAGGTCGACCCCGAAGAGCTGGCCGGCAAGAAAAAGCGGTTGCAGGAGTTGCAAGAAGAACGCGCCCGGCTGGAAAAGGAGCAGGGGCGGCTCGAGGAGCGGCTGGATGTGCTGGAAAGCGGCCTGAAGAAGAAGCGCCAGGCCGAAAAGGAGGTCGCCGAACTGGTGCAAAAGGTTGGGGTTTGGGAGCAGCTGGCCGAAGACCTGAAGGGTCACAAGTTCCCCGACTACCTGCTCGAGCGGTTGCAGCTCGATATGCTGGCCCGGGCCTCGGAGCTGCTATTCACCCTCTCGCAAAGCCGTTACCGCTTCCGGTTGACCGACGGCGTCTACTACGTCGAAGACCTCTGGACCGGGGCGGTTCGGCCGGCCAAGACGCTGTCGGGCGGCGAGACCTTTTTGGCCTCGCTCAGCCTGGCGCTCTCGCTTTCGGAACACCTTTCGCGCGGGCGGTTGGGGGCGCTCTTTCTCGATGAGGGTTTTGGCACTCTCGACGCCGAGGCGCTGGAGCTGGCGGCCGAGGTGCTCGAGGCGCTGCCCACCCAGGGCCGCATGGTCGGCGTCGTTACTCACGTACCCGAACTGGCCCAGCGGATGCCTGCGCAGCTGGTGGTGGAAAAATCGCCCCAGGGCAGCCGGGTCCGCTGGGAAGATTAATTACTGTTTCTGCCGGCCACTCTTGGCGCGCGTATGTAATTCAAATGTGTTCCGGTTATGTAGTTGCGATCTCGCCCGGGCAATGAATCTCACGGTGCTATACTGAACCCGGTTTGAGTAAGAAGCGCATCTTGCACAACACCCTCATCGTCATGGCGGGCACGCTGGCCAGCCGGGTGTTGGGGGTGGTGCGCCAGGGCGTGCTCAACAACTTCTTCGACAAAAGCCTTACCGACGCCTTCCTGGTGGCATACCGGGTGCCCAACCTCTTCCGCGAGATCCTGGCCGAGGGGGCGGTGACCAACGCCCTCATACCGGTGCTCGCCGAACTCCCCGAAGGCGAGCGCGAGCGGTTCAAGCGCCGGTTTGCCGCTTTTCTGCTGGGGGTCAATCTGCTGGTGGTGGGGCTGGGGGTGCTCTTCGCGCCGCAGCTGGCCGCGCTGCTGCTGGCTGCGGACACGCCGCTCGACCCCGCGCTCGTCACCTACCTGATCCGCTTGGTCATGCCCTTCTTGCTGGCCATCAGCATGTCCGCGCTCTTCGGGGCCTTCTTACAGTCGGAAGAGCGCTTCTTCGGACCCAGCTTTGCGCCGCTCGCTTACAACGTCACGGCGATTACGATCATGCTCGCCTGGCCGGGGAGCGCTACCTCGCTGGCGCTTGCTTACGTGCTGGGCGGCTTTTTGCAGGCGGCGGTGCAGATACCCGCGCTGCGGGGGTTCGGGCTCGAGCTGGCCTGGCACCCCGCCATCCGCCAGGCTTCGTTGCTGATGGCCCCTTTCGTCTTCACCACCTCCACGCGCCAGTTCCTGATCGTCGTGCTCTACGCCCTCATCACCGGAATGCCCGAGGGGGCGGTGACCGGGTTCAGCAACGCCGACATGACCTACCTGATGGCGCTGGGGCTGTTCTCGGTCTCGCCGGCGACGGCGCTCTACCCGCGGCTCTCGGCGCTCGCGGCCGCGGGCGACGGCGCGGGGTTCGCGCGGCTCTTGGGGCAGGGGCTCGAGCGGGTGGCCGTGCTGCTCGGCTGGTCGGGGGCGCTCATGGCGGCGCTGGCGCCCTGGATCGTGGCGGTGCTCTTCGCCTGGAAGCCGGGTTTCGACGCCGACGTCTTCCGCTTCAGCGTCGAGGCGATGCGGGCTCTGGGGCTGGCGCTGGTGCCCTGGGGGCTTTACAACCTCTACGTGCGGGGGCTGTACGCTCAGAAGCTGATCCGCGTGGCCGTGCTGATTAGCGCCGGCCTGCTCCTGCTCAACACCCTGGGGTACTACCTGCTCGTTCCCTACGGGATGTTCGTGCTCAATCTGGCGACGTTGGGGGCGGGGCTGGTGGGGATGGTGTGGATGGTCGTGTTGTATGGGCAGAAGAAGCTACTCGACCCCGCCGGCCAGGCGGGGCTCGTCGCTCGGGTGGCGCTCGCCATGCTGGCCGGCGGCTACGCCGCGGCCTGGGCGGCGGCGGGCATGGGGCCGGCGCGCGACCTGGCGGTTTCGCTCCTTCCCTTGCTGGCGGGTGCCGCCGCGGGCAGCGCCGTCTATTTTCTGGCCGCGCGCCTGCTGGGTCTGCCCGTCCGTTTGGGGCGGTAGGCCGCGGGCCTGCGGGCGTCCGAGGCGCTCGAGCGGCCCCGTCCCGCCTGTATGTTTCGGCGGCATAACCGCGGCTTGATGGCGCGGTTCAGGGCATCGCCGGAAAGTGGGGTGCGGACCGGAAGGCGGGCAGGCGCCAAATCAAAAAAAGACCAGACTCTTGGCTCACGCGTCGCCAACAACCCCCTCCCCGGCCCTCCCCCAGGGGAGGGCGTTTCATCGCGCGGTGACCGAACCGTGGAGCAATGACGCGGCATGGGGTCCCGAACGCGATTCGCGCACCCGGCGACCTTGCGGCTCCATCGTCCGGAACGACGGGGGTTTTTACGCTTCACCCCGCCCCTTCGTCTCCCCGACGAGCTCCCTATTTCGTCACCCCGGACGAGCGAAGCGAGATCCGGGGCCTGTCCTGAACTAGATTCAGGGTCTCGCGGTTGCCTTTGATTGCATAGATCGCACAAATCGAGGTTCCGGACTAAATTCGGGACCTCGCTGACGTCGCCAGCGGTCGGACATGGCGGGTAGGGGCGCAGCGCGCTGCGCCCCTACATCCGGCGACGCCTTTTCGTCTCCCCGCGACCGAGGCTGATGGCCGAGGGAGATCCGGGAGCCTGCCCTGAACTCGATTCGGGGCCAGCCCCGGACCTGACCCGGGAACCTTCCTCCGCGAAAGCAGGGGTCCATACTGTGCGATAAGCCGACGTTTCGTTGTCGTTGACGGGCCCACCACAGGCCACGAGCCACGAGCCACATGCCACAGGCCAGTTCCGTTACCACGTACTATTAACTACGTACTAAATACCGCCTTAAGGTTCCAACCGGTGCCGGTCGCGCGGGAAGGCGCGGGCGTAGCGGACGTTGGGCAGGCCGATCAGCTTTTGCGTGAAGCGCTCGGCGCCGATGGCGAAGCCGCCGTGTGGGGGCATGCCGTACTTGAAGACCTCGATGTAGTCGCGGAAGCGCTCCGGGTCCATGCCCTTCTTTTCGAGCTGCTGCACGATAACGTCGGGGTCGTGGATGCGCTGGCCGCCCGAGGTGATCTCCAGTCCCCGGAAGAGCAAATCGTAGCCGCGGGTTAGGCCGTCGCCGGTGGGATAGGTATAGAAGGGCCGCACCGATTCGGGGTACTGAATGATGAAGACGAAGTCTGTGCCGTATTTCTCCGCAAAGTAGTCTCCCAGGGCCCGTTCGGCCTCGTCGTTGAGGTCGGCGCCCATGCCCAATCCCAGCTCTTCCTTGACGATGCGTTTGGCCTCGGCGTAGGGGACGCGCGGGATCTCGCGCGGGAGCTTGGGCATCTCGACCTCCAAAAGCTCGAGCTCCGGGCCCGCCGTTTGGGCCGCCTCTTCCAGCATCGCCCGCACCAGCTCCTCCTCGAGCGCCATTACGTCCTCGTCCGACGTGATGAAGCCCATCTCCACGTCGAGGCTCAGGTACTCGTTCAGGTGGCGGCTGGTGGCGTGCTCTTCGGCGCGCCAGACAGGAGCGACCTCGTAGACGCGTTCGTAGACGCCCACCATTATTTGTTTATAGATTTGGGGGCTCTGGGCCAGATAGGCCGACTCGCCGAAGTAGTCCACCTCGAAGAGGTTGGCCCCGCCCTCGGCGCCGGCGCGCACCAGCTTGGGCGTGAAGATCTCGGTGAAGCCCTGGCTGTCCAAGTACTTGCGAAAACCCCGCACCAGGGCCGACTGGATCTTGAGCGGGGCCCGCGCCTTCTCGCCGCGCAGGGTGACGTAGCGGTAGGTGAGCAGGGTCTCGGGGTTGGCGCGCCACTCTTCCTTGGGGATTTCCACCGGCGTGGGCTGCTGCGAGGGCTGCAGCACCTCCAGATCCCCGGCCTGGACCTCGTAGCCGCCGGGGGCCTTTTCGTTGGCTACCACGACGCCGCGCACCCGCACGGCCGACTCGGGCAGGGGCAGTTTCAGCCCACCGGGCAGGACCACCTGCACGATGCCGCTGCGGTCGCGCAGGAGGATGAATTGGATCCCCCCCAGGTCGCGCCGCCAGTGCAGCCAGCCCTGGAGCTCGACATCTTCGCCTACCTTGCCCGGTACTTCGCTAGTCAACGTTCGTTCCATCGTCGTCCTCTTTCACGGAAAAGCCCCCGGTTCAAAAGGGAACCGGGGGAGAAGGCCACGTTCCCCCGCTAGCGGTCGTTATTCAGCAGCCCGCGCATGCTAATGCAAGTCTATGCGTATTTCTTGCATGGGTCAAGCTTCCCAGGCCTTGAGCAGCTCGAGCAGTTCCCCTGGCTCGCAGACGGTGAAGAACGACTCGCGCACCTCTTCCTGGCGCACGAACTGGCCCTGGTGGTCGGCGAGCAGGGCTTCGCGCACCTCTTCGGGCTTGCTGCGCACCTTCTCCAGCTTGAGGTCGCCCGAGGGGGCGTAGTAGACGCGGTAAACCAGCCCTACCTGGCGGCGCTCCGCCTCCAGGCCGTCTTCGGAGTGCCAAACCTCGTAATCGAGGGCTTCCAGGGCTTTGCGCGCGACGTCCAGTATGGTCTTCGAACTCATGGCAGCACCTCCAGCTGGCTGCGGCTGCGAATGATCATCTCATAGTAACCGGCGTAGATCTGGACCCGCCCGGTCGCCCTTACTTTTTTGCCCAGGTAAGCCTCGGGGAAGGGCTGGTCGAACTTACCGTAGTCGCGCGGGAAGACGACGAGCCGGAAGGCGTCGGGGGTGTCGGCGAACTTGAGGAAGGCCACGCCGGTGCGGCTTTCCACCGCCACGATCCGGCCTTCTACCGTAACAATGCGGCCGTAGTACTTGGGCGCTTCAGTCCAGGGGATCACGCCCTCCACAGGCGGCAGCAGGAAGGGGTTGTCGGGGCGGGCGTTCTTCCAATCGCGCTCCATGGTGCGCAGCAGGCGAAAGAAGGCCTTGGGCTCGCTTGCGGCGGTGATAATGGCCCCCAGCTCGCGGTTGGCGTTCATCGAGGTCCGGCTCATGTTGATCGAGCCCACGAGGGCGGAGTTTCCATCGGCGACGATCACCTTGGCGTGGACGTAGGGGCTGGGAAGGTAGCGCACTTTCACACCCGCTTTGCGCAGGCGCTCGGCGCCCGGCACGAAATAGGTGTTTTCTTTGGGATCGGCGGGGCTGCCGACGAGGCGCACGTTCACGCCGCGTCGCACCGCGTCCTCTAGGGCGGCGATGACTTCTTCGTCCGCCATGCCCGCCTGCTCCAGGAAGAGCGTGGAACGCGCCCCGCGGATCAGGCCCAGCACCTTCTCGCGGGCGTTGCCCTCGCGTACGCCACGCATGACCCGGTCCGGGCTCCAGACCAGGAGGGCGTGCGAAAGGTCGATGCGCTCGCCGCGCCAGTCGGCGTCGAAGACGCGAGCGATCTCGGCCACCCAGTCGGGGCGGTCGGTCACGATCATGTACTCGCGATTGGCCTTGAATGTGGAGCCGGTGAGGTTGCCGCTGCCGAACCAGGCGACGCGGTCGTCTATGACCATACTCTTTTCGTGGACGAATACGAAGCGGAAGGGCTTGGAGAGGCGCAGCTCCACCCCATGGTCGCGCAGGGCGCTGATCACTTCCATGCGGGGGCGGCCGCCGGCGGGTTCGCGCTCCATCAGCACCCGCACGTTCACGCCCCGATCCACCGCGCGGCCCAGGGCCTCGACCACGTCCATGCGGCTGGGGGTCCAGAGGTAAATCTTAAGCCGGATTGAGGACTCCGCGCCGTCGATGAGCCGGATAAGGGGTTTTACACCGTCGTCGGGTTGCACCAGCAGCTGCACGTTCCCGATAGCCAGGACGGGCAGCAGCGCGAAGATCGTGAAAGTCAGCAATCGTTTCAAGGCCTCACCTCTAACGGGCATTTTAGCGTGATTTTGGAATGAACACCGCCCCCGTTCTCAACCGAGACGTCGCAGTTCTGCGTCGGACCAGGCCGCCTCCACCAGCGCGGGCACGTCAAGGCGCGCCTCGGCGCGTGCTAGTAGCTCAGGCGTGCTCTTGGTGGCTGGGCGCTTGGGCTCGAGGAAGCTGCAGCAGTCCTGTTGCGGCTGGATCGAGATCTCGTAGGTGCCGATGCGCTGGGCCTCGGCGATCACCTCGATCTTGTCCATGCCGATGAGGGGGCGGAGCACCGTCATGCCCACCGCCCGTTCGACCGCGTGCAGGTTCTCCAGAGTCTGGCTCGCCACCTGTCCCAAAGCGTCGCCCGTGACCAGCGCCCCAGCGCCCTCGCGCTCGGCGGCGCGCTGGGCGATGCGGTACATAAAGCGGCGGTAGAGGAGGGTGCGGTAGCGTTCGGGACTATGGGCGAAGATTTCCTCCTGGACGCCGGCGAGCGGCACCACGTAGAGTCTGGCGGGGCCGTGCCAGCGGGTGAGCACCGCGATTTCGGCCACGGTCTTGCGCAGCGAGTCGAGGCTGGTGTGGGGGTAAGAGTGGAAGTGGACGTATATTGGCCGCGCGCCGCGCTTGGCCATGCGCCAGGCGGCGACGGGGGAGTCGATACCGCCGCTAATGAGCACGACCACCTTGCCGCTCGCGCCTACGGGCAGGCCTCCGGGGCCGGGGACGCGCTGGGCCGAGGTGTAGACCCAGGCCTCGTCTTCGTAGAGCTCGACGAAGACCTCGACGTCGGCCCCCTTGAGGCGCACCGGGCGGCCGGTGGCTGCCACGATGCGGGCGCCGATGGCGCGCTCGGCCTCGGGCGAGGTGAAGGGCAGACGCTTGTTGGCGCGCTTGACGCGCACCCGGAAGCTGCCGGGCCGGTCTTTGAGTAGCTCGAGCGCCACCTCGGCGATGCGGTCGAAGTCCACCGGGGCGGTGCGTACCCGCGCAAAGTAGGCCACCCCGAAGACGCGGGCCAGCCGTGCCTCGACCTCGCCCGCGCTCCCGGGCTCGGTCTCCACGAGCAGGCGGCCGTGCAGCAGCCGCACCGTCGCCTCCGGGCCCAGGGCGTCGCGCAGCCGCTGGGCCAGCAACTGCTCGAAGTGGCGGCGGTTCTTGCCCTTGAGCCCGATCTCGTGGTAGTGAACCAGGAAACGCGCGAGTTCTACCACCGGAACAACCTCCGGGCGTTTTCGTCGGTGATGCGCTCCATCTCCTCGAAAGACACGCCCCTAACACCGGCCAGCGCCTCGAGGGTATAGCGCACGAAAACGGGTTCGTTCTTCTTGCCGCGTTTGGGCACCGGCGGCAGGTAGGGGCTGTCTGTCTCGACGAGCAGCCGCTCGGCGGGCAGCGCGGCGGCGGCCTCGCGCAGGTGGGCGTTCTTCTTGTAGGTCAGGTTGCCTGCGAAGCTGACGTAGCCACCGAGCTCGAGCCCGGTCGCGGCTAAGCGCAGGTCGCCGCCGAAGGCGTGCAGCACGAAGCGGGGCGGGCGGTGTTCCCCGAGCCAGGCCTCGAGGTCGCGCTCGGCGGCGTCGCTTCCCTCTTTCGAGCGCACGTGGAAGACCATGACCAGGTCGCGCGTGCGCGCCAGTTCGAGCTGGAAGGCGAGCACCCGCAGCTGGGCCGTGCGCTCAGCGGCGTCCCAGTAGTAGTCGAGCCCCGTCTCGCCGCTGGCGCGCACGCGCGGGTGGGCGGCGAGCGCGCGCAGCCGCTCGGCCACTTCCTCCGAGAAGGCTTCGGCCTCGGTGGGGTGAAGCCCCACGCCGGCGTAGACGTTGGGCCAGCGCCCGGCAAACTCCAGCGCGGCGGCGCTGCTGGCGGCGTCGGTGCCCAGACTGAGCACCGCCTTGAGCCCGCGGGCGCGCTCGAGCGCCGCTTCGGGTGTCTCCAGCCGGTCCAGGTGGGCGTGGGTGTCGGTCATGCCGAACGTAGGGTAGCACAAAAGTCTATCCGCCCTCGCCAGGGGCGTATTTCCCATGCGCATCCTTGCCTTCGTGGTGCTAGAATGAGCGGCGGTTTTGGGGCTCCAGCCCCAGCCCTACGGAGGGTAAGATGCGAGACGTAACGCTGGCCATAGCCGGTTCGGGTGGGGACGGTGTGATCACGGCAGGTGATTTCATCGTTCAGGCCGCGGCCCGGAAGGGTTTACACGCTTTCATGCTCAAGTCCTACGGACCGCAGATCCGCGGCGGGGAGTCCTCGGCGCGGATTCGCATTTCGGACCGACCCATATACAGCCAGGGCGACTACGTCGACTTCCTGGTCGTATTCAGCTGGAAGGACTTCAACCGCTTCCTCGACGAGATCCAGCTGCGCAAGGGCGCGGTAGTACTCTACGACGAGGCCGATACCACCCCGCCCGAAGAGTTCCCCATCGACAAGGACCTCGAGGTCGAACTCATCGCGGTGCCTTTCAAGAAGATGGCCTCCGAGGAGATCAAGGTGCCGCTCACCAAGAACATGGTGGCGCTGGGCGTCATCGCTGAGCTGCTGCACCTTCCCCTCGACGCCATCAAGGACGCGGTGATGAAAAAGTTCGGCAAGCGCAAGCCCGAGGCGGCGCAGGTCAACCTACAGGCCATCGACCTGGGCAAGGCCTGGGTGAACGAACATCTGCCGAAGGGAACTCAGGTGATGCTCGAGGCCGAGGGCTCGGGCGAGCCCAAGCTGGTCATGACCGGTGACGACGCGGTGGCCTTTGGCGCCGTTCATGCTGGCGTCAAGGTCTTCGCCGGCTACCCCATCACCCCGGCAAGCCCGATCCTCGAGTTTCTCTCCAAGTGGCTGCCCCACTTCGGCGGCTCGGTAGTGCAGACCGAGGACGAGATTGCGGCTATCACCTACGCCATCGGCGCCAGCTGGGCCGGCAAACAGGCCATGACCGCTTCCAGCGGCCCCGGCATCGCGCTAAAGATGGAGGCCTTCGGCCTCGCCGCCATGGCCGAGATTCCCCTGGTTGTCGTCAACGTCCAGCGCGTGGGCCCATCCACCGGCATCCCCTCCAAGAGCGAACAGGCCGATCTTTTCCAGGCTGTCGGCGGCACCCACGGTGACGTGCCCCGGGTAGTGCTCGCACCCAGCGACGTCGAGGACAACTTCCAGGTGGCCGTCGAGGCCTTTTACATCGCAGAAAAGTACCAGATTCCGGTAATCATCCTCACCGACCAGTTCCTCGGCGAGCGCAGCGAAACGGTTGATCCCGAGGTGCTCTTCGCCCGCAAGCGGGTGATTAGCCGCCAGCTGGCCAAGCCGAGCGACCTCAAGGACTACAAGCGCTACAAGATCACCGACACCGGCGTCTCGCCCATGGCCGTGCCCGGCATGGCCGGCGGGCAGCACGTGATCAGCGGCCTCGAGCACCACGAGGACGGTCGTCCCACCTCTAGCGGTACGATCCACCAGATCATGAGCGAGAAGCGCGCCCGCAAGCTGCCCCTCATCGCCGAGGAGTCGGGCTTCGTGCGCGTATACGGCGACGAGAACGCCGAGCTGGCGGTGCTCGCCTGGGGTTCTTCCAAAGGCGCGGTGCGCGAGGCCATCGAGCGCGCCCAGGAAGAGGGCATCAAGGTCAAGGCGATCGTGCCGCAGCTCATCCACCCCATCCCCGAAAAGGCCTTCGACGCCGCCCTCAAGGGCGTGAAGCGCGCCGTGGTGGTGGAGCTCTCCTTCGGGGCGCAGTTCTACCGTTACCTGCGCGCCTACTACGACGGTCTGCCCAAGGAAACCTACTCATACGCCCGCTCCGGCGCCAACCCGCTCCTCGTGAGCGAGGTGGTCGGGGCCATCAAAGAACACACGGCCGCGCTCGGCTCGCTCCAGGAGGCCTGAGATGGAACCGGTAAAGCTGACCGCCAAGGACTACAAGACCTCCGTCCCCATCGTCTGGTGCCCGGGTTGCGGCGACTTCGGCGTGCTCAACGCCATGCAGCAGGCCGCCGCCGAGCTGCAGTTGCCGCCCGAGAACCTGATGGTCGTCACCGGCATTGGTTGTTCGAGCCGTATCGCCGGATACATCAACAGCTATGGTTTCAACTCGATTCACGGCCGCGCCCTGCCCATCGCCACCGGCGCAAAGCTGGCCCGGCCCGAGCTGACGGTGTGGGCCGCGGGCGGCGACGGCGACGGTTATTCGATCGGCACGAATCACTTCGTCCACACAATCCGCCGCAACCCCAACATTACTTACATCGTGATGGACAACCACATCTACGGTCTCACCAAGGGCCAGGTCTCGCCGACAACGCCCCACGGCGACGTGACCAAGTCCACCCCCCAGGGCAACCCCGAGCGCCCGCTCAACCCGCTGGCGCTGGCGCTCGAGCTGGGAGCCACCTTCATCGCCCAGGGCTTTTCGGGCAACGTCAAGCACCTGCGCGACCTCATCGTCCAGGCCACCCGGCACGAGGGCTTCGCCCTGGTGAACGTCAAGAGCCCCTGCGTGACCTTCCGCGGTCGCCAGGAGTTCAACGTGATTCGCGAGCACGGGGCATACCTCGACGAAAGCCACGACCCCGGCGACTGGAACCAGGCCCACGAGGTCACCCAGTGGACCGACAAGATTCCACTGGGCGTCATCTACAAGATCGAGGGAGTACCAACGCTCGAGGGGGTAGCTGCGGAAGCGCAAAGGAAGGCTCAAGAGCAACGTGCCTTCAAGCGGGCTGAGGAGCTGCTCGAGGTCTTTCGCTAAGCCGCATTCTGCGGTCTTCGAACCCCGAGGATTATCCTCGGGGTTTTTGCTAGGCTACTGTCATGCGACGCCCCATCTTTGTTTTCATTATATTTCTGGCGACGGCCTTGCAGGGCTGCGCACCGCGTTTGGCAGGCTTCGACCCCGAGCGGCTTCCCGGCCCGCAAGAGTGGGACCCGCAGTCGGCGCCCGTCGAGTGGTGGTACGTCTCCGCCTACCTGCCCGAACAAGAGCTGGCTTTTCACTGGGCCTTCTTCAAGTACTACGCGCCCGAGGGCTACCGGGTCATGGGCCTGCCGGCGCGCGCGGTCTTTCCTTATCCCTTCGCCAGCGTGCATTTAGCGCTAACAGACCTGCGAAACGATCGCTTCGAGTTTCGCGAACGCCACGACTTCCCCGGCCTGCGCGCGGTGGTGCGAGCGGACCCGCTTCTGCTCGACCTGGATGGTTGGCGCTTCGAACGCACCAAGCGCGGCTTCCGGTTGCAGGCCGACGCCGTGGACGTGACCCTGGCGCCGACCAAGCCGCCCGTCGCTCACCCGCCGGGCTGGTCTGGCACGGCCGAGACCGGTCGTATGTATTACATTTCTTACTCCCGCGCCGAGTTGCGCGGCACCGTCCTGGGCCGCGAAGTGCGCGGCACCGCATGGATAGACCATCAGTGGGGTGACCAGATGAGCGGGGTGGCGGCTCTTTGGGACTGGTACGGGGTACACCTTTCCAATGGCGGCGATCTGATGGTTTACCGCATTCGGGATTCCGGGGGTGAGGTCAAGGTGCTGCACGCCTCGTATGTGGACGCCCGAGGCCGGGCGCGCGCGCTGGAAGGCGTACGTATGATCCCGGAGCTCTACTGGACCTCTGCGGTCACCGGTTTTCGCTACGCGGTAGCCTGGCGCCTCGAGGGGGAGGGCTGGTTGCTCCGGCTGGACCCGGTGAGACTCGAGCAGGAGATCCGCGGCGGGTTGGTGCCCGTGGCTTACTGGGAAGGACCCGTGGAAGGGACGGGCATCTGGCAGGGCGAGCCGGTGCGCGTCTGGGGCATGGGCGAGTTCGTGGGCGGCCGGTACCGCCGCTGAACGCCTTTAACTGGACATGGCGAACGAAGATAACGTGTTATTTTATAGGGGAATATATTCACAAGCGGGTAGACGTTCCTGGATTCACGAGCTAAAGAAAAGGCGGGCCCCGCCCGCCTTCGTGCCGGTCGGAGCGACGTCAGGCCCCGACGAGCTTGCGCGCTTCTTTGAGGATGCGCTTCACGGTGAGGGCGTCCTCGGCCTCGCAATAGATGCGCAGCAGCGGCTCGGTGCCCGAAGGGCGGAAGAGCAGCCAGGCGCCGCCTTCCAGGTGCAGCTTGACGCCGTCAAGAGTTTCCACCCGTTCGACCCGGTACTGCCCCACTCGCTCGGGCGGCGCCTCGTAGAGGCGCTTCATCGCCTCGTCGCGCGCCTCGGGGCTCGCCACCTTCAGGTCGAGGCGGTCGAAGGCATGCCGCAACCCCACGAGCGCCTCGATCTCGGCGAACTGCTCGCCCAGGCTCTTGCCGCTGGTTACCACGCTCTCGAGCAGCAAAAGGCCGTTGAGGATGCCGTCGCGCTCGGGGATGTGGCCGGCCACACCGATTCCGCCCGACTCTTCACCGCCGATTAGCACGTCGCCCTTCAGGAACTCGTCGGTGATGTACTTGAAGCCGACGGGCGTGGTTACGACCTCGAGCCCCAGTTTCTCGGCCAGCCGGTCCACCAGCTGCGAGACCGAGAAGGTCTTGACCACCCGGCCCCGCAACCCCTTGCGGTAGAGGTGGCGCAGCAGCACCGCGAAGATCTGGTGGCTGTTGAAGTAGACCCCGCCTGCGAGCACCGCGCCGATGCGGTCGGCGTCGCCGTCGGTGACTGCTGCGAAGACCGGGTCCTTTTCGGCGCTCATCACCGCGCGCAGGGCAACTAGGTTGTGGGGGATGGGCTCGGGGTGCACGCCGTAGAAGAGGGGGTGGGGCACGCCGTGGAGCTCGCGCAGGTCGAGCGCCAGTCCCGCGTGCTTAACGAAGCCGGAGAGCCAGCCGCCGCCGGCCCCGCCCATGGCGTCGTGGTAGAGAACGCCGGAGTAGTTTTCAAGGGCGCTCAGGTCCACGAGCCGGGCAAGCCGCTCGTAGTAGGCCGCGCGCAGGTCGAAGCGCTTCACCGCCTCCGGCTTCGGGTGCGCCGGGGGGCTGACGTCGAGGCGCTGGATCATACCGTCGTAGATCTCGGGGGTGGCAGAGCCGCCATAGGGCCCCTTGAGCTTGTAGCCGTTGTACTCCGGCGGGTTGTGGCTGGCGGTGATCATCACCCCCGCGGCGGCCTCTTCGTGCACCACCGCGAACGATGTGACCGGCGTGGGCAGGTAGCTGCGGCCGAGCAGGGCCTCGAGGCCGTTCGCTGCGATGACGGCCGCCGCGTGCTGGGCGAAGCGGCCTGAGAGGAAGCGGGTGTCGTGGCCGATGACCACGCGTGCGCCGCCGACCGACTTCACGTAGTCCGCGGTGGCCTGGGCCACCCGGGCCACGTTGGCGAAGGTGTAGCGGTCGGCGATGACGTCGCGCCAGCCGTCGGTTCCGAAACGGAGTTCGTCCATGGCTACATCCTACCGCGGGCGGGCGAGCTGATAGACTGTTCGGCGTGTCTGCGCGCGACCTCCTATCCTCTCTCAACGAACAACAACGAGCCGCAGTGCGGCATTTTCTGGGCCCGGCGCTGGTGATCGCCGGAGCCGGGTCGGGCAAGACCCGGACGGTGGTGCACCGGGTCGCCTACCTGCTGGCCAAGCGCGAGGTCTTCCCGGCTGAGGTACTGGCCGTGACCTTTACCAACAAGGCGGCGGGCGAGATGCGCGAGCGGCTTGCGCGGATGGTGGGGCGCGCGGCCGGAGAGCTGTGGGTGAGCACCTTCCACTCCGCCAGCCTGCGCATCCTGCGCCGCTACGGTGAGCGCGTCGGGCTGAAGCCGGGCTTCGTCGTCTACGACGACGACGACCAGCGGGTGCTGCTAAAGGAGGTGCTGGGTTCGCTGGGGCTCGAGGCGCGGCCCACCTACGCGCGGGCTCTACTCGACCGCATCAAGAACCGCATGTGGTCGGTCGAAGCCTTCCTGGCCCAGGCCGACGACTGGGTGGGCGGCCTCACCAAGCAGCAGATGGCCGAGGTATACGCGCGTTACCAGCAGCGGCTCGCCGAGAACAACGCCGTGGACTTCAACGACTTGCTGCTGCGCACGATCGAGCTCTTCGAGCGCTACCCCGAGACCCTGGAGGCCGTGCGACAGCGGGCGCGCTTCATCCACGTCGACGAGTACCAGGACACCAACCCCGCCCAGTACCGGCTCACCAAGCTGCTAGCCGGCGACGAGGCCAACCTGATGGTGGTGGGCGATCCGGACCAGTCGATCTACGGCTTCCGCAACGCCGACATCCAGAACATCCTTGGTTTCGAGCGCGACTACCGCGGGGCGGTGGTCTACCGCCTGGAGGCGAACTACCGCTCCACCGCGGCGATCCTGCGGGTGGCCAACGCCCTGATCGAACGTAACCAGCAGCGCCTCGAGAAGACGCTCAAGCCGGTGAAGCCCGCCGGTGAGCCGGTGCGTATCTACCGCGCCCCGGACCACCGCGAGGAGGCCGCCTTCACGGCGCGCGAGGTGGCGCGGTTGGCCGGGGAACGCGCGCTCGACGACTTCGCCGTGCTCTATCGCACCAACGCGCAGTCACGGGTGCTGGAAGAGGCCTTCCGGCGGCTCAACCTGCCGGCGCGAATCGTTGGCGGTGTGGGCTTCTATGAGCGCCGCGAGGTCAAGGACGTGCTCGCCTACGCTCGCCTGACCGTCAACCCCGCCGACGACGTGGCGCTGCGGCGAGTCATAAACGTGCCGGCGCGGGGGGTGGGCGCCGCCTCGGTGGGCAGGCTCGCCGCCTGGGCCCAGGCCAGGGGCGTGAGCCTGCTCGAGGCCGCGCACCGTGCGGGGGAGCTGCTGGCCGCGCGCCAGGCGGCGGCGGTAGCGAGGTTCACCGATCTGCTGGCGACGCTGCGGGAAGCCGCCGAGGGCAGCGGGCCCGAGGCCTTCCTGCGGCTCGTCCTGGCCGAGACCGGCTACAGCGAGATGCTGCGGCGCGAGGGCGACGGCGAGCCGCGGCTGGAGAACCTGGAGGAGCTGTTGCGCGCCGCGGCCGAGTGGGAGGAGGAGCACGGCG
>Ga0256835_1001285_pt1 | contig 15387 bp, 12 predicted proteins | sample PIR30metaG_FD_185972 | JGI IMG/M metagenome (GOLD analysis project Ga0256835, IMG submission 185972) | Hydrothermal vent microbial communities from East Pacific Rise, Pacific Ocean - PIR-30 | ecosystem: Environmental > Aquatic > Marine > Hydrothermal vents | place: Pacific Ocean: East Pacific...
CATGTATACGGTGTACTTCCTGGGGAAAAATATCTTATTGTAGGTGCCGGTAATATTGGTGTAATCTTGGCATATCAGCTAGCGCAAGCTGGTGCAGAAGTAAAAGCTGTTGTCGATGTGCTTCCTAGACTGGGGGGCGCATACTGGGTACATGTTACCAAGATTAGAAGAATGGGTATCCCGTTATATATGAAACATACCGTAATAGAAATTAAGGGCGATCAGTGGGTTGAAGGTGCTACTATTGCAGAAATCGATGAGAAATTTCAACCTATACCTGGAACAGAAAAAGAACTCGATGTTGACACAATAGCCATATCTATAGGACTGTCGCCACTAACCGATCTCATGTATCAGGCTGGAGTAGAACTTATATGGATACCAGAGCTTGGTGGACTTGTACCTGTTCACAGTGAAAACATGAGGACGACTAAGCCAAATATATATGTGGCGGGAGATGCCTCGGGTATTGAGGAGGCCACGACTGCAGCACTTGAAGGCAAAATAGCCGGTGCTGTCGCAGCCAAAGATCTTGGTCTAACAGTTAACGACAGTGATATCGAAGAATGGAAAAGTGAACTAGGACAACTTAGAGATGCACCACTACTGGAAAGATTGCGTCACGGACTTCATAAGCTGCATGAAGCAGCTAAGGAAAGGGGGCTACAGTAATGCTTCCTATTGATGGAATACCAACCAAAGAAGATATACTTGCCAAGGCACCGCCCGTAGATCGTATGAAAAAAGGTGCAGTGGCAATGATTGAATGTTGGCAAGAAATACCATGTAATCCATGTGTTGTATCCTGTCCTACTGGTGCCATTACAATGGAAAGTCTCACAGCTATTCCTCAGATAGATTTCGATAAATGCATAGGCTGTGCCTTATGCGTCGCAGCATGTCCTGGCCTTGCGATATTGCTGGTAGATAGCAGCAAAGAAGATGGAGATCGAGTATCTATACCTTATGAATTCCCACTACCCGAAGTTGGCGAAACTGTAGATTGCCTTAACCATGAAGGAAAAGTTATATGTGAGGGCGTGATAGAAAAAGTTGTACATTTACCTGCCGTAAATAAAAAGGACAAGACACCTATTGTAACCATTAAGGTGCCAAAGGGCTATGCCCTTCAGGTGCGTTTCTTTAAGAGGAGGTGAAGCCCTATGGATCCTGAAAAGGTAATCGTATGTCGTTGTGAAGATGTAACACTGGCAGATATTAGAAGGGCTATATACGAGCTAGGGTACACCACATACGATGAAGTAAAGAGATATACCAGAGCAGGGATGGGGCCATGTGGAGGAAAAACTTGTAGACCCATCATTCTCAAAGAACTAGCCCGATATTGGAAAACAACCCCGGACAAAGTCCCCATGAGAGCAACTATGATTAGACCTCCTATGAAAAATATTACATTCGCCACCGCTGTGGAGGTGGAAAGTGATGAGTAAAACATATGACTACATAGTTGTTGGAGCAGGTATTAGTGGAGCTGTAGTTGCCTATGAGCTCGCCAAAAGAAATGCTGGTTCTATACTCATTCTTGATAAAGACTTTCCCACTGCAGGAGCTACAGGTTCTTGTGCCGCAGGCATCAGAGCACAGTTTGGCACAGAGTTTAATGTCAATCTTATGAAAATATCTTTAGAAAAATTTGAACATCTCCACGAAGAACTTGACTATCCCAAAGATCTCATAGGGCTTCACCAAGGTGGATACCTTGTGCTTGCCTACTCTGAAGAAGAAATGGAAAACTTGAAGAGAAACGTTGAAGTCCAGCACAAGATAGGCATAAACACCGAAATACTTACACCAGAAGAAGTCCATTACAGGTGGCCTATGCTCCGTCTTGACGGGGTTGTAGGAGCCACATATCATGCCAGAGACGGACATGCAGACCCATTTTATACAACATTTGCATACATTGAGGCGGCAAAACGATTGGGAGCTGAGTTGAGAAAACATACTCCTGTTCTGAAGCTTCTAACAGAGGGAGAAAAAGTTGTTGGTGTGGAAACCCCTGATGGCCCTATATACGGTGGCAATGTTATTGTAGCTGCAGGAACATGGTCTACCAAACTATTAAAAGATATAGGAGTAGATATTCCACTGTGGGCTGAAAAACACGAAATCCTTATTACCGAACCACTTGCAAGATTCTTAGACCCCATGGTTATATCATTCTCCAAAGACTTCTATGCTCAACAGAGACCACATGGTGGTTTTATCATGGGTATCTCTCCAGACAATCCCGAACAGTGGTTTGATCCCAATGACTATAATATTCAGTCTTCATGGCACTTCTTAAAGAAGATGGCATCTACTATCCTTGATGTCATGCCCTTTCTTAAAGATGTTCATATTGTTAGGCAGTGGGCAGGATTTTATGATATGACAACAGACCATCATCACATTGTAGGACCTATTGATGCCTATGATGGTCTATGGATACTAGCCGGTGGTTCGGGACACGGGTTTATGTTCGGTCCATCTATAGGAATGATATTAGCAGAGTGGATTGTAGGTGAAGAACTTGCCTACGATATTACCAAGCTCAACTGGAAACGCTTTAAAGAAGGGAAATTGGTCATTGAGCCTGCTGTTGTAGGCTAAAAATATACGGGAGGTGAGCCGTTATGCTCTATGGTTATGCGGGGAAAATAGCAAGAATTAATTTGAAGAACAGAACAGTAAAGGTTGATGAGGTCACCGAAGAAATGGCAAGAAACTGGATTGGTGGCCGTGGTTTTATCGCTTACTATGTATGGAAAGAACAGAAAGGTGTTAAGCCACTAACCCCAGAACACAATCTCTATCTTATGACAGGTCCTCTATCTGGTACAGAAACACCTGGTTCTGGTAAGTTTGACATTGGTCATCTATCCCCACTAACAGGTGGATACGGTGATTCTAATGTTGGTGGAAAAATTTCAAAGGCCATGAGAGACGCCGGCTGGGACGGCCTTATTCTTGAAGATATTTCTCCAGAACCTGTTGTTATCTATATTGAAGATGACAAGATAGAGTTTGTAGATGCATCTGACTTATGGGGAAAAGGAACATTTGAGGTAGAAGAAATTCTCAAAGAAAGATACGGTCAGAATGCAGAGATACTTGTCATAGGCCCTGCTGCCGAAAATCTTGCAAAATTTTCCATGATTCATCATGACCTCGGCAGACAGGCAGGTCGTACTGGTGTCGGTACAACAATGGGCTTCAAAAAGGTCAAAGCCATTGTCGTTAAGGGTTCTGGTGGCAAGATCCAGTATGCAAGGGACGAAGAGTTCAAGAAAATTGCCAGAGAGGCAATTGTTGCATGCACCAAATCCGACAATTACCAGTTCTGGGTAAAATACGGCACAACTTCTGTCGTCCAGTGGTCTAATGAAAACGGTGCTTTTCCCACACGCAACTTCTTTACATCATACCTTGAAAATTATGAGAAAATAGATGGTCGTTATATGATAGAAACCTATGATGTCAAGCATAAAGGTTGTTATAACTGTCCTTCTCCATGCGGTAAGGTAATGAGGTTTACATACCGTGGTAAGGAATATGTTGTTGAAGGTCCTGAGTACGAGACATTGGCACTGATGGGTGGCAACCTTGGTATCAACACCGATGTTGCAGATGTGGCATATCTCAACTGGGTTACAGACAACCTCGGTCTTGATACAATTTCTGCCGGTGCCGTCATCGGTTGGGCAATTGAAGCATTCCAGAAAGGTATTATTCCTAAATCCATGGTAGACGGCAGAGAGCTCAAATGGAATGATGTTGAGACAGCTGAGTATCTTCTCGAGAAGATTGCATACAGAGAAGGCATTGGAAAAATACTTGCTGAAGGTGTTAAGTACGCTGCGGAGTTCTTCGGTGCCGGCCACGAATTTGCCATGCAGGTCAAAGGACAGGAAATCTCTGGTTATGAGTCCAGATGGGCACCAGGCATGATGCTTGCGTATGCTACAGCCGACATAGGTGCACACCATAACAGGGCATGGGCTATAACATATGATATCTCTGTTGGTCACAAGATTACACCTGAGACAGCCGACAAGGTTATTGAACTTCAGCATATTAGACCAATGTTTGATATGTTGACAACATGCCGTCTGCAGTGGGTAGAGCTTGGGCTTGACCTTGAATACTATGCTAAACTCCTCTCTGCAGCAACAGGCATTGACTGGACACTTCAGGATATGCTGAAAGCTTCCGAGCGTGTATGGAATCTTACACGTATGATTTGGTTCAGACACAAACCGGGCTTTGGCAGATCTTGGGACTATCCACCAAAGAGATGGATGGAAGAGCCTGTTCCTAGCGGCCCTGCTAAGGGAGCCGTTATTCCCAAAGAAGACTTTGACAAACTGTTAGATGACTACTATGCAAAGCGTGGCTGGGACAAGAACGGAAAACCAACAAAAGAGAAACTCCAGGAACTCGGAATATTGGAATTTATCGAAGAGAACATGTAATAATATGATCTCATCTGAAAACAAAAGCCCCGCACGTGCGGGGCTTTTGTTAATGCTACAATACCACCGGAGGTGGTGTTATGAAAATCACAATAAAGGTAGCAGGACATGCCAAAGAATACATATCAGGTGGCAAATCTGAAATTACCCTAGATATAGATGTTCCATTTACCCCTAATGAACTCATAGAAAAATTGGGTATTAATAAAGGACTTGTTAGTGCCATTACAGTTGGCGATACTATTAAACGATGGAATGAGCCAATAACAGAAGAAGACATTAAAAAAGGTATTACCATCATATCCCCAGTAGGTGGTGGCTAATGGTACTAAGACATGTCCTGACGGAAAGCGAAAACGGGCATCTGCTTATGGCTATAGACTGGCATATTATTAGCGAAAATATACCAAGCCTTCACACATTCACATGGCACCCCCATGCTATAAGTCTCGGATATCTCCAAGACACATCGGGGCTCAACAAAGAGTTTATACTTCAGCAAGGTTATGTGGTAGTAAGGAGACCAACAGGAGGCAAAGCTGTTATCCACGATGGCGATATATCTATTGCCCTTTATCTACCCGCAGAGCTTTTACCCAGAAGGGCAAAAGAGGCATATGCAGAAATGTCAGATATCCTTCGAGAAGCACTTTTTCAACTAACAGAACTTCCTTTATCACGTACAACAGAAGATAATTATCAGAATCACGAAGGATGTTTTTCCTCATCAACAGGCTATGAAATAGGCATAAATGGTAGGAAAATTGCAGGTATCGCTGTTAGGAAAACACGGAAAGGCATGCTTATGCATGCCTCTATAAGAATGTTTCCATTTATTGAAAACGCCGGTATGGTATTCTCACCTCCAGAAATTATGAAGGGAACATCATTCAAGGAACATGGGAAAGTCTTTACACCAACACAACTTCATCAAATCATTTTAGAAATTATCAGCAACATATATAAACTTACTCCCCAGAAATGGGAGATAGATAAAAATGAGATACTGAGTATATATAGAGACAAGGTAAAGGTAGATATATAAAGGGAGGCAAAGCCTCCCTTTTTCTTATTTTTTAAAAGCTTTTACTACATGGGGACGCCAATCTCCTACCATATAAAGCGAACCGGCAAATAAAATCTTATCTTCATCGGCAATCTCTCTGATAACTGACTCTTTATCTTCATTAATTACAACGTTATTTATACCTAACTCTTCAAGACGTTTTTTCAGCTGTTGTGCAGGAAGTGCCCTCTTGCTAGGTGGTGTAACAAGTATCCACCGCTTTGCATAAGGAGACAATAGTGAAACAATCTCATCAACATTCTTATCCCCAAGAACACCAAATACAACGGTGAAATCTGTTAAACCTAATTTCTTCAGCGTAGATGTTAGTGCTTTCATACCGTGTGGATTGTGTGCTCCATCCATAATAACTAGTGGACTGCGAGATATAACTTCAAAACGACCTTTGTGAAAAGCCTTACTAAGTCCCCGTCTTATAGAATCTTCTGTAATTTCCTTATATCTATCTGAAAGCATATAAGCTCCGGCAAACGCTACGGCACCATTTACAGTCTGATGGAGTCCAATAAGAGATGTCTTGACATCCTTGTATACCCTGCCATCAAGATACAAGTCAAACACTGTTCCATCAAGAGAAACATCTTTAACACTCTTCACATAGAAATCTTTTCCATACCATAGCGTCGGTATTCGCAGGTTGGATAGCCTATACCTCACAAATTTATGGGCACCTTTACGCAGTGGACCAACAACACCATATGGTACACCACGACGAAAGACATAACGCGCCTCACGAGCTATATTTTGTATGCTTCCACCAAGAGTTTTTAGGTGGTCAAGGTCAAGAGAGACAAGTATCGACAGTTCGGGATTAATAATATTGGTGGCATCGTACTTTCCTTCTATTCCCACCTCTATAACACCGAAGTCTACCCCTCTCCTTTTTAGGTATTCTAAAGCCGCAGATGTCATAATTTCAAACAGTGTGGGTTCCTCTCCAAGAAGCTTTCCCACCTTTTCTACATACTGGGCCACATAAGAAATAACATCTGCAAGGTCTTCCTCTGGTATTTCCTCACTATTCACAACAATTCTCTCTCTCCAGTGTTCGATATGAGGAGATATATTGTATCCCCACGAATACCCAGATTCTCCTAATATAGATGACATATACATAACAACTGATCCTTTACCATTAGTACCACTAACGTGAACTGTTTTATACTCCCTATAAGGATGGTCCATGAGATCCATAAGTTTTTCCATACGGTAAAATCGTAAGGTTTTGGGCATCCATGCCTTGTGAAGTAGATAATCTATTGCCTCTTCATATGTCAAGTTTCATACACCACCTTTCCACTAGATATAACTTTTTTCACTTTTATTGGGAATATGTCCCACTCTACCCTATATATATCTAGGTCAGTAAAAAGGCCAAGATAGCGCATATTCCCTGCTGTATACAAGTCTACAGCCTTACCCAAAGACACACTAGCAGGCTCAAGATTTACATCTTTCCAATATTTATCATTGATTAAGCCATCTATAACATCGATAGGACTTACACCGTACACTGGAGCATCTGTGCCAATAAGAGTAAATGTAGAATCGATTAGCTCTTTCCACCTATATCCATAAGCCATACGATGTCTTCCCACCCGCTCAATAGCCCAGGGTATTTCTGGTGAAAAAGTGGGCTGAATAGAGGCATAGAGCCCCATATCGGTAATATCCTTGATAGCGCCAGGATACATAATTTGTAAATGTTCTATCCTATGCCTATGTGGACGGGGACTCTCTGCCAGTACATGTCTGTACACCCTCATTACCTGCTCAAGCGCTCTATCACCTATAACATGGATGGAAATATCATATCCAGCATCGTGCCACTGCTTCATCTTCATATATAAATGCTCATCATCCCAGTTAAGAATACCTTTTTCACCCGGGCTATCAGAATACTCGTCAATCATAGCAGCAGTACGAGCTCCGAGACTACCATCGGCAAAGAGTTTCAGTCCCAAACATCGCTGTTTACCAAAACAATCCAGAGGATCGTACTGACTTTTAACAAAGTAAAAATAGTGAAACCCTATATCTTCTGCAACATGGGACATAAATTCTCCATCATCAGGTGATACACCCATCTCTACACCGCCAACGATACCCATGGAAAGCAGATACGTAAACATATCTCTGACGATATTCTTCTTAACATCTTTATAGCTATCAAACACCTTATCTATAACTGTCCAGACCCCCTCTTCTACAACACTACCATCATCCGCAATCTGAACCCCCTCACCAAAACGTTTAACGGCTTCTGCATTCATCCACAGTTTATGGAGACAAGTACGAATAACAATTACAGGAACATCAGGAAAATACCTCGTTAGCACATCTCCACCGCTGAATCCTTCATACTCCACAAAGTGGTAACCTAAAATAGGTTCATTAGCTTTTTCAAGAGCATCTACTAAAGATTTTTCATCTTGAACATTCTTCAAGTCCACGGCACTGCGAAAATATGCCAATTGAAGCGGATGGAAATGAGCATCAATAAATGGCAAAGTAACCATCTTATAAACACCTCCCTCCCTATACAACTATGATAATATACATATTAAACAAGGGATATCATAGGGGGGCTGTGATATGGAAACAGAAAATGGAAAACTAATCTTTTCACATATCTCTATTCAAGGAAAAGACAAAAATGCCAACACCGACAAAGTATCAGGTTTTTTTGAAGAAAACAAACTAGCTATAGTTCTTGTAGACCCTTCAACAGGCAGTAGTTGGGGAGAGAACTTTGCTTCTCTTCTTGCCGGTAGCATATCGGACGGCCTTCAAGAACTAATGACAGATGAGTTTCTACAAAAAGATATCACAGAAATTGAAGAAGAGATCAAAAGGCTTATCAAAGATAAAGTCAAAGAAGCTGGAAACTCTATTCCACATTTCACACTCACCACAGCAGGTGAAGTAAATGTACATCTTGCTGTCCTAGTATGGTTCAGCAACACAATTATTTCTCTAGCAGCGGGTAAAGTATCTATTTATAAAGTTGAGGATCACCAACTTAAAGCCATATATCTCCTTATGGATAAGCCCCCCATAAAGATGAATATCACCGGTAATATAACAAAGTTTGCACTCGCCATCAATTCATTTGATGCAACAGATAAACTCTCTTCTACAATTGTCGCATCTGACGGTTTTTATACTTTTTTGAAAAACCCTAAGATACATAATTTGCTTGCTCGAGTTGATTCTCCCAGAAGCATACTGACCAAACTTGAAGAATATCTAAATACACACAAACCTGATGATAACGCTACCATCATTATTGCATGGCGTGAAAAGGAAATAGAAGAAATTCCTGCAGAAGAACTACCTACATTATCGACAAAGACCATGGCAGCAGGAATATTAGCAGGACAAACTGCAAGCAAAGTTCCCTCAGACTATCGTAAAACCTATGACAAGACTACAGTTGAAAAATTAACACAAACACTTCGCAATATACAAGAAACAGAAATAGGACAAGAAATAGTAAAACAAAAAGAAGATAAAAGAAAAAGGAAGAAAAAGAAATCATCACGACTTCTAGCCCAACCGAGAGAAAGACGAGAGATTTCACCTATCATAGCAATAATAATAGTCATCTTATTTATCCTATTATTTGGAGGCTTCTTATATATTCGATATGGAGATACTATTAAGCAATATTTCTCAAGTACTACGCATACAGAACAATCCTACAACAATAATGGAAAGCAATCAACTTCAACCACAAACAATGGAAACAATTCGGGAACAGGTAGCACCACGGCAACCAACACTAATACTTCGTCTACAACAGTTATAACACCAACAACAGGAAACACCTCTACCACATCAGAAACAGAAACATCTACAACATCAGAGACTACCGGTGGAACAGTCACATCTTCTACTGCAAGTACTACAACATCTACAGAACAGATAACAAGCGAGCTAAAAACATTCTCTGCTATCACCAAACCTTCTGGTCTCCGGATAACCTTAATACAAACAGACAACAAAGGCAATCAGATAAAGGTTATTAAAAGTTGCAAAGCACCATGTACTATAAAAGCCCCTATAGACATGAAAAACCCTATGTTCGTAGCGATGTATATGGGCTCTGTATGTGCTTCCTACCCTAAACCAAACGGTACAGGATGGACAATAGCCGACCTGAAAGATAAAATCATACTAGACTGCAGATACATCGCCGAAGAAGACCCTGAAAAACCCATTCTGTTAACGACAAATCCCTCCAATATTAGGATAAAGATATTTGATGCTTCCGGAAAAGAGATATTTAGTGCACTATCGCCGGTACGAATACCTGTAATGGGGGACAAAGATGAATACATCACAATAAAAGCCTTTATTAAAGGCAAACAATGCGCCGCATATAAGGGCACATGGTCAGACGCCGTAAAACTTAAACATATACATCTTGTGTGTAAACAATGAAGGCAAAGCTAACATTTAAGGACATAAAGGATTATGTTGTTATCGTTATAGGAGCCCTTGTAGCTGCTTTTGGTGTTGCTGTATTTTTAAAACCATATGGACTAATACCAGGTGGTATTAGTGGTATAAGCTTAATCATCAATGAACTAACGGGCTTACCGGTATCACTCACACTTATACCCGCTAACATTGTTATCTTTTTACTGGGTTTTAAGTACCTTGGCACGAGTACAGGTACTCGATCAATACTTGGAATGCTTGTGTATTCCTTCGGGTTAGACTTTTTTATAAAAGCATTTCCACATCAACTAACAAGTGATGTCATACTAGCTATTCTGTATGCAGGTGCTATACAGGGATTCGCCTATGCAATGATATATTCTTCAGGTGGTTCTACTGGCGGAACAGATATTCTAGCTTTAATAGCAAATAAATACTTCGACATACCTATAGGTAAATTCCAACTGGCATTTAACACAGCACTAGCCACCGTGAACGGTATTATATTCCGTTCTGCAGATAAAGTACTTCTAACAATATTCGCCTTCTTTGTATCTTCTTATAGCTTAGACGTAGCTCTAACAGGTATTCACAGCACAAAAACCCTCCTCATCATTAGTGACCACGTTGAGGAAATATCAACATTCATCATGAAGGAAATGCGCAGAGGAGTAACCTTTATCCCAATAATAGGAGGATATACAGGAAAGAAAAGGATAATGATAATGACAACAGTACGAAAAACCCAGGTGCCTCGGGTCAAACGTATGATTCATAACCTTGATCCCGAGGCATTTATGATGATTTTTGAGCCCTCAGAAGTATGGGGACACGGCTTTAGAGTCCCAGAGACGAAGAAATAAACATACCAAGAACCATAATAAGGGTATACATTACTAGCATCTCGGGATACATAAGAGCATAGATAATACCAATAAAAACCGCAAAGTATATCATTAGCAAAACACCTAATCCCATACACGCCTCATCAATATACCCACTTCTAAAGTAATCTATAACTTTATCCAATTTGGCAGAAAATGCAACTATAGGCCTAGAACATCTTAAATACCTTTCCCAGTCTATCCATAAATTGTGAGCCATACGAGATGTTGACACCTTGATAAAGGCAAATATCAAAGAGGAAAAAACTAAAGATCCTATCAGAACCGCAAGTGTTGGAATACCAATAAGAATATATGTTAAAAGAGCTACCTCCACCAGTGGTATAAGTGGAGCATACCATATTCTCCCTAGCTGTCCTTTAAAAAACAAGACAAAGGTATCAAACCAATACCGCAATGCCATAACACTTTTTCTATATATTGCTCTCCACGAAGGGCAGCCATACATAATCATCCCTCCTCTATATGAAACTCTTCAATTCCCATAGTCATAAGAATTTTCTTCAGTGTACCTATAGAATCTATACCAAAACGAGAATCGAGGAGTCTACTAACATTACCTCCATCTTTTAGTGGAAGATGCAATTCAACAAGGTAGCGCTTGTTCTTTATTTTTTTCAGTTCTACAGACAATCTCACAAGCAAATCCCTGTGCCACGCATAGGCAGGTAGTTTTACAAGCAATGTAGGCAATGCCACTATTTCTCCTCGTAATTCCTCTAGTGGATAGAATTTCTTGACCTTATCCAGAAAGTACATGATTTCACCATCTCTGCGCTTCAGGGCAGTAATTGACATATGCAAAACACCGGGCTTCTCTTTATATTCTTGTATATCAATAAGGTTCTTACCTCGCACATAAACCTTAATCTTACCCGTAAGGTCTTCTACGTCGGCTATTCCCAGCAAGCTACCACCAGATTTCTTTTCCTTCAGTGCCGTAATCATACCAAGCACTTCGAATTTAGCAGCATCCTCAAAATCCTCTTCTTCTTGCACACGAGTCAGAGGTAATGCACCAAGCTCTTTTCTCAGCACCTTAATCCTACTTGCCACATCTTGTAGAGGATGATACTTCAAATAAAAGCCCAGTGCGGTAAACTCCATCTCACCATGGGTAGGCACCTCTATATCATCTATGCCCGGCATATCTTCACCAAAAAGAGACTGAGACATACCACCAGAAACACCAGATTTAAACTTCTTTAATAAAGTAGTTCTATCTCCAAACCTATCAGCTGCCCCAGCTTTGATAAGCATCTCTATAGAACCAGATTTAACACCTGCGGATAAAGCCCTGGATACAAAATCGTCAAAGTCTTTAAATGGTCCATTCTTTTCTCTTTCGCCAACAAGTTTCTCCAATTCTTTTTCTCCTACTCCTTTGACAATAACCAGTGATGCCCTTACTGCTCCTTTCCCTTCACCATCATATACAGGAACAAAATGTCTGACATCACTTTCGTTCACATCAGGTGGAAGAACGGTAATCCCCATATCTTGGGTGGCAACAATATACTTCACTAACTTATCAGTGTTACCAGCAACACTGGTAAGCACTGCAGACATATATTCCAAAGGATAATGATATTTGAGCCAACCTGTCCAATATGTCACAAGAGCATAGGCAGCAGAGTGAGATTTATTGAAACCATATTCGGCAAATTTCACAATAACTTCCCATATCTCTTCCATAAGCTCCCTACTGTAGCCTTTGTTTACACCACCTTCTATAAACTCCTCTTTCATCTGCATCATGACCTTCAACTTCTTCTTACCTATAGCACGACGTAAGATATCTGCTTTACCAAGGGTAAAGCCAGCCATTTTAGAGGCTATCTGCATAATCTGCTCCTGATAGACAATGACACCATATGTCTCATCAAGAATATCCTTGAGATCAGGATGATAGTAATCTACCTCTTCAAGCCCATGCTTACGGCGAATATACATATCGGCACCGCCCGAGGCTAAGGTGCCAGGCCTAAACAGTGCAAGTGCTGCAATAAGATCTTCAAATCTTGAAGGCTTTAGTCGCATAACAAATGCTCTAAAACCCTCACTTTCCATCTGAAATACACCAAGCACATTGCCCTCTGCGATCATCTTATATACATTCTCATCTGTAGGATCTTTAGCAAGCTCAAGAAGATCCACTTTCACACCGTGAAACCTCTCAATAAGGTCCAAAGCGTCTTGAATAATTGTCAAGTTTCTTAGTCCTAAAAAGTCCATCTTCAAAAGTCCTACAGATTCAACTTCGTCTTTGGCATATTGTGTAATAAACCCTGTAACTGATGAAGCATCATACTGAAGTGGAACATACTCCGTAAGTGGTGCATCACCAATAACCACACCTGCAGCATGGGTAGATGAGTGTCTAGGGAAACCCTCTATTTTCATAGCAGTATTAATAATATCTCTAACCCTTTCATCGGATTCATACAATTCTTTTAACGCCTGAGATTCTTCAAGAGCTTTCTTTATAGATGCACCCTGTGGTATGGCTTTAGACACCTTATCAACAAGAGATAGAGGATAACCCTTTACCCTTCCAACGTCTCTAACCGCAGCCTTTGATGCCATGGTTCCGAATGTGATAATCTGGGCTACCTTATCTTCTCCATACAAGTCTGAAACATGCCTAATAACCTCGTCACGGCGAGCAGCATCAAAGTCAACATCAATATCTGGCATAGTTACACGCTCAGGATTAAGGAAACGCTCAAACAGAAGTCCCCACCTGAGAGGATCGATATCTGTAATACCAATAAGGTACGAAACCAAAGAGCCCGCCGCAGAACCTCTACCAGGGCCTACCATAACGCCATTCTCCTTAGCCCAGATAATGTATTCCCTAACAATGAGGAAATAACCGGCAAATCCCATACGGGATATCATATCAAGCTCATAGTTCATCCGCTCTACAATATCATCGGTTACTTTATCGTATCGTTTATGAAGACCCTGCTCGGCAAGATATCTAAGATACTCTTCTTCAGATGAAAAACCATCTGGTAACGGATATCTTGGAACATGGTATACTCCGGTTTCTATATCAAACTCTATCATATCGGCAACCTTTAATGTATTTTCTATAGCTTCAGGGATACCGAATCTTTCTGCAAATATTTCCCACATCTGCTGAGGAGACTTCACATAAAACTCATGATGCTGAGAAAATACACCAAAGTCGTCTGCCTTGCCATTTCTACTGGCTATAGCCATCAAAACTTGCTGAACTTCCCAATCTTCAGGTTTTGTATAATGGCTATCGTTAGTAGCCAGAAGAGGAATACCTGTACGACGAGATATTTCCTTCATACCCTCTATAACCGTTTCCTCTTCATCCATATTGTGGTACATAACTTCAAGGTAGAAATGATCTTTGCCGAATACCTCTTGATACCATAAAGCAACCTTTTCTGCGGCATCAATACCCTCTGTAAGTATCTTCTGTGCTACCTCACCCATAACACAGGCACTTGACGCAATAATGCCATCACTGTGCTCTATCAGCCAAGATTTTTCAATACGCGGCCTGTAGTAAAAACCATCCTTGAATGCCCGAGAAAGAAGATAGTTGATATTTTTATATCCCTGCTTATTTTTTGCAAGAAGTATAAGATGATAGTATTTAGAATTCTTATCCTTTACAGATACATCATCTGTTACATATGCCTCCACACCAATAATAGGTTTTACCCCATAATTTTTCGCCTTCTGGGAAAACTCAACAGCTCCATACATTACACCATGATCAGTCACAGCAATGGATTTCATGCCCAACTCTGCTGTACGGGCAAGCAAATCATCTATACGAGAGGCACCATCAAGCAAACTATAGGCCGTATGCACATGAAGATGCACAAAGTCTTTAGACACGCTCAAGCTCCTCCCCAAGCAATTTCTTGACAGTAGCGGCAGGCACTTTTCCACCGAATGCCTTCATGCACTGTCCCATCAAGAAACCAAATACGGATTTCTTACCATCCTTGTACTTTTGAACAATGTCTGGATTTTTAGCCAGTATATCTCTAATGGTCTTTCGAATATCTTCTTCAGAAATACTGGGACCACTGAACTCAGCCTCATAAATCTCCTTAGGTTCCTTATTTTGCGATATAGCTTTTCTAATAATTTTCTTGGCAATGGAGTTATCGATCTTTCCATCACTAATGAGCTTATGTAGGTACACAACCCAATCTTTGTGCCTATCCTCCAGCGATAAACCAGATTTCTCCAATTGCCCTTTTATTTCATCAAGGTACATAGACACGGCAAATTTAGGAGGCACACCCTTTTCTATGAGATATTTTAGTGCCTTGTAAATCTCAGGAGAATATACAATAAAGCCGACCTTTTTCTCATCAATATTCCAAGAATTTACCTCTTTATACAGTTTGTGAAGATCATCAAATTCAGGTTCAATATCTATAACTTCCTGTTCCAGCTCAAACGGTGGAATATCTGG
>Ga0256835_1001286_pt1 | contig 15378 bp, 30 predicted proteins | sample PIR30metaG_FD_185972 | JGI IMG/M metagenome (GOLD analysis project Ga0256835, IMG submission 185972) | Hydrothermal vent microbial communities from East Pacific Rise, Pacific Ocean - PIR-30 | ecosystem: Environmental > Aquatic > Marine > Hydrothermal vents | place: Pacific Ocean: East Pacific...
CGAAACATCGTTTATTGTTGTCATACTTCTTGATATAATTAAAGGTCTTGAATTTGCACCCTTTGCATACAATTCATAATCCATTGAAAAAGGAATTGAACCATGCTGTAATAAAGCGAATTTATCCCTTTTTTGAGCGGACCCGACTATCTTTTTCCCATCTATTTCAATCTCATACGGTGTTGGAAACGAAAAGCAAGGATTGTTAGATTTTGATAAAAAGGGTTTTGAACCCTTTGACAAGTAAGCATTAATTCTTAGATTATTTAATGCTTTTACAAGTACTTTTGATATCAATTTATATGATTGATACAGATCATTTTTTTCATAAAAAATACTTTCAGAAGAAACAATTGAATATGTTATCTCATCATTGTGTAATACAGTTTTACCGCCGGTAATCCTTCTAACATAGGATAAATTATTCTCTTTTATAAAATCCAGATTTATTGCTTTTTCAAATTTTTGAGATACACCATAAGAAAATGTCGGTTTTTCCCAGAAATAAATTCTTAATATTCCTGCTTTGATTTTATGAAATTTATTGAAAAAGAATTCATCAATTGCCATGTTTTTTGATGAACTCTTCGGATAATTATCATAATACAAATACCATTCCGACATTTAATAATTATGATGAGGCCTCATCATCCTCATCATTATCACCCATTGAAATATTTCCTTTGAAAACCGCTCCGTCAGCAATTACAACCTTTGGAGATGTTATGTTCCCTTTCAAATAACCTCCGGGAATTATTTCAACCCTCTTAGAACCATTAATATTGCCCTTAACCTTGCCTTTAATAACAACCTCATTTGCTTCTATATCTGCTTTTAAATCTCCCTTTTCTCCGACAATAACCTTGTTTCCTACTTTAACACTTCCGTCAATTTTACCCTCAATAATAATCTCTTCGTCCGCTTTTACAACTCCCTTAATAAAAATTGTCTTACCAATTAACGAATTCTTATGGGTTTCAATAATTTGAGCATCAACCACTTCATTATTTTCTATTGTATTATTGTTGTTCTTTTTTAAAAAAGCCATAATATCTCCTTTTTTATGAGCGGGCAACGGGAATCGAACCCGCAACAACAAGCTTGGGAAGCTTGTACTCTACCATTGAGCTATGCCCGCTTATTTCTTGTCCTTTTTTTTCTTTTCTTTCTTTTCAAAAACGTAATCAACAAATTCAATATAAGCCATTTCCGCTCCATCACCTTTCCTGAAATCATCTTTAATTATTCTTGTATAACCACCGTTTCTATCCATGAATCTCGGAGATACTTCATCGAATAAAATCTGGACGGTTTTTCTTCTGTACAAATAAGCGAGTGCTCTTCTTTTATCAGCCAATCTTCCTGATTTACCAAGGGTTATTAATTTTTCAACAATTGGTCTTACTGCCTTTGCTTTTGCAAGTGTTGTTCTTATTCTATTCTTTTCAATTAAACTTGCAGCAAGATTCCTTAATAATGCCTTTCTATGTGAGGGATTCCTTCTTAATTTATAACCAGCTTTTAAGTGTCTCATCTTTTACTCCTTCTCCTCTTCTTTATCTGTATTTTCTTCTTTTTTTTCAATTTCTTTTTCTTTTACTCCGACCTTATTATCTAATCTCTTTACAAAATCTTCACTTAATTCCAATCCCAAATCAAGACCGAATTCATTTAATTTGTTCTTTATTTCATTTAATGATTTTTGCCCGAAATTCTTTGATTTTAACAGCTCTTCAGGTGTTCTTATAACCAATTGATAAACATAATCAATATCAAGTCTTTTCATACAATTGTATGCTCTTTGAGATAATCCCATGGATTCAACATTCTTTTCCAAATACTGAATTTTATCTTCAATACTGGATGTCTCTTCAACAACCTCCGGTTTTATTACAAATTCATCTTTTATATTTAAGAATATACTTAAATGTTCTCTTAAGATATTACCTGCAATTGAAGCAGTCTCTCTCGGAGAAATGCTTCCGTTTGTCCATACTTCAATAACCAATTTTTCATAATCGGTTCTTTTTCCAACCCTTGCAGGTGAAATGGAATATCTAACCTTTTCAATCGGACTAAAATTCGAATCAATAGGAATAAAATCAACAGGTAATTCCGGATCATAATTCTGTTCGGCAACAACAAATCCCACTCCTTTATTTACGACAAGTTCAGCTTTAAAATGAGCATTCTCTTCAAGATAAGCAATATGAACATTTTTATCAAGAATTTCAACATCACTGTCGGTATTTATATCTGATGACAAAACCTCTCCGGGTCCTTTTTTATCTATCGTCAAAATTTTCTGCTCATTAATATTCATTTTCAAAGGAATATTCTTTAAATTCAATATAACGTTTAATACATCTTCATAAATTCCGGGAATTACTGAGAATTCATGTAAAGCCCCTTCAATTCTTACGGAAGTTATAGCTGTCCCGGGAATTAATGATAAAAGAACCCTTCTCATTGATATTCCAATAGTACTGCCATATCCTCTTTCAAAAGGCTCAGCCGTAAATCTCCCGTAATTATCGGTCAATTCTTCAACCTCTAATTTACGAGGTCTCTGGTAATTAAAATCCATCATTTCCTCCTTACTTGGAATAGAGCTCAACGATCAAGTGCTCTTCAATTCCTTCAAGTGATACATCCTCTCTTGTAGGATACTTATTAACCTTACCCTTATATTTTTCACTTTCAACAACAATCCATGAGGGAACTTCAACCAATCCCTTTGCATCTTCAAGCATACCTTTTATACTTTCATTTTTCAAAGAAGTTTCTTTAAAACTTACTTCATCATTAACTCTTAATACATAGGAAGGTATTGTAACCTTTTTACCATTAATTAACAAATGACCATGCCTTATCAATTGTCTTGCATGAGCTCTTGAATAGGCAAAATTCATTTTATAAACAATATTATCAAATCTCATTTCAAGAGTTTTCAAAAGGTTATCTCCGGTAATTCCCTTTTTCTTTGCTGCTTCGTAAAAGACCTTTCTAAACTGTCTTTCACTAATTCCATAAAATCTTTTAACCTTTTGCTTTTCCCTCAATTGTTTTTTGTAGTGACTTTTTTTATAATTAATCCGAGCTCCCTTCATTCCCGGAGGATATGCCTTTTTATTATCCATAGGGCATTTTTCCGTACATCTTTTACCTTTTAAGTATAATTTAACACTCTCGGCTCTACATAATCTACATAACGGTCCTATATATCTGCTCACTTAAACCTCCTTTATACCCTTCTCTTCTTTCTCGGTCTGCAACCATTGTGCGGAATCGGAGTAATATCTTTAATTGATTTTACGTCAAAATCCGTCCCTGCAATTGTTCTCAATGCACTCTCTCTTCCGGCACCCGGTCCTTTAACTCTTATATCAAGTGATTTTATACCGAAATTTTTGGCATCATTTAAAGCCTTTTCAGCTGCCTGCTGTGCTGCAAATGGAGTTGATTTTCTGGAACCTTTAAAACCAACAACTCCACCTGATGCCCAGGTCAAAACATTACCATCTTTATCAGTAATTGTAATAATCGTATTATTAAAAGTTGAATGAATATACATAACTCCATGCGGAATTATTTTTTTTTCTCTTTTCTTTGATTTTCTTCTTACACCTTTTTTAACCATTAATTTCCTCCATTACTTTTTCTTCTTAATCATAGCACCGCGTGGTCCCTTTCTCGTTCTTGCATTGGTTTTAGTTCTCTGTCCTCTGACCGGGAGCCCTCTCTTATGCCTTCTTCCGCGATAACAATTGATATCCATCAATCTCTTGATATCCTGATTAATTCTCTTTCTCAGATCACCTTCAACCAGTTCATAACTTTCAATATGTTTTCTTATTCTGGTCAATTCCTCGGTAGTTAAGTCTTTAACTTTTTTGTTAAAGTCAATCTTAACTGTTTTCAATATTATTCTGGATTTTGACCTACCTATACCGAAAATATAGGTTAATCCTACTTCAACCCTCTTATTATTAGGTACTTCAACTCCTGCTATTCTTGCCAAGTTTAACCTCCTTAACCCTGTCTTTGTTTATGTTTAGGATCCTTACATATAACCCTAACAACGTTTTTTCTTTTAATAACCTTACAATTATTACAAATCTTTTTTACAGATGCTCTAACTTTCATTATTCCTCCTACTTATATCTATAAATTATCCTTCCTCTCGTAATATCATATGGTGATATTTCAAGAAGAATCTTATCTCCGGGCAAAATCCTGATGTTATTCTTTCTCATTTTACCGGAAGGATGAGCAATAATTCTGTGGTGATTGTTCTCCAATTCAACAAGAAACATAGCATTTGGTAATGTTTCGATTATAACTCCTCTAACTTCAATTACATCCTTATTCTTTGCCATTATAACCTCGTTAATATTTCAGGTCCGTTATCAGTTACAACAATAGTATGCTCATAATGTGCGGATAAACTTCCGTCAGCAGTAACAACCGTCCATCCGTCATGTAATGTCCTCACTTCCCAGGTTCCGTTTGTTATCATCGGTTCGATTGCAAAAGTCATATTTCTCTTAATCTTTTTACCCTTTGTTCCGTCATCATAATTAACTATAACAGGATCCTCATGTAATTTTTTTCCAATTCCATGACCAGACAAACTTCTTACAATTTCATATCCCTTTGACCTAATATACTTATCAATCGCTTTTGAAATATCACTTACTCTGTTACCTACGACTGCACTCTCAATTCCCTTATACAAAGCTTCTTCACATGCATTCATAAGGTTTTTCGCCTCATCACTAATTTCACCGACAGCATACGTATATGCTCCATCACCATAATAACCCTTATAAATCGAACCGATATCAATTCCAATAATATCTCCTTCTTTAAGAACTTTATCTTTTGAAGGAATTCCGTGAACCACCTCATCATTAACAGAGGTACACAAAGTTGCCGGATAAGGATTGGATTTCGGACCATAACCCTTAAATCCGGGTTTTGCATTTAAACTTAATATCTTTTCCTCTGCCCATTTATCTAATTCATAAGTACTAACACCCGGTTTTATTAAATCTCTTATCTCATTTAATACAATCGCTATTATTCTATTTGCTTTTCTCATAATATTGATTTCATTATTTGTTTTTACAATAATCACTTTAACAACCCTCTTATTCTTTCATACACAACCTCAATGTCGCCAAACCCATCAATCTCTTTTAATATTCCTTTTGCTTTATAATAATTTATAACAGGCATTGTACTTTCAAAATATATTTTTAACCTGTTTTTAATTGTTTCTTCATTATCATCACTTCTTTTATAAAGTTCCCCTCCGCATTTATCACATATTCCTTCTTCTTTCGGTGGGTTTACTTTTAAATTGTATATTGCACCGCATTTCTTACAGGTTAATCTATTACACAATCTATCAATTATCTTTTCTTCCTCAACATTTAAAAATATTGCAATTTCTTCATCAACATAAATTTCCGACAATCTTTCAGCCTGAATTATTGTACGTGGGAAACCATCCATTATATAACCTTTTTTTATGTCCCCCTTTTTTAACCTGTTTTTTACCATTTCAATTATTATATCATCAGAAACCAATTCACCTGCATCAATTATAGCTTTAACCTTCTCTCCGATTTTCGTTTTATTTTTAATCTCTTCTCTAATAATATCACCGGTTGAAATTTTAATATATCCAAACTCCTTTTCAATCAAATCAGCCTGTGTTCCTTTTCCACATCCCGGTGGTCCGAAAAGTATAATTCTCATCATTATCTTCTTCCTCTGACTCTACCTCTTTTTGAGAAAGATTCATAATTCCTCATTGTCAATTGTGCTTCAATCTGTTGAACAGTATCCATTGCAACTCCGACAACAATCAATATAGATGTTCCACCAAAGTAAAATTTTAATCCCATACCTTCATAAAACCATCTCGGTAAATTTGCCTCTAAGAAATCACCGATAAACGGAATGGCTCCGACCTTAAATCCGGCAATCAAGAATGTTGGTAATAATGCAACAAGAGCAAGATAAATTGCTCCGATAAATGTTAATTTTGATAAAACATTATCAATGTATTCGGTTGTGGGTTTTCCCGCTCTTATGCCAGGTATAAATCCGCCATACTTTTGTAAATTATCCGAAACATCTTTCGGATTAAAAATGATTGATACATAAAAATATGTAAAGAATATTATTGATATCAAATAAAGCAAATTGTACAAAGGCATTCCGAAACTCAATTGTGCTGCAATCTTCTTTGCAATCGGATGATTAATAAACCCTGCAATTGTTGCCGGAAATGTTATAACAGATGATGCGAAGATGATAGGTATAACACCGCCGGTGTTAACTTTTAAAGGAAGGAATGTACTCTGTCCTCCCATCATTTTTCTCCCCTGAACTCTCTTTGCATAAGATATAGGAATTCTTCTCTGACCCATTTCAACATAAACAATAAATCCGATAACAGCAACCATTAAAGCTAATAAAAATAATATTTTTAACGGAGACATATCCCCGGTTTTTAATCCTTCTAAAATCGAAAAGGTACCCGGAACAAAACCAATAACAATACCAGCGAAAATTATCAAAGAAATACCGTTACCTATTCCTCTTTCGGATATTTGTTCTCCAAGCCACATTATAAAAACAGTCCCTGTGGTTAATGTTAAAACCGTTAAAAGCCTGAATCCCCATCCGGGATTCATAACAACCGGAATTCCACCCGGATTCATTTTCTCAAGACCAACCGCAATTCCAAAACCCTGGATTAAGCAAATAAGAACTGTTCCGTATCTTGTATATTGAGTTATCTTTTTTCTTCCTAATTCACCCTCTTTTGATATTCTTTCAAGATAGGGCCATACAACCTGTAATAATTGTAAAATAATTGATGCACTGATGTACGGCATAATCCCAAGAGCAAATATTGTCATTCTCGACATGTTTCTTCCTGAGAACATATCAATAAAACCGAGAAATGTTCCTCTTGCCTGTTGAAAAAATTGTTCCAATGCATCAACATTAATCCCGGGACTGACAATTTGTGAACCGATTCTGTAAACAGCAAGTAATAAAAACGTGTAAAAAACCCTCTTTCTTAACTCAGGAATTATAAAGATATTTCTAAGAAATGTTATCAATTTTATTCTCCTTTATTTTCGGATTTTTTCTTTTTAATTCTTTTAAACTTTTTTCTTCCTTCAACAACCACTGCCTCACCACCCGCTTTTTTAATCTTTTCAAATGCAGATGTTGAAAACTTATGAGCATGAATTTTAACCGGCATTTCCAAATCACCATCACCGAGAACTTTAATTTCAAGATCTTTATTTTTAAATACCTTTTTTTCATAATAATCTTCAATCTTTAATTCGTTTACATTCAATTTATTAATATCATCAAGGTTAACAATATTATACTTCTTCTTAAAAATATTTGTAAATCCTCTCTTGGGTACTCTTCTAACCAACGGCATCTGACCGCCTTCAAAACCTCTTTTTTTTGAATAACCGGCTCTTGATTTTTGACCATTCATCCCTCTTCCCGCAGTTTTACCCCATCCGGAACCAGGTCCTCTACCAACTCTCTTTTTATTCTTTATTGCCCCTTTTGCAGGCTTCAAATTTGATAAGCTAATCATTTTCAATCTCCTTTACTTCGAGCATGAAATCAATCTTTTTGATCATACCCAATATTTCAGGTCTCTTTTCTCTAATCACCTCGGAATTCAACCTTCTTAACCCCAGACCTTTTACAACAGCTCTCTGTTTTTTTGTTCTTCCGATAATACTCTTAACCAATTTTATTTTTATCTTAGGATATTTTTCTTTTTTCTTTACTGCCATAGTTCCTCCAATGATTTATCTCTTTTCCTCATAACATTTTCAGGAGTGTTTAATTCTTTCAACCCATTAATAGTTGCTCTTGCAACGGTTATAGCATTCTTACTTCTTAAACTTTTTGTAAGAATATTTCTAATTCCGGCAAGTTCCATAATAACACGAACAGCACCACCGGCAATAACTCCGGTACCAGGAGATGCAGGTCTTAAAACAACTCTTGCAGCTCCGAATTTCCCAATATTTTTGTAAGGTATAGTATCATTAACAATAGGAACTTCAATCATATTCTTTTTTGCATCTGCAATTGCCTTTTTTATAGCACTGGGAACTTCCCTTGCCTTACCTTTTCCAAAGCCAACCTTACCATTTTTATCACCAACAACAACAGCAGCTGAAAACCTTAAATTTTTACCACCTTTAACAACCTTAGTTACTCTTCTGATTGAAATCACCTCTTCCACATACTCATTATTCTTATTATCTTTGAATTCCACTTTTAACTCCTTAAAATTTTATTCCGTTTTCACGAGCAGAGTTAGCAAATGCCTTAACTCTACCCATATAAGGATAAATATTTCTATCAAAAACAACGGTTTTAATCTTTTTCTCTTTTAATCTTTCCGCAATAATTTTTCCAAGAGTTTTAGCAGCTTCAATATCTTTGGTGCTTTTCAATTTTGATTTTATTTCCTTTTCAAGAGTTGTAGCAGATGCAATAACCTTGCCTTCCGAATCATCAATTACCTGAGTATATAAAAACTTATTTGTCTTTATAATAATTAATCTTGGTTTTTCTGCCGTACCATTAAGTTTTTTCCTTATTGATTTTCTTAATCTTAATCTTTTGGTTTTTTTAATAATATATTTGGGTTTAATCATTTTATACTCCTGCCTGCTTTCTAACTTTTTGTCTCAAATACTGACCTTCTATTCTAATGCCTTTTAATTTATAAGGCTCAACAGGTCTGATTCTCTGTATATTTGCACATACCTGACCCAACAATTGTTTATCATAAGAATGAAGCTCAAAACCACCGGGATTTTCCTGAGTTGCAGTTACACCCTTTGGTAACTTAAACTCAACAGGATGAGAATAACCGACCTGCAAATTTATAACATCACCCTTAACCTGAGATCTCCATCCTTTTCCAACAATGGTTAATTTTTTTGAATAACCCTTTGTTACACCGATAATCGCATTCCTTATTAAACTCCATACCAAACCTTGAAAAGCCTTTTTTATACTATCCTTTTTATTCACCATAACCTTATTTCCTTCAACAACAACATCAATTCCTTCCTGCATATCAACAAACAATTCACCTTTCGGTCCTTTGATCTTCAATTTATCATCAAGCTTTTCAATGGTTACAGAGCTTTCAAATTCAATAGGTTTCTTTGCTAACCTTAACATCTTAACCTCCTACCAGATGTGAAGTAAAACTTCTCCACCGACATTGTTCTTCTTACAATCCTTACCAGTTAAAATACCCTTAGATGTTGATATTATTGCAACACCAAGTCCACCGAGAACCTTAGGTATCTCATCAACATTTGAATAAACTCTTCTTCCAGGTTTTGAAATTCTCATTAAACCTTCTATAACATTTTTACCTTCCTTGTAGTTTAACTCAATTGTAAATGTAGGTGGAAAATCATTACCGTTCAATTTTAAATCATTAATATAACCTTCATTCTTAAATATTTTTGCAATCTCAACCTTAAGTTTAGAATATGGTATAACAACCTCTTTTTTTTCAGCCATTATAGCATTTCTAATTCTGGTAAGCATATCTGCAATCGGATCTGTTAAATTCATTGTTCTTTCTCCTTACCATGAAGCCTTAGTAACACCGGGTATTTCACCCTTTAAAGCCAATTCTCTGAAACACAGTCTACAAATTCCGAATTTTTTATAAACCGCACGAGATCTTCCGCATATTTTACATCTTGTTCTTTCTCTTACCTTAAATTTTTTAGGTTTTAATGATTTTGCAATTGCTGATTTTTTAGCCAATTCAATCCTCCTTATCTAAATGGCATGCCAAGATGCTTTAATAAAGCAAGTCCATGCTCATTTGTTGTTGCAGAAGTAACAAAAGTTATCTGCATACCCTTTGTTCTATCAACCTTATTGTAATCAATTTCAGGGAATACAAGTTGATCCTTTATAGCCATTGTATAATTGCCCTTACCATCAAATGACCTTGAAGATAATCCTCTGAAGTCTTTAATTCTCGGAATTACAATACTAATGAATCTATCAAGAAACTCATACATTCTCTTTCCTCTTAAAGTAACACTTGCTCCAACTGGCATACCCTCTCTAACTCTAAAAGAAGCAATCGACTTTTTTGCTCTTCTTATAGCTGGTTTCTGCCCTGAAATTGTTGCAAGTTCTTCAATTACCTTATCAAGAACTTTTATATTCTGAGTTGCTTCACCAACACCTGAATTAATAACAATCTTCTCAAGTTCAGGAACCATCATAATATTCTTAAGTTTTAGTTCCTCTTTCAACTTGTTTCTTATTTCATTTTTATATTTATCGTATAATCTTGCCATTTTTATCTCCTAATCAAGAACTGTCTCACATTTTTTACAAATTCTATACTTTGATCCACCCTCTACCTTATAACCAATTCTTACTCCTTGTTCACATTCTTTGCAATAATACATAACACTGCTCATCGGTATGGAACCTTCTCTTTCAACAACACCTCCCTGAATATTCTTTTGAGGATTTGGTCTGACATACTCTTTAACATAATGCACCTTTTCAACAACAACTCTCTGCTTATCCGCAATTATTCTTAATATTTTCCCCTTTTTACCCTTATCCTCTTTTTTTCCTTTAATAACAATAACAGGATCATTCTTTTTTAATTTAAATTTTACTCTTTTCATTTTAAATCACCTCTGGTGCCAATGATATGATTTTCATAAATCTCTTTTCTCTTAACTCTCTTGCAACAGGACCAAACACACGAGTCCCAATCGGCTCACCTTCTTTGTTTATTATAACAGCCGCATTATCTGAGAATCTTATATACGAACCGTCCTTTCTTCTGACTTCCTTTCTGGTTCTAACAATAACAGCTCTAACAACCTGTCCTTTTTTTATTTTACCTGTCGGATCAGCTACTTTCACACTACCGACAAAAACATCTCCAATATGTGCAATTTTACCAACTCCACCGCCAATAGCTCTTATAAACATAAGTTCTTTTGCACCTGAATTATCAGCAACTTTTAATTTTGTTTGCATCTGTATCATTTTACACCTCTTTTACAGGAGCTTTCGATATAACGTCAACTACAAGCCATCTCTTTTTCTTGCTCAATGGTCTGATTAACTTAATTCTCACAACATCTCCGGTATTAGACTCATTCTTTTCATCATGTGCCATATACTTTTTTCTCTTCTTAACAATCTTTTTATAAACCGGGTGCTGAAATTTTCTTTCAACACTTACGGAAACCGTTTTATCCGCTTTATTAGACACAACAGTACCTACCATAAATATTTCTCTTTTTGTCTTTTTATCAGTCATTTTCTACCCTCTTTTTTCATTTAATATAGTTAATAATCTTGCTATATCTCTTCTGGTATTTCTAATTTTATAAGGATTATCAGCCTGACCCAAAGCCTTTTGAAGTTTTTGTTTAAATAACTTATCTTTTAATTCAGTCAATTTAATTTCAATCTCATCAAGAGTCATTGTTCTAATCTCTTTTGCTTTCATTCTTCACCTCTACTTATTTCTCTTAACAAATCTTGTTTTGAAAGGAAGCTTTCTTTGAGCCAATCTCATTGCTTCTTTTGCAATTTCCTCAGGTACACCTTCCAATTCATACAAGATTCTTCCTCTTTTAACAACATCTACCCAGAATTCAGGATCACCCTTACCTTTACCCATTCTGACTTCAACCGGCTTTGAAGTTACGGGTTTGTAGGGAAAAACCCTTATCCAGAGTTTACCACCTCTTTTTATATATCTGTTAATTGCAATCCTTGCCGCTTCTATTTGTCTTGCAGTAATCCAGCTATTTTCGAGAGTCTGCAAGCCATAATCACCAAAAGAAAGCTTATTTCCTTTGGTTGCGACACCTCTTCTTTTACCTCTAAAAACCTTTCTGTGTTTAACTTTTGCTGGCATTAACATGATTATTCTCCCTTTTCATCTATATTAGTAACTTCTTTTTTTCTAAATCTTTCTTTTTCTTTATCACCGGTATAAATCCAAACCTTAATTCCAATCTTACCATAATCAGTATTTGCTTCAGTAAATCCATAATCAATATCGGCTCTTAACGTTTGTAATGGCAATTTACCTTCAAGATACCATTCCGCTCTTGCAATTTCAGCCCCACCTAACCTACCTGATACTCTGATTTTTATTCCGATAGCATTTGCTCTTATCGCCTGCTCAACAGCTTTCTTCATTGCTCTTCTAAACTGAACTCTTCTCTCAATTTGATATGCGACATTTTCGGCTATTAATTGAGCAACCAACTCCGGCGATTTTATTTCCATTACATCAATATAAATTTTATCGACTCTAATTCCGGTTAAACGAGAGATAAACTTTTTTAACTTCTCAATTCCCTTACCCTGTTTACCAATAATAAAACCAGGTCTTCCCGCTCTTATTTCAACTCTTATTGTTTCTGCAACTCTCTTGATTCCAATTGAAGCAATTCCTGCATGCTTATACATTTTTTTAACTTCTTTTCTGATTTTCAAATCAGTATGGAACAAATCTATATAGTTTTTACCTTTACTATACCAGAGCGACAACCAATTCTTATTAAAACCTAACCTAAAACCATAAGGATGTGTTTTTTGACCCATTATTTCTCCTCTCTTTCATTTAAATAAATTGTAATATGTGAATATCTTTTTAGAATTCTAACTCCTCTACCCCTTGCAGCAGCTCTGAATCTTTTAAGCGTAGGAGCCTGATCAACAAAAATACTTGAAATATAAAGATTGTCAACATCTATATTGGGGGATTTATTCTGTGCATTAGCAATAGCTGAATTTAATACTTTATAAACCATACCCGCTGCTTTTTTTCTCTTTGAGAATTTTAGGATGGAAAGAGCTTCACCGGCATCCTTACCTCTTACCAAATCAGCTACCAACCTGCACTTCCTCGGTGATATTTTCATATATTTACCTTTTGCAACTGAGACATATTCCATTTAACCCTCCTATTTCTTCTTTTTATCTTTTGAAGTATGACCTTTGTAATTTCTGGTTTCAGCAAATTCTCCAAGTTTATACCCAACCATATTTTCAGTAATAAACACGGGAACAAACTTTTTTCCATTATGAACAGCGATTGTCATACCAACCATTTCCGGAACAACAGTAGACCTTCTCGACCAAGTTTTGATAACATCTCTTTTGCCTTTATTCTTAACCTCAACAACCTTTTTAAACAATTTTTCATTAATATAAACGCCTTTTTTAATTGATCTAGCCATTTACTACTTTCTCCTCTTTACTATAAATTTAGTGGTTCTTTTGTTTCTTCTGGTTTTATAACCTTTCGTTGGTTTACCCCAAGGTGTAACCGGAATTCTACCACCCTTGGTTTTACCTTCACCACCACCATGCGGATGGTCGATTGGGTTCATAACAGTACCTCTCACATGAGGTCTTCTTCCGAGCCATCTCGTTCTTCCTGCTTTTCCTATCTTAATATTGCCATGTTCTATGTTTCCGAGCTGACCGATTGTAGCCCTGCAATTCAAATGAATCTTTCTCATTTCACCGGACGGCATCTTAATCAACGCATAATTACCTTCCTTCGCCATAAGTGTTGCAGCTGAACCGGCAGACCTCGCTATCTGACCTCCTTTCCCGATTTGAAACTCAATGTTATGAATTATTGTTCCAACGGGAATATTTTTCAATAACAAAGAATTTCCGGGAAGAATTTCCGCTTCACCGTTTGTTGAAATAACCGTATCACCAACCTTTACACCATTTGGTGTTAATATATATCTTCTTTCTCCGTCGGCATATTTTACAAGAGAAATTCTAACAGTTCTGTTTGGATCATACTCAATAGTTTCAATAACTCCGGGAACATCAAATTTATTTCTTTTAAAATCAATTATCCTATACTTTTTTTTATGACCACCACCTCTAAATCTTATAGTAATTCTGCCTGCACTATTCCTTCCTCCTGATTTCTTCAAACTTACCAATAATTTTTTGTAAGGTCTATTAGTTGTTAACTCCTCGAAAGTATAACCTGTTTTATGACGTTGTCCGGGAGTCATTGGATTGTAAGTTTTAATACCCATTATATCACCTCAACATATTCAATCATTTTTGCATTCTTTTTCAATTTAACATAGGCTTTTTTCCAATCAGGTCTCTTTCCTGTATATCTGCCGAACCTCTTAGTCTTTCCTTTTGTATTCAATATTCTTACCGATTCAACCTCCGTTTTAAATAACTCTTCAACCGCTTTTTTAACCATTATCTTATTTGCCTTATTATGAACTTTAAAGCATAGCAATCTTTCACTCTCTTTTAATTCATTTGCCTTTTCAGTTATAATCGGTTCGATTATAATATCTGTGTGTTCCATTTTCATTTAAGCACCTCCGCAAGGCTATTTACTGCTTCCTCTGAAAACATTATATAATCATAATTTAATGAATCATATACATTAATCTCTTTATAATCAATCGCTTTAATATAAGGAATATTTCTTGTCGAAAGCATTAAATCATTGTTATCACTTTTATCAACAATCAATAATTTTTTGAATTCAAAATTTTTTAACTTATTCAATGCTTCTTTTGTCTTTTTGGAATCAAGTTTAATACTATCTATAACAATAAACCTGTTATTTCTTAACTTTTCAGAAAGAACCGATTTCAACGCATTCCTTTTGGCTTTTTTAGGGAAGTGATAGTAATAGTCTCTCGGATGAGGACCAAAGGTTATTCCGCCTTTTCTCCATAAAGGACTTCTTATCGATCCGACTCTTGCTCTTCCTGTCCCTTTCTGTCTCCACAATTTCTTACCACTACCTTTAACTTTCCCTCTTGTTTTTGTTGCCGCATTTCCACTTCTTTGAGCTGATCTGAAATGTTTAACCGCCTCATAAATCAAATATTCCTTTAATGGGTAATTAAACACCTCTTCAGGCAATTCAATTTCTTTTATATCTTTATTCTCTAAATTTTTCACTTTAACTTTCAACATAACTATCTCCTTCTAAAGGAATTCTTTAAAACATAAACATAATTTCCATTATGACCGGGAACGGCACCTCTTACCAACAAAAGATTATTTTCTTTATCAACTTCTATAACCTTAAGTCCCATTACAGTTTTTCTTTTTCCACCCATTCTTCCCGGTAATTTTTTACCCTTTAAGACTTTTCCCGGATAAGCACACATACCTATCGAACCCGGCTTTCTATGAAACATGGAACCGTGTGTTGATCTTCCGCCGCTAAAATTCCATCTTTTAACTACACCTTGAAACCCCTTTCCTTTT
>Ga0256835_1001287_pt1 | contig 15361 bp, 9 predicted proteins | sample PIR30metaG_FD_185972 | JGI IMG/M metagenome (GOLD analysis project Ga0256835, IMG submission 185972) | Hydrothermal vent microbial communities from East Pacific Rise, Pacific Ocean - PIR-30 | ecosystem: Environmental > Aquatic > Marine > Hydrothermal vents | place: Pacific Ocean: East Pacific...
CGACGACTGCCGGTGCGGCCCGCGTAGCCGCCTCCGCCGAAGAAGGCTTCAAAGAAATCGGAGAAGCCGCCGCCAAAGAGGTCGGACGGATCCCCTTCGAAGGTATAATAATAGGTGCCCCCTCCCGGACCGGCACCCTGGCCCCGGAAGCCCCGGAAGCCGTCAAAACCGGTCTGCTGGAATTGCTTCCAGTTGGCACCCAACTCGTCATACTTCTTTCGTTTCTCGGGGTCTCCCAGCACCTCATAGGCTTCGCTAATCTCTTTGAACTTCTCCTCGGCCGCCTTGTCTCCCTGGTTCTTGTCAGGATGATACTTTACGGCCAGTTTGCGATACGCCTTCTTGATCTCGTCCTGCGTAGCTTTCTTGCTTACTCCCAGTATCTTGTAATAATCTTTGTATTCCATATGTTTCTCCTTCCTTTTTCCGGCTTTTCTTCTCCCGAAAATTTCCGCACCGCCCTAATCAAAAACCCTGCCAATGGTCCGACCCGACAAAATTTCCGATGGGATATCCGGAGGAAATGATTATTTTGCCGGAGTGTAAGTTAACCAAAATATCCCGGACATGAAAAAGATATTTCTCTTTGCCCTAGCCGTCATAATGGCGCATTTTCTCACGCCCCTCGAGGGCACTGCCTGTACGTCGGTCGTTGTTTCCGGAAAATACACGCACAACGGTCGTCCGCTGCTGTGGAAGAACCGCGACACGCGGTCCATTCACAACAAAGTGGTCTATTTCGACTCTGGGAAATATCCTTTTGTGGGAGTGGTCAATTCGAACGACACACTCAACCGCAGTGTGTGGATGGGCATGAACCGTGCCGGATTTGCGATCATCAACACGGCTTCTTACAACCTCAACCTGGCCGACACAGGAATCAAGCAGTCGGGCCATGAAGGATGGCTCATGAAGGCTGCCCTGGCATACTGTGGTTCGCTGGAAGACTTTGAGCACATGCTCGACACCATGGCCAAGCCCACGCGCATGACCTCCAACTTCGGAGTGATCGACGCACAAGGTGGAGCAGCCTATTATGAGCTGGGTTATTGGGGATACACCAAGCTCGATGTCAACGATCCCAAGATCGCCCCCAACGGATATCTGGTACATACCAACTATTCTTTTACCGGAGAAGCGGGGGTAGGTGCAGGGTACATACGCTACACGACCATTGAGCGGGAGTTCCGCGATGCGATGGTGCGGGGGGAGATGTCGGCCCGGTACATCCTGCAACATGGCAGCCGTTGTCTGAAACACTCGCTCACGGGTGTTGACCTCTCCATCCCCGATGACGGGGAACCGGACAAGGTCAAGATGGTATGGTTCGAGGATTTCATCCCGCGCAAGAGCAGTGTGGCTGCCGTGGTGATCGAAGGGGTGCGGCCGGGTGAGTCGCCCACCCTCGCGACCATGTGGACGGTCATGGGCTTTCCACTCACCTCGGTGGTCATCCCCGTCTGGATCACCCCCCACGGCAAGCTGCCCCGCCTGTTGCAATTTGATCCGCAGCTGAAAGATTCGCCCATGTGCAACATGGCCCTCCGGCTGAAAGAACGCTGCTATCCCGTGAAATGGGGCAGCAGCGCGAAGAAATACATCAACATCCACGCCCTGGTCAACCGCGACCATAGCGGCATCCTCCAAAAGATCCGGCCGGTGGAAGACCATATCTTCGAGGCTACGAACAAGCAACTCGAGCTGTGGCGGAAAAACCCGCCGGAAGAGAAAGAGATCGAAGGCTTTTACACCTGGGTGGAAGAACAGGTCGTCGCCCTCTACGGATCCACCCTGGGGGTCACACCCACCGCCCGCAAATAACACGGCGGCATCGCCGTCACAAACGCCGTCGGATCATCCATGGGAGAGAAGAAGATACTGGACGAGAAAAGACTGGAACAGCTTTTCCGGACTCATTTCAGTGAGCTTTCGCTGTATGCCCTGCGGTATGTCGGAGATGTGGACACAGCCCGCGAGATCGTGCACAATGTCTTCATCGCCATATGGGAAAAGCGTGACAAGGTGGATCTCTCCCGTCCCATGAAAGGGTTTCTCTATACGGCTGTCCGGAACCGCTGTCTCAACCACTTACGCGACGACCCCCGTCACGACGCTCTCGGGGAAGCTTACGGAGCGTACGAGGAGGACGGGGAAGATCTCTCCCTGCGGCGGGAGACCTTGCAGAACCGTCTCTACGAGGCGATCGGAGAGCTGCCCGGACGAAGCCGCCAGGTGTTCGAGATGAACCGTTTTGAGGGGCTCACCTACCGGGAGATCGCCAAACGTCTCGGACTGTCGCAGAAGACCGTGGAGACGCTGATGTCCAGAGCCCTGCGCACCTTGCGGAAGAGGCTGAAAGATCTGCTGGTGCTGCTGCCGTGGCTGGCTTGGTTTTTTTGGCTTTATTTGTAAGGGTAAAAGGAAGATATCGTGTGTTGGAGATAGAAATACGGATCTATTGCCTGGGATGAACGAAAGGTACGAACATAACGACATGGAGGTGTTGCTGGCGCATGCCGTCGCCGGCACTCTCACGCCGGAGGAGGAAGAGCTTCTGCAGCGGTGGCTTGAGGAGGATGCGCGGCATGCTTCGGAGCTGGAGCAGCTGCGCAAGGTATGGCAGCACGCCGGCGACCTGACCCCTTTGGTCCGTCCCGACCTTGACAGGGAGTGGTCCGACCTGCGGCGCCGTCTGCATCTGCATCATCGCAGGAACCTGCAGGTGGTGCACCGCAAGAAAAGGTTCACCCGCCTGCTGCGCGTCGCCGCCGTCATCATCACCGGCCTCTTTGCCGCCGCCCTGGTGCAGCTGGTCACAGGCCCCCTCACCCATCATGTCTATACTGCCGCCACCGCCACGGAGATGTTCACCCTCCCCGACGGCAGCCGCGTGCACCTCGACCGGGGCAGCCGCCTCATGGTGCCTCGCCCCTTCGGAAAGCGCAACCGCAAGGTGAGCCTCCGTGGCACCGCCTACTTTGAGGTCCGCCACGACGCCACCCGCCCCTTCACCGTCCATGCCGGAAGTGTGGACATCACCGTCCTGGGAACCCGTTTCAGCGTCAGCAGTAACAGGGGAGGCACCACCGTCGACCTTGTGGAGGGCAAGGTACAGGTCACCGCCCCCGACAGCCGGGTGATCCTCCAACCGGGCGAGGAGGCCCGCTGGTCCCCCAATGAGAAAAAACTTTCCAAAGAGCCGATCCGCGACCCCAACTTCCTGGCCTGGAAGACCCGGCATCTCACCTTCGAGGCCACCCCGCTGCGGCAGGTGCTCACCACCCTCGAAAAAACCTATCACACCCGCTTCCTCACGCCGGATACGGCGGCACTCGACTGTCGCGTCACAGCGATCTTCGACCGGGAACCACTGCAAAACGTCCTTGCCACCCTGGCCGAAGTACTCGACATCTCTTTCGAGCAAAATGTCCAGGAGGGTTACGTGGTAAAGGGAAAGGGATGTCATTGACCGGCCTTATTGCGGAATTTTCGTATTTTCGGAGAAAATTGAAACGGCTCCCATGTCCAAATACGACCTCTATTCCGCCAGTCTGATCACCGGTACGATCCTCGGCCTTCTCGGGCTCTTTTATCACTTCCAGCAACACCCCGGCGCGGGAGACATCCTGGGCACGGCCCTGCTCATCAGCCTTTATTGGTTCATCATGGGCCTGGCGGGAGTATTGCGAAGCGGACACCTTTCCCCGGCCGCAAAGGTCTTATGGGTGGCAGCTTTCCTCATCGTTTCCTGGTTGGCGGGGGTGGTATGGTATTTCCGGGAGATACGCCCCAGGCAGCGGGAAGAAAAGCAGGAACATAACGGTTCCAAAGAGGGATGAACGGTGATGGACGGTACCATAGGAAAACGGTATGGGAGCCGGATCTTTCCACTCCTTTTTTTTCTCCTGCTGTCCCTTCTCACCTACGCCCAGCGGGAGGATCCCTTTTCCCGTCGCATCCCTCTCCCTGGTGGGGAGGTTCGTCTCGACACCTTGCTGGGGCGGCTGGCTTCGCTCAGCGGCACACCTTTTGTCTACAGTCCCGACCGCATTGCTGCGGGCTGCCGGGTAAGCCTCCCCGCCGGCACCCGCACACTGGGAGAGATCCTCGACCTTATATCGCAACATTGCGGCATCACCTACCACCTCCGCGGGCGCAAGGTGGTGATCCTGCCGCAAGGTCCCGGAGCGAGCGGCACGTCCTCCCTAACCCTCAGCGGCTTTGTGGTCGACAGTCATACCGGCGAGCGGCTCCCTTATGCCACGATCCGTGCCGGGAATGAGGAGGGCGGCACGGCAGCCAACAGCTACGGATACTTTTCCCTCACCCTCTCACCGGGAACACATCATCTGCAGGTGAGTTATGTTGGGTATCTCCCCTTCTCGCTGACCCTGCAGGTGTCGGGTGACACTTCCCTGCAGATCCCCCTCACGGCGGCAGAGGCTTCTTTACGTGCCGTAGAGGTCTACCGGGACCATCAGGAGAGTGCCGGCCCCGCCGGCAACGGCATGCTCCGCATCTCCCCCGCCACGGTCAGCGCCATGCCCGCCTTCCTCGGCGAGAGCGACGTGGTCAAGTCGCTCGAGATGATGCCGGGCATCACTTTCTTCGGCGACGGCTCCACCTTTTTCTTCGTCCGCGGCGGCAACCGCGACCAAAACCTTGTCCTCGTCGACGATGCGCCGGTATACAATCCCTCCCATATGTTCGGCATTTTCTCCTCCGTGACGCCCGAGGCGGTCAAGTCGGTGCGGGTGTACAAGAGTTATTTTCCCGCCGATGTGGGCGGGCGACTTTCGTCGGTGGTCGACATCCGCACCCGCGACGGCGACCTGCGGCATGCCGGTGTGGAGGGGAGCCTCTCCCCTGCGACGCTGCGGCTGGCGGTGGAGGGTCCCCTGGTCAGGGAGAAAAGCTCCTTCTTCCTGGCCGCCCGGCGCTCGTGGTTCGGCTGGTTGCCCCGTCTTAACGACCCCTCGCTCGAGCGGCTGCGCTTTTACGACCTCAACGGGCGTTTCAACCTCTTCCTCAACCGCCGCAACCGACTGTATCTTTCCCTCTACCGGGGCGACGACCTCTACCGTCAGCGCAGTGCCGCCACCACCACCCACTCGGGCATCACCTGGGGCAACCTGGCCGGCAGCCTGCGGTGGAACCACCTGATCGGGAAGAGGATGTTCCTCAACACCACCCTTTACGGCGGTAGTTACGATTATGATCTGGTCTCTTCGTTCGAGGAGCGTTTCTCGTGGCACTCTCATGTGGCCGACTTCGGTGTGCGCAGCGACCTGTGGTGGTACCGCCGTCTCGGCGACAAGGTGCGGGCCGGGGCAGTGGTAAGCGGCCACAACTTCAACCCCGGCAACATCTATTACCGCGGGCGTATTGCCGGCGGCACCTTCCCCATCGTGCCGGTACGCAATGCTTTGGGTACCGCTCTCTATGTGATGCGCGAGCAACAGATCACGCCGCATCTGACGCTGCAATACGGACTGCGTTTCAGCAGCTGGTCGAACGCCGGCAGCACCTGGGAGTACCGCTACGACGAAAGCCACCGGCCGCTTGACTCGGTGTGGTACGGCAGCGGTCGTCTCTATCATACCTACGCCGGCCTCGACCCCCGCGTGTCGGCGACCCTCACCGTGGGCTCCAACACCTTCACGCTTGCTTACAGTCACACCCACCAGTACATGCACCTGCTCACCAACCAGGTGACCCCTTTCAGCTCGTTCGAGATCTGGCTGCCGGCGGGACCCAGCTTACGTCCGCAGCGGGCCCACCAGGTGCAGGTGGGATGGTCACGTCCCCTGGGCGGCGGGCTCTTCCGCCTGGATGCGGAGCTTTATGTACGCCGTCTGCGGGGGCAGGTCGACTACCGCGACCATGCGGTGCTGCTGCTCAACCCGCCCCTGGAGCGAGACCTGCGACAGGGCACTGCGCATGTGTGGGGCCTGGAGACCACCCTCACCAAGCCCAAAGGCCGGCTCACCGGCTGGATCACCTATGCTTATGGCCGCACCTTCATCCACGCCCCCGGCATCAATGGTGACCGACGCTATCCGGCGCTGTGGGACCGTCCCCACCGCCTGACAGCAGCCCTTCACTACCGCCTGGCCTCCCACTGGGCCGCCGCCGCCAACATGATCGCCAGCAGCGGCACCCCCTTCTCCTCACCCACCGCATTCTTTCAATATCAGGGTCAGACCGTCCCCTGGTACGGCTCACGCAACAACAGCCGCATGCCCCCTTACTTCCGCCTCGACTTCTCCCTCACCTGGAAGATCGCCACCAACCCCGGGAAATACCGCCACGACCTGGTCTTTACCCTCTTTAACGCCACCCACCGTAAAAACCCCTTCGAGATCAACTTCAACAAGATCATCCTCCCCGACAACAAACTCGCCGTCCCCGTCAACCTCTATTCCCCGCCCGATCTCATCACCACCCGGATGTACCTTTTTACTATGATACCTTCGATCAGTTATCATTTTAAGTTTTAAAGTATGGAGTATCGAGTATGGAGTATCAAGTCAGTGAGTCCCGGCTTTCGCGAAGCCTTGGCTGAAGCGGAAGACGTTGGACGAACTGACCCTGACCGAAGCCGCAGGCGGAGCGTCAGGGTCACAAGAAAGTACCTGGAGTACTTGGAGTGCCTAGAGTTGGAAGTTACAAGTGCCTAAAGTCAGTGACACCCACCTCGTGCGAGGCGTAGCCGAAGCAGGAGACGTTGGACGAACTGACCCTGACCGAAGCCGCAGGCGGAGCGTCAGGGTCACAAGAAAGTGCCTGGAGTGCCTGGAGTGCCTGGAGTACTTTGAGTACTTTGAGTACTTTGAGTACTTTGAGTACTTTGAGTGCTTTGAAAACTTGGAGTATTTGAAGTATGGAGTTACAAGTTTTGGAAGATAAAGGTTGGCAAGAATGAAAAGAGATAGCAGCATTCCGGAGGTTTGGCTCATCGGTCTATTGATGTTGCTGCTGGCAGGACTTTTTGCCGGTTGTGAGGAGGAGACCTCCTGGGACGTGGCGGGGCGGCAGCCGGAGCTGCTCGTGGTCGAGGGGATGATCACGAGTGAGTTGCGCCGGCATGTGGTTCGTCTTTCCCGGCCTTTTATGGAACTTGGCGGCTCCCCTTCGCCGGTGAGCGGAGCGGTGGTTACACTCGACGACGGTCGCAACACCTGGACACTTACGGAGTCGGACAGTGTGGCGGGCAACTATCTCACCCCCCGCATGCAGGGGGTCATCGGGCGCACCTACACGCTGACGGTCCGCCTTGCAGGCAGACAATACAGGGCTTCCACCCACATGGTGCCGGTGACGCCGCTGGCCGACTTTTCCTGGCATCCCCTCGAGGGAAGCGACACTTTGTGGGTGCTCGACCTGCCCGAGAGCAACATCCCCGCCATGGTCGAGGTGACAGCCGACTGGTCGTTCGTGCCGGGATACGAAGACCTGCCGGACAGCCTCACCCATGCACGTTTTTACCACTTTACCCTGAACAATGTCGACCCCAATGCCCTTTTCCCCCCCACGGCCGAAGAAGTCGGTATTCCCGCCGGAGCCCGGATCATCCGCCGGAAATACTCCCTCGCCCCCGACTATCAGGAATACCTGCGCAGCCTGCTCTCCGAGACCGCCTGGCGGGGCAGTATCTTCGACGTCCTGCCCGGCAACGTCAACACCAACCTCTCCGAAGGAGCCACCGGCTTCTTCGCCGCCTGTACGGTCACGGAAGAGACCACGATATTCCGGCCACAATAAGTGTAGTATGGAGTTCGGAGTTCCCAGTATGGAGTATCGAGTTGGCGCACTTTTGCCTTTTGCCTTACCGGCATAGTTCCGAGTTCGGAGTAGGGAGTATGGAGTTTCTTAAGATTCAATAGGAGAGTCACGAACTAGTCGCCCCGGAGGGGTAGAATCGTAATAGGCAGGCAATTCATTGCCTGTGTTTATGGGATTACCCCCCCAAAAAAACGCCCCAGAGGGGCAGAATGAAAATTACTGCCGAAGGCATCCCCTCGGGAAATCTTCAATATTTTTTTGTTAGGAAGTCGATAAGAAAGTGCATTGGGGCCAATGCAGATGAGTGGCGTATGGGAAGACAGGCCTATTTGGATCCCGCCGGAAAACAAGCGGAGGGGAGTATGGGACAGGCATTGTCATACGAAAACTCGATACTCCGTACTCGATACTCGATACTCCGAACTCGATACTAAAAACGGTTGCCTTTTGCCTTAACCCTTTTGCCTTCTTGTCCGCCGCCGCCTCTTCGATCAACGTAGCTTTAAGGTAGAAGCGAAATTGATTAGCGAAGGCGGATTATCTTTTGTCTTGTTGTCTTTGTCTTGCCTTATGTTTCCTGCTTTTCACCGCCAATCGTCAGTCCGGAAGGGGGATGCGGGGAGGCCGGCCTGATTGAAAAGACTGGCCTGGGCGGCATCCCAAAAGGCATAGCGAACGGCCACGGGCTTTTTCACCCGGGGGCTCCATACCACGAGGGTGTTGCCGCGGATCTTCCCTTGTGCCGGCACGAACTTGCGGTCGGCCCCGGCGATGAGGAGGTCTTGCACTCCTCCGGGACCGGCTTTCAGTCCACCGTCAGCATAGTCAAAATAGATGACCGCCTTGTTGCCTTCGGTCTTCATCTCGCGGTATAGGGGGCCGCTGCAGACGATGCCGTCGACCCCGTAGGTCTTGGCCAGGGCCCAGAGGGCGAGGCGTTTCCCCACATCCTGTTTGTTGCGGGGATGGATATCGCGGACATTGCCGATGTCCATGGTCACGGCCATGCCGGTGTTGGGCACTTCCCGGAGGGTGCGGAACTGGGCATCGCGGACGATGGCTGCGGCGAGGGAGTCCTTGCCCCGGTAACGGAAAGGTGCGATCTGGACATAATAGAAGGGAAAGTCGTATCCCCACTCCTCCCGCCATGAGCGGATAAGAAGGGGGAAGGAGCGGTAGTAGGAATAGGGGTTGGCGGTGTTGGATTCGCCCTGGTACCAGATGACGCCGGCGATACGGAAGGGTATGAGGGGCCGGATCATGGCGTTCCAGGCGCGGCCGGGACGGCAGGGCCACCAGGGGCGCGGCGGAAGCTGCTCGGCTGCTTGGCGCAAGTAGGGATCGTCGTCGATCCTCTCCCGGCGGATCCATACCTCCACGGGCGTGCCGCCCCAGTTGGAATAGATGAGTCCCACGGGCACGTCGAGATGCTGCATCAGCTCGCGGCCGAAGAAATAGCCCACCGAGCTGAAACGGCTGAAGCTCTCCGGCGTGCACGCGGTCCAGTAGCCGGGTGTGTCGTCCTGGGGGGTGACGGCAGCATGTTTGGGGATCATGAAGAAGCGCATGCGGGGATAGTGAGCCCGGCGGATCTCCTCGTCGGCGTTATCGAGTCCTTGGAGGGGGGTACGTTCCATGTTCGACTGTCCCGAGCAGATCCACACCTCACCAAGGAGGACATTGTGCAACACCACACTGTCGCCGGCAGCGCGGATGGCCAGGGTATAAGGCCCCCCGGCCTCGCCGGTGACCACCTCCAGCGACCAGAAGCCCTGGTATGCGGTGGTGACGTAGAGCGTATCGTCCCACGGCACCTCTACAGTCACCCGCGCTGCGGTGGCAGTGGTCCACCCCCACAATGTCACCCGGCTGTTGCGCTGTAAGACCATGTTGTCGGAAAAGAGCGAAGGCATCCACAGAGCCGCCTGCAGCGGCCCCATCATCAACCAGAACAATACATAAATAGCTACACGTTTCATCGTCATTGAATTTATCGTTTTCTCAAAAGATCAAGCAGATCCAAATCCCAACAAACAACAGTTTTCGAATATTTATAATACACTTTTTCTTAACTATCCATCTTTCATCATTGAATATCAACATTCTACCTACAGATATCTACGTAGTATACTACGTAGCTTACTACGTAGTTTTTTTCGTATGGGTATAAAGTGGTCATTTTGTTTGGTCGGGAGCATCTTTGATGCAGCGTACAGAGAGGCCTCGGGTTCTGTCGTAGATGTCACGTTCGAGGCCTCGGATCTCCTCGGGGTTGTTAGCCATGACGCGGGCCATGGCCGCACCTTCCCCATCCGGTGTGGCGGTCCACCAGTATGCCAGGTATCCCAGGTCTTGGAAAGAGCCGTTGCTGCTATAGCGGCATCCAGCGGGCAGGGCGTTGAAGCCGTAGTCGTCGTCGCCGTTGCCTCCTTCCTCGCCGTTCTCCCCCTCATAGCTTTCCCAGGCCCAGCTTTCTGCGCTTTTGAGGGCGGTGGCCACCTGCCCTTTGTGACCATCTTTCTCGACGAACTTCACGAGACCGGCCCACTCTTCGTCGGTGGGAAGGTGCCATCCTGCCGGACAGGCCTCCAGGGCAGCAGCATAGGTATAGAGCATGCCGTAATTGTCCATCGTATTATCATTGTTGGGCCAGCAGCAGGCTTTTGCCTCCGGGGTCAGCCCTTTCCACTCCTCATCCCTTGTAACCAGGTGTCCGCAGTCGTAACGAAGGTTTTCGGCCATCCAAATCTGGTCCCCGACACGTATCCACTGATATTCCTGTCCGTCCCTTAAATCCTTAAAAGTGCCACTGTTCCCGGAGAATCCCTCATCATTCCGGCCTGGCCGGCATGAGAGCCCCAGTGTCAAAACAATCAAAACGATCCATCCTTTTTTCATCGGTGTGTTTTTTTGGTTAATGATCTTCCGGAACCGGGAACTGTGATTTTTAATGTGGAAGCCGGGCATCACACTCCGGGGCTCCAGGGACAACAAGTTACAAAAAATCTCTTTTAGCTTCCGGCCTTCCCCTTCCGGCCTTCATACATTCTGATCAGGAGACGGGCCATGATCCCGTCCCAGATGTAATTGGGCGGGCAGTCGAGAGGGAATAGGTCGGGGCTGTACGACTCCCAATAGTTGTGGTTGACGGAGAGTTGGGTGGTGACAGCCTTGAGCATTTTCTGTCCCAGGGTTTCTGCCACATCGTCATAACCATAACGACGGAGTCCTTCATATACCATATAATTCCACAACAACCAGACGGGGCCGTTCCATTTGCAGCAATAGTCGACATAAGGGGAATAAAAAGGGTCGTCGGCGCTGAGGGTGGGGATGCCGTAGGTGCGCCAGAACTTCGTGGTGTCGGTAAGTTTCCGGACGAGCAAGGCTGCCTGGGTGCTGTCGGCGATGCCGGCCCACAAGGGGAGGAAGCCGATGATCTCCTGCCGCCGCAGGTCGCGCGTCATGAAACGAAAGGTATGATCTTTCATATCCACATGATAATAGAAGCCGGTGCTGTCGTCCCACATCGTTTGGTTGATGCGTTCGCTCAAAGCCCTTGCCTCCCTCTCCCACCGGCGCGCTTCTTTTCTCTTTCCGAGTATCGAGGCCATTTCCGCCAATGAGCGTTGTTCGTTGACGACCATTGCCGAGAGGTCGAGGCACTCCAGCTCGTCGGAGATATCTTCCTTATCGACGTCGAGGTGGCGCTCTTCGGAGACCTGGAAGATCACATTGTACCAGTCGCGAACGTTCTCAATGAGCCCGTAGGGTCCCCATTCATAGAGGCCGTCATGGTCCTTGTCGCGGTGAGCTTTCAGCCAGGCCATATATTTTGCCCCGGCGGCATACGCTTCGCGCAGAAAAGCAGTATCATGGCTGATGCGGAAGATCTCCAGATTGGTCCAGGAGAAGAAGGGGGATGAGGTGGTAGGCTCGCCTTTGTGGGGATAGGCTTGGGGGCCGCGCGGCCCCACCCGGTACGGGATGAGGCCGTCGCGTCCCTGCTGCTCGATAAACACGCGTTGCGACTCCTCTGCCGAACGGGGATCGAGGTAAGCATAGCTCATCATCACCAGCGACTCGTGCTGTACCTGATGGCCGTGCCCCCATCCCCAGAGAGGATTGCGGGAAAAAACATAAAAGTTATAAGCCGTCTTACCTGAAGGGGGCAACATTGATCCCCGCATCAGGTTGAAAGCCCCGAGATAGACCAGCTTCTCCGCCTTCGAAGAAAATTCTGGCCGGGGGATATGCGCAAAGAGTCGTACATCGTCGTCAAGGAACCTTTGCAAGGAGCCTTTTTTCACGGCGTCGATCTGTGCGAAGATCCTTTCCACGGGTTCTTTCCTGTCCTGCCAGCCGCGAAAGATGAGGAGTTCTTTCCGTTCTCCCGGTCTCAGGTGAAAGCGGCTTTGCAGCACCACCATGCGGGTCTCCCCTCCCCTGCGGCCGTTGAGCGTGTCGCTGCGGTGTGCCGCATACCAGTCGGTCTTGATGGTGAGATAGAGCTCCTGCAGGTCCCCGTCATATCCTCCGTAACTACGGGGAAGGTTTCCCATTGCGAAGACGTCCACTACATGTTCAGGGTATGGGGCATTCGCATACAAGTTACTTATGAGCCTTCTCTTTGTCTCATAATGGGTTGTGATGTAGGCATGATGTTTTGTATCGTAATTTCTGATCCGTACCGAGTCGTGTCCGGGTACGAGGACGGGGTAACATACCATCTCGTGCGGGAGGGTGGAGCGGTTCTCCACCCACAGCCGCACCACCGCCAGGGACGAGCTATAGACCAGCAAGGTCTGTTGCACATGCAGGCCGGGAAGCAGATCGTATTCGACAATGTTCATATCGGGGAACGAGGCGGTGACCACGGGCGGGGTGGCATACCGTCGTGTCATGTGGAGGGCCAGGCGGTCGACCATCCAGACGACAAAGAAGCGGCCGGCCTGGTCGCCGGCATAGTACACCGGCTGATCAGACTCGTAATAGACCATCTTGTACGCCTTATCCCCATACAGGCGTGAACGCGACATAGCCGCCGCATAGGTGGTATACAAAGGATCCTCCGGGCCCGCATGGATGTACAGCCAAGGATCCCCGACCGTGAGGGGGTCAGACTGTGCTCCGGCACCGGCCGCAAACAAGAGGGAAGAAACAAGCATATACAGCAGCTTCCGCATCGTGCAATGAAGAAAGGTTTTCTTTTGAAAAATACGGAAATTCCCGGAAAGAGAGGGAAGAAAATATGTAACTTTGATCATACCAAAACCCGGCACGATGAAACGCACAAGTTTTTTTACCGTTCTGACCGCTCTTCTCTTTTTCTTGTTCAGCGGCGGTTGCAAGAAACAGCTTATCACCCCCAAGTACATGAAGAAAGAGGTCCCTGTGGAACAGCGAGTCCAGGATCTCCTCCGGCGGATGACGTTGGAGGAGAAGATCCGGCAGATGGACATGTGGGATGCCAAGGACCTGACCACCAACAAGCTTTGGGATGATGCAAAGATCGCCAAGGTGATCGGCTCCACCGGCATCGGGGCGGTACATGATCTCTATCCCGAAGACATTGAGATGGTGAACATGATGCAGCGGTATGCGGTCGAGCATTCGCGGCTGCACATACCGATCCTTTTCATCGAGGAGGCGTTGCATGGTTATCTGGGTCGTGGTGCCACGGTCTTTCCGCAGGCGATCGCTTTGGCTTCGACGTGGGATACGTCGCTGGTGAGGGAGATCGGCCATGCCATTGCGCAGGAGACGCGGTCGCATGGAGTGGAGATGGTTTTGTCGCCCGTGTTGGGTCTGGCGCGTGATCCGCGGTGGGGGCGTGTGGAAGAGACCTACGGGGAGGACCCCTGGCTGGCGGCGATGACGGGACTGGCGATGGTACGGGGGCTGCAGGGTGACACCCTTGCCGCCGACGATGCGGTGGTTGCCGAGCCCAAGCATTTTGGCGTGCACAGCATCCCAGAGGCGGGGGCCAACACTTCGCCGGTGAACATTGGCGAGCGTGAGGCCCGCAGCAGTTTTCTCAAGGTTTTTGAGACCGCCGTCCGGCAGGGAGGGGCCCTTGGGATCATGGCCGCCTACCATGAGCTCGACGGCATCCCCTCGGTGGCCAACCGCTGGCTACTCACCGACGTCTTGCGGCGGGAATGGGGCTTTCGCGGCTTTGTCCTGAGCGATCTGGGGGCCATCGCCATGCTGCAGAACACCCACCATACCGCCGCCACCGCCGGCGAGGCGCTCATCCAGGCCGTGGCCGCCGGCACCGACATGCAGTTTTACGATTACGATCACGAGATCTTTCTGGACAGTCTGAAGCGGGCCGTCGAGGAGGGCCGTCTGCCTATGGAAGCCGTCGACAGGGCGGCGGCGTCGGTACTGCGTGTAAAGTTTCTGCTGGGCCTCTTCGACGATCCGTATACCGACACTTCGCTGGTACGCAAGCGCTTCGCCACACCGGCCCACAAGAAGCTGGCGCTGCAGGCTGCCCGGGAGGGGGTGGTGCTCCTGAAGAACGAAGGCAATGTGTTGCCTTTCGGAGAGGAGGTGAAGACACTGGCGGTGATCGGACCGATGGCCCACAAAAGGGCCCTGGGCGATTACACGCCCAAGGGTGCCCGCATGACGACCGTCCTGGAGGGGCTCACCCGTCTCTACGGAGGCAAGGTCAGGATCCTCTATGCGCCGGGGCTGCTGCCCAAGAAGATCTTCACCGTCGTGCCCACGGAGGTGTTGATGCCGGAGGTGGCAGTGGCCGGCAAGAAGGGGCTCACGGCGCGTTATTATGCCAACGACTCGCTTGCCCGCCAGCCGGCGGTGACCCGCACAGAAACGATCAACAACCCCTATTGGGGGACGGGCTCACCCGCCGGAGGGGTGCCTGCCGACCACTTTTCCGTGAGCTGGAGCGGCACGCTCACCCCCAAGGTGAGCGGCACCTACGAGTTCGCCCTCATCACCGACGACAAGGGGCGCCTCTACCTTGACGGGAAGCTGCTCATTGACAACTGGGATCCTTATGAGGTGAACCGTATGAAGACCTGCCGTGTCGAGTTGCAGGCGGGACATCGTTATCCTTTGCGTGTGGAATATGCAGAAGAAGAAGGTTTTGCCGGCATCCGTTTTCTGTGGCGGATGGTCTCTGCGGAGGGGAAGACGCAGCAGGAGTACATATCCAAGGCTGTGGAGGCGGCGCAGCGTGCCGATGCGGTGGTGATGGTAATGGGCGAAGGGGATGATGTGGTCGGCGAGGGGCGTGACAAGGCACTGCTGGAGCCTGATGCCGACGAGGTGCGGTTGCTGGAGCGGGTGGCGGCGGTGAAGAAGCCGCTGGCGGTGGTGTTGCTGAGCGGTCGTCCCCTGGCGCTGGAGCACGTGGCGGGGCTCACGCCTGCGCTGCTGGAGGCATGGTTTCCCGGCCAAGAGGGTGGCACCGCCATCGCCGAGATCCTCTTCGGCAAGGTGAGTCCCTCGGGCAAGCTGCCGGTGACCTTTCCCCGTTCGGCGGGACAATTGCCTTTCTATTATGATCACAAGCCCTCCTCCACGCACCGATATGTCGACG
>Ga0256835_1001288_pt1 | contig 15357 bp, 11 predicted proteins | sample PIR30metaG_FD_185972 | JGI IMG/M metagenome (GOLD analysis project Ga0256835, IMG submission 185972) | Hydrothermal vent microbial communities from East Pacific Rise, Pacific Ocean - PIR-30 | ecosystem: Environmental > Aquatic > Marine > Hydrothermal vents | place: Pacific Ocean: East Pacific...
TTCCCAAATGGTTTGCAAGCACGTTGGTGATTGCCGCTGTCAACGTGGTCTTGCCGTGGTCAACGTGGCCAATCGTTCCTATGTTTACGTGCGGTTTCGTTCTTTCAAATTTTTCCTTTGCCATAAAAACCTCCTAATTTTTTATGCTTCGCCTATAATTTTTTCAGCAATTGATTTCGGAACCTCTTCATATTTTGCAAACTGCATTACATAAGAGGCCCTTCCCTGACTCAAAGACCTTAACACCGTCGCATATCCGAACATTTCGGCGAGAGGCACATAGGCTTTTATAATCTGCAAGCCACCCTTTGAATCAAGACTTGCAACCTTACCCCTTCTCGAATTAAGGTCTCCCATAACATCTCCAAGATACTGTTCGGGAGTTGTAACTTCAACCTCCATAATAGGTTCGAGAAGATAAGGGTCGGCTTTTCTCGCAGCGTTTTTAAAAGCAAGCGAGGCACAGATCTTAAAAGCCATTTCAGAGGAGTCAACCTCATGGTATGAACCGTCATACAAAGTAACCTTTACGTTTGTCACTTCATATCCGGCCAACACACCGGTCTCCATTGCCTCTAAAATACCCTTCTCAATAGGCTTGATGTATTCCTTGGGAATTACACCGCCTGTTATTTCATCAACAAACTTAAAGTGGTCTTCGGGATAAGGCTCAACCTTGATTTTAACGTGGCCGTACTGTCCCTTACCACCGGTTTGCTTGATATACTTTTCTTCGTGGTTAACCGCTTTTTTAATTGATTCTCTGTATGCAACCTGAGGCTGTCCAACGCTTGCCTCAACCTTAAATTCCCTCATAAGCCTGTCAACAATAATTTCAAGGTGCAATTCGCCCATTCCCGAAATAATTGTCTGACCTGTTTCTTTGTCAACATGAACCTTAAATGTAGGGTCTTCCATAGCGAGTTTCTGCAAAGCAGCACCCAATTTTTCCTGGTCTGCTTTTGTTTTAGGCTCAATTGCAACCGAAATAACAGGTTCGGGAAATTCCATTGATTCAAGAATTATCGGATGTTTTTCATCGCAAATGGTATCGCCTGTGGTAACTCCCTTCAATCCGACAACGGCGGCAATATCTCCCGCCCAAACTTCCTTTATCTCTTCTCTCTTATTGGCGTGCATTTTAAGAAGCCTTCCGACTCTTTCCTTTTTTCCGGAATTTGCATTATAAACATAACTTCCGCTTTCAAGATGTCCGGAATAAACCCTTATAAAAACCAACTGGCCGACAAAAGGGTCAGTCATAATTTTAAAAGCAAGCGCGCAGAAAGGCGCATCGTCGCTTGTTTCCCTTGTTACTTCCTCTCCCGTTTCAGGGTCAATTCCCTTAACGGGGGGAATATCAAGAGGACTTGGCATATAATCTACAATTGCGTCAAGAAGAGGCTGAACGCCTTTGTTTTTAAAAGCAGTTCCGCAAAGAACAGGGGTAAAGTAAAGGTTAATCGTTCCTTTTCTTATTCCCTCTTTAATTTCCTCTTTGGTAAGTTCTTCCCCTTCAAGATACTTTTCCATGTATTCGTCGCATGTTTCAGCAGCAGCCTCAATAAGGTGAGCCCTGTACTCTTCAGCCATTTCCCTCATATCTTCGGGAATGTCAAGCACCTCATACTCTGCGCCCAATGTTTCATCTTTATATTTATATGCTTTCATTTCAACAAGGTCTATAACTCCCTCAAAAGTATCTTCTTTGCCGAGAGGAAGTTGCAATGCAACAGGCCTTGCATTTAATTTTTCTTCCATTTGAGCCATACATCCAAAGAAGTCGGCACCCTGCCTATCCATTTTATTTACAAAAGCAATTCTCGGAACTCTGTATTTGTCCGCCTGTCTCCAAACGGTTTCGGACTGAGGCTGAACACCGCCGACAGCGCAGAAAACGGCAACCGCTCCGTCAAGAACCCTCAAACTTCTCTCAACTTCTGCGGTAAAGTCAACGTGTCCCGGAGTATCAATGATGTTTATTCTGTACCCTTTCCAAAAACAGGTTGTTGCGGCAGAGGTAATTGTAATTCCCCTCTCCTGCTCCTGCACCATCCAGTCCATCTGTGCGGTACCTTCGTGCACCTCTCCTATTTTATGGCTAACGCCGGTGTAGTATAAAATGCGTTCGGTCGTAGTTGTTTTACCGGCATCAATATGCGCCATAATACCTATATTTCTAATCTTTTCAAGTGGTACTAACCTTGCCACAATTCTCTCCTTTTAGATTAACTAAATGTTAAAATTTTTCAGATTGTCAAAGATATCGCTTCTATTACCAGCGATAGTGAGCAAAAGCCTTGTTGGCTTCCGCCATTCTGTGAACATCTTCTTTTTTCTTAATTGCAGCACCTTCGTTTTTATATGCCGCAATTAATTCGGAAGCAAGCCTTTGAACCATTGTTTTTTCACCTCTGGCTCTTGCGGCTGCCACCAACCAACGCATGCTCAGGGAGAGCTGCCTTCTGGGGTTTACTTCAACAGGTACTTGGTAGGTTGCCCCTCCTACCCTTCTTGATTTTGTTTCAACAAGCGGTTTTGCGTTTTCAACCGCTGTTTTAAAAACTTTCAGGGGTTCTTCCCCGGTTTTTTCCTTAATCAAATCAAGAGCACGGTAAAAAATCTTTGCCGCAACACTTTTTTTCCCGTCATACATTAATTTGTTAATAAATCTTGTTACCATCTCGCTGTTGTAAACAGGGTCTGGCATAACATCTCTAACTAAATCACCTCTTTTCCTTCTTGGCATAACTCACTCCTCACTTAGCTGCTTTCGGTCTTTTCACACCGTATTTAGATCTTGATGTTAACCTTCCTTCAACGCCCTGTGCATCAAGCGTACCACGGATAATGTGGTAACGAACACCGGGCAAATCCTTTACCCTTCCGCCTCTAATCAAAACAACCGAGTGCTCCTGCAAGTTATGCCCTATTCCGGGTATATAAGCTGTTACCTCAAACCCGTTTGTAAGCCTAACCCTCGCAACTTTTCTGATTGCTGAGTTAGGTTTTTTAGGGGTTGTTGTATATACCCTTGTGCAAACGCCTCTTCTCTGAGGGCATCTTGTCAATGCAGGAGACTTTGTTTTTGTTTTAATTTTTTGTCTTCCTTTTCTGACTAACTGGTTAATTGTCGGCAATTCAACACTCCTTTATTTTTATTTTTTCAGTTAATAAACAAACCTCCACAAAGCAAATTGCATTCTAACAAAACCAAACCGCACAAGTCAACATTTTTTTAGTCAATTTTTTTTAACTTGACTATTCTATTCCAAGACTTTTTTTAGCCTGCTCATGTGTTTTTTCTTCCGTTTCAATCTCCTTAATCGTTTCATCCTCTTCAATTTCAAAGTCATGATAACCGTAAAAACCAGTGCCTGCCGGAATTAATTTTCCTAAAATAACGTTTTCTTTCAAGCCGTGAAGGTAATCAATTCTTCCTTCAACACTTGCATCGGTTAAAACTTTTGTTGTTTCTTGGAATGATGCTGCGGAAATAAAACTATCCGTGTTTAAAGCCGCTTTTGTAATACCGAGCAACAACTGTCTTCCTTTGGCAGGCTTTTTGCCTTCCGCAAGAAGTTTGTCGTTTACGTCTTGGAATTTAAATTTGTCAACTTTGTCCCCAACAACAAATTCGGAATCGCCCGGGTCTTCAACCTCAATCCACCTCATCATCTGCCTGATAATGATTTCAATATGTTTATCGTTGATTGAAACACCCTGATTTCTGTAAACTTCCTGAATCTCGTTGATAAGGAATTTCTGCAATTCCTTTGCACCCAAAACGTGAAGTATGTCATGGGGATTGATTGGACCGTCAATCAACGGTTCGCCGGCCATAATCTCGTCGCCGTCGTTAAAGTGAATGTATTTTCCTTTCGGGATATTGTATTCCCTCTTGTCCCCGGTGGGAGATTCAACGTAAATTTTTCTGTATCCCCTGACAATCTTACCGTATCTTACCACACCGTCAATTTCGGAAATAATTGCGTAATCCCTCGGTTTTCTTCCTTCAAACAAGTCAACAACTCTGGGAAGACCGCCTGTGATATCCATGGTTTTTGTGGTATCCCTCGCAATTTTCGCAAGAGTTGTGCCGGCAGAAATATACTGCCCTTCGTCAACCACAATTATTGAGCCTGTGGGTAGCGGATATTTTGCTATTACTTCCCTGTCCTCGTTTCTCAACACAATCATAGGCTGAATTTTTTCATCCGGACATTCAATAATTTTCATCCTTGTAAAACCGGTTGTTTCGTCAACGTCCTCAACCATTGTAAGCCCTTCTTTTACGTCTTTGAAATCAACGTATCCGGACTTATCCGCAACGATAACGAATGAGAAGGGGTCCCATTCCGCAATCAACTGGCCTTCCTCAACTTTTTGCCCGTCTTTAACAAAAACCTTTGCGCCTGTAACAAGGTTGTATTTTTCCCTTTCGTTTCCGTCTTCGTCAACAATTGCAATATAACCTTTTCTTGAAAGAACAACCAATGTGCCGTCTTCCGCCTCAACATAACTGATATTTACAAACTTGATTGTACCTTTTCTTCCCGCTTCGTGTTTTGAATGCTCTGCAACTCTGGATGCGGTTCCTCCGACGTGGAAGGTTCTCATTGTCAACTGGGTACCGGGCTCGCCAATGGACTGTGCCGCAATAACGCCAACCGCTTCACCCATCTCAACTATTTTGCCAGTTGCAAGGTTTCTGCCGTAACATTTTCTGCATACACCCTCTTTTGATTCACATGTCAAAACCGACCTGATTTTAACTTTCTCAATTCCGGCATTTTCAATTGCCTCTGCAAGAGGTTCTGTTACTTCTTCTCCTGCCGGAACAATCAACTCGTTTGTATACGGGTCAATAATATCTTCAAGCGCCACTCTTCCTACAATTCTCTCTCTTAACGGAACTTTTACTTCGCCTTGGTCAATAAGAGCGGTTATCCAAATTCCGTCAAGGGTTCCACAGTCTTCTTCCCTGACAATAACGTCCTGAGCAACGTCAATCAGCCTTCTCGTCAAATAACCGGAATCCGCGGTTTTCAAAGCTGTATCCGCAAGACCTTTTCTGGCACCGTGGGTTGACACAAAGTACTGCAACACGGAAAGCCCTTCTTTAAAGTTTGCGGTAATGGGGGTTTCAATAATCTCGCCAGAAGGCTTCGCCATCAATCCCCTCATTCCGGCCAACTGTCTAATCTGCTGTTTGGAGCCCCTTGCACCGGAGTCCGCCATAATATAAATCGGGTTGAGGAACTCTCCCTCTTCGTTGGCTTTTTCAAGTTCTTTCATCATCTCTTCCGCAACTTTATCAGTAATATCACCCCAGAATTTGATTATTTTGTTGTATCTTTCGGAAGCCTCAATCTGTCCCTGCTGATACATTTCCTCAATTTTTGCAATCTCTTTGGGCGCTTCTTCTAAAATCTTTTTCTTTGCTTCCGGTACAATAATATCGTCCATTCCGAAGGATATTCCGCCTTTTGTCGCATAGTAAAACCCTGTTTTCTTTATTTCGTCAAGCAATTCAACTGTTTTTTCTTTTTCAAGGGTTTTGTATGCAAGAGAAACAAGGCTTCCCAAACCTTTTTTCTTTAACAATCCGTTAACAAAAGGCATATAACCTTTTAAAGCACTGTTAAAGATAATTCTTCCCGGAGTGGTTTCAATGAGTTTGTCTTTTACCTCTTCTACTTCCATTTCAACAAGATTTTGGGAATCCCTCGCCTTTGAAGTATCAATAAGTTTTCCGGAATATTTAACCTTTATTTTTGCATGAATATCAACATAACCCGCTTCATAAGCGGCAAGTGCTTCATCAAAATCAGCAAAAACCCTACCTTCACCCTTTCTGTTTTTCCTTGTAACGGTAAGATAATAAGTTCCCAAAACAATATCCTGAGTCGGAGTAACAATCGGCCTTCCCGATGCGGGGGAAAGCAGGTTGTTTGAAGAAAGCATAAGTACTATTGATTCAAGTTGCGCTTTGGGAGACAAAGGTACGTGGACCGCCATTTGGTCTCCGTCAAAATCGGCGTTAAATGCGGTACATACCAAAGGATGCAGTTTAATTGCTTTGCCTTCAATCAAAACGGGATAGAATGCCTGAATAGAAAGCCTGTGAAGTGTAGGCGCCCTGTTTAAAAGAACAGGGTGTCCGGTAATAACATCTTCTAAAACATCCCAAACTTCCGGCTTTTCAAGTTCAACCATTTCTTTAGCTTCTTTAATGGTTTTGGCAAACCCTCTTTTTTCCAACTCATGGAAAATAAAAGGCTTAAAGAGTTCAAGAGCCATTTTCTTAGGCAAACCGCATTGGTTCAATTTCAAGTCGGGACCGATAACAATAACCGTTCTTCCGGAATAGTCAACCCTCTTACCCAAAAGGTTTTGTCTGAATCTTCCTTTTTTACCTTTCAAATTATCCGCAAGCGATTTCAAAGGCCTGTCGCTTGAACCTTTTACAACCTTACCCATTCTTCCGTTATCAAAAAGAGCATCAACCGCTTCTTGAAGCATCCTCTTTTCATTTCTCATAATTACATCAGGTGCTCTCAATTCCATCAGTTTTCTAAGTCTTGTATTCCTGTTTATTACCCTTCTGTAAAGGTCGTTTAAATCCGATGTGGCAAATCTTCCGCCGTCAAGAGGAACAAGAGGCCTATACTCGGGAGGAATTACCGGAATAACTTCCAACACCATGTATTCAGGCTTGTTACCGGATTTCCTGAAAGCATCAACTATTTTAAGCCTTTTGGCTATTTTGATTTTTTTCTGCTCGGAAGTTTCGTTAAGCATGTTGTATCTTAACTCAACCGCAAGTTCATCAATATTTAAGTGTTCAAGCAATTTCTTTATAGCCTCGGCTCCCATACCCGCTTCAAAACTTCCGGCGCCGTACTCTTCAACAGCCTTTCTGTATTCTTCTTCGCTTAAAAGTTGTTTGTATTCAAGTTTTGTGCTTCCCGGGTCAAGAACGACATAACTTTCAAAATACAAAATCTTTTCAACATTCCTTAAAGTAATGTCAAGCAAGGTTCCTATTTTTGAGGGAAGGGCTTTTAAAAACCAAATATGAGATACAGGCGCCACAAGTTCAATTCTTCCCATTCTCTCTCTTCTGACTTTTGAAAGGGTAACCTCAACACCGCATTTATCACAAACAATGCCCTTGTATCTCGGCTTTTTGTATTTACCGCAAAGACATTCGTAATCGTTAATCGGACCGAATATCTTTGCACAGAACAACCCGTCTTTTTCAGGTTTGAAGGTTCTGTAATTGATAGTTTCCGGTTTTGTAACTTCCCCGTGAGACCATTCTCTTATGTCCTCCGGAGACGCAATGCTAATTTTAATATTTCTAATGTGGTTAATTGAAAAGTCACCACCAAGATTGCTTCCCGGTTTATGTTGCTTTTCCACAGTTTCCTCCCATCAGTTTTGGTTAATATCACCGGTTAAAGGGTCATTATCTTCGGTACCTTCTTCCTCTGTTTCTTCATTATTTTCATTGTCCACATTAAACTGCAAATTGAGACAGAGGCTCATAATTTCCTTCATCAAAACATTGAAGGATTCAGGGATACCCGGCTCGGGAATTTCATGTCCTTTGACAATTGCTTCGTAAATCTTGTTTCTTCCCTGAACATCGTCAGATTTGTAAGTTAACATTTCCTGCAAGGTGTATGCCGCGCCGTATGCTTCAAGCGCCCAAACTTCCATCTCTCCAAACCTCTGGCCGCCGAATTGAGCTTTACCGCCGAGAGGCTGTTGGGTAATGAGCGAGTACGGGCCAATTGACCTTGCGTGAATCTTGTTGTCAACAAGGTGATGTAGTTTGAGAAGATACATATAGCCTACCGTTACGGGCTGGTCAAACCTTTCTCCGGTTTTCCCGTCGTAAAGGAATTGCTGGCCTGATTCAGGTAATCCCGCTTGTTTTAAGAAAGATTTTATATCATCGGAAGATGCACCGTCAAAAACCGGTGTGGCAAAATGCAAACCAAGTGCCTGAGCGGCCCAACCCAAGTGAGTTTCAAGAATCTGTCCAACATTCATACGGGACGGAACACCAAGAGGGTTTAAAACAATGTCAACTGGTGTGCCGTCGGGAAGATAAGGCATATCTTCTTCCGGCAGAATTCTTGAAACAACACCTTTGTTTCCGTGTCTTCCCGCCATCTTGTCGCCTTCGGACAATTTTCTCTTCACTGCAATGTAAACCTTCACCATCTTTATTACACCTGCGGGAAGTTCATCGCCTTTTTTAAGTTTTTCCACTTCTTTTTTGAATACATCTCTTTCAATAGCAATCTTTTCATCAAATTTTTCAACAATCTTCTTCAACTCTTCTTCAACTTTTTTGTTTCCAACTTTCAAGTTTGCTGAATTTTTTATACCGATTGATTCAATCAACTCTTCCGTTATCTTTGTTCCCTTTTTGGCAATCACATTGCCTTTGTTGTCAAGAAGGTCTTCCTTCAACTTCATTCCTTCAAGAATTCTCAAAATCTGGAATTTTGTCTGAATCCTGATAATTCTCTCTTTGTCTTCGTAATCTTTTTCAAGCGCTTCAATTCTCTCTTTTTCTATCTGCTTAGCCCTGTCATCCTTTTCAACGCCTTTTCTTGCAAAAATCTTAACGTCAACAACAGTACCTTCCATTCCGGGAGGAGTTCTTAAAGACGCGTCTTTAACTTCTTCCGCTTTTGCGCCGAAAATTGCTTTTAGAAGTTTTTCTTCCGGAGTCGGAGTGGATTCTCCTTTGGGGGTTACCTTACCGACAAGTATGTCTCCCGGTTTTACCTTTGCACCTATTCTGATAATTCCGCTATCGTCCAGGTCTCTCAAAAATTCTTCGTTAACGTTGGGAATATCCCTTGTAATTTCTTCAGGTCCCAATTTAGTGTCTCTCGCTTCAATTTCAAGTTCTTCAATATGAATTGACGTGTAAACGTCTTCTTTTACAATCTTTTCGCTCACCAAAATAGCGTCCTCAAAGTTGTATCCTCTCCAAGGCATAAAAGCAACGAGAACGTTTCTTCCAAGCGCCAACTCTCCCCTGTCCGTACCGGGACCGTCGGCAATAATCTGGCCTTTTTCAACATAGTCGCCTTTTTTAACAATAGGCCTTTGGTTAAAGCAGGTATCCTGATTTGACCTTTTGAATTTTACAAGAGGATAAATATCAACACCGACAAGGTCTTCATTGGCTTCTCTGTTGTCAACCCTTACAACAATTCTCTGTCCGTCAACAGCCTCAACCCAACCGGACCTTTTGGCAACAACGGTCAATCCGCTGTCTTTTGCAACAATATGCTCCATTCCGGTTCCTACAAAAGGCGCTTCCGTTCTCAAAAGGGGAACAGCCTGCCTCTGCATGTTTGAACCCATCAACGCCCTGTTTGCGTCGTCGTGTTCAAGGAACGGAATGAGAGATGCCGCAATTGACACAATCTGTTTCGGAGAAACGTCAATAAAGTCTATCTCATCTCTCGGGATAAGTTTTGATTCGCCGGCAACCCTTGCGTTAACCTGCTCAACGGTTATGTAATTGTTTTCGTCCCTCGGAGCGTTTGCCTGAGCGATTTTGTATTTATCCTCTTCCCATGCGGAAAGATAAAATACATGAGGCTCGGCGTCCATAAGAGATTTCCCCGCCTTTTCCAGTTTTTTGTTTTCAGCCTCGTAATCTTCTTTCAAAACGATATCGCCTACTTTGTAATTTTTGGAATCCCCGGGGAAAATTATTTTAACATGGTCAAGCACTCTTCCGTTTTCAACTTTTTTATAAGGTGTTTCAATAAATCCGAATTCGTTTACCTTTGCATAGCATGCAAGAGAAACAATCAATCCGATATTCGGACCTTCCGGGGTTTCAATAGGACAAATTCTGCCATAATGAGAAGGGTGAACGTCCCTGACCTCAAATCCTGCCCTTTCTCTGCTCAAACCACCGGGTCCGAGAGAAGACAACCTTCTTTTATGGGTTATTTCGGAAAGAATATTTGTCTGGTCCATAAACTGGGACAACTGGGACTGTCCGAAAAATTCCCTAATGATTGCCATAACAGGCTTGGGGCTGATTAACTCGGCAGGGGTTACCTGCTCAAAATCATCCATTAAAGCCATTTTTTCTTTAATTGCTTTTTGTACCCTAACAAGCCCTACCCTAAATTGATTTTCAAGCAATTCGCCAACCGACCTGATTCTTCTGTTCGCAAGGTGGTCAATATCATCAACTTCTCCGATACCTTTCGGAATTTTAAAATAGTATTCAAGAGAAACCAAAATATCTTCAACGGATAATTCTTTCTGGTCAAGGTCTGTTTTTACTCCGAGTTTTGTATTGAATTTTAATCTTCCAACCCTTGACAAATCATATCTATCCGCATCAAAACAAAGAGCAATAAACAGTTTTCTTGACATTTCAAGAGTTGGTGGGTCTCCGGGTCTTAATTTTCTGTAAAGCTCAATCAATGCTTCGTTCGTACTTTTTACCCCGTCCTTCTGAAATGTGTTACTTAATACAGGACCTATTATATCGTCTTTGGGAAGTATTACTTTTATCTCTTCAACACCCAACTCTTTTAATTTTTCCAACTCACCGGCATCAATATCCGAATTCGCAGGATATAGCACTTCTCCTGTCTCCGGATGTACTATATCCTCCACATTCCTTATAACATCAAATTCGGAAAGTTTGAAAGCGATAAATCCACTATCTCCGAATTTTCTCAATGTAGATTTCTTAAATTTGTTTCCGGCGGAAAGAATTTTATTACCATTCGGGTCAAATACGTCTTCGGCAACTCTTTTATCTTTTAAAGCAATAGAAGGTGTCAGGTATATTTTTTTGTCTTTTTTATCCTTATCTTCCACATCTTCGCCTACTTTCAACGTATGCACAGTGTAAAATCTCTTCAAAAATGTCTCGGTTTTAGAAAAAGCTTCATCAATAAGACCCAAGGATTTTAAAAATATCCCAGCATTGAATTTTCTTTTTCTGTCAATTCTGATATACATTATTTCTTTTTTGTCAAACTCAAACTCAATCCATGCGCCTCTATAAGGAATTATCTGCATAATATAAGAATTTTTATCCTTGTCTTTTTTAAAGAAAACGCCGGGAGACCTGTTCAACTGGTTTACTATTACCCTTTCCGTGCCGTTGAAAATAAAGGTTCCTCTTTTTGTCATTATGGGAATATCACCGAAAAATATTTCTTTTTCTTTAACATCCTTAACTTTTCTTTCATCTTTTGAATCCGTTTCAAATACCGTTAATCTAAACTTTACTTTCAAAGGCACGGAATAGGTTTTCTCCATGCTTTCACATTCTTCAACAGAATAAGGAAGTTTTAACTCAACAGGCGTTTCACATTTGGGGCAGATATCGGGCTTTGCTTCATTTCTATATCCGCAATGTTCGCAAATAACATATTTTTCGGTTGGGTCGGTAACATAAACCGGTTTTTTACACTTACCACATTTAAACCTGTTATGCTCTTCCCCCTTTAAGAAACCGCATTTACATTCCCAATTCCCCACTCTATATTCAACAAATTCAATTTTCGCTTTCCCTCTAAAATCATCTATATTAAAAACGCTTCCAAAAGCGGCTTGCAAACCTAAATCCTTTCTATCCTGAGGAAGTTTCTCCATCTGCAAAAACTTTTTGTAAGAATCCAACTGTATGCTTATAAGGTTAGGTATTGGAAGATAGGTTTTTATTTTGGAAAAATCATATCTCTCCAAATGAACATTTTTTGGCATATTTTCCATTTTTTATCTCCTAAAACTTGATATTGTCGCAAAAGTTGTGTATATTAATTTTAGATTTCGTAAAAAACACACACAAAAAGGTAAAAAAAGGTACAATTCTACCTACGCTAAATCTTTTAAAAAGCAAAAAAAGAAAAGAGGGCAAAAAATTGCCCCCTTGTTGTTTTTTCAGTAAATTACTTAACTTCAACCTCAGCACCAGCTTCTTCAAGAGCCTTTTTAAGGTCTTCCGCCTCATCCTTGGAGATTGCTTCCTTAACGGGAGCAGGTGCCTTGTCAACCAATTCCTTAGCCTCTTTAAGTCCGAGACCGGTAAGTTTCTTAACAACTTTAACAACTTCAAGTTTCTTAGCGCCGGGCGATTTCAAAATTACGTCAAATTCGGTTTTCTCCTCAGCAGCCTCAGCACCGCCAGCAGCACCGCCAGCAGGAACAGCAACAGCCGCAGCAGCGGCACTAACACCAAACTCCTCTTCAAGAGCCTTAACAAGATTGTTAAGCTCAAGAACAGTCATTTCCTTAACAGCATTAATGATTTCTTCCTGAGTTAATTTAGCCATTTCTTTCCTCCATATAGTTTAAGTTAATTTTCCTCTTTTTGTTTAGCAATTTGATTAAGCACAACAGGAAAATTCCTGTAAATTCCCTGTAAAGCGGTAACAAGTCCCTGCAAAGGGTAATTGAGAAGGTACATAAGTTTTGCAATAAGCGCTTCCTTGGAAGGAAGTGTTGCAATCTCCTCAAACATTTCAGGCGTTAAAACGGTTTCTTCAAGAATTCCGCCTTTAAAGAAAAAACTGTCTTTTTCTTTTGCAAATTCCGAAAGAACCTTGGCAAGAGAAACAGGGTCTTCCTTTGTATAAGCCACAACGGTATTCCTTACCAAATCCTTTGTGGCTTCCTCAAACCTTGTTCCCTCGGTCGCTTTTTTAAGAAGCCTGTTTTTAATAACCCTGTATGTTGCCCCTGTCTCCTTAATTTTCATTCTTAAAGCGTTATCTTCGTTAACGGTAACCTTTGAGAATTCAAAAAGATACAGACAAACAACATCTTCAAGGTCTTTTTTCAAATTGTTTACGAATTCTATCTTCTCTTTCTTAAACACGGTCCACCTCACTCAACACTGGCAGGGTCTACTTTTATTCCAGGCCCCATTGTTGTTGAAATATAAATTGAGTGGATATACCTTCCCTTTGCGGAAGCCGGTTTCGCTTTGATAATTGTTTGAATGTAAGCCTTTGCATTGTCAATAAGTTGGTCTTCCGAAAAAGATTTTTTACCGATAGCGTTGTGAACAATACCGGTTTTGTCAACCTTGTACTCAATCCTTCCGGCCTTCAACTCTTTGACAGCATTGGCTACATCAAAAGTAACCGTTCCCGCTTTGGGGTTAGGCATTAATCCCCTCGGACCCAAAATCCTACCAAGTTTACCAACATGCCTCATCATGTCAGGCGTGGCAATGAGAGCATCAAAATCAAGCCAGCCCCCCTGAATCTTTTCAACAAGATCCTCGCCTCCGACAATGTCCGCTCCGGCCGCTTCCGCTTCCTTGTACTTGTCTCCGGAAGCAATAACCGCAACCTTAACGGATTTGCCGGTGCCGTGGGGAAGAACCAGCGTTCCCCTTACCATTTGGTCGGCGTATTTGGGATTAACTCCCAATCGCATATGAATTTCAAACGTTTCGTCAAAATTTGCATATGCGATTTCTTTCGCCAACTTTACGGCTTCATTAAGGGGGTATTCTTTGCCCGGCTCAATCTTCTCAATCGCCTGACGATACTTTTTACCCCTTTTAGCCATAGCACCTCCAATTAGTATCTACCACTTTTGCCCGTGGTCAGGCTTAATAAATTAGTCCTCTATGGTAACACCCATTGAACGGGCAGTACCTTCAACAATTCTCATAGCCGCCTCAATATCGCTTGTATTAAGGTCCGGCATCTTAATTTGAGCAATTTCCCTAACCTTATCCCTCTTTAACTTTCCAACCTTAACTTTATTGGGCTCGGAAGAACCTTTGTCAATGCCCAACTCTTTCATAATAAGGTTGGCAACAGGGGGGGTTTTGGTTATAAAGGTAAAAGACCTGTCCTGATAAACAGTAATAACGACAGGGATTACCATTCCCATTTGACTCTGTGTTCTTGAATTAAACTGCTTGCAGAAATCCATAATATTAACCCCGTGCTGACCCAAAGCAGGTCCGATAGGCGGGGAAGGATTTGCCTTGCCGGCTTCAATCTGCAATTTGATTTGTCCTATTACTTTTTTTGCCATTGCAAACCTCTCTATGTTTGTTTTATACCTTTTCTACCTTTAAAAATCCCAATTCAACCGGTGTTGAACGCCCGAATATTGTAACCATAACTCTAACGGTACCCTTATCCTCGTTAACCTCTTCAACAGTACCGATAAAGTTTTTAAAAGGACCGTCAATAATTTTCACTTTATCGTTAGGCGCAAATTTTATCTCTGCCTTGGGTTTTTCCCTTGAAGTTTTTACCTGATTTAAAATTTCTTCAACTTCGGCATCTGTCAAAGGCTTCGGCTTTTTCCCACCGACAAATCCGGTCACCTTAGGCGTATTTCTAACAAAATGCCACAAATAATCATCCATTTCCATTTGAATCAAAATATAACCGGGAAAAAACTTTTTTACGCTCTCAACCTTTTTCCCCTTTTTAACCTCAACCACTTTTTCGGTAGGTATAAGTATTTGGGTAATTTTATCTTCAAGTCCGAAAGCCTTTATTTTTTTTTCAAGGGTTTCTTTCACCCTGTTTTCATATCCCGAATAGGTGTGAATTATATACCATTGCAACGCCATCTGAATTCTCCTCGGGGCTTATGAGCCAAGAACCCTGTAAACGTACTCAACAGCCGTAGATATAATTTTATCGGACAAATAAATAGCCACAGAAAAAATTATAGTCAACACAATTACAGCAATTGTGGTGGCTATAACATCCTCTTTGGTCGGCCAAGTTACCCTTTTTAACTCTTTCCATGACTCTTTAATCCACTGAATATACTTCGTCATCTTACACCTCTAAAAAATGGCAGGCCAGGAGGGACTCGAACCCCCAACCCTCGGATTTGGAGTCCGACGCTCTACCAATTAGAGCTACTGGCCTACCTATTCGTTTTACGCTTTTGCCTCTTTATGAACCGTGTGCTTCCTGCAAAACCTGCAATATTTCTTCAACTCCAACTTTCCGGTCATCTTCTTCTTATTCTTAGTCGTTGTGTAATTTTTTCTTTTACACTCGGTGCACTGTAAACTAATGATGTCTCTCATCTTATCACCTATTATTCAATAATCTCGGTAACTGTTCCTGCTCCAACAGTCCTTCCGCCTTCCCTGATTGCAAATCTTAATCCCTTTTCCATAGCAATCGGGGTTATCAACTCAACCTTGATTGTAAGGTTGTCGCCGGGCATTACAACTTCTCTGCCGTCTGGCAAGTCTATTGTGCCGGTAACGTCGGTTGTCCTGAAATAGAACTGAGGTCTGTATCCCTGTCTGAAAGGCTTGTGCCTTCCGCCTTCGTCTTTGGTAAG
>Ga0256835_1001289_pt1 | contig 15356 bp, 9 predicted proteins | sample PIR30metaG_FD_185972 | JGI IMG/M metagenome (GOLD analysis project Ga0256835, IMG submission 185972) | Hydrothermal vent microbial communities from East Pacific Rise, Pacific Ocean - PIR-30 | ecosystem: Environmental > Aquatic > Marine > Hydrothermal vents | place: Pacific Ocean: East Pacific...
GAGCACCCGGCGGATATCATAAAAATCTTTCCGCGTCTCCTCCATGGTAAGCACATCTTCCTTTTCAGGCTGCCGCCAGGCATCCATCTCGAGCGAATACCATCCGGCGTCGACGATGAGGTAGGGGATCCCATGCCGTGCCGCAAAGTCGGTGTAATATTTCATCACCTCGGTCGATGGCTCTCCGCTGCGGACACCTTTCTCGGTAATGCGGCCGTTCCACCAGGGCCAGGTGGCCTTTCCGGGACGTATCCACGAAGGATCCTGGATGCGTGAGGGCTCGTTGAGGTTGAGCACGAGGGTCTGGCCGATCATCCCGCCGGGATGCGCAGCGACGAGGAAAACGCGCCAGGGCGACCGGTCAGGCAAAGGCGGACATACCCGGCAGCTCTTGCCGGCAGGCTGCGCTAGGGAGGCCCGCAAAATGTTTTTTCCCGCTTTTCTCAAGAACATCCCCGAGAAATTGTCCAGCGCCGCCTCGGTGAGCATCACCCAGTGTCCCGGCTGCTCGACCAGGAACGGGAGGATATAGTTCACCGAATCACGCAGTCCGCTCAGCGGGGAGGGATCATAGGTCCCCTCGTAATGCCGCGCCGCAAAGCAACGGTTGTCGCCAGGAAAGAGATATTCGGTCTTCTCTTCCAGGATCGCCGGCACAGGCTGCCCCTGGGCAGCGGGGAAGATGTAGCGGAACGCCACACCCTCATCGTAAGCACGGAACTCGATGCCGAGGGTGCCTCCGCCGGCGGCACGTAACTGCACCACCAACGAGCGGTAACGATCGCGAATGCGGGCATGCTCACCGTACAGCGGTGTCCAGTTGCGATCGCTCGCCGCAGTATCCACGGAAACCACCTCAAAACCTCCGGAAAAACGGACCGTATCCTCAAACACAAACCCCATCGCCGAAGGGAGAATCACCGGATCGCTCCCATAATCAATACGGTAATACGGCTTCCCCTCTTGCAAAAGAAACGTGACGGACAGCCGGCCGTCCGGACTCCCGATGCTCCAAACATCCGTCCGACCCCCTCCCGTACAGGAAAACATACCGGCCATTACGATCCATATCCATAAAAAGAACGCCTTTTTCATCATTTTTTGATTTATGCTGAGGTTAACTTATTTGCTTTTGACCGAAATTACACAAAATACCTCACGATCCCCGCCCCGCACGAGAAACTCTTCCCCCTGTCACTGACCAAATCGGCTAAAATGTATAAATATACACCTCCCCGCCACCTCACCAGACAATGTTCAATTAGTTATCTATCTGATGTTTACAATACCACCACCAAATACATTCAAAAACGCTCACAATCGTTTGCATACAAAAATATGCCTTTTAACATAAAAAAAGCGGAAAAAAATTTGGTCAAGAAAATCTGATGTTTACTTTTGTTCCCTCAAAGAGTGGAAATGAGCCGACTTTCTGTAAATATCATTCTCTCCCTCCTTATCCTGCGTGTGACGTAGAGGTGAGAATGGTATAAAAGCATATGAACCGTTCTCACCATCGAGAGCGGTTTTTTTATGCACGGTAACGGAAGGAGGTTTGCAAAAGAGAAGAACGATGAAGATTCCTTTGAGGAGCGACACCACCACACAGGGCCGCATCATGGCCGGGGCACGCAGTCTGTGGCGTGCCGACGGGATGAAGGAGATCCATTTCGGTCGTCCTGTCTTTGCGATCGTCAACTCTTTTTCACAGTTCGTGCCGGGGCATGTGCATCTGCATGAGATCGGTCAGGAGTTGAAGAAGAAGATCGAGGCACGGGGATATTTTGCGGCCGAGTTCAACACCATCGCCATCGACGACGGCATCGCCATGGGGCACCAGGGGATGCTCTATTCGCTGCCCTCGCGTGATCTCATCGCCGACAGTGTGGAATATGTGGTGAACGCCCACATGGCCGATGCGATGATCTGCATCAGCAACTGCGACAAGATCACTCCCGGCATGATGATGGCGGCGATGCGGCTCAATATCCCGACGATCTTTGTCTCGGGCGGGCCGATGGAGGCCGGCGTGGTGGGCAACAAGCATCTCGACCTCATCGACGCCATGGTGATGGCAGGCGACCCCAGCGTCTCCGACGAGGAGCTGCGGGAGGTGGAACAGCATGCCTGCCCCACGTGCGGCTCCTGCTCGGGCATGTTCACCGCCAACTCTATGAACTGCCTGGCCGAAGCCCTCGGCATCGCCCTCCCCGGCAACGGCACCATCGTCGCCACCCACAAGAACCGCAAGCTCCTCTTCGACAAGGCGGTCGACCTGATCATCGAGAACACCCACCGCTATTACAACGAGGGCGACACCTCCGTGCTGCCGCGCAGTATCGCCACGCGTGAGGCTTTCCTCAACGCCATGACCCTCGACATCGCCATGGGCGGCTCGACCAACACCGTCTTGCACCTGCTGGCCATCGCCCACGAAGCGGGGGTCGACTTCACCATGAAAGATATCGACGAGCTGTCGCGCCGCACGCCCAACCTCTGCAAGGTGGCCCCCAGCTCGCACTACCACATCCAGGATGTCAACCGTGCCGGCGGCATCCTCTCGATCCTGGGCGAACTCGACCGCCACGGTCTCATCGACCACGACGTCCACCGTGTCGACTATGCCCGTCTGGAAGATGCCCTGAACGATTACGACATCATGCGGCCCACCGTCAAGGAAGAGGCAAAACAGCTCTATCTCAGCGCGCCGGGCGGCTTCCACAACCTCACCCTCGGCTCGCAGGAGAACTATTACGATTCGCTCGACACCGACCGGGCCACCGGCTGTGTGCGGGATGTCGAGCATGCTTACAACAAGGACGGCGGCCTGGCCGTCCTCTACGGCAACATCGCCCGTGACGGCTGTATCGTCAAGACCGCCGGCGTCGACCCGTCGCTCTACACCTTCAGCGGCCGTGCCCGTGTGTATGAGTCGCAGGAGAGCGCCTGCGACGCCATCCTCGGCGGCGAGATCCAGGCCGGCGACGTGGTGGTGATCCGCTACGAGGGGCCGCGCGGCGGGCCGGGCATGCAGGAGATGCTCTACCCCACCTCCTACCTGAAGTCGATGAAACTCGACAAGGAGGCAGCCCTGATCACCGACGGCCGTTTCTCGGGCGGCACCGCCGGTCTCTCCATCGGTCATGTCTCTCCCGAGGCTGCCGCCGGCGGCGAGATCGCCCTGGTGCGCGACGGCGACATCATCGACATCAACATCCCCGAGCGGTCGATCCATCTGCGCATCTCCGACGAGGAGATGGAGCAGCGGCGCCGCGAGGAGGAAGCCCGCGGCACCAAAGCCTGGAAACCCGCCACCCGCGACCGCAAGATCCCTACATCGCTGAAAGCCTATGCAACCCTCGTCACGTCGGCCGACAAAGGAGCCGTACGCCATATCCCCGATGAAGCATAACCCCTTGACCCCAACAAACCTCACAACCCATGGAAACGAAAAAAGGAAAACAACCCGACCGCAAAGAGATCCCGCCTTACGGCACGGAAATCACCGGCTCGGAAGCCCTCATCTTCTCGCTCATCGAAGAGGGCGTCGACACCATCTTCGGCTATCCCGGCGGAGCGATCATGCCGGTGTATGATGCGCTTTTCGACTACCAGCATCATCTCCAGCACATCCTGGTCCGTCATGAGCAGGGAGCCGCGCATGCTGCCGAGAGTTATGCCAAGATCCTGGGCAAGCCGGGCGTGGTGATGGTCACCTCCGGACCCGGCGCCACCAACCTGATCACCGGCCTGGCCAACGCCATGGTCGATTCGGTACCCATCGTCGCCTTCTCCGGCCAGGTGCCCTCCAACCTCCTCGGCACCGACGCCTTCCAGGAGACCGACGTGATAGGCATCACCATGCCCGTGACCAAGTGGAACTACCAGGTCACAAGCGCTGAAGAGCTGCCCGAGGTGGTGGCCAAAGCCTTCTATATCGCCTCCACCGGCCGCCCCGGACCAGTGATGATCGACATCACCAAAGACGCCCAGTTCGGCAAGGTGAAGTGGAATTATAAAAAATGCACCAAGATCCGCAGTTATTTTCCTTATCCCAAAGTGGATGAGGAGAAGGTCGAGGAGGCAGCCCATCTCATCAACAAGTCGAAGAAGCCGTTGCTCATCGCCGGACGCGGCGTGCTCATCAGCAACGCCACCGACGAACTGATGCAACTGGCCACCAAGGCCGACATCCCCGTGACAACCACCCTGCTGGGCCTCTCCGCCTTCCCCAGCGACCATCCCCTCCATGTGGGGATGCCGGGGATGCACGGCAATATGGCCCCCAACATCAAGACCAACGAGTGCGACCTGCTCATCGCCATCGGCATGCGCTTCGACGACCGCATCACCGGCAAGCTCGACGAATACGCCCCGCAGGCCAAGATCATCCATATCGAGATCGACCAGTCGGAAGTCGACAAGAACGTCAAGACCGACGTGGCCCTGGTGGCAGATGCACGGGATGCCCTGCGCAAGCTGCTGCCGCTGGTCAAAGAGAACGACCACAAGGAGTGGATCGAGTCGTTCGAGAAAGAATACGAGCACGAGTATGAGCATGTCATCAAGCCGGCCCGTGAGGCGAAGGGCAAAGACATCAAGATGGACGAGGTGGTGCACCTGATCTCCGAGAAGACCAAGGGCGAAGCCATTGTGGTCACCGACGTGGGGCAGCACCAGATGGTGGCGGCCCGCAATTACAACTTCAAGCGTGCCCGCAGCTTCGTGACGTCGGGCGGTCTGGGCACCATGGGCTTCGGCCTGCCCGCCGCCGTGGGCGCCACCGTCGCCCGCCCCGACCGCACGGTCATCGGCTTCGCCGGCGACGGCGGCTTCCAGATGACCATCCAGGAACTCGGCACCATCGGCCACTACCGCCTGCCGGTGAAGATGGTGCTCCTCAACAACTCCTTCCTCGGCATGGTGCGGCAGTGGCAAGACCTCTTCTTCGAGAAACGCTATTCCTTCACCGAACTGGTCAACCCCGACTTCATCAAGATCGCCGAAGGCTACGGCATCCCCGGCCAACGCATCGAAAAACGCGATGACCTGGAAAAAGCCATCGACACCATGCTCGCCACCGAAGGCCCTTACCTGCTCGAAGTGGCCGTCATGAAGGAACAGAACGTCTTCCCCATGGTGCCCGCGGGAGCCTCCGTTTCGGACATGGTGACCAAGTAACCCACAAAACCTTACGATCATGGAAAAAGAAAAAGTCGAAGAATTCACCATAAAGGTTTACAGTGAGAACCACATCGGGCTGCTCAACCGCCTGACGATCATCTTCACCCGCCGCAAGGTGAACATCGAGAGCCTCACCACCTCGGAATACCACATCCCGGGGGTGCACTCTTTCACCATCGTCATCAACACCACCGAAAGTATGGTGAAGAAGATCGTCAAGCAGGCCGAAAAGCTGGTGGATGTGCTCAAGGCCTTCTATTACCGCACCGAAGACATCCACTACCAGGAGATCGCCCTGTACAAGGTACCCACCTCGGCCCTTACCGGCACCAATGAGATCGAAAAGCTGGTACGCCGTTACAACGCCCGCATCCTCGAGGTCACACCGGATTACACGGTGATCGAGAAGACCGGCCACAAGGAAGAGACCCAAGAGCTGCTTGAGAACCTGAAACCTTTCGGTCTGCTCGAGTTCGTCCGCTCCGGACGCGTGGCCATCACCAAGCCCATGAAAGAGCTCACCACGCACCTGAAAGAAAAAGAGGATGCAACCCATTTCACACAGGCTGAAAACTGAGAAAACTGAAACAATCACCTTAAAAAAAGAAACATTATGGCAAAGATCGATTTCGGAGGCGTGATCGAGGATGTGATCACCCGTGAAGAGTTCCCCGTGGAGAAAGCAAGAGAAGTATTGAAAGACGAGACCATTGCAGTGATCGGATACGGCGTGCAGGGTCCTGCACAGTCGCTCAACATGAAAGACAACGGTTTCAATGTGATCATCGGGCAGGCACCGGAGTTCAAGGAGGACTGGGACAAGGCGGTCCGCGACGGCTGGGTGCCGGGAGAGACCCTTTTCCCTGTCGAGGAGGCTGCCGAGAAGGGCACCATTGTGATGTACCTGGTCTCCGACGCCGCCCAGCGGGCGTTGTGGCCCACCATCAAGCCCCATCTGAAAGAGGGCGATGCCCTTTATTTCTCCCATGGCTTCTCGATCACGTACAAGGAGCAGACGGGGGTGATCCCGCCGGAGAACATCGACGTGATCCTGGTGGCGCCGAAGGGGTCGGGCACGAGCGTGCGGGCCAACTTCCTCGCCGGCACGGGCATCAACTCGAGCTATGCCGTCTTCCAGGACTACACCGGCCGGGCCGAGGAGCGCGCGATCGCCCTGGGCATCGCCATCGGCTCGGGCTATCTCTTCCCCACCACCTTTGAGAAGGAGGTGTACAGCGACCTCACCGGTGAGCGCGGCGTGCTGATGGGTGCCCTGGCCGGCATCATGGAAGCCCAGTACAAGGTGCTCCGCGAACATGGCCACAGCCCCAGCGAAGCCTTCAACGAGACCGTCGAAGAGCTCACCCAGAGCCTCATCCGCCTGGTCGACCAGAACGGCATGGACTGGATGTATGCCAACTGCAGTGCCACGGCGCAACGCGGCGCCCTCGACTGGAGGCACCGTTTCCGGGAGGCTGTCCTGCCCGTCTTCGAGGAGCTGTACGAGAGCGTCAAGAGTGGCAAGGAGACCGAACGCGTCCTCGAAGCCACCGGCCGCCCCGACTACAAGGAACAGCTCGAAAAAGAGCTGAAAGAGATGCGCGAATCGGAACTCTGGAAGGCCGGCGCCGCCGTACGGAAACTGAGACCCGGCAACAACTAACCCCGTAACCCACCGTATATGGACGAAAGAGTATATGTCTTCGACACCACACTGCGCGACGGCGAACAGGTGCCGGGCTGCCAGCTCAACACCGTCGAGAAGATCCAGGTGGCCGAGGCCCTCGACGCCCTGGGCGTCGACATCATCGAGGCGGGCTTCCCCATCTCCAGCCCCGGCGACTTCAACTCGGTGGTGGAGATCTCCAAGGTGGTCACCCGCCCCGTGATCTGCGCCCTCACCCGCGCCGTGAAGAAAGACATCGAGGTGGCGGCCGAGGCGCTGAAACATGCCAAACATCCCCGCATCCACACCGGCATCGGCGTATCCTATTACCACATCCACTATAAGCTCAACTCCACCCCCGAGGAAATCATCGAGCGGGCCGTCGAGGCGGTGAAATACGCCAAAAGCTTCGTGGACGACGTGGAGTTCTACGCCGAAGATGCCGGCCGCGCCGACAACGAATACCTGGCGCGGGTGGTCGAGGCAGTGGTCAAGGCCGGCGCCACGGTGATCAACATCCCCGACACCACCGGCTACGCCCTGCCGTGGGAGTTCGGCGAAAAGATCCGCTACCTCAAGGAGAACGTCAAGGGTATCGACAAGGCGATCATCGCCACGCACTGCCACAACGACCTGGGCATGGCCACAGCCAACACCATCAGCGGCGTGGTCAACGGCGCCCGCCAGGTGGAGGTGACCATCAACGGCATCGGCGAGCGCGCCGGAAACACCTCGCTCGAGGAGGTGGCCATGATCCTCAAGAGCCGTTACAACGACCTGCACCTCACCACCGGCATCAACACAAAGAAGATCTACAAGACCAGCCGGCTGGTGTCATCGCTGATGAACATGCCCGTCCAGCCCAACAAGGCCATCGTCGGCCGCAACGCCTTCGCCCACTCTTCGGGCATCCACCAGGACGGGGTGCTCAAAAAGCGGGAGAACTACGAGATCATCAACCCCAAGGATGTGGGCATCAAGGAGTCGAGCATCGTCCTGACGGCCCGCAGCGGCCGTGCCGCCCTGAAGCACCGTCTTGAGGTGCTGGGCTTCAAACTCGACAAGAAGCAGCTCGACGAGGTGTACCAGAGGTTCCTCGACCTGGCCGACAAGAAGAAGGAGATCAAGGACGAAGACCTTGAGGTGCTGATGGGAGCATACAAGCGTGAGGACCGCAACATCAAGCTCAAGGCCCTGCAGGTGATCTCGGGCAAGTCGGCCATCCCCACCGCCGTGGTGCAGGTGGAGATCAACGGCGAGGAGTTCACCTCCACCGCCACCGGCAACGGTCCCATCGATGCCGCCTTCTCCGCCGTCAAGAGCCTCATCAAGCGCAAGGTGACCCTCGAGGAGTTCCTCATCCAGGCCATCACCCGCGGCAGCGATGATATCGGCAAGGTGCACGTGCAGATCGAGAACCGCGGACAGACCTACTACGGCTTCTCGGCCAACACCGATATCATCACCGCCTCGGTGGAGGCCTTCCTCGATGCCATCGCCAAAGTGATCTGACATTGTCAAACGAAAAAAAAGGAAGAAGAACATTGGAACCAAAGACACTTTTTGACAAGGTATGGGATGCGCATGTGGTCGAACATATCCCCGACGGCCCGGATGTCTTGTACATCGACCGCCATTTGATCCATGAGGTGACCAGTCCCCAGGCTTTTGCCGGCATCGAGCGGCGGGGGGTGCCGGTGCACCGTCCCGACCGCACCGTAGCCACGGCCGACCACAACGTGCCCACGGTCAACCAGCACCTGCCCATCCGCGAGGAGCTCTCGCGCCTGCAGGTGGAGAAGCTGGAGGAGAACTGCCGCCGTCACGGCATCACCCTCTACGGCCTGGGGCATCCCTACCAGGGCATCGTCCACGTCATCGGCCCCGAGCTGGGCCTCACCCAGCCGGGCATGACCATCGTCTGCGGCGACAGCCACACCTCCACCCACGGCGCCTTCGGCAGCATCGCCTTCGGCATCGGCACCAGCGAGGTTGAGATGGTGCTGGCCACCCAGTGCATCCTCCAGCCCAAGCCCAAGAAGATGCGCATCAACGTCGAAGGCGAGCTGGGCAAAGGCGTCACCGCCAAGGATATCATCCTTTACATCATCTCGCAGATCTCCACCTCGGGCGGCACAGGCTACTTCATCGAATATGCCGGCAGCGCCATCCGCTCGCTCAGCATGGAAGGGCGCATGACCCTCTGCAACATGAGCATCGAGATGGGCGCCCGCGGCGGCCTCATCGCCCCCGATGAGAAGACGATCGAGTATGTACGGGGAAGGGAGTTCGCCCCCAAAGGGGAAGAGTTCGAGCGTCTTGCCGCCGAGTGGCTTGCCCTGGCCACCGACGAGGGAGCCGTCTTCGACAGGGAGATCACCTTCGACGCTTCCGGCATCGAGCCGATGATCACCTACGGCACCAACCCCGGCATGGGGGTGGGCGTCACCGGCCGCATCCCCGAGCCCACGGGCAGCGAGGCCGAGCAGGCCTCGTTCATGAAGGCGCTCGACTACATGGGCTTCAAACCGGGCGAGGCGATGCTGGGCAAGAAGATCGACTACGTCTTCCTGGGCAGCTGCACCAACGGCCGCATCGAGGACCTGCGGGCCTTCGCCTCGCTGGTGAAGGGGCATAGGAAAGCCGATGATGTGGTGGCCTGGATCGTCCCCGGCTCGCACCAGGTAGAGCGACAGGCCCGCGAAGAAGGGCTGGACAAGATCCTCAAGGAGGCGGGCTTCGAGCTGCGGCAGCCCGGCTGCTCGGCCTGCCTGGCCATGAACGAGGACAAGATCCCTGCCGGCAAGTACAGCGTCTCCACCTCGAACCGCAACTTCGAGGGGCGCCAGGGCCCCGGCGCCCGCACCCTGCTGGCCAGCCCCCTCACCGCCGCCGCCGCCGCCATCACCGGCCGCATCACCGACCCGCGTGAATTCCTGTGATCTTCAACATGTAAACGATCTATCACCATGCCACGAGAAAAATTCACCATACTGCGTTCGCCGTTCGTCCCCCTGCCGGTGGACAATGTGGACACCGACCAGATCATCCCGGCACGCTTCCTCAAGGCCACCACGCGCGAAGGCTTCGGCGACAACCTCTTCCGCGACTGGCGCTACCTCCCCGACGGCTCGCCCAACCCCGACTTCGTGCTGAACCAGCCGCAATATTCAGGTAAGATCCTGGTGGCCGGCAAGAACTTCGGCTCCGGATCGAGCCGCGAACACGCCGCCTGGGCACTCTACGACTACGGCTTCCGCGTGGTGGTGTCGAGCTTCTTCGCCGACATCTTCCGCAACAACGCCCTCAACAACGGGCTGCTGCCCGTGCAGGTGTCGCCCGCCTTCCTCGAGAAACTCTTCAAAGCCTCCGAAGCCGATCCCTCCACCGAGCTGGAGGTCAACCTCCCCGAACAGACCATCACCCTGCTCAGCACGGGCGAGAGCGAGACCTTCGAGATCAATGCCTACAAAAAAGAGTGCCTGCTGAACGGCTACGACGACATCGACTATCTCCTGAACATCCAGGAGAAGATCATCGCCTTCGAAAAAGAACACAACAAATAAAAAGATGACAGTCATGAAGGTGGAGATCATGGACACGACCCTCCGTGACGGGGAACAGACGATGGGCATCTCCTTCAGTCCTGCCGAGAAGGAGACCATTGCCAAGTTCCTGTTGGAGGAGGTGCGTGTCGACCGTATCGAGGTGGCCTCGGCGCGGGTCTCCTTCGGTGAGGCCGAGGCGGTGAAGCGCATCACGCGCTGGGCCGGCGAAAAAGGATGCCTCGACAAGGTAGAGATCCTGGCCTTCATCGACGGCACCGCCTCGATCGACTGGATCGCGGACGCCGGCGGGCGGGTGGCCAACCTCCTCACCAAAGGCTCGCTGCGCCATGTGCGGGAACAACTGCGCAAAGAACCGCAAGAACACCTCGACGACATCCGCCGCGCCATCGCCTATGCCCGCAGCAAAGAGATGCAGGTCAACCTTTATCTGGAAGATTGGTCGAACGGCATGATCCACAGTCGCGACTATGTCTTCTTCCTCATGGACGGCCTTAAGGATGAGAAGATCGGACGCTTCATGCTACCCGACACCCTGGGCATCCTCAACCCCGAACAGACGGCCGATTTCTGCCGTATCATGCTCGACCGCTATCCGGGCCTGCATTTTGACTTCCACGCGCATAACGACTACGACCTGGCCGCCGGCAACGTCTTCATGGCCGTGCGGGAAGGCATCCACGGCGTCCACACCACCGTCAACGGCCTGGGCGAACGCGCCGGCAACGTGCCCCTGGCCAGCGTGGCCGTCATCCTCAACGACCACCTGCATGCCGAAAACCACCTCAACGAAAAGAAACTCATCCAGGTAAGCAAGATCGTCGAGACCTTCTCGGGCATCCGCATCCCCCCCAACAAGCCGGTGGTGGGCGAGAACGTCTTCACTCAGACTTGCGGCGTCCATGCCGACGGCGACTCGAAGAACAAGCTCTATTACAACGACCTGCTGCCCGAACGCTTCGGCCGCAACCGCCAGTACGCCCTCGGCAAGACCTCCGGCAAGGCCAACATCCTCAAGAACCTCGAAGAGTTGGGCATCGAACTCGACCCCGAGTCGGCCCGGAAGGTCACCGAAAAGGTCATCGAACTGGGCGACAAGAAAGAGCAGATCACCAAGGAAGACCTTCCCTACATCCTTGCCGACGTGCTGAACAACTTCTCCAGCGAAAAGCCGGTCCGCATCCTCAACTATTCGCTCACCCTCTCGCGCGGACTAAAACCCATCGCCAACATCTCGGTCGAAATCCACGGCAAGACCTACAACGAAAGCGCCACCGGCGACGGCCAATACAACGCCTTCATGAACGCTTTGTGGAAGATCTACGACTCGCTGGGGAAAAAGCATCCCGTCCTCACCGACTATGTGGTCACCATTCCCCCCGGCGGCAAGACCGATGCGCTGGTCTCCACCACCATCACCTGGAAGATCGGCAACTACGAATTCAAGACCCACGGCCTCGAGGTCGACCAGACCGAGTCGGCCATCAAGGCTACGGAAAAGATGTTGAACATTATTGAGAACGTAAAGACAGAAAAAAAGAAATAGATAGATAAAAGTTCGGAGTTCCCAGGATGGAGTTGGAAGTTCTGGGTTTCAGGTTTCAGGTTTCAAGTTTCAAGTTTCAGGTTGAGCGACGAACATCAGAAAGAAAAGAAATATTATTTTTGCCAACTCAAAGAAAAAAGGACAAAGATCATGAAATACACCATCGCCACCCTTCCCGGTGACGGCATCGGGCCGGAGATCATGGAGCAGGCAGTCGCTGTCTTGGAGGCTGTCGGAGAGAAGTTCGGGCACACTTTCGAGCATCGTTACGGTCTTGTGGGGGCTGCAGCCATTGACGAGAAGGGGGATCCTTTTCCGCGGGAGACCTTTGAGTTGTGCCGCGAGGCGGATGCGGTGCTTTTCGGGGCTTTGGGCGATCCCAAGTACGACAACGACCCGAAAGCCAAGGTCCGTCCCGAGCAGGGGCTGCTGGCGATGCGCAAACAGTTGGGGCTCTTTGCCAACATCCGTCCGGTGAACACGTTCCCCTCGCTGGCGGGCAAGTCGCCCCTCCGGCCCGACCTGGTCGAGGGGGTCGACTTCGTGGTGATCCGCGAGCTCACCGGCGGCAGTTATTTCGGCGAGCCGCGCGGCCGCTCCGAAGACGGTCACAAAGCCTTCGAGACCAATATCTACTCCCGTGAGGAGATCGTCCGCATCCTCAAGGTGGCGTTCGAGCATGCCCTGGCCCGCCGCAAACACCTTACCGTCGTCGACAAGGCCAATGTCCTGGTCACCTCGCGGCTGTGGCGCGAGACCGCCCAGATGATGGAGAAAGAGTATCCTGACGTGACGGTCGATTACCTTTTCGTCGACAATGCGGCGATGCAGATCATCCAGAACCCTTCGCGCTTCGATGTGATGGTCACCGAGAACATGTTCGGTGACATCCTCACCGACGAGGCAAGTGTGATCACCGGCTCGATGGGTCTGCTGCCCTCGGCGTCGGTGGGTGAGCTCACCTCCCTCTTCGAGCCGGTGCATGGCTCCTATCCCCAGGCTGCCGGCAAGAACATCGCCAACCCGCTGGCCATGATCCTCTCGGCAGCGATGATGCTCGAGACCGGCCTCGGCCTGCACGACGAGGGTGCACTCGTGCGCGAGGCGGTGAGCCGCTCGCTCGAGGAGGGTTATGTCACCGAAGACATCGACCCGCAAGGAGCCAGGAGCACCTCGGAGGTGGGGGCGTGGATCGCCTCCTACATCAGGCGAAAGTGACCTGCCCCCCTGCCCCCAGCCAGGAGACATTCAGGAGAGATGAGAGCAGAGATCCGGAGGGACACCGGCCCGTACGGTTGTGTCCACCGGTGAAGTATGAACAGGAAAACCCAATGTGATGGAAAAAAACCTATACCTCCCCGAGAATGAGCACGATGCCTGCGGCATCGGCTTCGTAGCCCACATCCACGGCGACCGCTCGCACGACATCGTCGAGCGGGGACTGCAGATCCTGGTCAACCTCTCGCACCGCGGTGCCGAGAGCGCTGACAACAAGACCGGCGACGGCGCCGGCATCCTCACCCAGATCCCGCACGACCTCTACGCCGGCGAAGGCATCCCCCTCCCCTCCCCCGGCCTCTACGGAACAGGATTGCTCTTCCTCCCCCGCGACGAGGAGGAAGCCGCCGCCTGCAAGAAGATCATGGAAGAGACCATCGCCGCCGAAGGGCTCGAGCTGATCACCTGGCGCAACGTCCCCGTCAACAACGGCAGCCTCGGCGACATCGCCCTCGCCTCCGAACCCCGCATCGAACAGGTGTTCATCCGCGGCAACATGGAAGAGGACGAACTGGAACGACGCCTCTACCTCGTCCGCAAACAGACGGAGAACAAGGTGCGTGCCTCACAACTGAAAGAAAAAGAGACCTTCTACATCAACAGTCTCTCCCCCCGCACCATCGTCTACAAGGGGCTCTTCACCCCCGACCAGCTCTGTTCGTACTATCCCGACCTGCGTCATCCGGCCTACCGCAGTGCCATCGCGCTGGTGCATTCACGTTTCAGCACCAACACCTTCCCCTCGTGGGACCTGGCACAGCCGTTCCGCTACATCGCCCATAACGGCGAGATCAACACCATCCGCGGCAACCGTCTCTGGATGCATGCCCGCGAGGCCCTGATGCGGTCGCAGCTCTTCCAGGACGACCTGCCCAAGCTCTTCCCCGTCATCGAGCCGGGCAAGAGCGACTCCGCGTCGCTCGACAATGCGCTGGAGTTCCTCGTCCAGACGGGCCGCACCATCCCCCATGCCCTGAGCATGCTCATCCCCGAGTCGTGGAACGACAAAAACCCCATCCCCAAGAGCCTCAAGGCCTTCTACGAATACCACTCCACCTTCATGGAGCCGTGGGACGGGCCTGCGGCCATCCTCTTCTCCGACGGCCGCTATGTGGGCGGCACGCTCGACCGTAACGGCCTGCGTCCCTCGCGGTACCTCATCACCCGCGACGACCTGATCATCATGGGCTCGGAAACGGGCGTCCAGCAGTTCGCCCCCGAGGAGATCCGCGAAAAAGGACGCCTCAAACCCGGCAAGCTCCTGCTCGTCGACACCAAGTTGGGCATCATCATCCCCAACGACGAGGTGAAGGCCGAACTGGCCCGGCGTCATCCCTATGCCAACTGGCTCAAGGAGAACCGCCTCGAGATGGAACAGATCGAGGTGAAAGAACGCAAGCCCTCCACCCTCGGCGACGCCCTGCCCACCTACCTCAAGTCGTTCGGCTACAGCAAAGAAGACCTGGAGGTGCTGCTCAAGCCCATGGCCGAACAGGGCAAGGAACCCATCAACTCGATGGGCAACGATGCCCCCATGGCGGTGCTCTCCGAGAAACCCCAGCGCCTCTTCAGCTACTTCCGACAGCTCTTCGCCCAGGTGACCAACCCGCCCATCGACCCGATCCGCGAAGGACTGGTGATGGCCCTCACCAACTACATCGGCTCGCTGCAGAAGAACATCCTCGAGGAGAGCCCCGAACACTGCCACCTGATCAAGTTCAAGTCGCCCATCATCACCAACACCGACCTGGGCAAGATCAAAGACCTGCGGCACCAGATGTTCACCCACCGCACGTTGAAGATGGTCTTTCCCGTCAACAGCGGCGGCAAGGGGCTCAAGGAGGCGCTCGACCGCCTCTGCCGTGAGGCCGAGGAGGCCGTCGACGCACGCACCAACTTCATCATCCTCTCCGACCGTGACATCTCCGGGGAGATGGCCCCCATCCCCTCGCTGCTGGCCGTCTCGGCCGTCCATCATCACCTCATCCGTGCCAAGAAACGCATGCAGGTGGGGCTGATCGTCGAGACGGGCGAGGCACGCGAGGTGACTCACTTTGCCCAGCTGCTGGCCTACGGTGCCTCGATCATCAACCCCTATGTCGCCTTCGCCATCCTC
>Ga0256835_1001290_pt1 | contig 15354 bp, 14 predicted proteins | sample PIR30metaG_FD_185972 | JGI IMG/M metagenome (GOLD analysis project Ga0256835, IMG submission 185972) | Hydrothermal vent microbial communities from East Pacific Rise, Pacific Ocean - PIR-30 | ecosystem: Environmental > Aquatic > Marine > Hydrothermal vents | place: Pacific Ocean: East Pacific...
AGAACTTCTACTTTCTGGAAATGAACACCCGCCTTCAGGTGGAGCATCCTGTGACAGAGTGGCGATACGGCATAGACCTTGTGGAGTGGCAGATAAGGGTGGCGAGGGGTGAAAGCATAGAACCCCTTATGGGACTGGAACCGCAGGGGCATGCCATAGAGGTGAGAATTTACGCAGAGGACCCGGAAAGCAACTTCGCCCCCAGCCCCGGAGAAATCACCTTCATGGTGGAGCCATCGGGACCCTATGTCCGTCTGGACAGCGGAGTCTATTACCCCAGCGAAATCCCTATCTACTACGACCCCATGATAAGCAAACTCATCGTATGGGGACCCACGAGGCAGGATGCCATAGACAGAATCCTGTCCGCCCTTCGGGAATACAGAATTTTCGGCATAAAGCACAACATAGACTATCTCATTGCGGTAATCGAATCGGAGGACTTCAAGAAGGGCATCTACACCACCAGATTCACCGAAACCTTCGAGTACAGGAAATCCCTTCCCGATAAGGAGCTGGTGAAGGCTCTGCCGCAGGTAAAGAAGGCTCTGGGAATCCGCTGGAACACTGTGGAGGGGGAACCTGTCTCCGTATGGAAGAGAACGCCCGTGGACTGGGAGCTTTAATGTCTTGAAGCGGTATCGGTAAATCCAACCCGAACTGTCAAGTTTAAAGGGATTTTCAGAATATGCCATTTTCAGGCAAAATTTAATCCATTACGGATTCTTAAAATTTTGGCAAAGGAGGTAAATACATGAGTGGAGCAATGGGATTCATCTACAGCACGATTTTCCTCATATCACTTGCAGAAAGTGATACAGTGGCGGATACTTCCGCTGTGGATACGGTAAGAAAGGTGGAAAGCCACAGGAACACATTCGTCCTTCTGGAGGCCACATACCTGATGCCCAACGGATTTGATGCAACAGCAGCCACCCTGATCTCCTTCGACATCGGCATGGGCTATAATCTGGATCCCGAAGGCAATAAAGTCATATATGCCAAGATCGGATACGGCAATAGAAGGAATCCATCGGAATCCGGCCCCATCGCAACTCTGGGATTTCAGATAGTAAAGACCAGACCCTATTTCTACGGACTATATGCCAGCGTATTCACGACCAAAGGAAATGGCCACAACATGAGCGGATACTTTGCAGGAATCAGCATGAATGCCCGATATATCTTCTTCGATAGACTGGGATTCACATACGGAGCAGGTGTTCATTATGGATCTGAAACCAGAACGTACCTGGATGCTGAAGGAAATACGCAGGTGGAATCCAAATCTGGCTTCGGATTCATAGGAACGATAGGAACATTCTGGCTATTCTGAAGGGGCTCTCGCCCCTTTTTTCTTTTGAATCTTCTCCAATACCCGGAGCGGGAATTTAAAATTACTTCATCATGGCAATTGCACTCATATTATCGCTGGCACAGAGCGACACCACGGATGTGGAATTCGTGGTGGGACCCACCATAATAATGGTTAGCCCCCAACCGGATAAATTTCTGACGTTGAAGGCCTCCTATTTCCCCGCTGTGAATCTGGCATCGCTGAATATTGGATTTATCCGCAATCTGGATGCACGGGGAGGGAGAGCGATTTCCGCCAGCGCGGGATACGGCATGGGAGGGCTATTCGATGAATCAGGACTGGTTTTAGGCATTGGATTTCAGTGGGCAAAGACGGGACCCCTTCTCCATAATCTCCATGCCAACGTATTTTCCCTGTGGGGTTCGCAGGGCAGAAGGATGGGATACATTCTGGGTGCCAGTGTGGAAGTCAGGCATCACTTCTCCCCGAAGACAGCCCTTTCCCTGACATTGGGCACAGATTACGCAAGGGACGACAGGAACGGATCCGCAGCGGGATTATCGGCAGGTGCGGGATTGCTCTGGAAGATTCCTTAAACTTTGATAAATGGACATACTCATCGGGTGCAGCGGATATTCATACGAGGACTGGAAGGGAACTTTCTATCCGCCCGACATTAAGAAGAAGGACCTGATACGCTACTACGAGAAGAACTTTCCCATCGTGGAGATAAACGCCACCTACTACACCTTCGTGGGCGAAAAATCTTTCAGGAGCATGGTGGAGAAGACCAGCCGATTGTTATTCAGTGTCAAACTCCACAGCGTCTTCACCCACCAGAGGGAATACTCCGAAGACGACAGGACCCGGTTCCTCTCGAGCCTGCGCCCCCTCGTGGAGAAGGGACGGCTCAAGGCGCTCCTTGCCCAGTTCCCCTACAGTTTCCACTTCAGCGGGAAGAATCTGGACTATATTAAGGAGTTGAGGGACGACTTCCAGCCCCTTCCAATGGCAATCGAATTCAGGAACAGCAACTGGAAAAGGGATGAAGTATTTCGGACTATAGAAGGGATGGAGAATTCGGCACTGGTGAATGTGGATGCCCCCAACCTATCGGGACTATTTATCGGACCATGGAAGAGCGTCGGGCAATTCGATTACATAAGGCTCCACGGAAGGAACAGGGAGAAGTGGTACAACCATAAGGAATCATGGGAGCGATACGATTACGAGTATTCGGAGGATGAACTGCGGGAGATTGCCAGCAGGATAAAGTCCATGAAGAATCCGGAAAAGATGATCTTCTTCAACAACCATTATCGGGGAAAGGGTCCCCGGAATGCGAAGAAGTTGATGGAAATACTGGAGGTGAATTATGGAGATTCTGGTGGGATGCAGCGGTTATTCGTATAGCGGATGGCGGGGTAAGTTCTATCCCTCTGACCTGCCCCGCTACAGGTTCATCGAATACTATGAGCAGCACTTCCCCGCTGTGGAACTCAACTTCACTTTCTATAAACTGGACAACGCCCGAAAGACCATTCGGGACATAATCAGGAGGACCAGCAGGCTCAAACTGGCTGTAAAACTCAATCGTGTCTTTACCCATCGCAGGAATTACACTGAAAAGGACGTGAGCCAGTTCATGGATGCGGTGGAGCCAGCCCTCGAGAGCAACAGGCTTCCGGCAGTCCTCGCCCAGTTCCCCTCCACCTTTGTAAAGAGCGATGAAAACATGGATTACCTCCACAGACTGGCGGACGAATTGAACGGATTGAAGATTGCGGTGGAATTCCGCAGCGATTCATGGCTGGACGAGGAGACACTGAATCGGGTGGTGGAAAAGGATAATCTGGCAATCGTCAATGTGGATGCCCCGCCGATAGAGGGGCTGTTCGTGGGTCCGTGGAAGACATTCGGCTCCTTCAATTACGTGCGTCTGCACGGGAGGAATAAGGAGGGATGGGAGGATTACAAGACCCGGTACCTGTACGACTATTCGGATGAGGAATTACAGGAAATAGCCCGGAAGATAAAGAACCTCGAACCCCTTACAACTCTCGTGTTCTTCAACAACACACCGCAGGGGAACGCTCCGAAGAATGCTCTGCGTTTGATGGAACTTTTGAATCAATGAAATCGGGGCGCCCGTGGGCGCCCCACATGTTTTGGCGAGTGTTATCAACAGAATCCTATCTATATTGTCCGTATATAAAACTAAATTTTATCCTGAATACCTTGGAAAGTTTAAAGCAAAAAATCCAAATTTGCAAACTGGTCGGGTCATGGGTTATGCAATCAAAATTTAATCATTTTCATTCACATATCGCCATATTGTTTTAAAACTGAACCTGTCGTTCGAGATCAGATTCTCTGGAGAATCCCTTGCCCATCCGATGAGGGTTTCGAAAAAGTTCCTTTCCTGACCGATAACGATTTAACGGGATCCGGCCCTGATGGATTCCAGATAATCCACCACCCTCTGCATGTCCTGTGGGAGGGGGGCTTCGAATTGAACCTCCACGTCCTTCGTCGGATGGATGAATGTCAAGCGGAAGGCGTGGAGGGCCTGACGGTCTATGAGTTCGAGGATTCTGGAGACGTGGTCCGCATACTCCGAGGGCACGACCCGGAAAATTTTCCTGCTATCCCTTCCCGAATATGTGGGGTCTCCCACCACGGGATGGCCAATGTACTCCATATGAACCCTTATCTGGTGGGTCCTTCCCGTGTCCAGTTTCAGGTGCAGGAGGGTTGCCACCGGTGAATACTTCTTCAGAACGCTGTAATGGGTTATGGCAGGCTTGGAATTGAAGGGGGTCACCGTCATTCGCTTCCTGTCTATTGGATGGCGCCCTATAGGGGCTTCCACAGTTCCCCTCTCCGGTATGGTGGTCCCCCACACTATCGCCTTGTACTCCCTGCGCATGCTCCTCTCCATTATCTGTCTGGAGAGGCTCCTCACAGCCCTCTCCGTCTTTGCAATCACCATGACCCCGCTGGTCTCCTTATCGAGGCGATGGACGATTCCCGGACGGAGCCTGTCCGACTCCCCGCCAATGTGGGTTATCTTCTTCAAAAGGGCGTTTACCACGGTCCCGGTGAAGTGCCCCTTTGCGGGATGTACCACCAGTCCGGGAGGCTTGTTTATGACGATTATCTCGCTATCCTCATAGAGGATGTCTATCTCGATATCCTCCTGCGGAATGAGTTCCGCCTCCTCGGGAATTTCGTACTTCACCACTATATGCTCCCCCGCCCTCACCTTGTGGCTGGGCTTCTTCACCACCTTTCCGTTGATGGTGACGCTTCCGGACTTGATGAGTTCGGATACCCGGCTTCTGGAAAGGCCTATTCCGCTTTCCACCAGATAGACGTCCAGTCGGGTTCCGGATTTTACAGGCTGAACCGTCCGCTCGAACACCTTTTCCATCGTGCTCGAAAAGTTTAATTCAACGGGAAAATCCTCCAAATCCCTATAAACTTACGGCATGAAAGTTGCATTGATAACCGGCGCTTCCAGAGGTATAGGAAGAGCAACAGCCGAAAGATTTGCCAAGGGGGGTTATAATCTGGTTCTGGTATCCAGAAGCGAGGAGTCCCTGAAGAAGGTGAAGGATGAACTGTCCGGATACGGGGTGGAGATTCTGATTTTCCCGGCAGATGTATCCGACTTCAAGAGGGCACAGGAGGTGGTGGATGCCACCGTGAAGGAACTGGGCAGGATAGACGTTCTTGTCAACAATGCGGGAACCACTTTGGACAAGTTCCTCCTGCGGACGACGGAAGAGGACTGGGACAGAATCATCAACATAAACCTGAAGAGCGTCTTCAACTACTCCAAAGCCGCATCCAGATACATGCTCAAGCAGAAGGGCGGGGTCATAATAAACGTGTCCTCCGTCGTGGGCCTCATAGGCAATGCAGGGCAGGCTTCCTATGCCGCCAGCAAAGCAGGAATCATAGCATTCACCAAATCCCTTGCAAAGGAACTGGGGAGCAGGAATATAAGGGTGGTGGCGGTGGCTCCCGGATTCATAGAAACGGATCTGACCAATAACCTGCCGCAGGACATAAAGGACTATTACTTCCAGCAGATAGCCCTTCGCCGGTTCGGAAAGCCGGAGGATGTGGCGGGGGTCATATACTTCCTCGCAGGCGATGACGCAGCCTATATCACCGGACAGACCATAATCGTGGATGGTGGAATGATCTGAATCGAGCCGGGGAGCATTCCCCGGATTCTTCGAAGGAATTTATTTCTTTTCCTGCTCTCCCTTGCGGGCGGGAGGAACGTTCTGATGGTTCACCAGCCAGTCCCCGCTCCTGTAGGGCTCGTACTCCATGTGCATGGGGAAGTCCTTGCGCAGGGGATGGCCCTCGTAGTCGGGTGGCAGGAGTATCCTGCGCAGGTCGGGATGGCCCTCGAATATCACACCAAGCAGGTCGTAGGCCTCTCTCTCAAGCCAGTTGGCGCCGTAGTAGATATCGGCGATGGAAGGGATGCGGGGATCATCGGCGGGCACCTTCGACTTGAGAAAGATCTCCTCCCCCGTGTCGAGATTGCGGAAGAGATACACCACCTCCAGGAATTCCTTCCTGTCAATGGCAGTTATGAAGGATATGTAATCGAAGCCGTTTTCCTTGAGTTCCTGAGCGATTTCCCTCACCTTCTCCCTCTCGAATATGTGATATTTGATTCCGGTGGAATCGTCCACCTGCACGCCGAATTTTTCCAGATTCATTTCTTCACCCCCATCCTCTGCTTCCATTCCTTCTCCATAATTTCAGCCAGTTGCATGAAGGCATTGATGAGTCCTTCGGGAGTGGGAGGACATCCAGGAACATACACGTCCACGGGAATTATCTGGTCCACACCGGGAACCACGGAATATACATTGCGATAGTGGTCTCCGCTTATGGCACAGCTTCCGAGGGCTATTACCCACTTGGGATCAGCCATCTGCTCGTACAATCTGCGCAGCCTTGGAGCCATCTTGATGGTCACCGTACCAGCCACCACCATAACGTCCGACTGTCTGGGCGTGGCTCTCAGGATTGCTCCTATTCTCTCGGCATCGAATACGGGACCATGGGTGTGCATCAATTCGATGGCGCAGCAGGCCAGACCGAAGGTCAGATCCCACGGGCTCTTGGAACGGGCCCATGCGAACAGATTTTCAACGCTCGTTATGAGAACCTCGCCACCGGGGAACTTCTCTATATGCTTGGCAAAATCCTCGAATCTCGACGTGTTATTGACCTTCTTGTGGGGGGATTCCAGCAGTTTAACCGTTACCCCCGTCTTCTCGATTATCTTGAACTTGGCCATGGTTTCACTCCCATTTATAAGCCTTTTCCCTGTAAAGGAACAGCCATCCCACGAACAGGATGCCCATGAAGATGAAGGCTTCCACTATAGCGAATAATCCCAGTTTCTTAAAGACCACAGCGAAGGGGAAAATGAGGGCAGCTTCTATGTCGAAGAGGAGGAACAGGAAGGCCACCATGTAGAATCGGACGGGATATCGAATCCATGCGTCGGTTATGGGAACCTCACCGGATTCGTAAGGCTCCAGCTTGGCCCCGTAATCGGCCCTCTTTGGAGAAATGAGCCACTGTACGAAGAGCATTGCAAATGGAACCGTGATGGCGATTAAGGCCATGATGAGTAGAGGTAAGTACTTTTCCATAGTCTCACAATTATAAAGACGAAGGAGCCCGCAGGCCCCTAAATGGCTCCGATTTCAGCCAGTTCCTTTATCTTCCTCTGGCGGATCTCTTCCATCTCGTCTTCGAAGAAGAACTTATCGGAAAATGCAGGCTCCAGTTCATCAATCCAGATGGCCCTCTCGTTATATCTGGCGAAGAAGGGTCTGCGCACCCAGTCGGGATTCCTCCCCTGAAGGAACTGCAGGACGAAGACCTTTTCACCGTTGATTTCCGTTACGCCCACTATATGGATCTTGCCGGGGGTGGCGGACATGCTGGGACCTCTGACGGTGCGGGCAAGACCGCTGACCTGCTGATATGCTTTGCGGAATATGTTCCATGCGCGGACCAGTGGCAATCCGAAGTAGTGCTGGGCTCCGGTGTCCCTGACGACGAACATGTAATAAGGCACCATTCCCAGTTTAACCTGCTTCTTCCACATGGTGGCCCACACATCCGCATGGTCATTGATGTGGTTCAGCAGCGGGGACTGGGTCCTTATGTTGGCGCCGGTGGAACGGATCCTCCTCACCGCATCCTCGAGGGCTTTCGTCTCGAGCTCCCTCCAGTGGTTGAAGTGGGCCATTATGGACAGATGCTTTCCGGACTTCACTATCTCCTCGAAGAGTCTCAGGATGTCGTCCGCATCGGGATCGGTCAGGACCCTGTAGGGCCAGTAGGTCAGGAATCTGGTTCCTATACGGATGTTCTGCAGATGGGGGATGTCGGCCTTTATCAGGGGTTCCATGTAGGCCCTGAGGAGCTTGGCGCTCATGGTCATGGGATCTCCACCGGTAAACAGGATGTCGGTTATCTCCGGATGTTCTTTGATGTACTCGATGACAGGCTCTATCTCCGCCATGGCAAACTTCAAGTCCTTCATGCCAACGAACTGGGGCCAGCGGAAGCAGAAAGTACAGTAGGCATGGCAGGTCTGACCCTGAGACGGGAAGAAGAGAATTGTCTCATGGTACTTATGCTGGACACCCCTCAGCTTTCTGCCCCTGAATACGGGAACGTTGAGGTCCAGCTGTCCGGCAGGATGGGGATTGAGTTCCATCCTTATCTCGAATGCAGCCTTCTGAATCTCGTGCTCGGGTGCACCGCTCTTAAGAAGCGAGGCAATCTTTTCATAATGATGGGGAAGAAGCATCCCCTTCTGCGGGAAGTTTATCTTGAAGACGGGATCCTCCGGGACCTCATCCCAGTTTATAAGTTCGTTTACGACGTAGTTATTGGTTTTGAACGGGAAGACCCTTGCCACCACCTCTATATCGAAGAGGTACTCCTCCGGCAGCTTTTTAAGCTGCGGTATCTCCCGGTAATTGTGAAGCGTATACGCCCTATACTTCATAAACCCCTCCTTTTTTTCTGCTCTTAAATTCCCCAAATCGGGTTGATTTCGATTCAATCAGGAGGGGGGAAACACCCCCCATCCGAAGGTCGTTATTTACAGGTCGTCCTCGATATACTCATCTTCATCCCAGTCATCTTCCCACTCTTCGTCGTCCCAATCCTCATCCTCCCAGTCCTCTTCCTCCCACACTTCCTCGAAGTCCTCCTCGTCCTCCAGGTCGAAGTCCTCTTCCCACTCCTCTTCCTGAAGGTATATCCTCAAGTCCTCCCATTCGAAACCCTTCATATCTTACCTTTCATCTATGGGAATGTAGGGCTTATCCAGTTCTCCGGTATACTGGGCTCTGGGCCTGATGAGACGGTCGTCCTTCTCCTTGTACTCCAGAATGTGGGCAGTCCATCCGGCCACCCTTGCCACGGCGAATATGGGCGTGAAGAACTCGATGGGGAAGCCCAGATCGGAGTAAACGACGCCGGAGTAGAAGTCCACGTTGGGATAGATGCCCTTGGGAGCCAGATACTTCTCGGCCTCCTTCTCTATGGCCACCAGTATCTCGTACTCCTTGGACATACCGTGAACCTTCACCATCTCAGCCGCATAGCGCTTGAGTATTCTGGCTCTGGGGTCGTAGGCCTTGTAAACCCTGTGCCCCATTCCCATTATCCTTTCCTTCTTCTCCAGTTTCTGCTTGAACCATTCGGGCACCTGCTCGGGGGACTCGATGTCCCTTATCATCTTCAGGACCCTCTCGTTGGCACCGCCGTGTCTGGGTCCCTTGAGGGCTCCTATGGCACCCACTATGGCGGAGTAGATATCGGAATCGGTGGCTGCTATGACCAGAGCCGTAAAGGTAGATGCATTCATTCCGTGGTCGGCATGCAGAATCAGGGCGACATCGAGGGCCCTCTCCTGCTCGGGGGAAGGCTCGTAGCCGTTCATCATGTAGAAGAAGTTGGCAGCATGGGACAGGTCGTCCCTCGGCTCGAGGGGTAGTTTGCCCTCTCTGAGCCTCCTCAGGGCAGCCACAACGGTGGGGAACTTGGCGATAAGGGATATGCTCTTCTGATACAGGCTCTCACGGGAAAGATCCTCCGCCGTGGGGTCGAAGAGACCGATCTCGCTGATGGCAGTTCTCAGGGCTGCCATCGGATGGGCATCGCGGGGATAGTTGGCGAAGGATGCAATCTTCTCAACGCGAACCTTACGGTTCTCCTTCAACTTTCTATCGAACTCCTCCAGCTCCTTCTTCGTGGGGAGCCTCCTGTGGAGGAGCAGGAATGCAACCTCCTCAAAAGAACTCTTCTCTGCCAGCTCCTCTATGGGGATTCCAACGTAGTAGAGCTTACCTGCCTTACCATCTATGAACGAGAGCTCCGTCTGGGTAAAGTAAATGTTCTCCAGACCTCTCGAAAATACGGGCTCTCCCAGTTCTTTTATGTCCTTCATATCCTTTCCTCCTTTTCCGGTAGTAAGACTGTTCCCGTCGGATCGGCCCCGCAACTCGCATCCCGAAGTCCGAAGGAGTAAGACAGAAAATCGAAAGGAGGAAGGATGATTAAGTCAGCATAACGGTATGTTATTTTCACTGATTTACCAACCATTACCGTCAAAATTATAAAGCCTGGTTCAGAATTTTTCAAATAAGAAGAGGGTTCTCCGATCCGCTGTTTTTACAGTCATTCCATAAATTCATGGGCATTAAAATTGCCACGCTGATGGGTGAAAATATAAGACGGTTCGGGACTTTCACCGGTGTATTCGTTCCCACCGTCCTCTCCATCTTCGGTGTCATCCTCTTCCTTCGTTCCGGATGGGTGGTGGGATACGCCGGTCTCTTCCATGCCATCATCATTCTGGCCATATCGGAGATCATAACCATCATCACCGCCCTCTCCATCTCCTCCATCTCCACCAACATGGAGGTGGGAGTGGGAGGGGTTTATTACCTTATCTCCCGCAGTCTCGGTGTGGAAGCGGGAGGGGCTATAGGGATTCCCCTTTACCTGTCGCAGGCTATATCGGTTGCCTTTTACGTGCTGGGATTCACCGAATCCATCATGTGGCTCTTCCCCGGCATGAAGGAAACCTATCTCGCCCTCATCGTCCTGACCATATTCACCATCGTGGCATACGTGGGGGCTGACCTTGCGGTGAAACTGCAGGTCTCCATCTTCGCTCTTCTGATACTGTCCATCCTGTCATTCCTGATACCCGGTCCCTTCATTCCCCTCGCGGAAAACCTGAGACCCCATTACACGGCTGAAATCGACTTCTGGCACGTGTTCGCTGTTTTCTTCCCGGCTGTGACGGGAATCACCGCCGGAATCAGCATGTCTGGAGAACTCAAGAATCCTGCGGAAAACATACCCCGTGGTACTCTTCTGGCCATAGGTTTCACCGCACTGGTGTATTTGCTCGTGTTTATCAAGGTTGCTGCCATTGCTCCCCACGAGGAGCTTATCTCCAACATGCTCATCCTGATGGAGAAGTCCCCGTTCCCCTATCTGGTCTATGCGGGAATCTGGTCCGCCACCCTCTCCTCCGCCCTGACCTTCATAGTGGGCGCCCCCCGAACCCTTCAGGCCCTTGCCAAGGACGGTGTCGTCCCCCGCATTCTTGCCCATCCGCTGGGCTCGAAGAAAGATGAGCCCCGTCTGGGCGTCATAATAACGTATCTCATCGCCGCCATCTTCGTCTCCATGGGCACCCTCAACACGGTTGCCACCATCATCACCATGTTCTTCCTCCTCACCTATGCCGCCATCAACTTCTCCGCAGGGGTCTCCAGCCTCGCAGGGAAGCCCTTCTATGTGCCCGAATTCAAAGTCCATCATCTGGTTTCCCTCGCAGGGGCGGTTGCCACCTTCTGGATTATGCACGTCATAAGCCCCGTTGCAGCCCCCATAGCGCTGGCCATCATCGTGGCCATCTACCTGTGGCTGGAGCGAAAGAGCATAGAGCAGACGTGGGGAGACATGAGGAACGGTATATGGTTCTCCCTCGCCCGATTCGCCCTCCTGAGGCTGGAAGGGGCGCGGGATTCGGACAGGTTCTGGCGACCCAATATTATGGTGTTCTCGGGCAATCCCGACAACAGGCAGTACCTGATAGAAATGGCAAGCTGGCTGGGTAAGGGGGAAGGAATCGTAACCCTCTTCAACGTCCTGGAAGGGGACCCGAGGGAATTGATAGAGGAAAAGGAGAGGGTTTACCGCAGTCTCAAGGAATTCATCCGTCAGAGGGGCATAGGGGCATTCGCCGAAGTGGAAATCGTCCGTTCCTTCGACGAGGCCCTGCCCATCATCGCTCAGGCTCACGGTCTCGGCAAACTATCATCCAACACCGCCCTCTTCGGATTCCCCTCGAGGGGAGAGAGAGCGCGCCAGATAATGGAAGTGATAGATGAATTGTGTGTCCTGAAGAAGGATTCCCTGATTCTCAAGTACGATTCATGGGCTGGATACGGGAACTTCTCCTCCATCGTCATATGGGCTGGAGAGCATAAGAACACGGAATTGATGCTCTTTCTCGCCAGAATCCTCCAGCTGAACTTCGACTGGCAGGACAGCAGGATAAGGGTTATGGGCTCCGCTCAAACCGCTTCACAGGCTGAGGAATTGAAGAAGGAACTGGAGGAGATTGCATCCGCCCTCAAGGTTCAGGCTGATATAAGGACCTTCGTCCTGCTCCCATCCCGCACGGTGGATGCCCTCAGGGAGCATGCGGGCAATGCATCCCTGATTCTCTTCCCGTTGGAATGCGATATGGATACCATCTTCCGGATTGCGGAACTGAAGAAGAGCATCCTCTTCGTCAGGAGTTGCAGCGATAAGGAATTGAGGATTCAGTAGAGGAGCCCGAATCACGCATCCATGTAAATGAAAGTAAATCACTTACGTAAGTTTTCGACAGCCGAATCCACATTGTTCAAAATTACCTTAATAAATTGAACATCAATCGCATATAGGTTCTTCCACGTTCTTCTGTATGCATTCGCGGAATTTGCGAGCCCTCTCCACGCGCTGTTTCTTCCTCTTCTCAGCCTCCTCCCATCTCTTCTTCTCATAGGGTTGCCACGGATTGAAGGGGACGAGGGGTTCTGTGGATACCATCGAAATGTAGGAGGAGCTCACCTTCTCGAGGTTGCCTGTGTATTTCTCCTCCCTAAGGACCTTCACCCCTATCTCCATGGACTTCCTGCCCACATAGTTGATGCCCAGATAGAAATGGGCAACGTCCCCCACCTTCAGGGGAGCGTAGAAGATGACGTCGTCTATGGAGGCGGTGACGACCGGTGCTCCCGCATATCTGCGAGCCAGTATGGCAGCCAGTTCGTCTATCTTCTCGAAGAGGTGACCGGCGAACATTATGTTGGAGAAGAAAGCCTCTGCGGGAAATACCATCTTGGATGAGTAGAGGTGATAGGTAGGCACCTTCCCCACGTCCACGTCCTTCCTCTGCTGGTGCCTGTCCTTTATCTTCTCCAGCCGCTGGCGCCTGCGCATCTCCCCCCACCTGTAGATTTTCTCCTCCATCTCGCTGGCGGGTTCTATAACAGCACCGATGGGTCGGGGATTCCCCTCGGCATCTATTGCCACGAAAGCCATGTGGGCAACGGTCACCACCCTCTTCTCCTGATTCTCGGGGTTTTGCTTCCAGACCGTGACGCCCACCTCCATGGAGGTGTTGGAGATATACTGCACCCGGCTTCTGAGGATGAGTATATCCCCCGCCCTCACGGGCTCGATGAAGTCCACACTGTCGAGGGAGCCCATGACCACCGGTCCCTGAGCCACCTTGTTGGCGGACAGGCTCCCCGCCTGACTGATGAGGAAGAGCATCTTCCCGCCGAACATGGTGTTGGCGGGGTTTATGTACTGGGGGAAGACATATTCATAGAGTTCCACCGTGGTGTCGGCTATGCTGTACTTGCGCATGCCAAAAGTATAGGGTTAGTAGAGTTCGATTATCCGATTCATCAATTCCCTGTCGGGATTCCCATAGACGAATGTGGAGAGGATGTACTCCATATCCTCCTTCGAAAGACCGAAGATGTCCCTCGCTATAAGCACCTCCAGATTTGCCCTCAATTCCCTCCTGTCCCCCTCATCCGCAATCTCCTTCACTCCCTTCAATCCAAGGGCATCTGCCATAGCATCGAAGTGGCTCCTCCTGTAAAGGAGCCTGAATGCCATATCCACCACCTGCTTCCTCATCTCCTCCCGCGCATCCGGGATGGGGAGTTCATAGACGTAGAACATGTTTAGGTTGGCGGAAACCCTCTGGCGGATATAGTAATCGAGAACGAAACTGTTGAGAAGAGCCATGAGGTACAGAAAATCGCTATAAGGAATGGACCTCTGGACTATCTTCCCATCCTCCACGCTGTACCGGAAGGGCTTGAAGTAAGGAATAGATTCACTCACAAAGACCCTTCTGGGAACGAAACTGCTGATGAGCGTTCTTTCATTGGTTGAAGAAGCAATTCTCCTGTAAACCAGTCTGTACTCCTCGTAATCCAGTTTGAAGGTGCCTTCCTCGAAGTTTCTGCGGGCGATTTCGTAATTCTCCTCCACAAATGCCTTCAATTCCTTACCCTTCAGCCCCATGTCCTCCCCCGCCGATTTCAGGAATTTCTTCACCCTGCTCAACTCCTTGCCCAGAAGCCTCTCCCTCCCCCTCTCCTCCTCCACCCAGTAGCGGGGTTCGGAGAAGAAGGGTTCGTACTGGTGTATCATCTTCCCCTCGTAGAGGACCAGCCCTCTGCCCTCGGAGTTGAAGAGGCGAGCATCTTTGGTCATATTAAAATCACCTTGGAACATATCCACAAATGAATAGGAAAACAGGAAGGGATGCTCGTCTCTAATTCGTGCAAAGGTTTCCACATCTTTAGCAGTTCTAAACTCAATAACACCCATCACGTTTGGTGAAGCCTTTAAAATAACCTCCACGGGATAATCGAAGGTGATGGAGCGGATGAAATCCTCAAAGGTCCCGCCGTTCTGCTTTACCCACTCCTCGTAGTCCTTCCTCGTCACGTAGAAAGCCGCCCTGAAGGGCTTGCGGCACTTCTGCTTCGTGAAGAAGACGATGTCGAATTTGAATTGAGGATGGACATCAGGAAACCACCCCTGACCGCGATTTTCAAAGGATATGAGTTCCTTCAGGCAGTAGTTCTCTAATATCTGCCGCCGCAGGGGCATGGCTCCCTCATCGGTATGGAAGTTGGAGGGCAGGAGCATGTTCACCGCATGGCGGGATATCTCCATCGCCCTCTCTAAAAAGACCTTCTGATAAGTTGTCTTTCCTTTAACACTCAAAGGGTACCTTTCACGCAGGTATTGAACCTTTGCTTTAATTTTTCCCACATAATTATCCCACCTTTTCTTTAACTCGTCATTTTCTTCCAGCTCGGCATAAAACTTCTCACGAAATTCTTCGCCGGGAATATTGAATTTGGTAACTCCCTCAGGAAATACATGTTTAAGTAAATCCATGTTGTGAGCTGCAAATTCTTTTTCCGCAGGTTGAATAACCTCCCACGGGGGATTGCCTATGACACCATGGAAGCCTCTCTTATCGGGCGGAAGGGGTCTGCCCTCCCCGTCGAAGTAAAGGAAGAAGAAGGTCAGGGGGAAGAAGACGGTCTTCTCGAACAGGGACCCCATCCCCGCATACTTCCCTGCGAGGTGGGTATAGGGGGCAGCCCTGTAAACAGCCAGTTCCTTCAGTATGGAGGGGTCGAGGGGGTTGTTCAGGTAGGCGTTCCTTATCTGCCACATGCGGGCTATGTCGTCGCGGAACCGGGATATCTCCTCCACCACCTCATCATCCGGCGGGGTCATGATGGAATCCCCCTCCACCAGATTCATCTCGAGGTCGGGCAGTATGTGTCCCTTCTCCTTCAGCCTGTCGTAGCGGAATGCGGACGGGCTGAGTTTTATTGCCTCCTTCCACAGATTCACCT
>Ga0256835_1001291_pt1 | contig 15354 bp, 14 predicted proteins | sample PIR30metaG_FD_185972 | JGI IMG/M metagenome (GOLD analysis project Ga0256835, IMG submission 185972) | Hydrothermal vent microbial communities from East Pacific Rise, Pacific Ocean - PIR-30 | ecosystem: Environmental > Aquatic > Marine > Hydrothermal vents | place: Pacific Ocean: East Pacific...
ATGACGCGTTTTGCGGTCGAATTTATGCGCGTCAAGGATTTTGACGAACCGGTGGACGCCGGCGTCATGGGACGCATCGGGGCCCTGGCGGCCCGCGGCCGCACCCGCATGGGGGCAGCCGTGCGCCACGCCGCCGTGCGCCTCGGCGAGGTGCCCGCCCGTGTTCGTTTGCTGGTGGTGCTCAGCGACGGGTTTCCCAACGACAGCGACTACAAGGGCGACTACGCCATCGCCGACGCCGGCAAGGCCGTGTCCGAGGCGCGCCTGGCGGGCATCCACGTGCACGGCATCACCGTCAACCTCTCCGACGCCGCGCGGCTGGACGAAATCTACGGCCGCGGACGGCACAGCCTGATCTCGGACGTGCGCGAGCTGCCGCGCAAGCTGCCGGGCATCTACCGGCACCTGACGCGGTGAACCCCTATCAGGGCATTCGCAAGGAACCACTCTTTTTAGGGGGAAGCCACAACGGCAGCCAGCCCCCGGTGCGGGCCGCTGTCGCCTCCGCTCCGTGAGCCCCGGCGGGGATGCTCCGGCCTGCGCATCTTTTTCCCGCCGGTTCTCCAACTGCGCGCCGCCGACAGCGGCCCGCCCCTCGCGTGCGGACAGAGACTTGGGCAACGATGTGAACACGCATGCCAACGGCTGTTTGCGATGGCCCTGGAGCCATTATTTTCTGCGTTGCCAAGAGGGATCTGTTGGGGTAAACTATCCCCCTTACAGGTCAATTTCCAAATCACGATACCATTTCGGTGGGGGAAGTCATGAAAACCATTGCGGGCAACGCCCGGCCGCTGCTCATCGGCAGCCTGCCGGTGGAGGACCATGACGAGGCCCTGGAACTGGTGCTGCGCTACACGCCCGAGATACCCAGCTGGGCGCAGCTGCCGCGACACGGCATCGAGAAAATGATACCGCAGTTTATGCCCGGCATGCCCGGCGGCGTGCTGACCGAGGACAAGGCTTACGTGGACACCGCGGCCGCGGATTTCGAGGAGGCGCTGCTGGCTTTCTACCAGGAGTACGTGGACGTGGCCGAGGGCGGGGCCGACGCGGACGCCTCGCGGTTCCGGCTGACGCCCGAGACGGCGCCCGGATTTTTCACCCTGTCGGACTGGCTGGCGCGCACAGAGACGCCGCCCAAGCTGGTAAAGGGGCAGGTGACCGGCCCCATCACCTTCTGCACCGGGCTCAAGGACCAGGACGGCCGCGCCATCCTGTTCGACGACCAGCTGAAAGACGCGGCCGTCAAACTGCTGGCGCTCAAAGCCGCCTGGCAGGTGCGCAAACTGGCCGCCGAAGGGCGCGATGTGATCGTTTTTATCGACGAACCGGCGCTGGCGGGATTCGGTTCGTCGGAGCTGATCAGCGTCTCGCGCGAGGACGTGCGCGCCTGCCTGGACGAGGTCGTCGAGGCCATCCACGGCGAGGGCGGTCTGGCCGGCATCCACGTGTGCGCCAACACGGACTGGTCGCTGATCCTGGAGTCGGCCCTGGACGTGGTCAACTTCGACGCCTACGCCTACTTCGATCGCTTCATTCTATACGACCAGGCGCTGCGGTCCTACCTCGACAGCGGCCGCATCCTGGCCTGGGGGCTGGTGCCCACGCTGAACGCCGAGGACATTGCGCGCGAGGACGCGGATTCGCTCAAGGCCCAATGGGACCGGCAGGTACAGGGCCTGGCAGGGCTGGGGATTTCAGAAGAGACGGTGGTGGCCCGCTCGCTGATTACGCCCAGCTGCGGCATGGGGGCCCTGTCGCGGGACCAGGCGCTCAAGGTGCTGGAGACGACACGGGCGCTGGCGGACAAAATTGCCGGCGGCCCGTAGCCGGTTGTCTACTGCAGGGGGGCGAAAAACACGCGTGGCCCGCTGCAACGCACAACGGACCACGGACGGCAGACAACGGATGGGTTATTTTTTGCCCTTTTTGGAGGAACTGTAGCCGTCGGCGTACCAGCCGCCGCCCTTGAGGGTGAAGGTGCAGGCCGACAGGATCTTGGTGGCTTTCTTGCCGCAGTGCGGGCAGGTGATCTGACGGGTGCCCATCTTGACCATTTTTTCGGTAATTTTGCCGTTGGGGCACTGAAATTCGTAAACTGGCATGAAGAACCTCCTTGTCTGCCAAGACTCCCCGGCGCGCTCTGGTTCTGCCGGGGGTATTTTTACCGGACTTAATTTAATAAATCCTGGGCGGATGTCAAGGGCGATGTGAAAGGCCCGTGGTATCCGTTCCGGGGACCGTGCTCCGTTGCGCGGATGGCGCTACTTTGCTTTTCGCGCAACATCCTGAAAACTTTAGGATCTAGATGTTTCGCAGCGGGCGGCGGCGGACCATGAATCCTGGACAGCGGACAACCGACAACTGACCTCGACCGATGCCTTCACCCGATCTCAAAGAGACTCGCAAAATCATCGTCCGCGGCGCGCGGCAGCACAACCTCAAGAACATCGACGTCACGCTTCCGCGAAACCGCCTGGTGGTCATCACCGGCGTGTCCGGGTCGGGGAAAACCACCCTGGCCTTCGACACCCTCTACGCCGAGGGCCAGCGGCGCTATGTGGAGTCGCTGTCCACCTACGCCCGGCAGTTCCTGGAGCGCATGGAAAAGCCCGACGTGGACCTCATCGAGGGGCTGTCGCCGGCCATCGCCATCGAGCAGAAGACCGCCAGCCACAACCCGCGCTCCACGGTGGGCACGGTCACCGAGATCTACGACTACCTGCGGCTGCTTTACGCCCGTGTGGGCGTGCCCCACTGCCACAAGTGCGGGCGGCCCATTACCTCGCGCAGCGTGGACCAGATGGTGGACGAGGTGCTCGCGCTGCCCCCGGGCAGCCGGGTGGTCATTCTGGCGCCCCTGGTGACGGAAAAGCGCGGCAGCCACGCCGAACTCATCGCCCGGCTGCGCCGCGAGGGGTTTGCCCGTGTGGTCATCGACGGGCGCATGCAGGAGATCGAGAGCCTCAAGCCCCTGGCCAAGTCCCGCAAACACAGCATCGACGTGGTGGTCGACCGCCTGGTGATCAAGGATGGCGTCAAAAACCGCCTGGCCGATTCCCTGGAGCTGGCGCTGGCCCAGTCCGAGGGGCTGGTGCGCGTCGACCTGCAGGGCGAGGAGGGCGTGCGCACCTTCAGCGAGCGGGCGGCCTGTATCCGCTGCGGCATCAGCTACCCGGAGTTTACGCCGGCCAGCTTCTCCTTCAACTCGCCCCAGGGGGCCTGCGAGAGCTGCGGCGGACTGGGGGCGCTCACCGAACTGGACCCCGACCTGATCGTGCCCAACCCCGGGCTGTCGCTGCGCGAGGGGGCCGTGGTGCCCTGGGCCAACCGCTACTCGGTGCCCTTTGCCGAATTTTTAGACGCGCTCACGCGGCACTACAAGGTGGATATCTACACGCCCTTCAAGGACCTGCCGCAACGTTTCCGGCAGGTGCTGCTCTACGGCTCGGGCGATGAGGAGATCACCTTCTACATGGAGCGCGGCGACGGGCGCAAATTTTACAAAAAGCCCTTCGAGGGGATCATCCCCAACCTCAAGCGCCGCTACCGCGAGACAGACTCGGCTGCGGTGCGCGAGGAGATCAAGCGTTTCATGAAGTACCAGCCCTGCCCGGACTGCGGCGGCACGCGCCTGAACCCCGCCAGCCGGTCGGTGCGGGTGGGCGGCCGGGCCATCTGCGAGGTTACGGCGCTGACCGTCTCGCGGGCGCGTGTTTTTTTTCGTGAACTGCAGCTGACCGACCGCCAGGCGCGCATCGCCGGTCCTATTTTAAAGGAGATCGCCGAACGCCTGGGGTTTTTAGAGAGCGTGGGGCTGCCCTACCTGACCCTGGACCGCTCGGCCCAGACGCTGTCGGGCGGCGAGAGCCAGCGCATCCGCCTGGCCACCCAGATCGGCTCGCGGCTCAGCGGCGTGCTCTACGTGCTGGACGAACCCAGCATCGGCCTGCACCAGCGCGACAACCGGCGCCTGCTGGACACGCTCATGCAGATGCGTGATATCGGCAACACCGTGCTGGTGGTCGAGCACGACGAGGAGACCATCCGCTCCGCCGACCACGTGGTGGACCTGGGGCCGGCGGCCGGCGTGCACGGCGGCGAGGTGATCTTTTCGGGCCCGCCGGAGGCGCTCGTGGAGGACCCGGAATCGCTCACCGGGCAGTACCTGAGCGGCAAAAAGGGGATCGAGGTGCCGGCCGTGCGGCGCCCGGGGTCGGGCAGGAAACTGGTCATCGAGGGCGCCTGCGCCAACAACCTGCGGGATCTGGAGGTGGAATTTCCCCTGGGCTGCCTGATCTGTGTGACCGGCGTGTCCGGCTCGGGAAAATCCACCCTGGTTATCGAAACCCTCTACCGGGTGCTGGCCCAGCGCCTGTACGCGGCGCGCATCCCGGCCGGGGCCCACCGCGCCGTCCACGGCCTGGAGTACGTGGACAAGGTGGTCAACATCGACCAGTCGCCCATCGGGCGCACGCCGCGCTCCAACCCCGGCACCTACACGGGCCTGTTCGGCTTTATCCGCGAACTGTTTTCGCGCACGCCCCAGGCGCGCGCGAGGGGCTTCGGAGCCGGGCGCTTCTCCTTTAACGTCAAGGGCGGGCGCTGCGAGGCCTGCGGCGGCGACGGCACCCAGAAGATCGAGATGCATTTTCTGCCCGACGTCTACGTGCGCTGCGATGTGTGCAACGGCCGGCGCTACAACCGCGAGACGCTGGAGATCCGCTACAAGGGCAAGAACATCGCCGAGGTGCTGGACATGACCGTCAACCAGGCGCTTGCCTTTTTCAAAAACGTGCCCAATATACGATCAAAGCTGCAGACCCTGGTGGACGTGGGGCTGGGCTACATCGGCATCGGCCAGTCGGCCACGACCCTGTCGGGGGGTGAGGCCCAGCGCATCAAGCTTTCGCGGGAGCTGAGCAAGCGCGGCAGCGAGAAGACAGTCTATATCCTGGACGAGCCCACCACCGGGCTGCACATCGACGACATCCGCAAGTTGCTGGAGGTTTTGAACCGCCTGGTGGACGCCGGCAGCACGGTGGTGGTCATCGAGCACAACATGGACGTCATCAAGACGGCCGACTACCTCATCGACCTGGGGCCCGAGGGCGGCGACGAGGGCGGCCGCATCGTGGCCCGCGGGACCCCCGAGGAGGTCGCCGAGGTGGCGGCATCCTACACCGGACAGTACCTGAAGAAAATACTGCAACGCTGAAAAAAAGGAGGTTCGTCATGGAAAAAGTCGCACTGGTGGTGTTCAACGGGGACCCCATGTGCTTCATTCACGTGCTGCTCAACGCCCTGGACATGAACGAGCGGCAGATCGAGGCGCGCATCGTCATCGAGGGCGCCGCCACGCAGCTGCTGCCCGAACTGGAAAAAGAGGAACATTTTCTGCACGGGCTGTGGGAGAAGGTCAAGGCCGCCGATCTGGTGGAGGGCGTGTGCAAGGCCTGCGCCAACAAGATGGGCACCCTGGCCAAGGCCAAGGAACTGGGTTTTGCGCTGCTCGACGAAATGTCCGGCCACCCCAGCCTGTCGCGTTTCCGCAGTCAAGGCTACGAGATCATTACCTTCTAGCCTCTGGAGCCGGATGGCCTTTCCCCGCAATCCGGCTTCCTGCGGGCATATTGGATTTCCCCTGGACTTGTTGCAGAAGCAAGGCCTGTTTTTGCAGGCGCCTTTTCTGTGCCGCTTTATGGCGAAAATTGACCCCAAGACCCTGCCGGCCGATGCCGTGCTCGTTCTCATACGGGGCTACCAGTTGCTGATCTCCCCGCTGATCGGGCCCCACTGTCGGCACATTCCCACCTGTTCGCAGTACGCCGCCGAGGCCGTGGCGCGTTTCGGCGTGTTCAAGGGGGGCTGGCTGGCCGCCAGGAGGGTGCTGCGCTGCCACCCCTGGGGCACCAGCGGCTACGACCCCGTGCCGGAGCGTGACGACCCCCCGGTTTCCCGGAAAAGCTGAAAAAAATTTCCCAATTTCCTCCCATTTCCTTCCCACCACGTACGCCGGCTCGCGGTTCCCTTTTTTAATAACAAATTGTTATTATAGGAATAAGCGGTTTTTTCAATGGTTGGCATGCTTCCTGCTCTACTTCTTGGCGGAATATGGGTCGTGGTTCTGAAAACCCGGGAAAAAGGAGGAGGTCATGCACACGCCGTCCCAGGTCCAACACCGTTACTTGAGTATGCGGGAAGTCCTGCTCATCCGGCAGCTCCGGCAACTGGGGCTTCGGGGCGGCCGCATCCCCGGGTTGTTCTGGAGCCTCAAGAGCTGCCTGCGGGACAATCCGGGTGCCTCCCTGGGCCAGCTCAATCGCCGACTGGAAAAACTGGGATGGGGAGATGCGCCGCTGGACGCCCGCACACTGCAGCTGGCACGGGCGGCGGTTGTTCCCCTGCAGGAGGTAGGTTCATGAGTCGAACGGAGGATATGAACGAGGGCCTTCCGATCATCATCGAGGCCAGTCTGCGCTGTTTTCTGCAGCGCATGGAGAACGCGCCGGGCGCCGAGCGCAAGGAGCAGTGGCTGGAGAGCTTCATGCAACGGGAGGTGCAGCCCTACAGCGTGGGCCAGCTGCTGGAACGCTTCGCTACGCCGGAAAGGGCCGTGCTGCGGTTCCTGGATTTTGTGGAAACCGAGGGATTGGCGCAGGCTTGAGATTCCCAAAGGGAGAAAAATTGGCCAATCGTGGCCGGTTGGGCGGCAGAAGTAGGAAAAAAATTGTTAAGTTATGGTAAATTTTCTTCACAGGAGGCGGGGCAGGGTCAGGCGGTGTTCTGGTAACATACTGAAATAAAAAATTAAAAAAAATTTAAGGGGTTGGCTTCTTTTTTGCATCTAGTACAGGCAGAGGAGCAAAACGATGTTGACAAAGCCGCTACAGGCATTTAGAAGGTGCCCATCTGCTTCCTTCAATGGTGGAAAGGCACTGGAAAGCAGTCCGACTGCCATGCTGCTAAACGAAGAGATTCGAGAAGGCGTCATCATCATCCGCCTCTCCGGCTACCTGGTCGCGAGCAACCCTTCCGCCCTGCGCGAACTTGTCGAGTTCGCACGCCGCCACCGCGCCAAGCGTCTGATCATCGATCTGCGAAACGTGCGTTTCATTGACAGCCGGGGGCTGACCACCATTTACGCGGTGGTCACCACCTGCCGCTCCCAGGGCGGCGACGCCAAGCTGACGGGCATGCAACACCACATCCGCGAACCCTTCTATCACCTGCGCCTGGACAAACAGATCGACCACTTCACATCTCCCGAGGAGGCTTTGCAGAGCTTCACGGGCTAGCCGGCGGGTCTCATTTCCTTTCTCGGAATACTTACTTCCCTGTCGCAAAAGCGGCACCTACGGTCCCGCCCCTTTTCGCCCCGCTTTGCGTCGGCGATGCCGGCGGGGGCGCGTGGACCAGGGCGGCGGGCCGCGTTGTTTACTTGTTTAAGGACGTCCCCAGAGTGGATTGCAGCGCCGAGCCGAGTTGCTCGATCGTGTAGGGCTTTTTCAGGTAAATGCCGGCGCCCAGCTGCTGTGCCTCGCGCACGGCTTCGGTCTCGGTGAATCCCGATGCGATGACGCACGGCAGGCCGGGGCGCTGCGCGAGCATGCGCCGGTAGGTCTCCAGGCCGTCCATCTGCGGCATGACCATGTCCAGCAGCACGGCGTCGATATCCTGCCGTGCCAGGATCTCCAGGGCCCGGGCGCCGCCGTCGGCCACCAGCGGCGTGTAGCCCAGGCGTTTGAGGGTGGCTGCGGCGATCGTACGCTGGTTTTCCTCGTCGTCGACCACCAGAATGCGCTCGCCGTTTCCCATGCACATCGCCACATTGGTGGCCTTGTCTTCAATGGTTTTGTGATCACGCGTCAACGGGAAGTACAGATCGAACGTGGTGCCCTGCGGGCTGCTGCTGACGTCGATGCAGCCCCGGTGGTCCTGAACCGTGTTCCAGACCACGGTCAGCCCCAGGCCGGTGCCGCTGCGGCCCATGACCTTGCGCGTGTAAAAGGGTTCGAAGATGCGCTCCAGGTCTTCGGGGGAAATGCCCGGCCCGTTGTCGCGCACCGACAGCACGGCGTACTCGCCCCTTTCGATGCGCTCGTATCCCTCCAGGGGGCGGTCCAGGCAGCGGTTTTCGGTGGTGATGGAGACCTTGCCCTCTCCCTGCAGGGCCTCGGCGGCGTTGATGACCAGGTTCATGAGGCTCTTGCGGATGTGGATGGCCGAGCACCGCACGTTCATCAGGTCGGCGGACAGCTGTGTTTCGAAAATCACTCCCGGGTAGCGGTCCGCCAGCACTTCGTACTCAGGTGAGCACAGGAAATCGGCCACAATGTCGTTGAAATTGGACACTTCGCGGCTGCTGGCCACCCCGCGGGAAATGGTCAGCAGGTCCTGCACCACGGCCGCTGCGCGCTGCCCGGCGTCCAGGATGGTTTCCAGGGGTTTTCGCAGGCGGTGATCCGGGCTCAGGTCCATGAGGATGAGCTCCGGGTACGTCAGGATGCCCGACAGGATGTTGTTGAGGTCGTGGGCCACACCGCCGGCCAGCAGGCCCAGGGCCTCCATCTTGCGCGAGCGGTTGAGCTTTTCGCGCAGTTCGGCTTTTTCGCGCCGGGCGCGGAACAGTTCGGTGCGATCGATGCAGAAGACCAGGCGGGCGGGCTGGCCCTGGAAGAAGGTGGGCGTGGAGATGGCCTCTACTTCGACCTGCTTGCGGCTGGGGAGCCGGACGGTGTAGGTGGTGTGAAGCTGTTTCGTAGGATTGCGGCGGGCTTCCTCCATCATGCGGGCCAGTCGCGGCCGCTGATCGAGGCTGATGAAATCTTCCAGGCGCCAATTGGCGGTCCCGCAGCTCTTTTCCGAGATGCCCAGGATCTGGCGGGTGATGCGGTTGAAGTATTTCATCTCGCCGCCACGGTGCACGATGATGGGCACGGGGCACAGTTCCACCAGGCAGCGGTAGCGCTCTTCGCTTTCTTCCAGGGACCTCTGCATGGCCTGCAGGCTGGCGATGTGCTTCTTGAGCTGGGCCACGTCGCGTCGGCGCCGGCGGCTGCTCTCATCGGCGACCCTGCGGTAATGGACCACCTGGGCCTCGGCTCGCCGCAGCGCTTGCCGCAGCCGTGCGTTTTCCCTGGCGAGTTGGCTGTCATGCGCGTCCATGATTCACTCCCCGGTCTCAGCGGCTGAATTCATCCACACGCCGGCGTTTATTTGCCCCTGCATCCCGTCCGGCTGCGTTGCGAAAGCCAGGACCCATTTTCGAAATGCCGCGGCCGGTGTCGGATCGCATGCCCACTACCTATAGCGTTACGGGGGGGCTCGTGTCAAACGAGGCCGGATCGGCCTTGCCCGGGCGGCGAGTTATTGAATTAGTTAAGGACGTCCCTAAATGACGAGATGATAGATGAGTGCTTGCGGAGGACGATTCGAATGTGGTATAAAATAATCTTTTATTGCCCGGCAACGGGCGGAAACCGGAACCCCAACCACACTGCGGCCCCGCCGGGATGGCAGCGGCGGACGAACGGAAAGATTCATGCCCCCACTGGTGCTATACAACACGCTGACCCGCAGCCGGGAGACCTTCGAGCCGCTCTTCGACGACTATGTGGGGCTCTACACCTGCGGGCCGACGGTCTACAACTACGCCCACATCGGCAACCTGCGGACCTACATCTTTGAGGACATTCTCAAGCGCGTGCTGCGCTACAACGGCTACCGGGTGCGCCACGTCATGAACATCACCGACGTTGGCCACCTGACCGGCGACCGCGACATGGGCGAGGACAAGATGGAGAGCGGCGCGGTGCGGGAGGGAAAGACCGCCTGGGAGATCGCGGCTTTCTACACCGAGGCTTTCAAGCGGGACATCCGGCGGCTGAACATCGTCGAACCCGACGTGTGGTGCCGGGCCACGGAGACCATCGACGATCAGATTGCGCTCATCCGACGCCTGGAGGAGCGCGGCTACACCTACCGCACCAGCGATGGAATTTACTTCGACACCTCGCTTTTCCCGGACTACACCAAGCTCAGCCACCAGAACCTCGAGGCCCTGCAGGAGGGCGCGCGGGTGGAGAAGAACCCCGAAAAGAAAAATCCCACGGATTTTGCGCTGTGGAAATTCTCGCCGCCGGGCGTCCAGCGCCAGATGGAGTGGGACTCGCCGTGGGGCGTGGGGTTTCCGGGCTGGCACATCGAGTGCTCGGCCATGAGCATGAAGTACCTGGGCGACCACCTGGACATCCACTGCGGCGGCGTCGACCACATCGACGTGCACCACACCAACGAGATTGCCCAGTCCGAGGCGGCCACGGGGAAACCCTTCTTCCGGTACTGGATGCACGGCGCCTTCCTGATCGTGCGCGGCGGCAAGAAGATGGCCAAGAGCGAGGGCAACTTCCTGACCCTGGAAAACACCTTCGTCAAAAAGGGACTCTCGCCCCTGGTGTATCGGTTTGCCACTTTCCAGACCCACTACCGCAAGCCCATGGAGTACAGTCCGGACGGCATCCAGGCGGCCCGAAACGGCATGGAGCACTTGCAGAACCAGGTGCGCCCGCTGCTCGAAGAGGGCGGCGGCGCGGCCGAAGCGCACCCGGAGTTCCGGGAGAAGTTCCTGGCGGCGGTCAACAACGACCTGAACATGCCGGTGGCCATGGCCGTGGTGCAGGAGACCCTCAAGGCCCGCCTGGACCCGGCCGTCAAAAGGGCCACGGTGCTGGACTTCGACCGCGTGCTGGGCCTGGACCTGGAAAAGGTGGCCCGCGAGGAGGCCCTGCCGCCCGAGATCCAGGAACTGGTCGAGCGGCGCAAGGCGGCGCGGGCGGCCAGGGACTGGGCGCTGTCGGACCAGCTGCGCGACGAAATTCAGCGGCACGGCTACCTGGTCCAGGACCGCAAGGACGGCATGAAGGTCATCAAGCGCTAGGGACGTCCTTAACTAATTCAGTAACTCGCCGCCCCGCACCGGAAACGGGGCGGCGGCTTTAAAGAACGGCGCAAAAGGGCAAAGGCACAGAGGCACAAGGGGTTGGAGGTTTAACCATCATCAGGTACTGCAAGGAAAAGGGAGGTAGCGTATGCGTTTGATTCTGTTGGGAGGTCCGGGAGCCGGCAAGGGAACGCAAGCCAACTTCATCAAGGAGCGGTACAACATTCCGCAGATTTCCACCGGCGACATGCTGCGTGCGGCCGTCAAGGCGGGGACCGAACTGGGCAAGCAGGCCAAGACCTACATGGACTCCGGCGGACTGGTGCCCGACGACGTAATCATCGGGCTGGTCAAGGAGCGCATCAAGGAGCCGGACTGCGAGAAGGGTTTTCTGTTTGACGGTTTTCCGCGCACCATTCCCCAGGCCGACGCCATGAGGGAGGCCGGGGTGCCCATCGACGCGGTGGTGGACATCGATGTGCCCGATGAGGAGATCATCAAACGCATGAGCGGCCGCCGGGTGCACCTGGCCAGCGGACGCACCTACCACGTCATCTTCAACCCGCCCAAGGAGGAGGGCAAGGACGACGTCACCGGCGAGCCGCTGATCCAGCGTGACGACGACAAGGAAGAGACCGTGCGCAAGCGCCTGGAAGTCTACCACTCCCAGACCGAGCCACTGGTAGAGTACTACAAGAAGTGGGAGGCCTCCGGCGACCCCAACGCGCCCAAGTACATCCGCATTGAGGGCGTGGGCAAGGTGGAGGAGATCCGCGACGCCATCTTCAAGGCGCTGGACGCGCTGGGCAAATAGCCCGCAGCCCTCTGCCTGTTGTCCATTGTGGGGAAGAGGGGTGGACAGACCCGCACGGACAGGTGCAGGGCGGGGAAAGCAAACCGTGGCCCGTTGTCATGCCGGCAACGGGCCGCGGACAACCGACAACGGGCCCCTTCTAGAAGTTCAGGACGGGAATGGCACGCGGGCGGCCGTGGGGCGTGATGGGGAGAAACTGTACCCGCTGCGGGTCGCTCATCTGCTCCAGCTCGGCCTTGTTGAGCTTGCGCGACAGCGGCGTGTAGTAAAAGGCGAGTTTCATCTCCCCTGTGGCTGTATATTCCTTGAGCTTAACCCGCACCTTGCCGCGCTTCCACTTGTAGACCTTCTTGGGGTTTTTCAGCGTGATGGTCGTCTCGGGGTTCCCCAGCTGGGCTTTCAGCGCCCGCCGCACATCGGCGAAGACCTCCGGTGAGGCGATGGCCAGGAATACGGCGAAAAGCTGGTCCTGGTAAAACCCGAACAGCGCGCGGGTGGCCTCGACGTTGGCCAGGGTGTAGACGCCCTCGGTGTCTACGTACAGATTGACGTCGCCTTTGGAAAGGACCTGCTTGAAGCGGCTCAGGTCCATCACCGGGTCGCCCCATTTCATGCCGGCGATGCCCTGCTGGAGATCACCGGCCGTGGCCGCCGAAGTTCCCAGCAGCAGTACGGCGCAGATGACGGCGCAAACGGATTTCATGGTCTTTTCCCTCTCTTTCCAGGAATCGGTTGGCTGTGACGGGTGCCGCGTCCCGTGCGCCGCGGCGCAGCGGGCGAAGCTGGGCCACTGTACCCGCCGGAGCGTCCCCGCGTCAAGCAAAACCGCTTTGCGCCCAGGGCAATCACAAATAACATTAATGCCGTGATTTTTCGTAGCTTGCGTACACCCGGGTTCGAGGGGCGGGCAGGGTTCGGCTGTTCGCAGTTGGAGAACCGGCGGGAAAAAGATGCGCAGGCCGGCGGTGCGTGAAGAAAGGCAAACTGTCTGAGCGCAGCGAGTTTTTGCCTTTCAGCGCCGGCGGCCGGAGCATCCCCGCCGGGGCTCACGGAGCACAGACGAACCCTGCCCGCCCCGGCGGGATCAGGCTACATGCGATTGCCCTGGCTTTGCGCTTGACATCGCAGATGGCGGAAGGTAGCGTCAGGCAAACCCGGGAGGCGGCGCTCGTCCCTACATCGAGGCCCGCGGCCGCCGCGGCGGAAATCGTCGCCGTCTATTTTTCCCTGCATCCCGCCAGGAGTGACCATGAACGATCCCCTGCGTTATGAAACGGTCTACTTTTTCGGCACCTGTCTGATCGATGCCTTCTATCCCCAGGCCGGCTTGGCCGCCATTCGTCTGCTGCAGCGCCACGGCCTGAAGGTTGTCTTTCCGCAGCGGCAGACCTGCTGCGGTCAGCCGGCCTACAACTCGGGTTTTTTCGACGAGGCGCGCGCGGTGGCCCTGCGGCAGGTGCGCAGCTTTCCTAAAGACTACCCCGTCGTCGTGCCCTCGGGCTCCTGCGCCGGCATGATGAAGTACCACTACCCGGAACTCTTTGCCGGCCGCCCGGAATTGGACAGCGTACGGAATTTTTCCGGGCGCGTGGTCGAGTTTTCCCGGTTCCTGGCCGAGCTTCCGGGCCTGCGCCTGCAGGACCGCGGCGCGGCGCTCAAGGTCACCTGGCACTCGTCGTGCCACGCCCTGCGCGAGATGAAGGTCATCGGATACGCCAAGTCGCTGATACGCCGGCTCGACAACGTGGAACTGGTGGAACTGCAGCGTGAATCGGAGTGCTGCGGCTTCGGCGGCACCTTCGCCGTCAAGCAGCCGCAGATCTCGGCGGCCATGGTGACCGACAAGGTCGACGACATCCTGGACACCGGCGCCGCGGTGGTGCTCGGCATCGACTGCGGCTGCCTGATGAACATCGCGGGCGCCATGGAAAAGCGCCGCCTGCCGGTGTCCTGCATGCACCTGGCGCAGTTCATATGGGAGCGGACCCATGAGACAAACTGATTCGTTCGATTTTGCCGGCAACGTTTCCCGGGCCCTGGCCGACCGGCAGCTGCGGCGGAACCTGCGCGCGGCCATGGACACGCTCATCGAAAAGCGCAACAGCGTTTTTGCCGACCCGCAGGAGACCGAGGAACTGCGCGAACGGGGGGCCGCCATCAAGCGCCGTGCCCTGAGCCGGCTGCCCGCCCTGCTGGCGCAGCTGGAGCGAAACCTGACCGCCAACGGCATCCGGGTGCACTGGGCCGAAACCACCGACGAGGCCAACCAGGCCGTGCTGGACATCATGCGCTCCCACGACGCCACGCGCCTGGTCAAGGGCAAGTCCATGGTCTCCGAGGAAATGCACCTCAACCCCTTTCTGCAGCGCCACGGCATCGAGTCCATGGAGACCGACCTGGGCGAATTCATCATCCAGCTGGACAACGAGCCGCCCTCGCACATCATCGTGCCCGCCATCCACAAGAACCGGGACCAGGTGGCGCGCACCTTCCACGAGAAGATCCCGGAGGCCCCCTACACCGAGGATGTCGAAGAGCTGACCGCCATCGCCCGGCGCACCCTGCGGCGCAAGTTCTTTGCGGCCCAGGTGGGGCTGAGCGGCGTCAACTTCGCGGTGGCCGAGACCGGCACCCTGTGCCTGGTGGAAAACGAGGGCAACGGCCGCATGTGCACCACGGTGCCGCCGGTGCACATCGCGGTCATGGGCCTGGAGAAGGTGATCGAAAAACTCGAGGACATCCCGCCGCTGCTGCGTCTGCTGACGGGTTCGGCCACCGGCCAGCTGGTGACGACCTACTTCAACATGATCAGCGGGCCGCGCAAACCCGGCGAAAAGGACGGTCCGCTGGAGGTGCACCTGATCATCCTGGACAACGGCCGCACGCGCATCCTGGCCGACCCGGTCATGCGCGAGACCCTGCTGTGCGTGCGCTGCGGCACCTGCCTGAACCACTGCCCGGTGTACACCCGGCTGGGCGGGCATGCGTACGGCTTCGTCTACCCGGGGCCCATCGGCGAGATCCTGACGCCCCAGATGGAGGGCCTGGCGCGTGCCGGCGTGCTGGCAACGGCCTCCAGCCTGTGCAACGCCTGCGAGGAGGTCTGCCCGGTGAAGATTCCCATCCCGCGGCTGCTGCGGCGCCTGCGCCGGGACTTGGCCGCGGCGGCCGAAACCGCCGACCCCCTGGAGCGGCTGGCCTGGAAGGGGTGGGCGCTGATGAACCGCGTGCCGCTGATCAACGCCCTGGCCGTAAGGGCCGGGGCCCTGCTGGGCGACCGCCTGCCGGCCATGGGGTCGCTCAAGGCGTGGAGCGTCGTGCGCACGCCGCCGCGCCCGGCGTCCAGGTCGCTGCACGAACTGGTGCGGCGGGAAAAGGGGGTGGAAAATGAGTGATGCGGCCCGCGGCAATATCTTCGCCCGGCTCGAGCGCGCCTGCGCCGACTTTACGGAAGTTGCGCGGCCCGCGGCGGCCGCTGCGCCTGCCTCGCCGGCCGCCGGCCTGGCGGACCTTTTCCAGGAGCGCATGGAGGCCGTGCGCAGCGAGGTGCACCGCGTGGCCAGGGGCGACTGGCTGACGGTCCTGGCGGATGTCG
>Ga0256835_1001292_pt1 | contig 15344 bp, 18 predicted proteins | sample PIR30metaG_FD_185972 | JGI IMG/M metagenome (GOLD analysis project Ga0256835, IMG submission 185972) | Hydrothermal vent microbial communities from East Pacific Rise, Pacific Ocean - PIR-30 | ecosystem: Environmental > Aquatic > Marine > Hydrothermal vents | place: Pacific Ocean: East Pacific...
CCATACCATCTTGAACTGCATCGAGGCCTGCCCCAAAAACCTCAACCCCACCCAGGCCATCGCCGGTATCAAAAAAGCCCTCACCCAAAGAAAATACTAGGGTGCCGGCCAAGGAGAAAGGGCCCATGCACGAGGACCGGGAGTTGCGGCGCAAGCGCCTGCGCCTGGCCGCCTGCCAGCGCGGGCTGCTGGAGGCTGAGCTGGTGCTGCGCCCCTTCGTGGCCCGCCACCTGCCGGAGCTGAACCCGGAGCAACTGGACTGCTTTGAGCGCCTGCTGGCCATGGCGGACCTGGACCTTTGGGAGATCATCTCCGGCCGCCGCGATGCCCCGCCGGATATTGACCGAGCCCTGCTGGCCATGCTACGCCGTCCCTTGAGCCGGGAGCCCTGACCGCGCCGGTCCCCCCAGCTCACCGCCGGCCCGGTATCTGTTTGACATCATCATATTGCTAGACTATTCTTTTTTTGTTTGAGTCCTGAAATTCAGCGGTTATTGTGGTTGGTGGTTAGCAGGGCTCGGCCAAGGCATCCTGGGCGTCGCGCATGGTGACTCGCGCGGGCGCTGGCCATAACCAGCGGCAGGGAGAATAGAGTGTCCGACGATCTCAAGCTGGTTCTCTCCCCGGAAGATATCAACCGGCGGGTGTCCGAATTGGCCGCCGAGATTTCCCAAGACCTGGGAGCCCGGGACCTGGTGTTGGTGGGGATTCTCAAAGGAGCGTTTATCTTCCTCAGCGACCTGGCCCGCCAAATGACCTGCTCCTGCTACTTGGAGTTTGTCCGCGTGGCCTCCTACGGCGCTTCCACCGAGAGCTCCGGTAATATCGAGCTCACCAAGGCACCAGAAATGGAGTTGGCCGGCCACGACGTGGTGGTGGTGGAAGACATCGTGGACACCGGCCTCACGGTGCGCTGGCTCAAGGACTACCTGGCCGAGCTGGGTTGCCGCCGGGTGCGGGTCTGCGCCCTGATCGACAAGCCCGAGCGCCGCAAGGTGGACCTGGAGCTGGATTATGTGGGTTTCCGGGTGCCAAAGGGCTTCCTGGTGGGGTATGGATTAGATTACAATGAGCAGTACCGCTACCTGCCGGGGGTGTACGAGATTGTGCGCCAGGGATAACACCTGTTACCCGATGGATTGGTTATGATCGTCAAGTGTCCTGAATGCAGTGTTGGCTTTAACCTCGATGACAGCAAGGTCCCCGATGACGGGGCGTGGGTGCGTTGCAGTAAGTGCCAGCACGTCTTCGAGGTGAAGCCCCTGCCCAAGCCGCCCAAGGCGCCCGAGGATAAGGTCGAGTTGGATGCCGACGCGGCCGTCATGCCCCAGGAGCCCGAGCCCAGCCCGGCGCCGGAGACCTCGCCGGAGCCGGTGGCGCACCCGGAGCCCGAGGAGCCGGCGGCGCGCCCGGATCCCGAGGAGCCGGAGGTGGACCTGGGGGTGGAGCTGGGCACTGCGGAGGCCGCCGGTCGCGGCGGGCTGTTTAGGGTGATGTTCTGGCTAGTGGGCCTGCTGCTGCTAGCCGCCCTGGTGGGCATCGGCGGCCTGCTGGTGATGGACCGCATGGGCCTAGGTGGCGATATCGTGGCCAGCGCCCGCAAGCTGCCGGTGGTGGGCGCCATCCTGGAGATGGTCAAGGTCTCGCCGCCCAAGGAGACGCCGGCCCAGCTGGCCACCAAGATGGCCCTGGCCAGGGTGCGCGGATACTTCCGCATCAACGAAAAGGCGGGGCGTATCTTTGTGATCCAGGGACAAGTGGATAACAACCACACCAAGCCCCAGCAGGCCATCCGGGTGCGCGGCCGGCTGCATGACCTCAAGGGCAAGGTGGTGCGCTCGGAAGTGGTATACGCCGGGGTGTCCTTCACCGCCGATCAACTGCGCCAACTAACCCCCGAAGACATGAAGAGCAAGCTGGCCCAACCCGTGGGACCCGACGGTTCCCCCTACGTGGCCCAGCCGGGCAAATCTCTGCCGTTTATGATCATCTTCACCGACCTGCCGGGCAACCTCACCGAGTTCACCGCTGAAGTGGTCGGCTCCGAGGTCTACCAGCCCAAGGCGGGTCCCGCCAGATAGTCCCTTGAAAAAGCGGCGTCACGGAGCCATGGGCGGGAGTCGTCTCTCGCCGGTGGCCCGTATCGCCATAGGCTTGGCCTTTACCTTTGTCATCGTCGCGCTGGGAGCCCTGGGCTTTTACCTCATTGGAGAAAACTGGACCCTCCTGGACGCCTTCTACATGTCGGTGATCACCGTCACCACGGTGGGGTTCAAGGAAGTGCACCCCCTCACCAGCGAGGGCCGCATCTTCGCGGCGGCGCTGATCTTCGTAGGCGTGGGCACGGTGCTCTACATCATGTCCTCGCTCACCCAGATCGTGGTGGAAGGTAAATTACGCGAGATATTGGGGAGAAAAACCTTGGAGCGCAGAATCCGGGCCCTGAGGAACCACTTCATCATCTGCGGCTGCGGGCGCATCGGCAACCTGGTGGCCGACATGCTGCTGGAGCGTGGACGGCAGGTGGTGGTTATCGAGAGCGACGTGGAGGTGCTGGAGCAGCTCGACGCCCAGGGCATCTACTATGTCCGGGGATCGGCCACCGAAGACGAGAGCCTGCTGGCCGCGGGCATCGATCGCGCCCGGGGCCTGCTGGCCACGGTCAGCTCCGACGCCGATAACGTCTACATCGTGCTCACCGCCAAGGGCATGCGGCCGGACCTGTTCGTCATCGCCCGGGCCACCGAGCCGGGTAGCGAGCGCAAGCTCAAGCGGGCCGGGGCCGACAAGGTGGTCTCCCCCTATTTCATCGGCGCGCGCCGTATCGCCCAGACGGTCATCCGACCCTCGGTGGCCGACTTCATCGACCTCACCTTTCACAGCTCCGACATCGCCCTGCAGATGGAAGAGATCAAGGTGGGCGACACCAACGAGCTCATCGGGGTGCCCCTGAAAGACTCGGGCATCCGGCAAAAGCTGGACCTCATCATCCTGGCCATCAAAAAGATCGATGACCACATGATCTTCAACCCGCCGGCCGACACGGTCATCGAGCGCGGCGACATCCTCATCGCCATGGGACCGCGCGACTCCATGGACAAGCTGGCCCAGATGATGGGCGGCCAGTAACCCCGCCGCCCGGCTACCCCAGCAGGGCGATCACCACCGCCCCGCCCACCATCAGGGCGGTGGCCACCAGGTGCTGTCCCAACCGAACCTCGCCCAACAGGAACCCGCCGTAGAGCACCGCGAACAGGGGGCTCAGACGCTTGATGGCCACCATGTAGGAGGCCTGGGTCTGGTCCAGGGCCAGGTAGTGGCAGATCGCCATGCCGCTCATGCAAAGGGCCAGGGCCAGCGCCGGCCAGGGGCGCCGCAGCCAGCTCCAGGACAAGCGCTTGAGCGGCAGCAGTATGGCGCTCACCGCCACGATAATCAGCAGGGGATAAAAAGCGGCCATGAACAGGGGGCTGGAGTGCTTCAGGGCCAGGCGGCCCAGGACCACGGTATAGGCGTAGATGGCGCTGGTGGCCAGCATCATGCGCGAGCCGGGCTCCCGCCACAGGGCCCGCAAGGGCTCGGCCGGGCCCAGGCGGGCCTGGTGCAGGTTCAGGCCATAGGCCCCGGCCACCAATAGCACCACCCCCAAAAGCCCCGGCCAGTTGGGCAGGTCGTGGTTCACCAGGTAGTCGGTGCCGATGGCAAGCAGGGGGGTAAAGGCCAGGTAGGGAATGGTGAGGGCCAGGGGCGAGACCTGGATGGCCCGCACGTAGAGAAACATGGCCGCCAGCTCGGCCGGCAAGGCCGCGCCCAGGGCCGTAAAAAACGCCCCGTCCAGGGGCGGCCAATCGATGATGGCCAGCATGACCAGGCTGGCCGGCAACAGCCCCAGGAAGCGGGCCGTCACCACCTCCACCGTGGGCAGGTCGGCAAAGTAGCGCTTCACCACCAAGTCGGCGGTGGCGATGAGCAGGGCCGAGGCCAGGGCCCACCACACCCAGCTCATGACAGGGACCGCTGGTGTCGCAAGGAAAGAAAGACGCCGCTGGCCAAAAAACCGCCGGCGGACTTAAACGCCCCGCCCTGGCCCGCCGGCGCCTGGGGGCCGGGGCCCGGCACCGGGCTCAGGCCTCCTGGGGCAGGATGCGCGTGGCCACCTTGCCCGCCAGGGCCGCGGCGAACTTCTCGGCGTCGCCGCTGTCGCCTACGATGGCCCCGTAGTGCATGGGGATGGCCAGTCGGGGGCCAATAGCTAAAGCCGCCTCCACCGCCTGTTCGGCGGTCATGACGTAGGTGCCCGACACCGGCAAGAGGGCCACGTCCACCTCGAGACCGGCCATCTCGGGGATGAAGTCGGTGTCGCCGGCGTGATAGACCTTCACCCCGTCCACCGTCACCACAAAGCCCAGCCATCCGTTGTCCTTGGGGTGAAACTCCTTGTCGGTGTTATAGGCCGGCACCGCCAGAATCTGCACCCCGGCCGCCTCCAGGAATTGGCCGGGGGTGAGCACCCGCACGTCGCCGCTGAGCTTGCCCGCCGTCTGGGCCTCGGTGACGATCACCGTGTCATCGCCGGCCACCTTGGCCACGTCTTCCACCGTGTAGTGATCGAAGTGGTCGTGAGAGATCAGGATAAGGCTGGCCGTGGGGCCGCCGGTCAACTGGTAGGGGTCAAAATAGATGGGCCCGGCGGGGCCGTCGAGGCGGAAGCTGTCGTGCCCCAACCAGTGCAGGTTGTCGACCAAACGGTCAATAGCTGCTTGATCGGCCATATCGCCTCTCCTTCCTGGGGCCTCCCGGTACCCCGGGAGCCGCTGCTCATGGCGCGGGAGTCCGCCGAAAACAACAAGCGGCCGCGGGAATAGGCACCGGCTCACCCGGCCGGTCGGGCACTATTCCTGGGCCAGCACTACCCGGTGGTTAACCAGGGACATGGACTTGATGCGTCCCTTGAAAAGCTTCTGCTCACCATAGATGGAGACCAGGCGAATACGTCCCTCCTCCATCGGCTCGATGATGTCCACATCGGCGAGAAGCACTTCCTCTTCGCCGTCGTTCTTGGCCAGGTACGCGGTTGCCTCACACATCTTCCATCAACTCCCTCAAACGCACCTTGACGATATAATCGACCTGGTGCGGCAGTGGCTCATGCTTGACGCTGGCTATCTCAACGTTCTCCTGGGTCAGCGGCAGGAGGAACTTGCGGGCCCGGCAGGAGGCCACCGCCGCGGCCATGGCCGGGGTGACCTCGCCCATCATGGCATCGGCCAGCACGATGCCGATGGGTCCTATCACCACGTCGGCGTTGCGCAGGGTGACCAGGATGGCGTTCTCGCCGGTGGCCCCCCGGTTGGCGTTGGCCTTCATCATCTGGGCGGTGGCGATGGCGTTGGTGCCCAGGGCCAGCACCTCGATATCCTCACCGTACTCATCTTTCAGACGTCGGATTATCAGGCTGCCTATGCCGCCACCCTGCCCGTCTATTACGCAGACGACCAAATTACCCCTCCTGCTTTCCAGGTAGAATACACGCAAGACCAAGGCGATTCAACCCGTAGGGCTCACCCGGCCCGCAGGTGGAATTGCCTTGAGTCCCAGGGCGTTTCAGGATATGTACAGGGCTACCCTTTTGGCCCCACAGCGAGGATGCACTTGGACTGGAACCTCATCACCCTGATCACCCTGGCCTACCTGGTGGGGTCCATACCCTGCGGATTGATACTCACCCGGTGGATAACCGGTCGCGACCCCCGGGCCAGCGGCTCCGGCAATATCGGCGCCACCAACGTGGGCCGGGTGGCCGGCAAACCCCTGGGCGTGCTCACCTTGGCGCTGGACATGGCCAAGGGCACCCTGCCCACCATCCTGGGACTGTGGCTGCTAGAGACCGACTGGCACGTGGGGCTGGTCTCCCTGGCCGCCTTCCTGGGCCACATCTTCCCGCTGTACCTGCGCTTCAAGGGTGGCAAGGGCGTGGCCACCGCCCTCGGCGCCTTTGGAGCCATCAGCCCCCTGGCCACCGGCGGCGTACTGGCCGTGCTGGTCCTGGGCCTGTGGCTCACCGGCCACATGTCCGTCGGCTCCCTGGCCGGCTGGGCCACCGCGCCCCTGTGGTTTTGGCTCACCGGCTTTAGCTGGCAATTGGTGGGCCTCACCGCCGTGGTGGCCAGCATCATCTTCTGGACCCACCGCGAAAACCTGTCCCGGCTGCGCGCCGGCCGCGAGCACTCCTGGCGCTAGGCGGCAGGCTGCCGCTGCCATATGGGCCGGGCGGCGTGCCGCCGCTGCCATATGGGCCGGGGCCACCTTCTCCGGGCCAACCCTATCATTCAATTGCCGCCGGCAAAGTAAAACAGGGCGACATTAAAGAACGCGTGAGCGAAGCAGGCCGGGGGACGAGCCCGTAACGTGTGGACTTGGACCCACTACGGGAGCACAGGCACTGTGCGGTTAGAGGCGGTTCAGACGACGCTGGCGGCGGCGCTGGCTCTTGGGCAGGCGGCGGCTGGGTCCTTTCTTCTTGGTGGTAAAGTCCCAGCCGGCATCGTCGTCATCGGCGCCCGCGTCCGCGCCCGCATAAGCCACCTGCATCAGCCGCTGGCCGAACTCGCCCGAGCCGATCACCTCGGCCCCGGCCGCCCGGCAGGCGCGGGCCAATTCGCGGTCGTCGGTGATCACCGTCAGGCCGGCGCCCTGGTGCCGGGCCATGGAGATGATCACCTGGTCGGCGCTGCGCCGGTGGCCGGAGAAGACCGCCGGGATGCCGTGCAGGGTGGCCCGGCCGCCGTCGGGGTCGCGGCCGCCGTCAAACACCGCGGTTATCTTGTGCCGGCGCTTCTTGCGATACAGGCTCAGGGCCATGCCCAGGGCGCGGCGGCCGCCGCCCTCCTGCTGGGCCTCGGCCATGGCCAGTTCCATGGTGCGGTGGATGAGATTATAGGCGTCGATGACCAGGTGCATGGCGGGTTCACCCGAGAAGCTTCAGCAGCCGCTCCAGGTCGTGGTCCGAGCCGTAGTCGATGGTGAGGCGGCCGCCCTGGCCCTTGGCCTTGGGCTTGATGCGCACCCGCACCCGCAGGTTGCGGGTGAGCTGCTCGGCCAGGCTGGCCAGGTGCACCTCGGCCTGGCTGGGGGCCTTGGGCTCAGCCGGCTGGCCGCCCTGCATGGCCTTGACCAGGCGCTCGGTGGCCCGCACCGACAGCGAGCGGGCCACCACTTGCTCGGCGGCGGCGCGCATCTTGGCCTCGCTGTCCAGGGCCAACAGGGCGCGTCCGTGGCCGGCGGTCAGTTTGCCCTCACCCAGCAGCTCGCGCACCGGGGCCGGCAGCTTGAGCAGCCGCAGGGTGTTGGCCACGGTGGAGCGGTCCTTGCCTACCCCGTGGGCGATTTCCCCGTGGCTCAGGTCGAACTCGTGGGCCAGGCGGTGGTAGGCCTGGGCCTCTTCCAACACCCCCAGGTCCTCGCGTTGCAGGTTCTCCAACAGGGCCAGCAGCAGGGCCTGCTCGTCGGTGGCCTGGCGCACCACCACCGGCACGGTGGCCAGCCCGGCCATCTGGCAGGCCCGGAAGCGGCGCTCGCCGGCGATGATCTGGTAACCGGCGGCGGCCGGCCGCACCACCAGGGGCTGGAGCACGCCGTGTTCGGCGATGGAGTCCGACAGGGCCTTTAGCGGCTCGGGATCGTAGTGGCGGCGCGGCTGGAAGGGGTTGGGCTCCAGGCTCTCCACCGGCAACTCGATGATCTTTTCGCCCCGGCGGGGTTCGGTGGCCGGCCGGCCGGCGGCGTCCAGGCCGTCATCGCCCAGCAGGGCGGCCAGGCCGCGGCCCAGGGCCTTTTTCTTTTTGCTGGGAGCCCTATCGTCCTTGCCGGCGCTCATGCGGCCACGTCCCCTTGGCGGGCGGCCGGTCCGGCCGGCCGAGCCAACAGCTCACGGGCCAGCCGGAGATAGGCTCGCGATCCGGCGCAGTGGCGATCGTAGAGCAGGGCGGGCTTGCCGTGGCTGGGGGCCTCGGAAAGACGCACGTTGCGCGGGATGACCGTCTTGAACACCTTGTCGCCGAAGTGCCGGCGCACGTCTTCGGCCACCTGGCCCGAAAGGTTGTTACGCTTGTCGAACATGGTGAGCACGATGCCTTCCAGGCCCAGGGCGGGGTTGAGGTTGCGACGCACCCGGGTAACCGTGTGCAGCAGTTGGGTGAGCCCTTCCAGGGCGTAATACTCGCATTGCAAGGGAATGATAACCGCGTCGCAGGCGGTGAGCGCGTTGAGGGTGAGCAGGCCCAGGGAGGGCGGGCAATCCAGGAAGATATAGCGGAAAGAGGCGGCCAGGGGCTTGAGGGCCCGGGCCAGCAGGTGCTCGCGGCCCTCCATGGCCGCCAGCTCCACCTCGGCCCCGAAGAGGTTCACGTTGGAACCGATGATCCCCAGGCGCTCCAGGTCGGTGCGGTTGATCGCCGCCTGGACCCCGCTGCGGCCGATCAGGAGATCGTAGAGGGTGGGACGCCCGGCGGCGATCTCCACCCCCAAGCCGCTGGTGGCGTTGCCCTGGGGGTCGCAGTCCACCAGCAACACGTCCTGTTCGGCCGCGGCCAGGCTGGCAGCCAGGTTGACCGAAGTGGTGGTTTTCCCCACTCCGCCCTTCTGATTGGTGACGGCGAAAATGCGACCCATAGCGCCTCAACGTTACCTGTGCCGGTCGGAGCTTGGCAAGCCAAAAGACCGGCCAGCGGGGCGGCGGGCCATCCCGCTGGCCGGGGCCTCAGCGCCTCTTTTTACCCTTGCCGCCTTTTTTCTTCTTTTTCTTACCGGTGCGTTTCTTGGCCCGCGAAGCGGCGGCCGCCTTCACCGGCCGTTGCTTGGCCGCCGCGGCCGGCGACTTCTTTTTGGCCGGGGGCGCCGTGGTCTTGGCCTTGGCCGGCGCCGCCTTGGTCGCCGGCTTGGCCTTGGACGGCGACACCCAGCCCATGACTCCGCCGCCCGCCGGCATGGACAAGATGACCGGGCTGGCCACGAAGATCGAGGAGTAGGTGCCCACCACCACGCCCACCAGCAGGGCCAGGGCGAAGTCCTGGATAACCCCGCCGCCGAACAACCACAGGCAGACCAATACCAACAGGGTGGTGCCCGAGGTGAGGATGGTGCGGCTCAGAGTCTGGTTCACCGCCTCGTTGATCACCTGGCCCATCTCCTTGCGCCCGCCCTTTTTCAAGTTTTCCCGGATGCGGTCGTAGACGATGATGGTGTCGTTGAGCGAGTAACCGATGATGGTCAACAGCGCGGCCACCGTGGCCAGGGTGAACTGCTTGTCCAGCAGGCTGAAGACGCCCACCGTGATGACTACGTCGTGCAGCAGGGCCACGATGGCCCCCATGGCGTAGCGCAGCCGGAAGAACCAACAGGCTCCTACCGTCACCACCAGGGCGGTGACGATGAGGTAGACCATGCCGGTGCCGGTGGCTCCTCCCCGCCCGGTGGCCAGGATGGTTTGCACCAGGAGCACCGCGCCCACTAAGATGGCGGCCATCACCGCCGCAAGGAACCACTTGGCCTCGAAGCGACCGGAGATGTAGACCGCGATGAGCAAGATGACGAACAGGATGGCCATCAGGGCCTTCTCACGCAGGTCGCGGCCCACCTTGGGTCCCACGGTGCGCACATAGCGCACCTCGCCGAACTTGTCGCCATAGGCCTTCTTCAGGGCGGCGGTCACCTTTTCCGGCAACCCCTCCAGTTGGAGGCCTTCACGCTCGTTCATGATGCGGAACTCGTTGTCGCTGGCCTTGCCGATTTCCTGCACCACCGAGTTGGCCATGCCCAGGGATTTAAGGGCCTGCTTTACCGCCCCCGGGTCGGTGGGGGCGTTGAAGCGCACCCGCACCTCGATGCCGCCGGCGAAGTCGATGCCGTAGTTGGGGCCACCGTGCATCACCAGCGAAAGAATGGTGACCACCACCAACAGCCCCGACAGCAGAAAGGCCCACTTGCGATTGCCCACGAAGTCGATATTAATACCGGGCTTGATGATTTCCATAAATGCTCCCGCCTCTAACTGGGGCCGCTAAATGCTGAGCTTGCTGGGCCTGAAGCGCAACAAGACGTAATCAAATATCAGCCGGGTGAAGGTAATGGCGGTGAACAACGAGCTGACGATACCGATCGACAGCGTTACCGCAAACCCCCGCACCGGCCCGGTGCCGAACTGATATAGCACCAGGGCGGCGATGAGGGTGGTGACGTTGGCGTCCAGGATGGTAAGGGTGGCCTTGCCGTAGCCGGCCTCCACCGCCGCGGCCGGGGTCTTGCCCAGGCGCACCTCCTCGCGTATGCGCTCGAAGATGAGCACATTGGCGTCCACCGCCATACCGATGGTGAGGATGATGCCGGCGATGCCCGGCAGGGTAAGAGTGGCCTGGAAGGCCGCCAGGGCGCCCAGCATGAGGATCATGTTGAGGAACAAGGCCAGGTTGGCCACCAGCCCGGCAAAGCGGTAGTAGACCAGGATGGCCAACACCACCAGGGCCAGTCCCACGATCATGGAGGTGATACCCTGGTTGATGGAGTCCTGCCCCAGGCTGGGGCCCACGTTCTCCTCCGAGAGAATCTTCACCGGGGCCGGCAGGGCGCCGGAACGCAGCACCACCGCCAGGTCACGGGCCTCGTCCATGGTGAAGGAGCCGGTGATGCGGCACTCGCCGCCGGTGATGGGCTCCTGGATCACCGGGGCCGACTGCACCTTGCCGTCCATGACGATGGCCAGCCGCTCCTTGACGTTCTCGGTGGTGATCTTGGCGAACAGGTCGGCGCCGCGCGCGTCAAAAGAGCAGGAGACATAAGGCTCGTTGAACTGGGAGTCGATCTGTACCCGGGCGTCGGTGATGGTCTCACCGGTCATCACCGCCCGCTTGTAAAGAATGATCGGCTCCTTGATGCGCTGGCCGGGCTGGGAGCCGCGAGTGTACATGTAGCGCAGCTCCATGTCCGGGGCCATGTTGGCCTTGGTCACCGAGGGCGGGGCCACCAGCTTAAACTCCAACTGGGCCGTCTTGCCGATGAGCTCCTTGGCCCGGGTGGGGTCCTTCACCCCGGGCAGTTGCACCTGGATACGCCAGTCGTCCAGGGGCACGATCTCCGGCTCGGCCACGCCGAACTGGTCCACCCGGTTGCGTATGGTCTCCAGGGCCTGCTTATGGGCCTGCTCCCGGATGCGCGCGGCCTCCTCCGGCTTCATCACCACGGTCATGGTGATGTTGCCGTCGGCGTCGGTCTTTACCGACTGCAGCTTGAAGCCAGGGTAGTTGGAGGCCAGGATGTCCTCCACCTTGGCCTGGTTGGACTTGCTGGGCACCACGATGGTGATGGTCGACTTCTCGTCGGATTCGACCTTGGTGAAGGTGACCTTCTCCCGGTCCAGCTTGCGGCGGATATCCTGCCGGGTGCGCTCCAGGGCGGATTCCACCGCCTTGTCCACCTGCACCTCCAACACCAGGTTCATACCGCCGCGCAGGTCCAATCCCAGGTGGAGCTTGTCCTTGGGCAGGATATTGGGCCACCAGCGGGGCAGGTCGATGAGGGTGGGGGCCACGTAGATCAGGGCGAATACGATCACGCCCAGCACGAGCACGGCCTTGTAGGTCAGGTTTTTATTCAAGGTCCTCTCCTTGACCACGACGCGCTATCCCCCAGTTCCCGGCGGTTGGTCCCGCCCCCGGAGTCCGCGTGCGGCCCGATGAGGTGTTTATTTCTTATCCTGGGCCGCCGGAGCGGTCTCATTTACGGCCGAGACCAAGCCGGCCACCTGAGCCCGGTTGACCTTGACCCGAACCTGGGGGGCGATCTCCAGCACCACCATGGTATCGGTAATACCGGTGATCTTGCCGTAGATACCTCCACTGGTGATGACCTCGTCGCCCTTCTTGAGGCTGGCCAGCATCGCCTTGTGGGCCTTGGCCTTCTTCTGTTGCGGCCGGATCAAGAGTAGGTAGAAGATACCGAACATCAGTACCAAGGGCAGGATGGAAATCCAACCGCCGCCGGCGCCGCCCTCGCCGCCGCCCTGGCCGGCCGCGCCGCCCATGGCCCAGGCTGTGCTAACAAACAAATCAAACATGTTTTTCTCCCTTAGGGGTAACTACTCGTTATCGGGATTCCCCTGCCGCGCGGCGAAAAAATCGCGGGCAAAGGCTTGGTACTGTCCCTGGCCGATGGCCCGGCGCAGGCCGGACATCAGACCTAGAATGTAATGCAAATTGTGCAGCGTGGCCAGTCGATAGGCCAAAAGCTCCCGGGCCATGAACAAATGCCGGAGATAAGCCCGGCTGTAGCTGAGGCAGGCCGGGCAGTCGCAATCCTCCTCTATGGGCTGTGGGTCCTGCTTAAACCGCGCGTTGCGCAGGTTCAGGCGGCCCCGCTTGGTGAGCAAGGTACCGTTTCGGGCCATGCGGGTGGGCATCACGCAATCAAACAGGTCCACGCCCAGTCCCACGCAGGCCACCAAGTCCTCGGGGGCTCCCACCCCCATCAGATACACCGGGCCGCCCGGCGGCAGCTGGGGCACGGTGTCCTGGAGCACCGCCATCATGGTTTCCTTGGGCTCGCCCACGCTGAGCCCGCCGATGGCGTAGCCGTCAAAGTCCAGCTCGGCCAGGAGCTCCACGCTACGCGCCCGCAACTCGGGGTAGGCCCCGCCCTGTACTATACCCAACAAGGCCGCGCCCCGCCGGTCCCTGGCGGCCAGGGCGCGGGCGGCCCAGCGGGCGTCGCGCAGCAGGGCCTGCTCCACGAAGTCGCGCGGGGCCCCGGCCGGCGGGCAATGGTCCAGCATCATCATCAGGTCGCTGCCCAGCATCTGCTGGGCCTCGACCGCCCGCTCGGGGGTGAGGCTAAGGCGCGCCCCGTCCAAGTGGGAACGAAAGCTCACCCCCTCTTCGGACACCTCGCACCGGGCCGCCAGGCTGAAGACCTGGAACCCGCCGCTGTCGGTGAGGATGGGGCCTTGCCATCCCATGAAGCGGTGCAGGCCGCCGAGCCGGGCCACCGTTTCCACCCCGGGTCGGATCATGAGGTGGTAGGTGTTGCCCAGGATGACACGGGCTCCCAGCCCGGCCACCTCCCCGGGCAGCAGCGACTTCACGGTGCCCTGGGTGCCCACCGGCATAAAGGCCGGGGTGTCCACCGATCCCCGCCGGGTACCAAGACGGCCCAGGCGGGCGCGGCCGTCGGTGGCCAAAACTGAAAACCGCAGGCGCCCCACGGCTATATTATCAACATGGCGTCGCCATAGCTGTAGAAGCGATAGCGCCGCTTGACCGCCTCGCCATAGGCCCTGAGCACCGAGTCCCTTCCGGCCAGGGCCGCCACCAGCATGAGCAGCGTGGTGCGCGGCAGGTGAAAGTTGGTTATCATGCCGTCGGCGGCCCGGAAGCGGTGTCCCTCCTGTATGAGCAGGTCGCACCATCCCTCGCCGGGCTCCACCCCGCGGCCGGCCGCGGCCCGCCACTCCAGGGCGCGCATGCTGGTGGTGCCCACCGCGATGACCCGCCCGCCCCGGCGCTTGGTCTCGGCCACCGCGTGGCTCACCTCCGGCGGCACCCGCACCCACTCGGGATGCAGACGCCCGGCGGCCAGGTCGGCGGCGGCCGGTTCGGCGAAGGTGCCGTAGCCCACGTGCAGGGTGAGCTTGGCCACGCCCACTCCCCGGCGCTGCAGGGCCCCCAGCAGGGCCGGGCTGAAGTGCAGGCCGGCGGTGGGGGCGGCCACCGCGCCGGGCTCGGCGGCGTATACCGTTTGGTAGCGCCGGCGGTCGGCCGGGCGGGGCCCCTGGGGTCGTTTTATGTATGGCGGCAGCGGCACCTGGCCCAGCCGCCGCGCCAGTTGCAGGGCCGGGGCGGGCAGGCTGATGAGCCACTTGCCCCGCTCGCCCTTTTGCAGCAGGCGCAACCTGGTATCAGACGAGAGCGGCGCCTCCCCCTCATCGCCATCACCGCTGTCCCCCCCGTCGCCGCCGTCGCCCCTGTCACCCCCGTCGCCGCCGTCGAGCCACAGTTCCTGGCCCGGGTGCAAGGGGCGGTGGGACCTGAGCAGGACCTGGTGCTCCTGGCCGCCATCGGGCCGCAGACGTACCGGGTTGCCCGGCGCCAAGAGCAGCACTTCCACCCGTCCTCCGCTGGCCTTGCGGGCCCAGAGACGGGCCGGCACTACCTCGGTGTCGTTGAGCACCAACAGGTCGCCCGAGCGCAATAGACGGGGAAGCCGCCACATGCCCTGATGATCCAGCGCTCCACTGCGGCGGTCCAGGACCAACAGGCGGGCCATAACCCGCCGCCGCAGGGGCTCCTGGGCGATCAGTTCCGCGGGCAGGCGGTAGTCATAGGCGGCCAGAGGGTCCGCCACCGTTTCCAGCCCTGACCCCAGGGCTCTCATAAGGCCGTCGTCCAGGTGCCCCGGGGTCGCCATCGTGGCGCCGGCCGGGCTTGGTCCAGGTTGCCGCAAGAGCCACCAACCCCGTCAAAGTAGTGCATAATAAGCCTCCGGCCGGCGGTTGTCAAGGTAGCCACCGGGCGGTGCTTATCCCCACAGGCAACCGGATTATTTACTTGACATAGCCACCTGCCCCATGGACCATAGGCGGCGGGGTGAACGCATTGGATTTTGGCTTGTCCCGCCACCGCAGGGGCACCTTGGCGGGGCCAATGGAAAGGTTTAGAAGACATGGTTTATGTTATTTGCAAAAACGAGGACTGCCAAGCGAAAATTCCGGCTCCGGAAGAGGCCCAGGTAGCCGCTGACAAGCTAGAGGAAGTTTTGCATAAAAATAATTATTACCTGTGTAGCAAGTGCGGCAAAGTCTTTGCGTATAGTAAGGAAGACCACATAGTAGCCTAAGGTTGCGAGACAGGTCTATTCAAACGGCGGCCCCGGCAGGGCCGCCGCGTCTGATTATACCCTTTATACGCAACGCAGAGGGTTATCCGGCCGGGGAGCTCATGTACCAGGCTGAAGTTTGTATGGCCCCTTCGCCCTTACACTCCCTTGGCCCCATTCGCCCTCGCGCCCATTCGCCCTCGGCCCTGGTCGCCTCGTGGTCTATCTAGCCCCGTTCGTCCTCGCCCCCCATTCGCCCTCGGCCCCGGTCGCCTCGTGGTCTATCTCGCCCCGTTTCGCCCTCGCGCTGTGGCCCCGGTCACCTCGTGGCCCCGTTCGCACCATGACCCCGTTCGCACCGTGGTCTCTCTTGCCCCGGTCGCCCTCGCGCCCCCTGGCCCCCTTAGGCTTTGCGGCGGCCGGAACCGCGCCGACCGGAAACAATGGCCCGCACCCCCAAACGCACCACTATCCTCATAACCTCG